>Ga0209647_1003556_pt1 | contig 12008 bp, 10 predicted proteins | sample GraSoi_2013_60cm_FD_185827 | JGI IMG/M metagenome (GOLD analysis project Ga0209647, IMG submission 185827) | Grasslands soil microbial communities from the Angelo Coastal Reserve, California, USA - Sample 9_17_2013_60cm (SPAdes) (version 2) | ecosystem: Environmental > Terrestrial > Soil >... | reverse complement strand
GTAGCGACTTTCAGGATGCCATCAGTTTGCTCCAAGGTAGCCTTAAGCTTGGTCCAGGCGGCGTATTTTCGGTCGAAGAAAGTGGCTCCGATTTGCGTCATCAGGGGGTCGAGTGACATCGAGGCTCTGAGGTCCAGCGTCCAGATGCCGCTGAAATTCGCTTTGTCCGATCGGTCCGGATCAGGTGCGGCGAAAGTCTGTTGCAGGCTGAAGACACCGAGCCACGCAAGGGCAGCCAGCGAGCTAAGCAAGAGGTGCCTCATCAGGGGGAGGCTCTCTTTTATCTGATGCGCTCAGTGAAGTAAATGAGGGATTTATCCGGAGCGCATCGCGGGATTTGTTGGGCTCAGCTCCCCATCATCAGAACAGCGCGAAAGCGCACTTTGCCGCTGTGCATCCGTTCGTAGGCGTCGGCTACGCTGCTAAACGGAAATTTCTCGATCACGGGATGCACGTCGCTTAGAACACTGAATTCCAAAGTGTCCTGAGAATCGCGCGCGCTCCCAGAATACCAGCCCGAGATTTGCCGGCGACCCATCAATAACGGAAACACGCCCACGGTGAGCGGATCGTTGGGTGCAGCCGGAATCAAGAGATTGCCATCTATGCCCAGTCCACCAACCACGTCCGAGATCGCATTCGCGCTCGGGGCCGTGGCCAGAATTACGCGCGCGCCGCCGAGCTTCTGCAATTCCGCCACCGTGTCGACGGCGGACGAATCGATGTAGTGATGCGCACCGAGTTGTTTTGCTAGCGGTTCTTTGTCTTGGCCCCGGCCAAGCGCAACGGTTTCGAATCCCATTTTGCGAGCGTATTGGATACCAAGATGTCCGAGACCGCCAATCCCCTGTATCGCGACAAGGTCGCCCGGACGCGCGCCGGAGTTGCGCAAGGCATTGAAGACCGTCACGCCCGCACACATGAACGGTCCTGCTTCTTCCGCGGGTACTTGGTTCGGAATAGCCGCAAGTGCTTCCGCCGGTGCGACCACGTATTCGGCGTATCCGCCATCATAGTCGATACCCGTCACCTTGCGATTAACGCACATGGTGAAGTCGCCGCGTCGACATTCCTCACAGACAAAATCATGGCCGCCATGCCAGCCTACGCCAACGGGATCGCCCGTTTTCCAGGCGGTGACACCCGCTCCAAGAGCATCAACGCAGCCGGCAATTTCGTGACCTGGGACCCGCGGATATTGCAGGCCCGGCCAGAGCCCTTCTTTTACCACTACATCACTATGGCAGATCCCGCAGGCTTCCACCTTGATACGCACCTGCCCGGGACCGGGTTCGGGAATATCGCGTTCCACCAACTCAAATTCGCCGCCTGGTTTGCTAATCTGGGCGACTTTCATTTTCGTTTTCATGACGAGCTTAGGGCCTTTCTTATATCTCAGGGCGAAAGGGCTATCGTTACAAGGACAACGACTAACTCAGGTGTTGGAGGCTTCATAGATGCTCTGCATCGTTGCATCCAGCTCTGCGTCGAATTCGTCAGCGGATTGCTGGATTGTCAACCCATCCAGCAGCGCCCGGGAGAAGCTCGCAATGACACCGTGATTCCGGCGAAGGCGTTCATTCCCTTCTTTCAGCGAATATCCTCCGGATAGGGCAACTACTTTCAGAACGTTCGGATGCTTGACACAATCCTGGTAAAGGTCGGCTTCCTCCGGCAACGTGATCTTGAGCATGACCAATTGGCCAGGCGAGAGTTTGTTGAGGTGCTCAAGAATGGCCGCGTTAAGCAATGTTTCTGCCTTGGCCTTTTCCGGGCAATGAATATCGACTTCAGGTTCGATGATGGGCACGAGTCCCGCCCCCAGAATCTGCGCCGCTACTTCGAACTGCTGGCTGACAATCGCTTTGACGCCAGCGGGATTGGCCTGCTTGATGAAGGAGCGCTCCTTGGTTCCAAAGATGCCCTTAGCATTGGCCTTGTCGAGCAGGGCTGCCAGCTCGGGCATTGGCTTCAGCAATTGGACGCCGTCTTTTTCCTCGGAAATGCCCTTGTCCACTTTCAGGAAGGGCACAATGCGCTTCACGTTCCAAAGATAATCTGCGGCCGGCTGTCCTTCGATATCCCTGTCCATTGTGCCCTCGAACAAGATCGCGGCGAGAATTCGGTCGCCATTAAAAACGGGGCTGGTAATGATGCGCGCGCGCATCTGATGTACCAGGGTAAACATCTCCTCGTCGTTGGACCACGAGCCTTCCGTGATTCCGTAGGCTCGTAGCGCCTTGGGCGTACTACCACCGCTCTGGTCCAGCGCAGCGATGAAGCCGGGTTGCGTCTTGATTTTTCGTTGCTGTTGTTCTTTCAGGCGGGACGTGTTCATAAAGTGTCTTGATCTAGTGTAGCACCTAGCTGGCCCACATAATATCCCAGGCGAGCTTCAACATCGCCAGGACTGTGGAAACCGCGCTCCATCAGTGCCTTTAACCTCGTTTGACTGGCAGGGCGTGCAACTGAAGCGATAAAGGCGTCCCACTCGGGCACGATTTCAGCGTCAGTTGGCAGGCTGGCAATATCGACCAGGCGTTTTGTTTCCGCGATGGCCATTTTGTCGAAGGAAGCAATCCGCAGCGCCAGGTGTTCGACGAAAGAATCTAGCTCTCCGTCTGGCAAAGCCCGATTGACATAGCCGTAGAGTTCCGCGAGATCGCCCGCAATATCGTCTGCTCCAAGCAAGACTTCCAACGCACGTCCTCGACCCATGAGACGGGGAAGACGCGCCATGGGTCCGCCGCCTGGAACCAAGCCGGCGCCGACCTCCCATTGCGATAAGATGGCTTTTTCTCGACTGGCAAAACGCATGTCGCTGGCGAGCGCCAGCTCACTCCCGACGCCGGTAGCACGTCCGCGAATTGAGGCAATCGACACAACGGGAACGCGGCTCATGCGTGCCAGCATATCGGGGAGCGGCTGCAGCCCCGTCGGGCCAGGAGGCAGACTGGGTTGGTCCTCCGGCTTTGCCAGGAAATCATAGTGCGTTAGAAAGAAGCCCTCCACCGCGCTATCAAACACGACGACCTTGACTTGATCATCAGTTTCGAGGCTGACGATAATTTCATTCAACTGGGGAATGTTCTTTGGGCCAAAGATGTTTAGCGGCGGGAGATCAAACGTAACTCGCCAATAGAATGGCGAGCGTCGCTCGAGACGAATCTGTCCGACATTGGCGATATCGTGAGGCATAGTTCTGTTGCCGAGGTGTCTGCCTGCTCGACTGTTCGACTGATGTTGGCAATTACGTCTAAACGCGTAACTGGATCTATTATACCAAAGTACTGTTTTCGACTCGCCTGCATCAGGGGTGAGCCTCGATGCGGGCCAGAGGTTATAAGTTTTAGGTTATAAGTTTTACGTTTTAAGTTGCAGGTTCTTCGTTATGCCAAGAGCGCCTTACGACCCGTGACCTCTAACCTCTAACCTCTAACCTATAACCTATAACTTCTAACGTATAACCGTTTCTATTGCGCATTTGTCCAGTTATCTGATCCCGTCAGCTTGACGGCCACATCCGTAAACGTCTGTGTTAGGGGCGCGCCGTCCGCCGTGCCCTTGTGCTCTGTCGAGAACAGCAGTGGCCCGGCCTTCTTGTAACCTGCCCAACTCACGATCACCAGGCTGGGTTTTTTGGGTCCGCCCCGGTGGTAGTCCATTTCCTCAACCCGATGGTCTGCGTCGACGTAGAGTTCCCAGGTGTCGCCGGGCGTGTAGCCAGTTTCCCCGGAATACTTAACCGATATCCGGTCAAGAGAACCGTCCGTCAGCGACATTTTCTGCATGCCGTCGTCGGTGACTGTCGCGCTGGTGTCCCAGATAGCGTGGGACGGGATGAGCAACCAATATTGATCGTTGAAGAAAGCCGGATCGACCACATTCTTGACGATATCAGGTTGGCTGCTGAGCTGCGACCGCAGGTAAGTTACATGCACCGGATTGCCGTCTTTATCTTTGCTGTCGTAGGTGATCTTGCCGGTCTTGGGCTCCCACTCCCAGCTGCGCACAAACTTCACACCGGGGAATTCGAGATTGAAGGTGTAGCGGATGGCTTCGATTTGACCAAAAGAATCAAGTCCATAAGTCTTGGCCATCTCCTGGGCTGCCGGTGGGACCTCGCCTGCTCTGGCTGTTGCCGCCACGGCCAGTGCGACCATCGTGAAAGTGAAAAGACGTATCCATTTGGGGCGATTTGAATTTGCCATAAAAGGTCGCTTCTCCGTCGATTGAACGATTCTGTCCCATAGGTGGAGAAAAGGCTTTGCCGAGGGGACGATAACAATGCTCTCGGCTCGTACTGTATTTGTTTCGAGTCTCATAGTAATTCGTTTCTTATAACTTACTGTTGGTTGTAAAAATCCTGGTTAGTCGAGTTGCGGTTAGGTAATCATCTGGAAATGTCGAGGCGAAGCTATTGGACGAAGGTATCGGTCTGAACGGAGGGCGACGATTCGGGGCCGCAGAAAGTCTGATCGGTCCCGTAGGGACCAAATGAACGTAGCCAGGCAATTTATTGCCTGGAACGTATCCGAAAAAGTGGCTCGTCTCGTAGAGACGATATGATTCGGTTCGATATGGCGGCGCGTCGTCCTGCGCGGTGAACAAAATCGTGGGCCCGAATCATACCGTTCCCTACGGGACGGACGTGGATTGGGCGGGTTCCAGGCAATGAATTGCCTGGCTACGTTCGTCCAGTCCCTGGGGGACAAAACCCGACAGTCGTGCGGCGTTACAGTTTGCCTCATACGACCTTATCTATTGAGTAGCGGGGCAGTTCCGGTTTTGTAAGCCGCCACAATAAAACAAATGCACCGGTCGCCGCCACCGATCCGTATTCCAGCATCGTGACCCAGTTGGGAAGCAACCAGGGATGTCCTAGTGACCGCAAATACCAAACGACGTAGGTGGGGATGATGCTCAACGTCCAGACGATGATCGGCAGCGTCGGGATTGACCGAAGAAACGGCAGCAGCCATAGGAGGTACCATGGATACACGACCGGCGCGCACAAGAGCGATCCGGCGATCGGCCAAGCAAATGCGTCCGCAGACAACGCTCGAGGTCTGGCTCGCATCCAGATAGCGATTAGAAAACCGGCGAGGACTGCCAGCGCGGCAAGAAACGGGGGAGCTGCCACGCCCTCGAGTGCCGCAAACACCGGATCATTAAAGCGGAAACTCTGTACATAAGTACCAAGCGAGCCGATCGGAATCCAGTCGCCCCTCAGGAAGGGGAGGTACAGGAGACCGACGACGATTATCGCGAGGATGCCGTCGACGATACGAACGCGCTTCCAGTAAAGCGGGAGCAACACGATGGGTAAGAATTTCACGGCAACGGCCAGTCCAAATGTCACCGCAGCCACCGCGGGCCAACGACGGCCCAGCGCGGCGAAGGACAGTAGCAAGAACAGAGCGCCAACGATATCAATGTGACCACTACCGGCTACGTCCGTCGCCAGCAGTGGATGCCAGGCGTAAGCCAACACCCAGTGCATTCCTTCCCGGCTGCGACGTAAGATGTCGAGCAAGACGAGAACGATGGCGAAATCGCAGAATACAAAAGCTACTTTCAGCGCAAAGGCGGACTCATTAATCGCGGTTACGGCCCGGAAGAAAAGCTCGGCTCCTGCGGGATATGGGCTCGGCACATCCGGGTGGTTGAGAGTACGAGTCTCTGATGTGTGCAAATTGCTAAATGCCGGATCGCTGGGAACAACGAGGTAAGGATCGTAACCGAGCCGCTGCAGCCGGCCATCCCAGACATACCGGTGAATGTCATCATCAGGGCCAGGCGGCATCCCTAGAAATTGAAGATGCCACAGCGCTGATAGGATGAGCCCGAAGACGATAACCTGCGGCGGGAATCTCGGCGTGGAAAAGAATTCACGAATGGCGAGGAGGTAGGCAATGCTCGCAACCGCCAAAGGAACAAGGAAGGAGGGAGCACCCGTCCTGCTGAAATTCTGCGAACAGATGATTAGCGATACGAGCAGAATTATGCCGAGTCCATAAACTCTGTGGGATGGAGTGAGCGTCATCGGTCGTCCGTCCCCGTTCGCAACTGTGTCATCGCATCTCCCCAATGTTTTAGCCAGAGCGCCGTTCGCGGTGCTCGGGCCGGAGCGAGCTGCAATTCTGCCGCGAGCTGAATTAGGTCATCCGCGACGTCAATGTCGTAAAAGGGATCTGAGAAACCGACCGAGAGCCCAAGAAGTCGCGTGCGTGATAACAGTCTCTCCAGCGCGCTGCTGGTGCCCATTCCGTCGGCTGTGAAAAGGGTAGGGTGGGAAGCGTTAGCCCCTACGAGATAATAGCCTCCGTCATGGGTCGGACCGACCACCACGTCCTGCACCGCCAGGGTTTCGAAAGCTTTTTCCAGAACCGCACGCGGCAGATGCGGACTATCGCTGTTGAAAGCGATAATGCGGCGTTCGTGATTCTGGGCGAAGTGCGCAAAGACCGACGTAAGGCCTGCCGCCAAGCCCTGACCCTTCTGCGCCACGACGCAAACTCCGCTCCCAGCCAAATCAGCTAATTCGGTGACGTCGGAGTCCGGACACATAACGGCAATCTCTACTCCGCCCAATGACCGGGCCAATGCCAGCGTGTCGTCCAGGAGGCAGCGATAGAACCTGGTAACAGCCTTAAGAGAAAGGCTCGGCGCCAAGCGGGTCTTCACGGTCCCCGGCCTCGGTGCTTTCGCCATGATTACCAGCACGCGGTCGCTGGCTCGAGCAGGCGCCGCTGTCTCGCTTGAGGATTCCATAAAAATCAACAGGCAGTTACGCGGGACTGTGGAATTCCCGCCTTCCGGCGCCTAAAATAATATCGCACCGTTAAACTGAGGATGAACCAAGCAGCGCCGACTGTGCCCTTCAGCGTACCGCTGATCTTCGATTTTCCGATACGCGGGTAGTAGGTCACCGGCACCTCAACTACGCGAAATCCGCTCAGGGCGCCTTTTAAGATCATCTCAACTGCCCAGCCGTAGGTGGTTTCTTCAAGTGCGAGTGCGTGAAGCACGTCCGTGCGTCCGGCGCGAAAGGGGCCAAGATCGGTGATGTTTACTCCATACAGGAGCCGGATCAAACCCGCTGCGAGCCGATTTCCAAACGCCTGATGCCATGGCAATGCCGCCGGAATACGTTGCTCTCCGAGGCGAGAACCGAGCGTAATATCCGCATGTCCCTGGACGATCGGGTCGAGAAGAATCGGCAACTCAGAGGGGCGATCACTGTAGTCGCCATCCAGGAAGACAATGATGTCGGGAGAATTTGCCGTGGCTAGCCCGGTAAGGCACGCCTGTCCATATCCGCGGCGTGGTTCCTGAATGACGCGGGCCCCCAGGTTGGCGGCGATGTCGGGTGTTCCGTCAGTCGAGTTGCTATCAACCACGATTACTTCGGCGATGAGATCAGAGGGGAGATCTGCAAGGACGCGGCCGATTGCCTGCGCTTCATTGTGGGTGGGAATAATGACCGACACGCGCATGTGGGCTTGGTTACTGCACTTCGAATGTAACTAGTACGGTGCGCTAGATCACCACCACAACGAGGACGGCCACCGTTGTGCCAGCAACGTATCAGCGCCCCATCTCCGGCCTGCGCGTCCGATCGCGAGCCCAAGGCAGGCGAGTACCGAAACCAGCAGTTCCCATATCCACGATGTGCCGAACTCCGAAATCCAAAGGCTGCCGAGAAACAAAAAAGCCACGAATGCGACTGGACGGGTAAACAGACCGATGACGAGCAAAACGCCGAGAGAAATCTCGGTCAGGGCCTGCAGGGGAGCGGCGATCGCGGCGTTGCTTACGACCAAGCCCATGACCGCCTTCCAGACCTCGGGTGAATGACTGTTCTTGATGTAGTAGTTAATCACTCCTGCATAGCCTCCGGTTGTATACGTACCTTTCCCCAGATTTTCGAAAAAGACCCACACAAACATCGCGCCGATCGTCACGCGGACCAATGCCAGGCCGTTTGCGGCATCGAGCAGGCCCGCCGATCTTTTCGCCTCACTTTGCACTGAACTTCCGAGTCTTCTCATGGTAGGTTGCCTTAATTATTAGAGTTTAGTGGTCATCTTTTATTTCCGAAGAACTTTCCGTAGCACGCGCGTCGGTTCGCGATAGCATTCTATCGAACCGCAGTTGCGAATCGATTAGACGATAGTATCGGTTGATGCGCAGGCCTGTCTCTGCCAAAAGGTGTTGGGAGTATTTGTGCCGAAGGGACTATATGAAGGTAGCCAGGTACGAAGTGCCTGGTAGTCACGAAAAACAAGTTCCGTCCCGTAGGGACGGTATGATTAGGTCGACAGGACGTTCTTCTTCCTTGGGCGGTAAATACATCGAGTCCCTGGGCTCACCCCGTCCCTACGGGACGGGTCCCCTTTTGGACACATTCCAGGCAATAAATTGCCTGGCTACCTTCATTTAGTCCCTCCGGGACAAAGACTCTCAAGTCCCTTCGGGACAACAAACCGTCTGAGCCCGCCCTAGGCTATGGTGTTTAACCGCGTCGCGGCAGTCACGCCTTTGGCTGATCGAAAAAACCCTGTCGTGCTGCTGCCTGGCGAAGCGATTTGTATCCATCGAGCTGTGGTACTTCCCAGCGGCGGAGCCCTTCTGCATCTAGCACCGCCCGATGGTTCGGATTATCGTAGCTCATCCCGGACAAGGCTTCGGCAAAACGTTGCCCCACGGACGGGTCGAGGTCAGGTCGAGCCGTGAACATGCAATGATTGAAGGGGGGCGAAGTCCAGATTTCAGTTAGCGCTCCATCCGGCACCAATCGTTCGCTTTTCAATGTCTTCCAAAATGGGCCGCCCACCGCTCCCGCATCGGCTCGGCCGTCAAGAACCGCGCGAACCACTTCGGCCTCGCTTCTGCCGGTATCGCCATGCTTGCCGACATCGCTGTTGAAGCGCAGCGTGCGATACTCTTGTTCTTCGATCAGACCTTCGCCCTCGAGAAAATGAACCGGCAGGATCGCGGCGTGGCCGCTATCGCGGCTTCCTAAAGCCAAGGTGCGATTTTTGAGATCAGCCAGCTTAGTAACCGGTCCCCCGGTTACTGCAAAAATCTTAGTGGTCCAACCGATATCGGTATCGCGCATGGCGATCGGCCGGCAACGCTGTTCGCTCCAGTGCTCGGATTGTAGATACGCAAGATTCGTGTTCCACGCGATGTCGATACGCGGTGCCCGATCGTTCTTGCCGGCTAAGAGCGCGCTTACTTGCGCCTCATAACTTTGAAACAAGACCACCTCAACTAGCAGCCCGGCCTCTTCGTGAAAATAGCGCCGCATCCCTTCCCAGATTGTTACTACCTTCGGATCGTATGCGACTGCACCTAGCCAGATTGATTCGCTCATAATTGTTTAGAGACCGCTAAAACAATGGCATTCCCAAGACCGCCTTTCCGATAAATTCCTTCAGGACGTCACCGGTTGGCGCCATCACTGCACCCGCATGGGCATCTCTGAATAAACGTTCGATGTTCATGCGTTTAGAAAACGCCGAACCGCCGCACACCCGCATCGCAGTGGAAGTGACCGCGATTGCTGTGTCGCCGGCCGCAGCTTTGGTTTCGAGTATTCGTAGCAGGGTCGTCTCCCGAGGTTGTTCGAGGTGCGCAACCAGGTCGTCCACTCGCGCCGAAAGACCATCGGTATCGATTTGCATGCCCGCTAGCTGCGCACGGAGGGTTGGTAAGCTCTCTCCGAGGCTCTGACCGAGATGTTCGAATCGAGCGTTCTGGAGATGGGTGGCCGTGGCTGCAACTGCGGCCCGACAAAGCCCGAGCGAAACCGCTGCCGAGCCAAGATTGAATGGTGGCAGAGAGAGGTTCAGCATTGTCGGGAACCCTTGGCCATCGTCAGTCAGTTGGAGTTCAGACGACACTTCACAATCTTCCAGAATCATGGGAGCAGAAGCGTTGGCTCGCAGCCCCATTCCATCCCACGCTCCCTCTACTGACAGCCCGGATATCGCTGCTGGAACAACATAAAGCGTCGAATCGGTCGGACCTTTCCCTTCAGGCGCGAGCGTCGATACCACGTAGCTCTGTGCCCAGCCAGCGCTGGTCACCCATGATTTCTTGGCGGTGAGCAGCACTCCGTGGCCGTTTCGTCGGGCGCGAGAAACCGGGGCCCAGAAATGACTGCGTGAGCCGGCCTCGCTAAAGGCGAGCGTGGATAGATGCTTACCGGCGGCAATCTCCTTGAGGATCTGCTCAATCGCGGCGGTGCGTCGAGCCGCCGCAATCGTTGCCGTGGCACATTGATGCATCAAATAGACCATCGCTACGGATGCGTCCGCTTCAGCCAGTATTCCGGTGACGGCCGCAAAAGTTCGTAACCCAAGGCCGGCGCCGCCCAGCTCGGCCGGCAACGTCAGCCCGAGAAACCCGGCTTGGCCAAGCGCCTCAACCGCTTCGGTCGAGAACCGGCCCTCCTTGTCATTCTGCCTCACCGCCGGTGCTAGTACGCGATCGGCTATTTCCTTTGCAGTCGAAATCGCTGTCTCATGATTCATGGTGTTCCCAAAGTCGGTTATGATCGTTTTTGTGGGGGGGACGAAGAACTAAGCGAGCTAAAGTTCCTACATCAGGCGTTAGATAATTGCTCTTAAATTTAAACGCCTAGCTAGTCTATTTTTTGTTTCGATAGACGCTTTACGATCCCACAAACGTTTCAGAACCACAGGATTCCCGAACAACCAGCTTTGGTTTGATGTGCAACGTTTGGCGCTTAGCGTCCGGGGTTTCTATACATGCAGCCAAAAGGGCGATTGCGCGTTTAGCGATTGCTTCGATCGGTTGGGCTATGACGGTCAATCTGGGATGGAAAAAATCCGCCCATTCGAAGTCGTCAAAGCCCACGACCGCGATATCACGGGGAACGTACAGTCCAGCCGTGTGTAGGTATTGCATCAATCGCATCATCGATCGATTGTTCCCCGCGAGAATTGCAGTGGGAGGACGCTTCAGAGCCAAGAGCCGGTCAAAAGACTTCGCGTCCTCGCTTCCGTCATGAATCAGTGCTTCGTCAACCGGAAGACCATGACTTAGAAGGGTCTGCTTATAGGCATTCACCCGCTCGAACGTGGTCGCCACATGCGGCCGGCCGGCAATCATAGCGATTCGCCTGTGACCGAGTTTGTAGAGGTGTTCGACCAATTGCTTCATGGCGTGCTTGTTCTCGACCCCGACTTGGCTGAATCGACGGGAGACTAATCTATCGACCAATACGGTGGGCACGCGGTTCTGCTCGAGATAGGCAAGAGATCTGCTATTTTCGTCGCCGCATGTGGCGAGGATAATACCATCGACTCGGTGTTCGTGTAGTTGGCGGACCGATTTTTCTTCCACGTCGGGATCTTCTTTCGTGTCGGCGAGAAGCGTCATCCATTTGCGCGGGGTGCACTCGGCAGCAATCGCGTACGCTAGCTCCATGAAATAGGGATTGGAAGTGCCGGAAAGGGCGATGCCGATAGTGTTGGTGGTTGAACGGGCCAGCGAGCGAGCCAACGAGTTTGGAATGTAGCCGGTGGCAATAATCGCCTGTTCAACGGCTATTCTAGTTGTTTCGCTGACAAATCTTGTCCCGTTTACCACATGGGAAACCGTGGAGATGGCAACTCCAGCCTGCCGGGCAACGTCGTCAATCGTGGCTGCGCCCTTCATGACCGAAAATTGCCCTGACGATTCACGAGAAGGCTGCTCATCGTAGATCGAAATCTGGCTTGCCCATCATCACGTAAGACCCAAAGCGGAAAGCACATTGCCGGCTATCTAAGATATGCTGTGCTTTGCCATCGGGCCAAGTCAAGTGATCATTCCCGGTTTAAGCAGATCAACTCGCTCTCTCACGCCTAGGAACGCGCCGTCTTCGCCAGGCGGTACCGGTCCAGTGCAACCGCGCCGATAATAACCAAGCCCTTGATGATATATTGCCAGATGTCGGATACACCGGTAAGGATCAGCCCATTGGATAGTAC
>Ga0209647_1003555_pt1 | contig 12009 bp, 16 predicted proteins | sample GraSoi_2013_60cm_FD_185827 | JGI IMG/M metagenome (GOLD analysis project Ga0209647, IMG submission 185827) | Grasslands soil microbial communities from the Angelo Coastal Reserve, California, USA - Sample 9_17_2013_60cm (SPAdes) (version 2) | ecosystem: Environmental > Terrestrial > Soil >... | reverse complement strand
ACCCCGGAACTTGCTATCCTGCTTGGCAACGTCTTTTCCTACATCGTCAGCCCCAAAGTCAAGTTAACGCTAGCTCTCAAAGATCGTATACAAATTGGGCCGGATACCTTCAACTTCATCTTCACGCCCAATCAGAAGCTATCCTTTGCGCCGGGGCAATATATGGAGTGGACTCTGGGCCACGACCGAACCGATACTCGTGGCAATCGGCGCTACTTTACGCTGGCGAATTCTCCCACGGAACAGGAACTGATATTGGGCGTGAAGTTCTATCCGAATTCAAGCTCGTACAAGCGCTCAATGCTGGCGATGCAAAGAAACAGTGAGATTGTGGCGTCGCAACTGGCGGGGGATTTCACGCTGCCCGCGGATCCAAACAAGCGGCTGGTATTTATCGCTGGCGGCATCGGCATAACGCCGTTCAGGAGCATGATCAAGTATCTGCTGGACAAGCGGCAGAAGCGCCCGATCACGGTGTTCTATGCGAACCGCACCGTCAACGAAATCGTGTATAAGGATGTGCTGGATCAGGCGCAGAAATACCTGGGCATCAAAACCATTTATACCCTGACTGATACTAGTCAAATTCCTGCCGAGTGGACGGGGCAGGTGGGCTACATAACCGGGAAAATGCTCAGAACTCAGGTGCCGTACTTCAGGGATTGCATCTACTATCTGTCAGGCCCGAACTCAATGGTGAAGGACTTTGAAGAAACGCTTACCCAACTTCACATCCCCAGAGAGCATATCCGCACCGACTTCTTCCCCGGCTTTTGAGGGTAAATAGCGTTCGGTCATCCACAAGATCGGTAGCCCTGAGGCTGCCGATCTTTTGATTCCTCTGGTGTCTCACACTGCTTCGCGGATTCGGCGCAGTGGGGCAGTATATAATTTGAATTATCCAGAACACTTATTAATTGTAGGAGCAATGCAGCTTGAAAGTCATGACCTTTAATATTAAAGATGGCGGAACAGGACGCGAGCAAGTCATCCTAGAAGTTTTCAGAATAATTCAGCCAGAACTGATTTTGCTACAAGAAGTTACCGATCCGAGTCTAGTAAGAGAATGGGCAGCCAGCTTAAATATGGAATTCGTGGTAGCCAAGGGCCATTCGTTCCGTCATGTGGCTATCATGAGTTATTTTCCAATTGTTTCATGGACCAGTCACACTCCCTTGCAATACTTTAGTAGAGATTACTTAGCAGCCACAATAGAATACGCACCTGCTCACTCGTTACGTGTGTTTGGCATACACCTTATCGCACAGCCGTTTGTTGCTTATGAGTGGTTGCGATTATTAGAGATAAGGTCGATTTTACGCCACGCGGCCCAGGATTCAGATTTGCCTTGTCTACTTGGTGGTGACTTTAATGCTGTTAGTCCGATTGACCGGCCCATCATTAAAAATATGCCATTGCGTATCAAAATGATGATGATTCTCCAAGCGAATCGCTTTCCCCATGCGGTTATCGCTACCACCCAATATGCACAATTCTTCGATTGTTTTCGTCTATTACATACGGAACCAGGCTTTACATTGCCACCGCCCGCTCCATCGATTCGCTTTGACTATCTTTTTGCGAACTCACACCTGAAGCCCTCTCTACAAAGATGTTTTGTTGTACGTGAGCCTCAGGCTGTCGAATACGCCTCAGATCATTATCCTCTAGTGGCAGATTTTGCCTTATGATTCAAAGCGTCCAATAACATTTATCGAGACTAAAAACTCTTCAACCTCTTAAACCCACTGCGGAATGTGGAAAGCGTACCCACCCTTGTTTTTTGGCTCCAGCCGTTGTACACTACGCGCCGCTTGAGCGTCAACATTCACGTTGATGCCTTTCCGCTCCTGTGAGGCGCACGCCAACAGCAGGGGCAACTTCCAGGGAAAGGAGGCAACTATTTCCACATGCGTAACTACGAGTTAACATTCATTGTCCCGTCCGATGTTGGTGAGGAAGATCTCAACGGCGTCGTGACACAGATTCAGGGCTGGGTCGAGGGCACTCAAGGCAAAGTGGTAGACGTGAACCACTGGGGTCGCCGCCGTCTTGCATACGACATCGCGGAGTACCACGAGGGTCATTACGTGCTATTGAACCTTGAAATGGAACCGCAGACCACTACCGAACTTGAGCGTAATCTTAAGCTGTCAGAAAAGGTCATTCGTCATCTGCTCATCCGCAAAGAAGAGTAGTAACGGACCGAACACCTGTGACGTTAACGGCCTTTATGGTCGTGGGTCAAAATGCAGTGGGTCAAGGAGTATTGTATGGGCCGGGGTCTTAACAAGGTCATGATAATCGGCAACCTGGGCCGCGATCCGGAAATGCGCTATACACCAAGCGGCCGTCCAGTGACGAGTTTTAGTGTGGTCACGGGCCGCAGTTGGACCAGTGCCGAAGGCGAACGACGCGAAGAACACGAATGGTTCAACGTGGTGGCCTGGGGCAATCTCGCTGAAATCTGCAAATCGCACCTCAAAAAGGATCAGCAGGTTTACATCGAGGGACGCTTGCAAACGCGTGGCTGGGAAGATGAAGAGGGCAAGCGCCATTTTCGGACGGAACTGGTCGCCAATGAGATGATCGTGCTAGGGGATCGCCGGACCATCGAATACAGCAACGATGAAGATAATCACGATGAAGATAACGACTACGCCTTCTAAAGTTGGTTGTAGTTGTAGCCTAGTAACTATGCAAGGAGTAACCCAATGAGCGATTACGATCGCGACATGGACGATCTTGATGATCGTGGCAGAGGTCGCGGTGGACGTGGCGGCTTTGGCGGCCCCGGTGGCCCTGGCGGTCCGGGTGGACGCTTTGGCCCCCGCCGTAGCAAAGTATGCAATTTCTGCCTCGACAAAATCAAGGAAGTTCCCTACAAAGATTCCGATCTGCTTCGCCGCTACCTGACCGACAGAGGCAAGATTCGTCCGCGCCGTCAAACGGGCACCTGCGCCAAGCACCAGCGCAGCCTGGCTGTCGCTGTGAAGCGTGCGCGCCATCTGGCGCTGCTTCCCTTCACAGCCGAGCATGTGCGAGGCGATTAGCGGTACGGCAATACAGGCCAGCACGGGCATCAACCCCAACTGCTGGCCTATTGCTACACGCTAATCCGCCTTTGCGGAGGAGATAAACAGACGCATGGCTAAACTTAAGACCAAAACTACAGGCATTCCGGCATCCACACGCCGCGATCCAAGTATTCAGAAATACCGATCTCGCACGGAGTTGGCTGCGCGGAATAATCGTCTGGCCCTGATTGCATTCGCAATTCTCGGCGTGGTCATCGCTCTCATCCTCGGTTCGGCCCTCTTGTGGGAAGGGGTGATCGTTCCGAATCAGGCCGTCGCGAACGTGGGCGGGCAAAACATTTCTACGCAGGCTTACCAGCACCGAGTCATTTTCGAGCGTTGGCGGACCGGCTCAACGCTGGGTGCCCAGATGAGCCAATATACTTCTGACCAGGTTCAGCAATTACTTGGTTCGCAGGGCAGTCCTTATGCCCAGATTTACCAGAGTCTAGAAGTTCCGACGACATTCGGTGGTCAGGTCCTCACCGAAATGGAAAACGAACTGATCGTCCAGCAGTACGCCAAAGAACATGGAATCACGGCGGACTCGGCTGCTGTTGACGAGCAAGTATTCAAGTTTTTCGGCTATGCGCCAGTTCCAACGACGCCGACGGCAACCGTAACATCCACGGTTACGCCGACCCCACTGGTTTCCCAAACGCCCACATTGACTCCCACGGTAACGCCAGTGCCCACGCAAACCGCTACAGCAACCATCACCCCGTTCCCCACGGGTATTCCGACGGTAACACCGGGTTCAACGGACCAGCGGGCCACTTACGAAAAAAGCCGGACCGGGTACTTCACGCAGGTGGAGACTATTTCCGGCATGTCCGAGAGCGACATTCAACAAGTGTTTTACCAGCTCGCACTCGAAGATAAAGTTAAAGAAGCTGTGGTTGGCAAGCCTACGACTGAGCAAGAACAGGTCAAGGCGCGTCATATTCTGGTGAAGACCAAGGCTGAAGCCGACGATGCAATGGCGGCGCTCCAGAAGGGCGCTTCATTTGCAAACCTTGCCCGCTCTATCTCAACGGATACCGGTAGCGGCGCCAAGGGTGGCGAACTTGGTTGGGCTGGTCAAGGCAACTATGTGCCTGAATTTGATGCCGCTGTTTGGAACAAAGATACCAAAATCGGTGATGTGGTTGGACCGATCCAGACTCAGTTTGGCTACCATATCATCCAACTGGAAGGCCGCGAAACGCGATCGTTAACTCCTGACGAGGCCACTCAGGCGCAGACCAAGAAGTTCAACGATTGGCTCACCGCGCAACAAACCGACAAGAAGGCCACTAAGTACGATAACTGGTCGGACCGGACGCCGCAAACGCCGACGCTGGCCCAAATGGGACTTCCCGATTACGTGCCGCCGCAGGGAGGCACGAGTCCACTGGGTTAAGCCGAAACATTTTGGAGTTTTGAACCCACGACTTTTGTCGTTTATCCTCAAAAAGCGCGCCCGAATTTCAGAAGTTTGAAGTTCCGGGCGCGCTTTTTGGGCAAACCTAACCAATATTTGCCCGTCCAGCGCCGTCCAAAGCATACGAATTCCGTTGAGATTTATTAACGATTCTTTAACATTTCCTGCGTACGACACGGGAAATACGCGGGAAATGTGTGAAAAAACATTAAGAATCCTGTCCTGGCGGGAGATTTTTATTTGAAGGGTCTAGCGGACCCGCCATACTAGTGTATACTACAAATATTCTCGTTTTTTTCAAGGAGCTTTCTCATGCAGAAGAGCGAACTGATTGCCAAGGTTGCGAAGGAATCGATGGTCTCACAGGCTCAGGCGGCCGCAGTCATCAACAAGGCGCTAGACTCCATTGTTGGTGCCCTGAAGTCGGGGGACAAAGTTACCCTGACCGGGTTCGGCACGTTTGAGGTCCGCAAGACGGCTGCTCGTACCGGGACCAACCCGCGTACCAAGCAGAAGATTCAAATTGCAGCGGGCAAGAGGGCCACATTCAGCGCAGGAACCCTGCTCCGCGAAGCTGTAAGCGGCAAAAAGAAGTCTAAATAACTTTCTTTTCTCTTACAGTGAGATTACCTTTAACGGCGGCCTTGTGCCGCCGTTACTGTTTCAAAGTGTGTTTAACATTCCAATTTTGGCTTCGTTCAGTAGTCTACTTACTGACTTTCATAAAGCTTCTCTATTATGGAAACTGTCTCGCCGTCTCACCACCCAGATGCACGCAGTCCTCAGGCCATCGCCGCCACCAATATTCGCTACCTTTATCTTGAAATCGCTTTTGCGTCGGTGTTGGGCGCTATCATCACCTTCAATTCTGCCTTCGCCATCCGGCTCGGTGCATCAAATCAACTTGTCGCGCTGTTAACCTCCGCTCCTGCGTTGCTAGCAGCGGTAGGCAGCATCCCCTCCGCGCGATTCCTGGCCCAAAGAATTCACCACCGCTTTTGGCTATTCGGTAGTCTATTCATCTACCGATTGGGGTATCTAATTGTCGCGTTGATGCCAATCCTTTTTCCGATGAATACCGCGACATGGCTCGTTATCTGGATCGTGCTGTTGAACCTGCCCGTCATTCTATTTACTAATGGCTGGCATGTCCTGCTGGGCGACATTATCCCCGAAGAAAAACGAGCGTTTGTAGTGTCGCGTCGCCAAATTATCTGGTCACTGGGCTTGACAGTTCTTTCTGCGCTTGGTGGAGCATGGCTGGACCGCGTGAGTTTCCCGACAAATTACGAACTGCTCTACGGCTTCGGCTTTCTAACCGTGCTCGGCAGTCAATTCTATATTGGTCGATTGATCATGCCGGAGAAGCACCGAAATCCGGGCAAAGTGCCTCGACCCAAAAAGCAGCATGAACCGGTGGCAATGCGCCGCCCGATAAGACGCCTGCTGATCAACATGGTTGTCTACCAGCTTGGTTTGTCGCTCCCTGCTGCATTGTTCAATATCTACTATATTCGGACTCTCAAAGTATCCGATGGTTGGATTGGCCTGAACAGTGCGGCGGCAAATGTTGGGGTCATTCTGGGCTATCTACTATGGGAGCGATTGCTGCGCCGCCGTACCTATGGGTGGGTACAACGCCGTGCTACCTTGCTTACCTGGATTTTCCCCATAACCCTATTTTTCGTGACCGACCTGAACGTCATAATTTTGAGCAATCTACTGGTTAACATGATGCACTCCGGGGTAGACCTCGCCAACTTCAACGTACTGCTGCACATCTCGCGTCCACACGAGCGCGCCAGCTATATCAGTTGGTTCAACGCCATTATCAATCTGAGCACGTTTATCGCACCGCTAGTCGGCTCATTTCTCGCGGATGGCCCCGGCATCCTGTCTGTCATGCTGATTTCGGCTATCGTGCGGATCATTGGTGGAATCATGTTCAACTTGAGCCGCGTGGAGCCTGAGCCAACGCCCGGCGTGAATATATCATGATGCCAGTTCTACACCGGGGTGTTAAAATGCTGGCGCCATCGGCTATCGGGTAAAGGATGGTTCGACCGTTGCAGAATCGAATACGCGTTGGGTTAGGTTGTTTTACACTCCTGGTCATTGTGCTGGTGTTTTCCGTCGAGGCGACTCTTGCGCTGCTACGCCAGCGCACGCTCGATGTGACTTTAGAAATCCGTAGTGCTGTTCAAGCTGCGACTCCGCAAGCTGTAACTGATGTTACTGCAACGCCGACGGTTCCCCCTGGCGCGACGCCGGTAGCAAAAACGATCACAATAACTGTGGATCCCTCGGCTACTCTGATCGTTCATGTCAAATGGGATTACCGTATTGGACCCCGTTTCCCGGATACGCGCGTTCATGCTGAAGTAACCGATCACAATAACCAGATCGTGGCATCTGCGGAGAATACGATCTTGTGCGGGAATGACTCCATTCAATGCCGAGGCGAGTTCCCGCTTACGCTTAGCTATGGAAGCAAGGGTGATAGTGCCACAAGCAGCGCCTGGCTTCCGGGCGACTATCTATTGCTCGTTACTTCCGGCATTGCAGACCTCAAACCCACCGAAAAATTACGGCAACCATTCACGGTTCAGGCCGCGCCGTAATGAGCGAACCCAATCAAGCCTCCTCGAACCGTAGCCGCTGGCGTGAGAATGTGCTCGCACTGCTTATCGCCCTTGTCATACTCGGTTTCATTGTGCTAAGTGCGGGCGGCGCGGCACCGTTTATTTACGGCAAGTTTTAAGATGGAAGCTAGCGTAATAACTGCACGGCGTGCGGTCTTGGACCGTCGCGCTTTTGTCCTGCTATGTGTTGTGGGCGGGGCCGCGCTGGGGGTGGTAGCAGGCGGCACCTGGATCAGTCTGGCCTTATACGGCGTTAGCCTGCTCATAGTGATCGCCGTATCGCTGGTATTGCGCGATCTCGCTGGGCATCCCGAACACCGTCGCTGGCTGGTGCCGCTCAGTATCGCAGCGCTGGTGGGAATCTTAGTGCTCAGCCGCTTCGGACGCCTCCAAATATTGCTCTTTGGCACCCCAATCACGCGTTTTGGCGAATGGGTCGGGATTTCGTACCTGATATTTCGGCTCATCCACGTTCTGATCGATAGCAACAAGCTCACAAAGCTCGCCGTAAATGACACTGTTAAATATGGTGAGCCGCATCCTGAACGAGAACAAAGCGATCTGGGAACCCGAAGGGCACGAAGTGGTAATGTACTCAATTACTTTCCTGATCGCGGGTTATCGGCGGCAACAGTGGTAGAGCGCAGCGACGTTGCTGCGGATAATGCCCAACTTGGAACCGGAACGGAGCGAAGCGCAAATGTAAGCCATTTGTTTCCTGTTGGCGGGTTATCGGAACCGAACGAGGTCACGAGGCTCGGTTCGGATAACTCACGTTATCGGAACAAATCCGTCTCACCCGGCGATTTATGCGCCTACGCGCTGTTTCCTCCTGCGCTTATCGCCGGACCGATTCATCGCGCCACTCAATTCTTGCCGCAGCTTGACAAACCGCACTATCCCGCTTCCGAGCCAAAGCTAATCGACTGCCTGTGGCGGATTGGCGTGGGCGCAGCAAAAAAGTTAGTGCTGGCGAATGCGTCATCGCAGCCAATCCTTTGTTGCCGCGCTGGCTGTTGTGGCTATCTCTGGTCGCGTATACGCTCATGATCTATTTTGATTTCGCGGGATACTCCGACATCGCTATTGGGGCGGCAGGTCTGGTGGGAATAGTGTTGCCGGAGAACTTCGCTAATCCGTATGCGCAGGGCAGCGTCACGCGATTCTGGCAAACGTGGCACATGTCGCTATCGTTTTGGCTGCGAGATTACATTTTCTTCCCGCTCAGCCGATTCTTGCTGGCGCGGCTCGGTCGCCGCTGGGCAACGCCCATCATGGCGACGGCGCATCTGGTCACGATGGGCATCGCGGGCCTATGGCACGGCTTCACAACGGGATTCCTGGCGTGGGGGCTGTGGCACGGCGCGGGCTTGTTCGCCAATGCGCAATGGAGTTCTTTTGCAAAGCGTCGCGGGTTGCATATGCCGACAGTCGTGGGGCTTGTGCTGACCTTTAGCTTCGTGATGCTCGGTTGGGTGTTCTTCGCACTGGGCGATGTACAGACTAGCGTGCATTTTATCGCGCGGTTGTTTGGCGGATGAACCTAGCATCGTAAATCTACGCTCAATTCGGGCAGAGCATGTACGTTAGCTTGTTATTCAGTTAAACTAGACGGCGCCAAACGAGGGTAATAAATGTTAGACGACAAGTCATTGTGCATTCTGGTTTCAAATGATGATGGCATCCAGGCGCCGGGCTTGCTGGCACTGGCTACTGCCATGCGGGAATTTGGCAAAGTCATCGTTTTTGGGCCGGAAGAAAACCAGAGCGCCAACGGGCATCGCAAGACGCTGACCAAGCCGCTCCGGGTCAACACTACCCATCTGGCGGACGGCACACCCGCCTATTCCACTGATGGCGCCCCGGCGGACTGTATTGCGCTGGCCTTGCTCGGCTATGTTCCAGAGCAGGTGGACCTGGTTGTCGCCGGAATCAACCGTGGTCCGAACCTGGGCCAGGACCTGACGTATAGCGGTACCATCGCGGCGGCTTTCGAGGGTACGATTTACCGCAAATCGTCGGTGGCATTTTCTCTCAACGATCGTTCTCGCGAAGCGGACTATGCGCCGTCTGCCGAAATCGCGCGGCGCGTCATAAAACAGGTGATCGCACACGGTCTCCCAATACACACCTTACTAAACGTGAATATTCCGAATTTGCCTCTGGACCAGCTTGCCGGACTGAAAATTACGCGGCAGGGTACGAGTGTTTACCATGATGAGTTAATCAGGCGCTTGGACCCGGACGAGCGTCCGTACTATTGGATTGGCGGCAAAGCACCAACCGGGGATATTACCGCTGAGGGCACAGACATCTGGGCGGTGTATCACGGTTATGTGTCGATCACGCCGATTCATCTGGACTTGACCGCCCACGAGCAAATTGATGAACTCAGCGCATGGAGATTCTAGAGCGTTGCGAAATACTTCAAACAAACGCGTCTTCGTAACCGGGGGAACGGGCTTTCTGGGCTATCGAGTCGTACGGGCATTGCTCGAACAGGGCGCCGACGTCACGGTACTGATAAAACCCGGCAGCGAGGACAAATTAGGTGTGTTGCGCGGACGCGTGCAATATGTGGAGGGCGATGCCTGGAATCCGGCGAGTTTGCGGGGGCGCTCTCGCGGGCACGCGGCGGTGGTACATCTGGTCGGCGGCGTCAAGCCGGACCTAGTGCGCGGCCTGACCTTTCGCCATCTGAATTATGTCTCGGCGCGCAATGTCGCGCAGATGGCAGTGAGCGATGGCGTGCCGCATATTATTTTGCTGAGTGCATCGGTGCCACCTATCGGCGCTCCCGGGGGCTATCTGGAAAGCAAACGCGACGCTGAACAATACATTCAAGGGACAGGGTTAAACTGGACGATTGTGCGCGCGCCTGCTTTGTTCACGCCGGGGGAAAAGCGCAACCCAATCTTTCGCATCATTTCGCTGTTAGCGCGTATACCGTTGCTAGGGTTGCTGTTCGCCGCTCATCGGCCCATGCCCGTTGATACTGCCGCACGCGGAATCGCAAGCCTCGCGTTGTCGGCAGACTCGGCCTATAACCATGTGATTCATCCACGCCAATTGCGACGGCTTGGACGCGCTCAGGAACGCCTCCAAACGCCGCCGAGCGAAATGTACGCAGGTGACGACAGCGCACTCGCTAGCGATGACGAGCCGCCCTTCGGTTGGCAACCTGATTAATCCGCGCAACGTCCTTGCCAGTGGTCTCACCGTAGGTATCGTGAACCCAATTCGGGGTATCATTGAAGGTAAAACCCTAATAAGTCGAATCCGAATCGACCTTATGCGGTGGAGGATAGGGAGCATGGATACCCTACTGAGTATTAACCTGATTGCCACGAATCCGGAGATTCGTAGTGGTCGGCCCGTGGTAGCAGGAACGGGCGTGTGTGTCTCGGATATTGTGATGGCGATGCTGTTTCACCAGCGGAGCGCCGATGATCTTGCCGGTGATTTCTCGCTATCGTTAGCGCAGATACATGCAGCGCTGGCGTATTATTATGAGCACAAGCCACAGCTAGATGAAGAAATACGCGAGCGCCGTGTCAAGGATGCTGAGGTAAAGGAAAAACAGATTGGCAGCCGCCATTCGCTTTTACCTGGATGAAAATCTCCCGGTAGCAATCGCCGATCAACTGCGGCGACGGGGCATCGAAGTAGTCACGGTACGCGACCTTAACTTATTAGGCGATTCTGACCTGAACCACCTGAGGCGGGCCACGCAGATGGGCTATGTGTTGTGTACCTATGACGCGGATTATATCGACCTGGTCGCTAGCGGCGTTGAACACGCTGGAATCGTGAAAGGGCAGGCCGAAAAGCAGGGGATTGGCGAATGGGTAAAAAGCCTGGAGCTAATCCATACAGTCTACACAGTAGAAGATATGCTTAGTCATGTGGAATATCTGTAGTAAATTGCCAGATTAAAGGCCAAACGGCGCGCTAGAGCAGCCTCACCGTTGCGCGAGGCGAGGTGCAAGCGGTTTTAGCTTGCTCACTAAAGTGGAGGGGCCTGGAGTAGTTGTCTTGACTGAATTGGACTAATTATTCTTCTTGCAAGAACAAGGATCAAAATGATGATTACGGTTGAATGTCGGACTACATGTTGCGCAACTTTGTGATGCATTATACGAAATTTATAATTTTACTGAAAATTCTTTAAGCAAAAAGGGAACGCTCAATCCAGCGTCCCCTTATTTGTTAATTACGGAAGTTAGCGCATTGGCGCGTTACATTGCACTCATGCCGGGAACCCGCGTTGTGGCTGGAACATGATGGCTGCGCAGACGAAACGCCAGCATGACTAGCAATATGCCAAAGACAATCGAATAGACGCCGATAATGGTCAGGATAGCTAGGACGCCCGCAGCAGGTTGAAGCAACACGAGCACACCAAAGATCAACGAAGCCAGCCCGCTAAGGCCCAACAGTAGCTCACCCTTTATCTCCTGGCGCAGACGCCATGCGGCGATGATCTCCATGATGCCTGTGAAAATCGCCCAGAAGGCGATCACATATAACAAAGTTAATTCGGTGATGCCCGGATACAAGAAGGCCAGAACACCCGCTACGACACCAATCAAGCCTTCGATCAATGTCAGCCACCAGTGGCGATAGTGATCACGATGCGAAAATGCTGAAATGATCGCATAGATGCCATCTACAAAAATATAGGCGGCGAGAACCCAGATCAGTGACGTAAGTGCCAGTCCGGGCCACACTAAGACCATCACGCCAAAAATGATGGAGATTAGCCCTCGAATCAGCACTGCCCACCAATTGCGAGCCATCAATCCAGTTGATGTCGTAGCAGCCATTTGAACCTCCTGAAAAGGACACAGGCTAAAGTCATTATGCC
>Ga0209647_1003553_pt1 | contig 12019 bp, 11 predicted proteins | sample GraSoi_2013_60cm_FD_185827 | JGI IMG/M metagenome (GOLD analysis project Ga0209647, IMG submission 185827) | Grasslands soil microbial communities from the Angelo Coastal Reserve, California, USA - Sample 9_17_2013_60cm (SPAdes) (version 2) | ecosystem: Environmental > Terrestrial > Soil >... | reverse complement strand
TAACAGTCATCAGTCAGACCCAGCGTGGCTCGATAAGACTGTTGCTGCTCTCGCAGAAGACTGCGAGATCATCGATGTTCCTACCGGCAGAATTCTTCGTGGCCCAGATGGCTACAGGCAAATCGTTCTGTTTTTCGCAGAAGGCTTCCCTGGTAGCAAGGTAGAGATGACCAATATCATTGCCACAGATGATCAGACGGTCATTGAGTTTACTGGTCGGGGGACCAACACAGGCCCACTACATATGCCCACGGGAGATATTCCACCGACGGGTCGGTATTCTGAGCTGCGGTTCTGTAGTGTGAACCGGACCCAAGCAGGGAAAATTGTCAGTATTCATCAATATTACGATGTGATGACTATGCTGCAACAACTCGGTCTGCTTGGATAGCAGAAATAGTGAGTACTCTAGCCCTTCGCTTTTGAGAGGTGAGGAACTCGGCAGTGAACTGCTGCCGAGTTCTTTGTGGTTGCAGCAGGTGGCTTTGGTTGAGAATACAGGTGGGGGTGGCTCCAATAATACTTCTTCTAAAGACATGCCCGAAAAATTATATTTTCCACTTATAGCTTCACCGAATGGTGAAGCTAAACTTGAAAGACTACTTATAACTTTGTCATTATCCTGTATTTCTTGAAATATCTCGGGTAATGCTTCTTCTAAAGACATGCCTGAAAAATTATATTTGTAGCTACTTAGTGCTCACCTCGTTAAATGCAGCGATAAAGCGGATCAGCCTGTAAAGCGCATCTAAGTAAATTTTAGCTCACTAGTGCTCTATTTATCGCGCGCGTATAGAAGCACATCCACTTTGGTGGAGGAATCTCCACCAGAAAAGCTCAAATAAACTCGACTATTTATCGTTTCTCACCCTATTCGCAACCGACTGTAACCGTAAAAAGCACTCCTCTATGTTAAATAGTAAAGGTGGGTTGGTTTTCCTTATTCTGTACTAGCCAGTACCTTGTATCGCGTTGTAAATCGCACGTTCGGGCCTAACAGGCTTATGTGGGGGAGCCAATTCATGTATATTCGTTGTTCACGGAGGTACACGGGTCCAGGCCTGTGTGCCTCTAGATAGACTCAACCATGATCAGGAGAAGATCATGGAACACAACGCGCATTAGGCGCAGAAAGAAAGGGAGAGAAGATCATGGAACACTCGAAAGATGCTACCAGCCGCCGTTCCTTTTTGCGTAAGGGACTGGCGGTAGGCGGAGCAGGAGCCATCGGCGCCGGGCTGTTGGCCAATGGGGTACCGGCCTTTGCCGAAGAAGAAAGTGGCGGTCTCACAGCGGGAGACGCGGCCATTCTCAGGTTCCTGGCTGCGATCGAAATCATCGAAACCGATCTGTGGCAACAGTACAACGAACTGGGAGGCATCCAGGACGGCGAAGTCATCGACGGTGAAGTAGTCTCAGGGGGGAGTGGAAGTCCAGCCTACACCGCTGCCTTGCAAGTGCTGGATGGGGACATGCCCCAGTATATCCACGACAATACCGAGGATGAAATCAGCCACTTCAAGTTCATCAATGCGTACCTGATGTCCAAGGGCGCCGCTACCGTCAATCTGGATAAGTTTCGCACGTTGCCTGGCAGTACCGCGACAGGCGTACAGCCGAACACGAAACGGCTCACCAACCTCATGCAGCTCACCGTGGACACCAGTTATTGGACGCGGTACCGCAGCCGCACGGGGAACCCCGATTTAGGGGACACGTTCGCTCAAGCGGTCCCGGGTTTGTTTAATAATGGGAAGGGGCAGTTTCCGGCGATTCCCAGAAACAATGGTGACCTCGCCCCCGCTAACCACATCCAGGCGATCGCCAACACGGCGGGTTTCCATTTTGGGTTTATCGAGCAAGGTGGCACCAGCCTCTACCCACAGCTGGCGCAGCGGGTCACCCATCCGGAGGTGTTGCGCATCTTGCTCAGTATCGGCCCAACCGAGACCATGCACTTTCAGGTTTGGCACGATAAGGCGGGGAATGCGCCTCCGCTGACCGACCCCACGAATGGGTTGGTGTTTCCGGACCTCAATACGCCGCAGCCGGGGCTCACCCTTGAGGACACCCAGACCAATCTGATCATGCCCGAGCCCACCAACTTCCTCAACCGCACGTTCCCGGTCGTTTCGATCATTCGCCCAACCGCGACAGAGGGGGCTGCCATGGCCACGTTCAAGGCCTTTAGGGACGACGGGCTGTTCATCGGCCAAGTGCCGGAGTTCTTTACAGTTCTAACAGGCCTGGCAAAAGCAGCAGATGCGGCCCGACACGGGGGGTAAGCGACGAGAGCGTCAGCCGTTGGCGCACGGACGAATGATGCTGCTGGAGCAGACTGTCATCTTCACCAGTCAGTGAGGTAGGTTTTTTACAATTATCCAGCGGAAACTCCTATCTGACCTCGGATAGTTATAAAGAACCTACTGCCAGGGTGTCAGGCCACATTTGTATCATTTGTATCATTTGTGTCTGTTGTATCGCTTTTAGTCTTGCTTTAGCTTACACCTTTCAGACTAAAACATTCAAATACAAGGAACTATCGCCATCCATGAGGAAAGGACGTACCTCCCGGAGTTCCGTTCCATCAGGCAGCTTAATTCGATAGCGTTCGTATGCGGTGCGTGGGTAGATCTCCGTGCTGGTCGTGCCTTCAGGGTACTTGATCGTCACCGTCCCATTTGCCTCGATGACGAGACAGCCATGACGCTCAAGATAGTGTTTTGCTTCTGGCTTGATGCCTTTGAGGATGAGAGGGGCTGCAAGCCTGGTTTGTCCCGCTGTCGGAAGCTCTGGCATGTTTGTACCCAAAGTATCCTCCTTTTACGTTACGTTACGTCGATTTACCCAGCACACCGGTAGTCGTTTAGGAGTACACGCTACGATATAGGTATTATACTCCATACGCTTTAATCTTAACCTCACTATCCAGTTCTGTCAATCCCTTCGTTCTGGTACACTGGTGTCAAACGTACACGGAGCACTGGCATGATACGGCTGAGAGTAAAAGAGGTTGCTGAAGAGAAAGGCATCAGTATAGCCAAACTCGCACGTAGAGCGGATTTGGACTATAAGACTGTGTATCGTATCGCAAACGACCCCTATGCAGAAATCAGCACGATCACGTTAGGTAGATTGGCAGAGGCTCTAGGGGTATCGGTGAAGGATTTGGTAGAGGATGCCCATAGTTCGTGAGAGGCACAGAGCAGGTAAAGCTAGCCTTCCCCTCTAATGGTGTCTCTCCTATCTTGATACCTCTTCGAGAGCTTTACGTCTTACAGAAGGAGCTATAACACAAGCATGCCGGATACGACGATAAGTACTGTAGATAAATCTCTTGAAGTGCTACTAAAGGCCGAGAAAGACTTTCAAGGCTACTCGCTCGATTTCTGTAGTGGCTATGTTTCGACAGATGGTGTGCTGCAAATCCCTCACAATTCTCAACTTCTTGATTTGTATTTATTGCATAAAAGATATATAATAACCTTACTTACCGCTCAAAAAACTAGAGTATATATCCTGATTTTGGGGGTAGATAGTAGTGGATTCAAGCCAACGATACTTGTTGATCGTAGCGTGTTCTCAGCGTAAGCGTTCAGATGTCGGTTTTCTACCTGCTATTGAACGGTACGATGGGGGCAATTACAGGCTCCTTCGGAAAGCAAGACGTGAAGGATATTGGCCAGAAAGGTTAGATGTGCTGATCTTGTCTGCTAAATATGGTCTAATTGAAGCCTCCACTCCGATAGTTAATTATGAACAAAGGATGAACAAAGAACGAGCTAGTGAACTTAAGGCTCAAACGATGCAGACCCTTCAAAGCTATGCTCAACAAAACGTTTATTATGAAGTGTATGTAGATTTAGGTCAGGATTATATCTTTACGGTTGAGGGGGTTGAAAAGCTGTTCAATAACTCATTGGTGAGATATGCCAAAGGGCGCATCGGTGAGCGATTGTTTCAATTGAAAACTTGGATCGTTGAGAAATGTAAGGGGACATAATCATGCAACGCAAAGGCTCTATCATTTCTTCCATCTTCAGCAGCTATCGCCAATCCCTAGAATTGTCTCAGGCGCGATATACCCAACTCTATACAGAGCGGGCAGTGAATGCTATTGCGTTTTATAAAGACTTTCTCAAAGATTTAATTCTCAAGTTCGATGGGTTTCAAGAGGCAGCCCTAAGGCGTCAAATCCGTAATCGTGTAGAAGCTTTCTTCGGCACAGATGATATTCAATTTGTAGCTATTGACGGCACTTGCAAGAAAGACCCATTCACTGACTTCATGGTCTTTTCAAGCATTGCATATGGAGTCCGTGGTGAGATTTCACTACAAGGTGATCCACCAACGCTTAAATATAAACGGCGATCTATGGACGAGGACGTAAGTATGGTGGCTTATGTCCCTGTTCCTTTTGCAGAGATTGCTGATGTTGCAAACCCTGATCGTCTAGAAGGCTTCGTCGTCACTGACCAAGACAAAATTGATCTATCCAATATCCACACATCATTAATGCAATTAGCCGAGGTATATTTAGCCTATGAAATGGCACGCTCTACAGCCCCTGATAGAGCCCGTCTCATTCTGATGGATCATTCTCCGAGCAGTATCATGGCAAGTACCGATGTAGGTGTCAAACGTATTGGGCTGGCGAGTGCACCCGACTTAGATATCCGTGATATTGGCCTGTTAGGCTATAGAGTTGGAAGGCGAGTTCTAGATCAAGGAGATGCTATTGTGGCTTATGCCCATCCTTTTAATGATGAGCTTGATCTTCCTTCTACCAAACACTTTCGCCTATACAATGCTCTGATTGCTGAATGTGTTCGCAATAAAGGGAAACCTGTTGATGTAGCTGCGTTCGCTAGCAAAAACGACTTGAAAATGGAGGACATTGAAGCGCATTTCGACCGTAATTCCAATGTCCGAGCAAAAATTGCGGATTATGATAAGACATCTAAGATTTTTAAACCTCGTTTTCCCTTTCAGGACTCCTGGTGGGATTCAGTTCGCCTATTTGAAGACATTTGTCGAAGGCTGTTCAAAGAGAAAGATCAAGAAGCATTGATCTACGAAGCACCTGACGAAGACGATCACACAAAGACACGGCGGCGCTGGATGTCACCTGATGATGTCAAATTTCTGGTAGCCATTGGTTTAAGAGCCTTGATTGAAGAATGTTGGAAGAATCGGGTAATGCTGCTGGGTATCGTTAAAGACTCGCAATCGCGTCACTTCACCCGCAATTATTATGGTCTAATGCGTCACCTAAACATCTATGAGCCTATTGACGTAAAGCCTCTTCCTTGGACTGATCGTATTGTACTCGAAGACATTGCTTCTCAGGTAGAGGAAATTGTCGCTCCCTGGACAACTGTTGAGTTTGATTCCTGTTTCATGACCCTCCATCTTGGTCAACCTGAAGGTTTAATTAACCCCCAACCTATGGGTGTGAAAGGCGATGTAGTCAACCAAGAACGGTTATTTGCCCGTTCACTAGGACAATTCTTTCTACGGCACGATGCTCAGAAATCTTTTCCCTTAATGGGGCATGTTGTTTTCATTGATCGCCTTCTCCATCCTCATTGGGATACAGAACTTTGCAAAGAGGCAGCAATCATAGGTCCAGAATTAGGAACTATCCGACCTTTTTTACAACGAGATTGTACAGTAGATAATTCAGGCCAACAGATAGCAATGTTCTTTCTAGATACATTGACTCGCAATCTCTTTCCAGAGGCTATTGGATACCCCGATCCTTTACATAAAGCTGATTGGGGGGCCAAAACGGTTGGTCAACGTGTAGCTCAGATTATAGCAGATAGCGAGATTGTCTTACGAATTAACCCATTGGCAAAGGCCTTTCGGACGATTCGTGATGAATTCAAGAGATGAGGTGGTTTATGCAGGACAACTGGTTCGTCAAAGACAAAAAAGGGAAAGAACGCACAGGCATATTGATGAAGCTTGCGGAAAATGAACACTCTCGCTACGAGTTTGAGGTGTGGTTCGAGTACACTCGCCTGGCTATGAATGATATTAAAGAAGGAACGATGTTGGCTGTCCCTAACTACGCTACAACATGGGATGAGACTCATTACAGTATTATCGAGGTTACGTCACTCAAGCCCATCCACTATGCTATTGGCGAAAATCCCACTGGCTTTCCAGGTTTCTTGATGGAAGCAGCGAAAAATGCTGCTCAAGATTGGACCGGTCAAGATGATGAGCCGACTGAAGATACTACAACCATCCAATGTACAGCTATACCTACGAATTTGGAGTTACTTGAGTGCAAGAATGCTCGGACCTTCCAGGCTGAAGAGAATATCCCTATGGTGGGAACTATGGTGCGTATTCTAGATACCGAGCCAACACAGCAAGTGGTGAATCGCTCTATTGATACCCAGACCGAGAAAGATTATATATTCGGAGGTGGTACCTTTATACGAGACGAAAAAGTAACTGTTTTTATAAGAGTTGAGGAATTCTTGCGTCTCCATTTTGGGATTTTCGGTTTTACAGGCGTCGGTAAATCAAACCTTCTCAGTACTTATATTGCCCAACTATTGCAGTCAAAGATACCAGTTAAGATTGTGCTTTTTGACTTGATGGGTGAATACATGGGACTGCTTGTTGATCTGCTCAACAAATACCCCTTGGAGCGAGCACAGGTCATTGCTTTGGGCGAGCGAACACTTCCTGGTCCAGTTGTAAGTTATTTGAAAAACGAGCGTAACGCTCCAACATCTGAGCAGGCGAGTGAATATCTTAATCGAATAACTTTATTACCTTCGGATCTCCAGAAACAGAAGCTAAAGATGCAGTACGCTCTTGAGAAACTCCTTCAGGAAAGAAAGATAAAGATATTCTCTTACGTGGAAAACCTTACAATCTGGTACCTGTTTTATGATTGGAAGAGCAATAAACTTTGTCCATTGAGTTATAAGCGACGACTTAAAACTGAACTACAAGCAAAACGTAAGGAAATAATAAAATTGGTTCTTAAGGCTTCTTTGAAAAAAACACGGGATTACGAGAATCAGCTGGATTATAAGACAATCCTTCTCTCAAAGGATTTAGGAGCAGACTTACTTAAGGCTTTGGAAATAGAGTTAGACAAACCTGAGAATAAAGAGTTCAAGGAAGGCAAGGACTTTGAGGGAGTTATGGGACAAATCCAAATTGCTATTCCACACCTCGACCAGATAACACCCGCATCTATCTCAATGAATGAGATTCTTAGTGATTTGAATGATGATGAAGATAACACTAAATCAAGCCTCTATGTCATTACGGCACATGATCCTGACGAGATACGTAAGTTTGCAGCTACTCTTGGTGAAGAACTCTACGAGGCAAGAAGAAGGTCTGGAGTAGTCCGTCCTTTGTCAAGTTTCATCTTTGATGAAGCAGACGAATTTATACCGCAAGATGCGACTGGGACTCAAGAAGACTCAAAAAAGATAATTCGCACATTGGCACGTCGGGGAAGAAAGTTTGGTTTAGGGATAGGTATTGCTACTCAACGCATACGCTACTTGGATACTAATATAATGGGCCAGCCACATACTTATATGGTAAGTAAGCTACCACAGGTAAGTGATCGTGTAAAAGTCGCTGAGGCCTTTGGCATTCCTGAGGATATGTTCCGACAGACCTTTAAGTTTAAACCAGGCAATTGGCTAATAATGAGTCATGATGCTACTGGATTGAAAGCTATTCCTGTACCGATTCAAGTAGATAATGCTAACAGGCGGATTAGTCAGTATCTAGAAAGTTTAAGGGTTGAAGAACCAAAGAGGACAGAGAAAGTGATGGTTGAACCATCTAATCTATTTGATATTTAAAGAAATTCGGTTAGTAAAAACATATAATTTGCAGGAGGGCTATGTGAGTACGTGGCCTGACGATATCTTGCTCATCCAATATCCTAACCTTGGATCAAGTCCAGATGAGCGCCTCAATTTACTTGGCGCTATCAGTGTATTGCTCGATAAACCTACCAATTCTTACACTTCAGTAACGCTGGGATTACTCCTCGATGAATGGGACGCTCTCCGTGCATGGATAGACCAGGGGCATGGAGAGCGGTTCTGGCATTTGGAGGCTCAAGGCATACAAATAACACGCCTCTGTGAGAAGCATCTACTGATTGGCACAAATCAAATGCTCGCTGATCTTAGATATATGATGAGAAAGCCATCATCCTCTCGACAATTGCTAGAGAGCATCTGGGTAGCAGCACAACGCTATGTAGATTCGGAAATTATTATCGGGAATTATTAGAAGTGAGGTTATCAATGGCTGACACGATCAAGATACCTGACCACATTGAAACTATCATAAATTCTACCTCACTTGAAGACCTGGAACGATTGGTAAAGGGTATAGATCATAAGCAAATTACTGAGCTTGTGAAGCATAATAAGCATCTACAGCAACAAGTTTTCCCTGGTTTCCGGCCAACCAACTTGCCCTGGGATCGTGTCCCCACCAAGCTGTCCCGAGATGCTCAAAATCATCCGGAAGCTATAAGAGCACTCTTAAAGCTCTGGCAAATATCTAATAGCGATCTCAGTGAAAGAGTAAAGCATGAAATCCACGTAGAGAGCATCGAAGATGATGTAGCTAGGCTACTAGCCAGCGTGGAACACTATGGGCTATGCTTCTGGATGAACGGCGGGAAATTCAATCTGCGCTTGCTAATGGTCTTCGACAAGCTCTTACCAGTGAAAGTTCAGCTTTAGTGGCTCGCGCTAATCAATATCGACTTGCTAGCCAATTAGAGAAAGCCGAACAGGAGATCAGAACCCTAAAAGACCTACTGAGTAAGTTGGAAGAACGGGATCGATTGCTCAATCGCAAAATAGAACAATTCGATGATCTTCAAAATGAGTTGCAAACGCTGAAAAAAACAAAGAAGGACGACGAAGTACAGCATTCGAATGAAGTTCTTCAATTGGAAGCGACTCTTCGGAAGGTACATGGGGAACGAGATACAGCCCAACAAATGATGAAAGAACTTCAAGCGGCTCTGGATCAGGAGCAATCCCATACGAATGAACTCCAGAGTCGCATAGATAACCTACAAGCAAGCCTAGATGCAGCCACCGCTAGTCGAGATGAAAGCGCTAGTGAAGTCAAACGAAGATTAGATGAAACATTGAAGCTGCTTGAAGATCAGCGCGGTGAGAATGCCTCTCTACAACAGAAATTGAATAAGGCTGAAAGAGACAAAGTTACAGCCTATGAAAAACGGGATGAGGAGTGGGGCAGAAGGGAACATACGGAAACTCGCTTAAAAAAACTAGAGATTGATAAAAATGTACTCATCAAGCAAAGGCGTGAAGAGCATAAAAAATTAGAGCAATTAACAGATGAATTTTATCAGGCTTGCCAGATGCTCGCAGCAAAAGAAGAAGAGCAAAAATCGCTTCTTCTGTTGTCTGAACTTGATGAGTCATGGAATAGAACGATTGAGATCTTAGCTAATCACCTCACTTTGTCATTGCCTGAGCAGGAAACAGTTAACCGATTAGTTCAATTTGATGAGAAGTGGGCTAATTGGCAAGCCTGGCAACAACTAGAATCGACCTGGGTACGCTCCATATTGGGAATACCTGTATCGGCATCAATTGAAGATCTCGCCAATGCGGAGCGAGCACAGAAATTGCTGGCATTGCGCTGGTATCTCCTTGAGTGTCTAAAGTTGAGTTTGACTGAAATGCTGCATGCTAATAATCGCGTTATCAAAGAGATCAAGTAGAAGGAGAAGGACAGATGATACAAGTATATTTCTCTCATGTCGGTGAAGCACCGCTTATTGGGATAGATAAGCCAGAACTTGTCATGCCAGGAACATTACGAAATATTCTCACAGAGCTTGAGGGCAAACATCCAGGATTGTATCAGGAACTACTTGATCCATCTGGTCGGCAACTTAATTCAGCCACTGCAATTTATAAACAAGTAGAGCTAAGTTCTGATGAGCGACTATTAGAGAGAGAGTCTACAGAACCTGTCAAAAGCCTCGATGAAGTGATCTCTGACGAAGATAAGAACCTTCTCATTGCTTTATTTCACCCAGAGCGACTCATAGAGTTTTTACTTGAGACACTGACTCGTTCTGAGGATCATTTTCAGTACGGTGGTGGCGATAAAGAATATAGAGCATACATAAGTGCTCCCGATGACGCTCAGGGTGGTCAAAGGCTGTTTGTTGAGGTAACGCCAGAACCTCTCTATCCCTTTACGAGTGGGCGTGCCATCAGTGAATTAAAAACGGATGACCTGATCGATGTAGAAAGAAATAAACTCATACCGGCCACATTACTACAATCTATTGCTAAACTTTGGGAAATAGAAACAGACTTCCGCCTACGACTTTTTCAAGAGGAAGCCTTGAAACATATCCTGAGTGAGTTAACTCAAGCCGATGCTTCAACACAGCAACCACTACTGCTGTCAATACCAACCGGTGGTGGTAAAACAGAAGCATTTCTCATCCCATTGATTGCTCATCTCTATGATGAGCGCACGCGCCAGTTGCGATTGGGACGTATTCCTCGATCTGCCGTGAGATCGATAGTGATGTATCCAACCCGAGCGCTTGCAAATGACCAAGCTCGCAGAATCGCTGAAATTCTTTATGAAATGAACCAAAATGCTATAGAAGATCGCAAGATCAGCGTTGGCGTGCTCACAGGGGATACCCCCACTTCGGGATATAATTTGTTAACTGAGAAAAGCCTTTTGCAATTATGCCCTCGCTGCTCCTCAGTGCTCACAGACTTTTTCGAAAAGAAAGAGTACGATGGTGAAGGAGGCATAACAATTGCACGCTGTATCTGTGGAGCCGAGATTGATTATTTCCGTTTAACCCGCGCAGATATTCTTAATCAACCTCCTGATATACTGATTACCAGCCCAGATATGATTAACCGTATGCTTCAGTTGCCACGTTATCACCGTAAGATTTTCTCGCCAGATATTAGCATTGTTGTTCTTGATGAGATTCACATGTACAACAGTGTATTTGGATGTAACGTTGCTCACTTACTACGTCGTTTTGAAGAAGCCTGTATGCGCAAACCACTCTATGTAGGAGTGAGCGCGACCATCCGTAATGCCAAAGAATTGGCCTGCTTAATTTTCGATGCTGACCTGGATAGCGTAAAATACTTACGGCCAAAAGGCAAAGATGAAGATGAAACAGAGGAAAAGCGTTCATATCTTGATTATGAAACTGCGCCTGCCCGCTATCGCTACCACTATGCTCTCACTCCTGCGAAACTCGCATCAGGCCAGAATCAAAAAGTGACAACATCCATTTTGAATGTGACGGATGTTATCGGACATCTACTTCGTGATCCGCATTTTCGTAAGACGCTGATCTTTTCCAATTTTCGACAGGATACGGATGATATTGTGCGCTTCCTAAGGGATCAGGAAGATCGGTATTATAGTACGTATCATCGTGAACTGCTTCCTCGTATTCTCGCGATGCGAGGCTCCGATACAAAAGTCATAGGCTTTACCAAGATAGAACTCGATGTGATTAGCGCAGTAGACCGCTGGTATCAACGAGCACAAGAGCTAGGTATGCTGAATGAACCAGGGTTAGAGATTGGTTGGCATCGAGGAGGTTTGGAACGGGATGAGCGCATTAAAGCAGTGAATCGCTTTGCTACTACACAGCGATTGAATGCGCCTGATGAGGATAACTCAGAATTACCAATAGATATGATGATCGCAACAAGCACGTTAGAACTCGGTATTGATATTGGTGATGTAACCACAGTTATAAATTGCGGCGCTCCTTTCACTACCAACGAATATACCCAACGGGTAGGACGTGGAGGACGACGTAAAGATGCGCTCGCTTTGACTATTATTGATCCGCGCAATCCCTTAGATTACTATTTTCTCAAACACTTCAGACACTATGCTCATCCTACCTCTGATGACTTTGAGGATGCGCCCATCATTGTCTCTAACCTAGAGGTCACGAAAA
>Ga0209647_1003552_pt1 | contig 12022 bp, 11 predicted proteins | sample GraSoi_2013_60cm_FD_185827 | JGI IMG/M metagenome (GOLD analysis project Ga0209647, IMG submission 185827) | Grasslands soil microbial communities from the Angelo Coastal Reserve, California, USA - Sample 9_17_2013_60cm (SPAdes) (version 2) | ecosystem: Environmental > Terrestrial > Soil >... | reverse complement strand
GCCTCGCGGCCGAGGACTACGAGACGGACAGGATCGTCTTCGAGGTGCGGGCGCTCCTCAAGCCACAGAGCGCGCTGCGCGAGCCCGAGCTTGCGAGCCGGGTCATGTCCATGATGGCGGTGGCGTAGGCCTTCCCCATGTTTGTCGGCAGCGGGCCTTGAGGGCGCGTTACGACTGCCAAGGGGACTGATGACGATGACCTAACAACTACAACGTTTCTGACAAAATAATTTGTCAAATACGCCTATAATATTTCGCTGTACTATCTTCTAGTAGCACCAATACATCGTTATTATGAATCGAATACTTTGCCGTATGCTCACCACTCCGTTCTTGATAAGTTATAATTTCATCGTCCAATACGCTATACTGCAAAGAAATAACCTGAATTTTCCCTTTCTCGGTCACAACGTAAGCCAATGTTCCGTTATCATAGAATTCCAGTCTCTCTCCACCGTCTTCGGACCAATCGTTGATTGTTCTCGACAGAGGAATCCAGGAGCCGATAAGATTCGTGGATCGATCCATTTTCCGATCAACCTAGTTCTGACAAAAAATCATTGATAGTCTTGAGCGCCAGGTCAACCTTTACGTTACTGTCGACCTTCCTTTGCAATTCCTGTCGTAAAGCCAAAATCTTATGATTCATCGAACGCAACCTATAAAAGGCCGCGAGAGAGATTGCCCGTTGATTTTCGGTTAGTCCTGGTGAGGAACCTGTCTCCCACATTTCCATCAAATTCAATTCCGATGAAAACCGCAATAGCTTCGGCATGATTTTCTGATCAACGAGATCTTTTATATCACCCACCACCAAGGGAATATCAGAAGTACTGGAAATTCGCCACCAATAATCATCGCCAGCCCGTAGGATGGGTTGAGCCCTTGCGAAACCCATCAACTTGCTGCGCGCGCATGGAGAGGTGATGGGTATCGCTGCGCTCCACCCATCCTACGGTACGTCGGCGGATAAGTCGCTCCTCGCAAATGGCGGACAAAAGGGCGGACGTCGCGCTATCGATTGCCTGACGGGCAAATCAGCAGTCCCATTTGACCTCAATTCCGGCTTTCGCCGCAATGATGATTGAGGGAAAATTCTCCTTTGGGATCAAGCTGATTTGCCCTGTCCAGTCCTCCCTGCAAAAAGAAATCTGTTCTCACCAGACCCAAATCACTTTTACAACTCACCCCGTCTCGTCCCATCGAGGGCCGCGACGGGTCCCGTCTTGCCTCTTTCTGTCATCGGGTACTCCTCAGAGATATCCTGTCACAGAAATTGCCGTGTCTCATTCCGGGGGTGCAGTCCCAACACTGTCACCGTAATTCGGGGCCAATTGACGAGGTCAATGCAAGAGGCGATCGACCAGCCGCTTACGAGCCTGGCTCACAATATCGAGGAGCTTCTTACGATCTGAACTCGACAGATACTTATCTGGAATCCGTTCAATGGACTGTGTGATATTATTTGCCAGTAAGCTGAGCTTCTCTTCCTTTGATCCAGAAGTCCAAGACGAGAAGCTAATATTCAATCCAACGAACACGGACATCTCCTTCTTCTTGTAGGTCAAATAGTCCTTTGGCGCTGAGGCAATCGCGTTATCAAATATTGTAGGAAAAATCGCGATCCCTGTGATGTTTGATTCAAAAGCCACTCTGTTTATTGCTGAAAAAATCTCGTTCTCAAGCCAAGAAGCGAGATCCAGAGACTCAACGCCTACCGTTGTAAAAGGCCTTACTAGAAACTTGAGCGGCGCATTACGCTGGACATTGTTGCCGACGTAGCCGGAGGCCTTAAGTCGATCGATGATCTTTTGGTCCCTTTTGCTAAATGCTGCCACTACGTCTCAATCCTTTATGGAACCGAACTCAGGCGTGGGAGCCGGCCGTTGTTGATTTCATATAACCCAGTTGCAACAATTTCGTGGGCCCGTGCGAAACCCCGAATTACGCGAATTACGGTGACAGTGCACTTAATCAAATTCATGGCTCGGTGATAGCCCTCGTTAGCTGCTTTCCGATGCGGATGGTTTCGGCCCGCGCTTGCCTGGTTTGAGAAGACGCCCGGTCCGTCGCTCGATGCGGGCGAGAAAGCGATCGTCTCCGAGCGGCCGGCCAATGCTCTCTGCGGCGCGCAGGGGAGCAAATAGGTCCGTCTCCGGCTCGCTGGCAAGCAGGTCGGCGAAGTGAGGAAAGCGATCCCTGATCGGCGCCAGCGCGGTGAGGCCGTCGTCCTTGCCGCGCAAATGTGCGCGCGTGCTCGACCAGCGCCAATCCTGCGCCCGCTCCACCAGCCGCGCCCGCACCGGGTTGAGCGACACGTAACGCAGCGCCGCCGCAAGATGTGCTTCGTCCATCGCGGCGGCGCCGAACCGGCCCTGCCAGAAATGACCACTGCGTTTGCGCCGCGCCTGGATAATGCCGGCATAGCTACGATGCACACGCGCCAGTGCGCGGCGCAGCCCGTCAGGATCGGACGGCACCAGGATCAGGTGCATATGGTTCGGCATCAGGCACCAGGCCCACACCTCGACCCCGGCCGTGCGGCAATTTTCGGCGAGCAGGTCGCGATAAAGCGCATAGTCGGGATCGCCAAAGAAGGTGCGCGCGCGGCCGTTGCCGCGCTGGGTGACATGGTGCGGATGATCGGGGATGACGACACGGGCAAGTCGGGCCATGCGGCACGATGCCTGCGAAAGCGCGACGAGTCAATTTAGTGCACTGTCACCGTAATTCGCGGCTCACGCCGCATAATGCGGCCGGCGGAACCATAGTCGATGGCGGCATCGGCGCAAAGCGGGGTTAATGTAAATGCACGGGCGCGGCGACCGGGCGGTTTTGTGCACTGTCACCGTAGTCCGCGCTAACCATTGCTCGCCAACCTGGCCAGTTAGGTGTTCACCGTGGTCCCTTTTCCGGCAGCCGCCTGTACCAAAGAGGCAATTCGACGAGAAACTTCCTGAAGTCCTAAGCCGGGCGGCATCTTTTGAATTTGCGCGGGATCATCCTCCCAGCCTCTATCTGCACGCTTCCGTCCGCGGCATATTTCGTATGAGCCATCCTTCTCAGCCACGCTCCAAAACAGCGCATTCTTTTCGAATATCGGCCAGGACTTCACATTAGCATACCGGAGCAATACTGGTTCAGGAAAACTGACGCGAGCTGGAGTCGCAATTTTAGGATTTCCGGTATTCATCGCACGCCATATCGCTCGTTGAAGTGCCTCGGTGTTGGCGACTGGAACGACATCAACTGGCTCAACGCCAAGGTAGAACCCTGCTTCTGTTTGAGCAACCGTGGGCACATACACCACGTCGTTCCTTAGATAAATCTGCCAAGTCATAGTGCCTCAAGGAAAGGGAGTTACAATTACGTTAACACCAAGACCTTGCGCTCGCACGGTTGCCGCGTTGATCGCCGCTTGCTGTGCCGCCGAGGCACTTCCCGATGGTACCGCCAACTCAAGCTGCCTGGCCGTGATTTGTGAAGCCTTGATTTCCACCGTTCCGAAGGTAGCACCATTGAACCCAGCCACGGTGTCAACATACCCGTTCACCTTGGCCGTCAGACTTCCAACGTTCTGATAGGTTGCCGAATTACGGAATTACGGTGACAGTGCACTTAATCAAATTCATGGCTCGGTGATAGCCCTCGTTAGCTGCTTTCCGATGCGGATGGTTTCGGCCCGCGCTTGCCTGGAATTACGGTGACAGTGCACTTTATTCAATTCACGGTTTGGCAACGCGCGACGATGCCAGCGAGAGCGCGACGCGTCAATTTAGTGCACTGTCACCGTAATTGTGCCAGAAATGACCGCTGCGTTTGCGCCGCGCCTGGATAATGCCGGCATAGCTACGATGCACGCGCGCCAGTGCGCGGCGCAGCCCGTCAGGATCGGACGGCACCAGGATCAGGTGCACATGGTTCGGCATCAGGCACCAGGCCCACACCTCGACCCCGGCGGCGCGGCAATTTTCGGCGAGCAGGTCGCGATAAAGCGCATAGTCGGGATCGCCAAAGAAGGTGCGCGCGCGGCCGTTGCCGCGCTGGGTCACATGGTGCGGATGATCGGGGATGACGACACGGGCAAGTCGGGCCATGCGCGACGATGCCCGCGAAAGCGCGAGGAGTCAATTTAGTGCACTGTCACCGTAATTACCCGTAATTACCAGCGTCTCGGCGGGCACGATCCCGGAGTTCGGAGATAACGGTGGCCAGAAGCGGTTTTTGAGCACGGGCCGACTGTAGGTCCTGGAGGTCAGTCTGCTGCCGCTGGAGTTCGGCCTGGGCCAGCGGGTGAGAGGCTATGAGCGCTTCGCGATCGCGCCGGACAATCGTCGAGTTGAGTTGGCTCAAAATGAAGTGATCGACGGATTCGTACGCCCGCCGTGCCGCCCACGCAGCCTCCTGAGGATCACCGGCCAACCGAGCGCGAAGGGTGTACGCGACTGAAGCCGCTGCATCATCCGCATACACCGTCTCTTCTCCGGTATCCTCGCTGCCGTTCGGTATCAAAGCCATGCATCGTTCCAAGATTGATTCAAGCTGGGCATTGCTGACCAAGCGTCCCTGGAGATCCTCCCAGATCGACCCGAGTGCTTCTCTCAGCACATTCGGGTTACCCAAACCTGATCTTGCGGAAAATCGGATATAGTTCGGCAGTTGACGCTCGGCGCACAGCGCCGCAAACGCGACACGCAGCTCGTTTGGAAGCTTCGCAAGCCGCGCGATCAAGCTAGGTTCGTCGAATTGAAGCCAATCTGCCATGTCATCTCACGGTGGGAATTACGGAATTACGGTGACAGTGCACTTTATTCAATTCACCGGTTTGGCCACGCGCGACGATGCCAGCGAGAGCGCGACGCGTCAATTTAGTGCACTGTCGCCGTAATTGCCGTAATTGCGTAATTGTGCGCTCCACCTATCCTCCGGACTACGGACAGGTCGCTCCTTGCAATGACGGGGGAAAGGGCGAACGTAGCGCTATCGATTGCCCGACGGGCAAATCAGCAGTCCGATTTGACCTCAATTCTGGCTTTCATACAATTACGATTGAGGAAAAATTCTCCCGTGAAATCAAGCTGATTTTACCTGTCCAGATCTATCTGCAAAAATATTCCGTTTCCCTTTTCACCCAAATCACCTCTAGAACTGCTGCCGTCTCGTCCCACTCGAGGGGCGTATCGCGATCGTCACGGACGCGGGGCGGGATGTGGTGGACGCAGGCGGCGCTGCTGACGAGAGCGCGAGCTTTGCGGACGGTGAAGTCGTGTGGTCCTGACGCCTCGACGCCGGCGTCAAGTTTGCGGGTAGCAATCCGCAAGCGACGGTGACAAGAAAGCCCGATCGCCGGGGAGAGCACGAAGGAAACCGTTAAAACCATTGCGTGCGGGGATGCCGGGTGTTTCCGGCTGTACTCGCGGTCACGACCCGTGTGCTTTCTACCTTTGCACACGGGGCTGCGGGCGCAGCTGACGCCCGGCATTCCCCACGCCCTCCCGGGCGGATGGTTTTCTGGCACAACTCGGGCGCGTCGCGCCGCGGGAACACGGGACTGCGTCTTTTCGTCAGTGCGAGGAGCGACTCGTCCGCCGAAGCTCAACGAGCGAAGCGGGAGCGACGAAACAATCCAGTTCATTATGCCGCGCTATGGATTGCTTCGCTTGCGCTCGCAATGACGGCGGAATCGCCTTTGGCTCTTTGAAACTTGAATCCATTGCAATCATTGAATACGGACGCGCCACACTCCGAGACCGCCATTACCCGCGTGAGACCGGCCAGCAGCCCGTCAGCGCAACGGCTTCTTCAGAAGCGAAAAGCGGTCGGGATCGAGCCCCATCGACGGCTGCAGCATCGGCGCTTCCACCGACATGGTCCGGACGGCGGGGCGGTCGTTGATGGTGGGATCGTTGGGAACGTCGCGGCTCGAGGTCGCACCGCGCCAGCGCTCGAGCACGGCACCGACGAAATGCATATCGTGGCCGGCGGCAACCGACGGCACCGTCGAGATGGTGGCTTCGCTGCGCGGCAGTTGGTGCATCGGCACTTCCTTGAAGCGCAACCGCGTTGGAAGCGCCACCCCTTCGCCGAAAGCGAGCACTTCGCGGGTGCCGAGCGAGGGAACGAACGACAACAGGTTGGCCGCGGCGTCCGAGACCGCCGAGCGCAGCAGCGCCTGGTCGCGATCATTGGCAAGGCGCATCGTGAACAGCGTGTTGCACTGGGAAATGATGGTGGCATCGAGTTCGGCGGGGCGTTGCGTGACGAGCCCGAGATAGACGCCGTATTTGCGGCCTTCCTTGGCGATCCGCGAGACCGCCTTGCGGGTCGGCCCGAACCCGATGTTGCGGTCGGCGGCGGCGTAGCGATGGGCCTCTTCGCAGACGAACAACAGCGGCGAGACGCCGTCGCTCCATAGCCCGAAGTCGAACGCCATGCGGCACAGCACCGACACCACGGAATCCACGACTTCGGCAGGGAAGCCGGCGAGCTGCATGATGGTCATCGGCCGGCCGTTGGCCGGCAGCCGGAACAAATGGCTGATGACTTCCGCCATGGTGTCGCCGCCGACATTGGCATTATCGAACATAAAGGTATACCGCGGATCGTTGCGCACGGTCTCGATGCGCGAGATCAGCTTGTGATAGATGATGCGCGACGAGCGGTTCTCCAGCTTGCCCATCCGCTCGTCGATCAGCGAGATCAGATCGACCAGCCGATAGGGCACCGGCGTGTCGACGGTGTAGCCGACCGCCTTGGGATCGATGCGTTTCAATCCGACCCTGTCAGTGTTCTGGTACTGCGTATAAATTCCCTTCGCCGCCGGAATGACTTCGGCGAGAATATCGAGCTCCTCGGGCACCCCGGGCCGGCCGGCGAACAGCACGTCGACGATCTCTTCGAAATTGAACAGCCAGAACGGCAGCTTCAGATTGCGCGGATTGAGAACCAGCGCACGCTCGCCGAAACAGCGGCCATACTCGTTGTGAACGTCGAGCAGGAAAATCCGCAAATTCGGCCGCGACTTGAGAATCTCGTTCAGGAGCAGCGACACGCCGGTCGATTTGCCGACGCCGGTGGAGCCGAGCACGGCGAAGTGCTTAGAGAGCATCTCCTCGACGTCGACATAGGCGATGACGGACGGATCCTGCTGCAGGGTGCCGATATTGATCTGATCCGAGCCGCTCGGCGCATAGACCGTGCGGAGCTCCTGGTTGGTGATCAGCTCGACGGCATCGCCGATGGTCGGATAGTTGGTGACGCCGCGCTGAAATTTGGGGCGGTCCGGGCCGCCGAGAATTTCGCCGAGCAGGTCGACAGAGGCGCTGGCGATGTAGGTGTCGGAGGTCGGCAGGTTCTCGCATGACACTTCGGTGATCATGGCGACGATGGTGGAATTTACGCAGCGGATGCTGATGAAGCGGCCGACGGTGGCCCGCACCTGCGACAGGCTCATCTGGCTCGCCGGCAGAAGTCCGACCCGGGCGAGGGATCCGCGCACCGAAATCACACGTCCGAAGGATGTCACAGTGGTTGAACCTGGCATGTCATGACTTGGGTCAGGACATCACTATGCAGGCGGTGGTTGGACAAACGGTTAAGCCGAGGCAGTGCCGAGTTGATCAAATCCGCGACATCTTGGTCAGGATTTCCTTTTGATCAGTGGCGTCGGCAGGCCTCAATCGCAGGGTTTTTCTGCTAAATCGGCTTTTTTGGCGTGGTCCGTCGGCGCCGCAGCCGGTTCCCGCTTAACACTTGGTTTACCAACCCCCGAGCATCGCCTTCACAGGCCGCCCTTTGTCAAGGCGTCCGCAGGCTTGCGGCAAAGTAGAGAATCAGGGCTGACTTCGCCCCACCGATTCATCAGGCGATCATCCTCAGCTTCAAACAAAAAAGAGGCTTCATGTCGTCCACCCGCGTCATCGTGATAGCCAACGAAAAGGGAGGATCGGGCAAGTCTACTGTCGCAATGCACATTGCGATTGCCCTGATCAAGTCAGGCCAGCGCGTCGCCACGATCGATCTCGATGCCCGGCAAAAGAGTTTGACCCATTTCGTCGAGAACCGACGCGCCTGGGCGAGGCAAGTTGATCGTGATCTCGAGATTCCCGATCATTTCAGCTTCGGCAAGGTCCATTATCCCAGCGCCCAGGATGAGGTTGCCGGAGGCACGACCCTCACCGATGCCGTCGATGCGCTGGGACGCACATGCGGCGTGATCGTGATCGATACCCCCGGTCATGACAATTATCTGATGCGGCTCGCTCATTCATTGGCTGACACCTTGATCACGCCGCTCAACGACAGTTTTGTCGACCTGGATGTGCTCGGTACCGTCGATCCCGGCACGCTCGAGGTCAGCGGGACCAGTCACTATTCGCAGATGGTGCAGGTGGCACGCCGGCAACGCCAGAGCGATCGGGCGTCCGCCGAGTGGATTGTCCTGCGGAACCGGCTTTCGACGCTGAGTTCACGCAACAATCGCCTCGTGGGGAGCGGGCTGCAAATGCTTTCACGATGGCTTGATTTCCGCTGCATTGAAGGTTTGGCCGAGCGCGTGATCTTCCGCGAGCTTTATCCGCGCGGATTGACGGCGGTGGATGATATCGATGAAGTCACCCTCGGGACCCGTCCGACGATGTCGCATGTCTCCGCGCGCCTCGAGATGCAAAACCTGCTCGGTGCCATTTTGCTGGGCGATTCGCGCTCAAATGCAGCAACGACGGCCGACCTCAGCCGCTCGGTCGGCTAGCTGAGATCAGTTTATCCGCGAGGGTCCGCTTATCCGCGAGGGTCCGCGTTCGATCAGCTCAGTGGACCGAACCCGATGACGCCGCTTGCTATTGAGGTGAGGGCGGCGGCTCGACGCGGGGGTATTTGAATTCCGGCGACATTTCGAGGCGATAGACCCTCATCCTGGGTTCCTGCCACGATGCCAGGCGTTCGCCGCATATGACGCAATCGGCGTGGCTTGGACTTGCCGAGGCCGATGTTGATTCGGCAATCAGGTAGGACGACCCGCAAGACGGGCAAACACAGTCAGATATTTTCATAGCATCCGCATACGTAGCTTTGGTGAGGCGCGCATTGTTCTTGATCAATGCGACATTAGTGAGGAATCCTCTCAGTGAGGAATCCTTCATCAGCGGTCACCCGTTAGCTTGAATTCCGCGCGCCGCCCTCCCATTCTGGGGAAGTGAGGATCATCGCGAAACATTGGGACGGTTTCAAGCATGACCGGGAAACCACCGAGCGCTGGATGGGCGCGCCTGCAAGACTGCGGCCTCTCGCGGTCCGGCAAATCGGAAGTGTCGTCGCGAGACGATGCGTCCGTGCGGCTTCATTGAATAAAGGGCCATGATTGCGATGGCGAGAGAGCCTGTTCTGGCGGCAGGAGGCATTGTACTGCGGCAGGAGGAAACTCCGCTGATCGCAGTGGTGCGGCTGCGCAAGCGCAACGAATGGGTGCTTCCCAAGGGCAAGCTCGATGACGGCGAGACGCCGCGCGCTGCTGCCGAGCGCGAGGTGCTGGAGGAAACCGGGCATGACGTTTCGGTGCAGGAATTCTTGGGAACGCTGGTCTATGAGTCCGGCGGAAGGTCCAAGGTCGTTCACTATTGGCGAATGGAGGCGAACGGCGAGCAGGCCCACGACCTGATGGATGACGTGAAGGCGGTCGATTGGCTGCCGCTCGACGCCGCCGTCGAGCGGCTCTCGCGCGGCTATGAGCGTGCGTTCCTTGCTAATGTGGGGCCGCTCGCGCTTGCATCCGCTGCGCTCGCCCAGGATGTGCGGCGGCCGAAGGCAGAGCGGCCGGTGCCCGAAAAGCGTCGGGCAAGGCGGCCTGTGGTGCAACGATCACCGATACCAATATCTGATCCGCCGCCGTCCGGTTTGAAGTCGCCTGTGAGCACGCCGGATGAGCATCCGTCCATCGCAAGCGAAGAGGTTGCGACTGACGCATCGGTCGCTCCAGCTGAAACCGAGATGGCGATGCCCTTTGTGGAAGCAACCATTGCCGCGTCCGACGTCGCGCCTGCATCCGGCAACACCGATACGGTGACCCGAGGCTGGCGCGCAGGCATGGTACGGAAGGTCCGCGGCTGGCTGCGGCGACAAAAGCCGATCAGGATTACCGGATCTGATCAGAGGCCGGGCTCGCGCGAAGTTTCCAGTGGTTGACGATCCGGAACCTTGAATGAGCATCGTACTGGCGGAACAGCGCAATCCTGTCGATTGCGAGGTTCGTGAGACCGATGGTGGAGAAGCGTTCCCGCAGCATCGTCAGGATGGGCTCGCGCCGCCCGGCGTCGAGCCGGCCCGTCAGCGTCATGTGGAAGCGGAAATCTTCCATCACATAAGGATATCCCCAGCGGTCGAGATATTCGCACTGCCTCGGCGTCAGCGCAGAAGGATTCCGCCGCAGAAGATCTTCCGGTGTCAACGGCGCGGCCGATGGCCCCAAAGGTACCACCGCGATAAAGCCGCTGATGGACCCGACCACAGGCCTGATCACCGGAATTGGCCGAGGTGCGGCGGCGAACGCCTCGCAGGCCGTGACGAGCTGAGCCTCGGTCTTGCCGTGCGCCAGCGCCAGCGGCGCTTTCAGCGTGGCATGAAAACCATATTTTCGTGGATCCCGCGTGACCTCCTGCCAATCCGGCGCGATCTGCGCGACGCCGTCCGGAAACGGCAAATCCTCGCCGCTGAAGGCATCATATCCGAGCAATTGCGCGCCGAAGCGATCGAGATCGCTGCCGGGCTCCGAGACATAATAGATCGCGTATCGCGGAAAATTGGCCATGTCAGCAGAATAGAGCCGCCTCACTCGGCCGCAACCGCCTCGCGATGGGCGATCGAGGAGCGGATCAGGCGGCTTGCATCGGTGAGATGAACCAGACGCCCGGCGGCGATGACGGCGACAATGCGCGGCCGCAGCGGTATTTTGTCATCCACGAGGACGATATCGGCGCGATATCCTTTTGTCAGAATGCCGCGGTCCGAGAGGCCAGCAGCCCGGGCCGGCGCTGCCGATATCAGGTCCCACGCTTGCGCAAGCGGCAGCACGCCGTCGGCGTCAAGGCGGAACGCGGCGAGCAATTGCGCGGGATAATAATAGTCGGATGCGAGGACTGAGCAAAAACCCTTGGCGATCATGTCGGCCGCCTTGGTCCATCCGGTGTGGCTGCCGCCGCGCACCACATTGGGCGCGCCGAACACGATCGCATCGCCGGCCTCGGCCGCCTCGCGCGCGGTTTCCTCATTGACCGGAAATTCGGCGATGCCAACGCCCTGCGCGCGAAACGCCCTTCGCATCGCGGGACTTTCATCGTCATGCGAGAGCATTTTTACGTCGGCCTCTCGCGCCGCCTGCGCCAGCCGCGCGATCGATGCCGGAACGTCGTGGGCGCGCGAGACGACCCGCTCCACCAGGGAATCGAATTCCGCATTGGAGATGCCGCAGCGTTCCACCATCTGCGCACGTTTCCGAGGCCTGGCGGCGCTGGCGACGACGGAATTCATGTGGTCATTGAACGCGAACAGATCGATGCGCCCGTCGGACAACCATTGCGCGATTTCGGCTTCGGCATCAAGATTGTAGGTTTCCTGGCGCAAGTGGAAGCGGGTATCGGCTGAAAGCCGCGGCCGCAAGGTCTCGATCGCCTCGAGCAATTCTCTCGCATTGTCGCCGCTGCGAAGACCCGGCTCCCAGGACCAGGTCGTGGCGTGAAAGACGGTCGTGATGCCGTTGCTGATCGCCTGCCGGTCGCTGTCGGCAAGCGCGACATCGATCGGAAAATCCACGCCGGGGCGGGGCATGATCTGCCGCTCGAACGCATCGCCATGCAGGTCGACGATGCCCGGCAGCACTTTTAGGCCGCTTGCGTCAACGCCGATTGAACCGCGTCCATGGTCCAAATCGACCGCGGCAATTTCGCCGCCCGCGATCGCAAGCGAGGTTTCGAGAAATTCTCCGCCGAGCAGCGCGCGGCCGCCTTCGATGAAAATGTCGGTCACGATAGGG
>Ga0209647_1003550_pt1 | contig 12025 bp, 14 predicted proteins | sample GraSoi_2013_60cm_FD_185827 | JGI IMG/M metagenome (GOLD analysis project Ga0209647, IMG submission 185827) | Grasslands soil microbial communities from the Angelo Coastal Reserve, California, USA - Sample 9_17_2013_60cm (SPAdes) (version 2) | ecosystem: Environmental > Terrestrial > Soil >... | reverse complement strand
AGTCGATCCAGGTCCACTTGATGAACGCTATCAGTTTGCGATTCGTGCCAGTGCGGACACCTGGCGCAAATTCTCACAGCCGACGCCACCTCCCATGTACCACGGAATCTGGGCGGCGTCATTCCGGAAAGATATGCGACTCGAGGGCGATTTGCTGGTACTGATGCAGAACCTACGCTGTGTAACGCGGCAACTGGAACTCTTGCATATGGTAGGCTCCCCTGTCTAGAAAGGAGAAGTAAGATGGTTCAGCTCTCACCAGTGACAGGTCATTATGTAACGATTAATGTACAGGGAGACGAGTGCAAGGTCTTCTTCCTTGAGAACGGCTCTGGCCGTCCTCTGGTCTGCCAGCATACCGCGGGATGCCATAACCATCAATGGCGCGATTTGCTCGAGGATGAGGAGATCACGAAGAACTACCGGGTGATCGCGTATGACCTGGCTCGTCATGGCAAGTCAGATCCACCGAAAAATAGAGAATGGTGGAAAGAGGAGTACCGGCTCACAGCCGACTACTATGTTGCGTTTATTGTTGCTTTCTGTGACGCTCTGGAACTGAAAGAGCCTATTTTCATGGGGTCGTCTTTTGGTGGGAATGTGGCATTGCAGCTTGCATTGCGGCATCCTGATCGCTTCGCGGCGGTGATACCGGTCGAGGCAGCCGATTACTCGCCGGGGTTCTACCTGGACTGGTGGCACCATCCCCACGCGAACGCTGCGGAAGTGTGCGCAAGTGGTGTCTGGGACCTGATGGCACCGCAGTCACCTGAGAAAGAGCGTCGGGCCACCTGGTTCTATTACTCTCAGGGGTCGGAGGCCTTTAAGGGAGACCTCTACTTCTACTCAGTGGATCACGACTTGCGTGGTAAGCTCAACCAGATTGATAGTGATCGCTGCCCTGTCGTCATGCTGACAGGAGATTACGATTATCTAACGACACCAGAGGATGGAAGGCGCACTGCAAGCCAGATTAAGGGGGGAGAGTTCATTGAGATGAAGGACATCGGTCACTTCCCGATGAGCGAGAACTACCCGGTCTTCAAAACGTACCTCAAGCAGGCCCTTCAAAGGATAGAGAATCGATTGGGGATGCACGTAGGTGCGTAGTTGTAATTTGACACATATCTTGGTTCTCGGACTGGTTTGGTGATGTGGATGCACATGAAAGAAGGCCCCTGGTTCTTGCATCCTTCTCGCAGGAGTTTGTGGCAACTCTGGTCGTTCTTACCAGTTCTCAGGCTGATCCGGTTTACTTTTTTCTCACCAAACCGGTCCGAGAACCAAAAAAGAGCGTCTGCCAAGTGTAAATTTTGTCTGAAACCATCACAAAGCAAGAGAGCGAGGCCGGGGTTTCATGCCGGGTGGTTCGCCTGCGGCGCATGCGCTTGACTTCCAGAAACGCGCCAAGATATTCAACAAATGACAGAGAGGAACACGATGAGTTCAAAACTGTTTTTAATTACGGGAGCAACTGGAAACACCGGCAGTAAAGCCGTCGAATTTCTTCTTGAGCGAGGCCATAAAGTGAGGGCTTTCGTTCATAAGAAAGACGAACAAAGTTCACAATTACAAAAACTAGGTGCAGAGATCGCCGTGGGTGATCTTCTCGATTTCATGACGATTCGGCCCGCACTCGAAGGCGTTTCAGGAGCCTATTTCGTCTATCCAATTGCTCCGGGCCTCATAGAGGCAACAGCCTACTTCGCTCAAGCCGCGAAAGAGGCTACTGTTTCAACGGTCGTGAATCTGTCGCAAATCTCCGCGCGGCGCGAAGCGAAGAGTCACGCGGCGTTCAATCACTGGACGGCGGAACGAGTGTTTGATTGGTCTGGCCTTGCCGTCACCCATCTGCAACCGACCTTTTTTGCCGAATGGTTTCTTTCCTACGCGCAAAGCATCAAAGACGGTCTTGTGCAAATGCCGTTTGGCGAAAGCAAGCATGCGCCCATCGCGGCGGAGGATCAAGCTCGTCTCATCGCGAGCATTCTCGAGAATCCATCAGCCCATAAAGGGAAAACATACCAACTGTTTGGTCCCAAAGAGTACACCTACGCCGAGGCGTTTGCGAAGATTTCGGATATCTTAGGACGGAAAATCATCTACGAAAGAATACCGCTTGAAGCGTTCCGCGAGCAATGGGAGAAGAGGGCCTCACCCTTCTTGGCACAGCATCTCTTTGAAGTCGCGCAAGATCACGCGGCAGGCGTTTTCTCCGGCACGAATGGAGTGATCGAGAACATCACTGGTCACAAGCCAATGGGCCTTGAGGAATTTATCAGGAAACATCGGGAGGCGTTTGGATGAGCAGCTCACGTGTCCCTTCAAAGCATGATGGCCCTGTCGGCCAAAGCAGAGAATGAACGACAGGTGCCCCTGGCTCGTCGACGCCCTCATGCTAGGCTAAGGAGTTTGCCGCCGCAATCACAGAAGCCCTTCCCAAAGCCTCGCACGTGGCCGATCGCTGGCATGTAGCGAAAAATCTGACCGAACACCTGGATAAAGTCGTTTCGGCTCACTGGAAACAACTGACCACAGCTGCGGGCGAAGCCGAGATGCCAGCCGAACCTCTTCCCGTTTTCCCTCCGGCACGTCGCCCCCGCCAGCCTGTCGGTGAAGCACGGTATCAACAGATGCTCGCGCTCCAAGAGGCCGGGCTTCCAACAGGGGCCATTGCCAAGCGTCTGGGAGTGGGGCAACGCACGATTCAGCACTGGCTGGCACAGAAGCATGGTCCCTATGCGGGGCCACGCAAACCGCGCCGCAGCCCGCTCGATTGGTCGACGCGCTATCTGCGGGAGCGCTGGGATGCGGGCGAACGCAACGGCACTGTTCTTTGGTCAGAGCCTTTATTCGACAAACAACATTAGGCGAGTTCGTGGCGGAATACATCCGAAGCCGAACGAGTACCTTATAGAAGAGAGAGCCATTTACTTCTGCTGGCCACTCTGGGAAATCTCCAGGAGATGACCATCGGGGTCGCGGAAGAAGGCCCGGATCTCGTAGCCCCAATCGACGGGTGGGGTAAGGAACTCGGCTCCGCGGGCGCGCAGCGCCTCGTAGGCAGCATAGCAATCCGGCACCCGGATGGCCAGTTCGCTGGTGACCCTGTCCGGGTCGGTGGGCGAGGCAAAGGTCACCGTCGGCTTGTCCTTCGTGGGACCGCCCGGAACCGTCAGCAGGACCTGGCTCCCCGCAAAGCTCAGGAAGCACAGAGTCCCGGGAAACTCGCGCACCACGGTCGCTCCCAGCACGTCCCGATAGAACGCCAGCGAGCGAGCGTAGTCGCTCGCCACCAGCAGGGTCCTTAGCTCCACACCGGTCGTCGGGAAGTCATTTGATGATGTCATTGCTTGATCCATAGTGGTTGTCCCTTCTATGATGGTAGAAACGTTGTCTTGATCATCACTAATCTTGATCACCACAAAGTAAGAGGGTCGAGGGGTCACTTTTGTGACAAACGGCTGGCAATATGTGCTCCAACTGGTTAAGTCTGTCACACACAGTTCCCTTCCTCCTGGCAGCCTTACGAGTTGGCCTCCAGAGGCAGTTTATCGCTTAAATGTTGCTCCGGTCCGTTGTTGCTCACAGGCCGATGTGCTCGTATGCTTGGCGACCGGGATGCGGGTTCGTCTGCCAGGAGGGTCAATGCAGCGGTGATCACGGAAAGCCCCAGCGCCAGGTACAGCGTTGCCTGATACCCTGTCGTTGCCGCCACCACCGGAACGCCGCCGGCGGCCAGCGCGATCGAGGTGGCTACCACGCTCGCCAGGCTGATGCCAAGTGCCGCGCCGACCTGCTGCGCGGTATTAAGCAGCCCGGCAGCCAATCCCTGCAGTTCCGGCCCCAGGTGTGCGGTGGCTGCGATGGTCGTGGTGACTACTGTGCAGACAATCCCCACCCCGGCGATCAGGTAGCCTACGACGACCCATGCCACCCCACCGGCTGGGGTAATACGCGTCAGCAGCACGCTGCCCAGTGCGATCAGGCCCGGCCCAAGTGCCGATGCTCCTCGCAGCCCCATTCGCCGGATGGCTCGTGTCGCTATCTGGCCACCGGCAATCCCTCCCACGCCTGCCGGCAGGAATGCCAGCCCGGTGACCATCGGGCTGAACCCCAGCACGCTTTGTAGGTACAGAGTCAGGATAAACGCCAGGAGAGATGCGATGGCAATAGTCAGCAGCGCCATCAGGTTTGCCACAGACAGACTGCGTCTGCGGAACATGCTTAATGGCACCAGCGGATGCTGGCTGCGGCGCTCAACCACGATGAAGATGACACCCAAGACCACGGCCAGGGTGCCAGGGAGGAGGACCTGGACCATCCCCGCTTCGGGTGAGGCCATCTGCGAGAGCGCCAGCACGAGCGAGACTATCGCGCCTGTCAAGAGGATCGCCCCGGCCAGGTCAAGTGGCGCTCGTGCCGCGCTCGCTCTGGAAGACGGCAGCAGGAGGAAGGCACTCAGCAGCACGAGCAGACCCAGCGGCACATTGACAAAGAAGACCCAGCGCCAGCTCAAAAAGCTGGTGAGCACACCCCCCAGGATCACGCCAGCGCCAAAGCCGATGCCGGAGACCGACCCGAAGACGCCCAGCGCCCGGTTGCGCCCAGGCCCTTCGGGAAAGGTCGTCGTCAGCAGCGCCAGCGCCGTCGGCGACACGATCGCTCCCCCTAATCCCTGCACGGCTCTGGCCCCCACGATGAACAGCGGCGAGGGAGCCAGCCCTCCGGCCAGGGAAGCCAGCGAGAACAGCCCCAACCCCAGCATGAACACCCGTTTGCGGTCAAACAGGTCAGCGGCACGCCCCCCCAGCAGCAGGAACCCGCCAAACACGAGAGCGTAAGCGCTCACCACCCATTGCAGGTCCGCCGGAGCCAGGTGAAACATGCGCTGGATCGACGGCAGCGCGACATTCACAATGGAGAAATCCAGGACGCCCATCAACTGGGCGACGGCAAGCAGCGCCAGAATCTGATTGCGGCGCGAGGCAGACAAACTTTCCATCTGAGAATCCTTTCCAGATTTGGTACGTCGAGTCACCTCGACGGGTTCGCACCTTTCGCCTGCCTGCGCAGGCTCTTGGCTGCAACGATGGTGTCTTCCGCCGTTTTGCTTCGTGGCTCGGCAACCAGCTCGTTACTTATGTCCAGGTGATTTTTCTGGGAATGACCTTACCTTGCCGAAACTGCGGTTCCTCAATGCCCCAACTCCAGGAGACGGTGGGGGTAATGGCGATATAGCTGCCCGGACCCATCCGTCCCTCGTGTTCGACGACCTCTGCGATTCCATGAATCTTGATCGCCCGTGGCGCCCAGGGATCTCGCGTCTTGAGGTCGTCGATAATAAGTGACACCTTGCGCTGGCCTGCCACAATATTTTTGTATTTGCGCGTGGTCTCAAGCTGGTAACCGCCAATGTAGAAGCGTGCGCCATCAAACTCGAAGCCCGCGACATCGACATCAGGCTGTCCATCTGGCTCAACGGTCGCCAGCCTGGCAAGCAGTTGTGTCTGAAGATACGCTTGTTCTTGTTGCGAAAACATACAGGACCCCTTTCTCACTTACATAATATTAGTAGACGGCAAAGTATATTGCCGAAAGATAGGCCACGCTCTCTGCGAGGAGAACGGGGCCGCCAGAACAACAACTCGTCAGGAAAGGTTGGTAGCCACCTGCAAAAGCAGGCGATGTAAGAGCGTTTGCTCCGTGAGCGACAGGCCAGAGACGGTCCGGACCTCGAGCTGCCTCCACACATCGAGGACGGGCTGTTCCAGTGCACGGCCCCGTTCGGTCAGGTAGACGAGGGAGACACGCGCATCCTCCGGGTCCGGTCGTCGTTCGATCAGTCCTGCTCGCTCCATGCGCTGCAGCATTTTGGTCGCCGTTGGTGGTTCGACCTCCATGCAAGCGGCAAGCTGGGATTGGGGAATACCTTCCTCGATCCAGAGTTGCAGTAAAATCATCTCCTGACCGGTATGCACGCCCAGTTTGTTCAAGCCCTCTTCAGCAAGCTGCCGGTGTGCTTTATGAATCTGGAGCACCTGGAACCCGATATAGTCTTGTATCTGTCTCACAAACCCCTCCTTTTTACTTAGCCGTCTAAATAATAACGCAGGATGTTCTCGTTGTCAAGAGGCACGTGGAATGAAAAGGGGATATAGCAAGGATTCGTTTTCACCACAGCCGCAGCCCGGCGCACAGCATTGCTCGCGCTCAACCTCTTCTGAGCAGTTTTTCGCCAGCGGTTTGGGATAAGCTTCCAGAAGCGTATTAGACGTGTGCAAGTTTCTCCGGGTTCACCATGACACGCACCGTCTGAATCCGTTGTGCCTCCACTTCAATACTACCGTCCCGGTCGGATGACGGCGCAGCCGTAGCACGCAGTGCGTTTCCGACCGGAACAAGATCAATTGTCAGCACGAGATAGGCGCGATCACCGGCGCGAAAGATCAGCGCCAGTTGACCATTGACTGCTGCCAGCTCAACACGGGCGCCCTCGGGCAAAAAGCGCCTGGTTCCCAGAGCAAAGCGTGCCACCGCATCACGTCCATGAATGGGGTGAGTCGCCGCTCCCTTGACTTTGCCGCCGCTATCGACCCAGAGGGTCACATCTTCGGCCAGCATGTTCATCAATGGGGCCATCTCCCCAGCCTGAGCCGCCTGCAGAAACCCGGTGAGCATCTGCCGGTGGGTGTCGGGAGATGTTGGGAAGCGGGGCCGATGGTCGCCAAGATGTTTCTTCGCCCGGCTGAACCACTGGCGACAGGTCACTTCACTTTTGCCGAGAAAGGTGGCAATCTCGGCATAGTCGTACTCGAAGACTTCGCGCAGCAGGAAGACCGCCCGCTCGATGGGTTGCAGCTGCTCCAGCAGCAGCAAGAACGCCAACGAAATCGACTCCTCCATGTCGACGCGCTCCTCCAGGCTCACGGCTTCGAGCGCCTCTGGCGTAATGAGCGGCTCTGGTAACCAGGGACCCAGATACACGTCACGCTTCCTCCGTGCTAAATGCAGTTGATCCATGCACAAGCGCGTGATAATCGTGGTCAGAAAGGCTTTAAGCGAGGTAATGGAGTCTTTCGGCGTGGCCGAATAGCGCAGGTAGGTTTCCTGCACCATGTCCTGTGCATCCATCGCACTCCCAAGCATGCGGTAGGCGATGGCAAAGAGGTACGACCGGTAGCTTTCAAATGATTCCACCATGTTTATCCTCCTTCGTAACTCCTGGTTCGATCTCTCGTCCCACCAGCGCCGAAACCAGGAATGCCATCGAAATGGACTCAAGCAGTGTCGCCTTGTTATGCCCGGCGTGGCTGCATCTGCTTGTTCTGTTCCCTGGCTTGTTGGCGACGTTGTGCACGCTCATAGCGCCGCTTCCCTACCCACACAAAGATTCCCGGCCGCTGTGTCGCGGTTGCCAGATAGCGCACAAACCCCTCGCGAATAAGGTATCCCAACCACCCGGTGAAGTAGGGTGGATTGGGTTTGTCATCAGGATAATTGTTGAAGCCGATCGCGTTGTGTCGTCCTAAAGCGATGCCCTGGCCTATGTAGGCAAAGCTGAGCGGTCTGGGCGTCTTGCCGCGCAGGACCGCGCTCAAGCTATCGGCACCATGGGCGCCCATGATCGTCGCGGTGACGGCGCTCATACGCACGGGCACTCCAGGGTCCTCGCGTGGAGAGGCCGCGTCACCAATCGCGTAGATCTCCGGGTGGGAGATCGAACGCAGAAAGGGATCGACGAGAATCTGGTTGCGTTCATTCACGGCTAGTCCAGCTTCACGTGCTAACGATGAAGCCACGAATCCTCCCGTCCAGACGCAGAGGTCACAGGGGATCTCGCTTGCTTGATCAATGACAACACTGTGCGCACGCACGGCAGCAACCGTGGTCTGATCGATGATCTCGACTCCCAGGCGGGTGAGTGAACGTCGGATAGAGCTGGCAACAGTCTTGCCCAGGAAGAGACTGAAAGGCCCCTGCGTCACCAAATGCACCTTGATGTCAGGGTAGGCTGTGGCCACCTCGGCCGCTATTTCGATGCCGGTTGGTCCTCCGCCACAGATCACGACGTGACCGTGTTTTGCCTCGACAGAGGGGAGTGTTTCGCGCAGCGCCGCTGCGGACAAGGGACCGCTCGGCGCGAGTGTGTAGGCGTATTCCGCCACTCCCGGCACCCTCTGACGGTCAGTCACACTTCCCAAAGCATAGACCAGGTAATCATACTCCACATGCTGCGTGTGCTGCTGATCCACGACCACGATCTCATGGTGTGCAGGGTCGAGACTCGTGACTCGTCCCTGGATAAATTGGACCTTTGTTCGACGCAGCATCTGCGGAAGAGAGCGCCATTGGATCACCTGATTGGTGGCAAACTCAGGTAAGCGCGGGCGCTCAGTGAAGGTGTCAGAGTCGTTCACCAGTGCTATATGGACATTCTGCCGGGCCACTTTGCCAGCCAGGCGCATGGTAAACAACAACCCGGCATACCCCGCGCCAATAACAAGAATTCGTGTTGACGGTTGTGTCTCCTGTACACTGCTTCGATTGTCAGAAACAGGAGCGTTTAATTTAAACATACGTGTACCTCAAACTTTCATAGAAACTGTGTGATGATCATCGCCAGAATGATCTCCACAAAGGAAGAGGGTCGAGGGGTCACTTTTGTGACAGACGACTGGTCGCCGACGCGTGCCGGACCCGCACGAACTGCTCGATCCCGATCAGCGGCACCAGAACGCGCTCTACCGGATAGAACGCCGACCGTGCGGTTTCCCAGTCGACGACTTCCGGCTCAATCATCGGGTAGTCAACGCCCCTCCACCGAATCACACACGCGCCCGCCGCCCGCACGTTTCGGAACCAATCGGCCCTCTCGCCAAAGGTGAGCGGGATCACGAAACCATCAGCCGTCCTCCGCGCGCCCACAGGCGTAGTATAGGAGCGACCAGAGCGCCGACCGCGATGGTGGACTACGGCGAATAGCGGCAGGCGGCGGCTCCCAGCAAGCGCCAGTGTAAGCGGGTTGAAGAGCCGCGTGCCGACGCGGAGCGAAGAGCGCGCGGCTCGACTGACGAATCCAGCGACTCGCGGCTTCGTCGGCTCCAGAATCTTCATCGAATATTACCTCCAAATCCTTAGAAGTTGCTTTCACTTTCTTTAGGAAATGTCGCGTGCAAACACTCCTGCTTGCACGCGGTTCGATTCTACGAACGTGGATATGCGACTTGGCTCCCCGCCTGGAACAGGCGCGAGAGGCCCGTGAAAGGAGCCAGCGGGATCACATCAAAGTCGATCAGGTGTAATTGCGCGAATGGTAACGTAGCGAGCGCCTCTCCGGCGGCTTCTACGCTTGCACATTCGAACATCAACACCACTCTCCCTGGTTCGTTAGCACGGGTGTAGAACTCGCGGCAGATTCCTTGCGCGTAGAGTTCCCACACGGCTTGAATTTCTGCGGCCGCGTGTGATAGCAGCTCTTCTCGTGAAACGCCTTCGATTGGTTTGGGCAATACTAAAATTTTCATTGAACAGAACCTCCGATTTCTTGTTGATAGGAACGTTGTCGTGATCCTCACCAGAAAGATCATCACAAAGAGAGAGGGTCGAGGGAGCATGTTTGTGACATGTACACGTCTGTCACAAAAGTGACCTCTCGACCCTCTCTCTGTGTAGAGGCGACCATACGGTCGTTCCGAGTGTGCGCTCCAGCTTCTCAACGGGAGAGGACCACTTGTATAGTTGAGCGGTCTGGTAGTCGTCGGCTTGGAAGAGACATTTTAAGTGAGCAGATCTTCCGCAAGAAGATGATGCGAAAGCGAGGATTACAATGAAGTGGCAAATTGATCCCACCCATTCACACATGTCGTTTGCTATCCGAGTCGTATCGGTCAGCACGACGAGAGGGCGCTTCCACGCGCTTCGTGGACATCTCTCTATTGATGAGCAGAATCCTGCCAACTCCTGGGTAGAGGCCGAAGTGGACGCGGCCAGCATCGATACGCACAATAAGCTGCGTGATGCCCACCTGCGGTCCGCCGCCTTCTTTGCCGTGAAGCAGTATCCCACGATCACCTTTCAGAGCACGCACGTCGAGCACGTCGACGGCCAGGACTACAGGGTGATGGGGAACCTGAGCATGCATGGGGTGACCAAACCTATTACCTTCGACGTTGCATACCGCGGTCAGAGCACGCTGATGGGCGCGCGCACAGGTCTGACCGCGAAGGCGACGATCAATCGCAACGATTTTGGCGTGGGCCGGGGTGCGGCAGTGCAGCTCGCGGCGAGTTCGATTGCCACCATCGAGATTGATCTGGAGGCAATTCAGCAGGCAGTGGAAGTGCGAGAGGCAGCGGTTATAGCTACAGCCCAATAGCAGGTCCGGTGTCTCGTCAACTGCTCTCTCTGGCAAGGGAGCTTCTCTCTGTCACGAAGGGCTCCCTTCTGCTCCTTTTTTGAACCAATGCAATGAGTGAACGAGCATGCGGCAAGACCCATGCCAATTGCAAGGAGAACAATCATGGTGATGACCGTCCCAACGAACACCCCATTACAGCAACAGATTGATGAATTTATCGCTGAGGGGGCAAGCTGGTTACCCACAAACCTGCTGCAGGATTTGCTGAGTCCTATCGGGCAACTCATCAACTCCGGCGCTGCCGAGAACGCTCTCAAGGAGGGGATGCAGGCCCCAGATTTCGCCCTGCCCGACGCACGCGGCACCGCGGTGAGGCTCTCGCACCTGCTCACGCAGGGGCCAGTCATCATGATCTTCTATCGTGGCCAGTGGTGTCCGTACTGCCATCTGGCGTTGCGCGCCTATCAACAGGCCTTGCCGCACCTGCAGGCAAGGGGAGCCTCCCTGGTGGCGATTTCCCCGCAGATGCCACACCACAGCCGCGCGATGGCCGAAAAGCTGGACCTGACTTTTGCGCTCTTGAGCGATAGGGGCAACCAGGTGGCGCGCCAGTTTGGACTCGTCTTCACCATTGATGAGGCAGTGCGCGGCGCGCACAAACAGGTGTGCGCGGACCTACCCGCGTTCAACGGAGATAACTCCTGGGAACTGCCAATGGCTGGGACCTTTCTGGTCGACCAGTCGGGGACCGTTCGTCTGGCCTTTGTCCATCCTGACTTCACGCGTCGCCTTGACCCGTTAGTCGTCATCGCGCGGCTCAAAGAACTCAACGGCGAAAGGGAAGGGTCTACGACATAATCCTCTTCCACCTGGAAAACGCTTATCGTTGTTCTCAGGGGAATTGTTTCTCACAACAGGACTGCTGAAGAGCGTACCGAGATCAGCTCATGTTAGATGCGTGCGAGTTTCTCCGGGTTGGCAATGATGCGAATCGCCGTAATATGCCCTGCCTCCACCTCAATGGTCAGCACGAACAGGGCCTGACCACCGGTGCGGATGATGACAGCCGCTTGACCATTGACCTCTGCCAGCTCCACACGATAGTCCTCTGGCAAAAAGCGCACCGTTCCCAGGCTAAAGCGCGCAACTGCATCACGCCCGATAAGCGGACGAAGCGCGGCCTGTTTGATTTTCCCACCGGCATCAGCCCACAGGGTCACATTTTCGGAGAGCAGGTCCATCAAGGGGATCATATCACCACCCTGAGCCGCCTGCAGAAAGCCGGTGAGCAACTGCTGATGGATGTGTGGCGAGGAAGGGAAGCGTGGTCGATGCTCAGCCAGATGGTGCTTCGCCCGGCTGAACGACCGGCGACAGGCCGCTTCACTCTTGCTAAGCATGGTGGCAATCTCGGCAAACTCATACTCGAAGACTTCGCGCAGCAGGAAAACAGCTCGCTCGAAGGGTTGGAGCTGCTCCAGCAGCACCAGGAACGCCAGCGAGATCGACTCATTCATATCGACGCGCTCTGCCGGATCGATTGTTTCGGCAGTCATGGTGGTGAGGATCGGCTCCGGTAACCAGGGACCTACGTACACTTCCCGCTGCCTGCGCGCGAGCTGAAGTTGATCCATGCATAAGCGGATAATGATCGTGGTCAGGAAC
>Ga0209647_1003548_pt1 | contig 12027 bp, 11 predicted proteins | sample GraSoi_2013_60cm_FD_185827 | JGI IMG/M metagenome (GOLD analysis project Ga0209647, IMG submission 185827) | Grasslands soil microbial communities from the Angelo Coastal Reserve, California, USA - Sample 9_17_2013_60cm (SPAdes) (version 2) | ecosystem: Environmental > Terrestrial > Soil >... | reverse complement strand
TCTTCATCAGCCGCCGGACGGCCGAGGCTTCTAACGGCAAGACTGCCGAAAATGTAGGTTCGAAGACAATGCGTGCAGAGAAATTTGGGCGAACTGGATTCTAAAAGGTCCACCGCGGCAATGCACAGCGCGGTATCCGGAATTCGAACACCGGCCACAGATTTCAGGCGCGCCAAGGTCATCTCTCGCTCCTAGGATTGAGTCATTCATCCGCCGATGCCCATGGCGGCCTGCCGAAGGCCTCCCACCGTCGGGTGGCGTTGGCAGGTTCGGGCGACATCCTCGCTATCGGCGTGAAACCCCATGGCGAGGCAGACCTCGGCGATGAGCTCGCTTACCTGCGCGCCAATCATGTGCAATGCGGTAACCGCCGACCCCGCTGCCGATCACGACGACATCATAATTGGCAGCTGCCTCAGATGGGGCCGGGGCAAGATCGCCTCAGTACTCGAACCATCCTGCAAGCTGCCGGTTCTTTTCTTCGGTAAAGGGCGAGTAGAGATGTTCGATCGCGACGTCGGGCGGGGAGATCAGCATCGACTTGGCGTGTGTAAGGGCATCGAAGCCATACTTGCCATAGTAGTGGCCCATCCCGGCGGATCCGGTACCACCGAACGGCATGGTCTCGACGAACAGGTGAACGTTCACCAGATTCACGCAGCCTCCACCAAAGGACAGCTGGCCGATGAACCGGTCGATGGTTTTCTGATCGCGGCTGAAGATAAAGCCGGCGAGCGGACGTCCCGTTTTCGCCATCCGCGCCATCGCCTCATCGAATGACTTATAGGTCAGGATCGGCAGGATGGGTCCGAAAACCTCATCCTCCATGATCTTGTCATCCCAGGTGACGGGATACAGAAGCGTGGGATCGAGGTAGTGCGCATCGCGGTCTGACTTGCCGCCGGCGATCACCTTGGCGGGATCGATGAGCGAGGCCAGCCGGTCAACCGTACGGGCGTTGATGATGCGCGAGTAGTCGGAGTTGGATTTCGGGTCATTGCCGAATAGCTCAACCAATGCCTTCTTGGCCTCGGCGGCGAAGGCGTCCGCCACGGACTCATGGACATAGGCGTAGCCCGGCGAGGTGCACCATTGGCCGCCCCAGGCCATCGCACCCCAGACGATCTTCTTCGCCGCATCGGGAATGTTCGCGGTCTCGTCGACGATCGCCGGGTTCATCCCGCCGAGTTCGAGCAGAACCGGCGTGAGGTTATTCGCTGCCGCCTGCGCAACGATCTTCCCGACAAAGGTGCTGCCGGTAAAGAAAATGATGTCAAACGAAAGCTTCAGGAGTTCGGTGTTTTGCTCCTTGCCGCCGGCCACCATGGTCACGGCGCTTGGATCGAAATATTTCGGGACAAGGTCGAGTAGCACTTTCGTCGTTTCCGGGAGTGCTTCACTCAGCGTGAGAATACAGGTGTTTCCGGCCGCGAGCGCCGCGAGCGCCGGGCGGATCAGCAGGAGCAAAGGTCCGTTGAACGGTCCGATGATAAGCGCCACGCCGTAAGGCTCGCGATAGATCATCCCCTTGTGGCCGGTTTTGGCCAGGAACTGTGGCACCGGTGCTTCGACCGGCTTCATCCACTCTTTCAGCTGGCTCTTCTGGACCTCGCTCTCGCCAGCCGATGCCGCTGTCTCGAAGATGTATTCCTGCGAGGCCGTCTTGAATTCCTTCGCCATCGCCTGCTGGAAGCGCGCCTCGTTCTCCCTGATCATGCGGGCCATGCGATCGAGTTGGTCGACGCGCCATTCGTAGCTGCGTGTGACCCCGGTGGCGAAGAGCGCCTTCTGGGCGTCGAATATTTTCTGAAATTGATTCATCGGAACCTCCGCCAGACGTCAGAATTGCCCACAGACTTTTTCTCAGCGGCGCGACGCGGTACGCTGCATCTTCTCGACAGGACGTCTTCGCGTGCGCTCACAGAACGCTCGCCTTAATGGCGTTGATGGCGGTGTTGTCCCAATAACAATCCAGGCGCATGATTTTGCCCTCCGCGCTGTAGCGGATGATGTAGGCGTGGGCGATGCGGTCGGACTTGCCTTTCGTTACAAGGCCAGGGACATCCGCCGGCATGGCGCCGCCGAGCAACGCCTGTACGACGACGATGTTGCCTTCGCCCTGGATCATCTCAACTACCTCGACTCCGAAATCGGGCACTGCTCCCAGCAGGCCGCGCCAGATTTGTTCAAGGCCACCCCGGATCGGCATGTCGCTTTTCTTGCCGTAAGGAAGATACCGTCCTTGCGCGCCGTCAGCGCAAAGAGCCAGCATGCCGTCGACGTCATGACCGTCGTAGGCGGCGAAAAACTTTTCGGTGATCGCCTTCAGATCTAGGCCGCTGCTCATATAACCCCCTTGGGCTGCTGTTGATGACGGTGAGGCCTACACCATGGTCAGGACCATCCGAAAACGGGCTTCGCCCGACATCATCCGCGCATAAGCTTCCGCCGCCCGTTCGAGCGGCATGGTCTCGACCATGGCGGCGACGTCGCTCATCGCACTGAATCTGAGCGTCGCATCGCCCGCCCGCGGGGTGCCCGTCAGGGCGCCGTCGACGCCAAGTTGCTTGAAGAGAAGCTCGAACGCCGACACCTCGATCGGCTCATCGGTCGCACCGAGCGAAATCACCACGCCACCGCGCCGCAGGCCGCCGAGGGCAGCGGCCACTGCCTTGCCGCCCGACGCTGTGGCCAGCACCACCTGTGCGCCGCCAAGCTTTTGCAGCTCTTTTGCGACGTCGGCTGCGGAGCTGTTCAAATAGTGATGCGCGCCCAGCTCTTTCGAAAGATTGGCGCGGTCGTCGCCGCGGTCGATCGCCACAACCTCGAAACCCATGTGACGCGCGTATTGCACACCGAGATGACCAAGTCCGCCGACGCCGAACACCGCGACCAGGTCTCCTGCCCGCGCCGGCGCGTTTCTGAGTGCGCTAAAGGTCGTAAGGCCAGCGCATAGCAGGGGCGCCGCATCGACCGAGGAGAGGTCGTCCGGCACGGCAATCAAGCCACTCGCCTTGGCGATCATCATCTCGGCGTAGCCGCCATCGTGCTGCACACCGGTATAGCCCTGGTTGGCGCAGTTCACGAGATCGCCGTCGCGGCAATAGTCGCAGTATCCGCAGTTGCCGCCGAGAAAGCCGACGCCGACCCGTTGGTCCAGCTTCCAGCCCTCAACGCCCTCTCCGATCGCGTCGATCCGGCCGACCGCTTCGTGGCCGGGCACCCTCGGCCACTCGATCGGCAGGACTCCCTCCACGGTCGCGGAGTCGGAATGGCAGACGCCGCATGCTTCGACGCGGATGCGAACATGACCGACTGATGGATCGAGCACTGGCTTTTCGGTCAGCTCCAGCTTTCCAGGACTGACCGCCTGCACCGCGCGATAGGTGGATTTTTTCCGCACTTTATCCCTCCGCTGTCCATTGCTGCAGAGAGAATCCTAGTGGGCCAACACCCCCGCAGACCATGCCATTCGTCCCACGTTTCGTGCCAAATCTGCGAGCCGGTGCGGTCGCGCGCGCGTTCAGGTCACAACGCTCATGGCGATGGCGATGCTAACGGGGCCGCGCGGCGAAGGTGCAGCCACAATGGTCGGCCGTCACGTCCCGCTGCGAAGCGGACTGAACATAGGGTTACCGCTCGCTGTCTTGCACGCGGGCACTTCTTCCTGCATCACGTCCCAGTGCTCAACCAGCTTGCCATTCATCACGCGGAAAATATCGACAGCGAACATGGGTTTCGGCCCCCAGCCGACATAGCGGCCGTGCACCATCACCAGATTGCACTCCGCCACGACCATGCCGGGCTCGTAAGAAAACTCTTTGCTCAAGCCGGCAATCAGGCCAGGAATGGCTGTCCGACCGCTGGGAATGACGGGATTATGCTGAATGTAGTCAGGGGGAAAATAGCGCTCTACCACGCTCGGATCCCGGTCGATGAGGGCGCCGGTCAAAGCGCGAACGGCGATGTGTTTCGCGTCTTCCATTGGTCCGCTCCATCGTTCAAATGTTGGAGACGGAATCTACAGGGCCTGCGACACCGGACCATGCCATCCGTGCCACGTTTCGTGCCAAATATGGGATTGGAGCCGGTCTCGCGGTCAGGCCGGGAATCGACCACCCTCCACTTTCAAGGACACACAACATCGTCCCGCCTCTATGCCCTTCAGCGCAACCGATCAAAAGCGCTTCCTGTAAGAGGTCGGGCTCACGCCCAGGCGTCGCTGAAAGAGGCGACGAAGGATTTCGGCGCTGGTGAAGCCGCACCGCTTCGCGATGGTCTCGAGCTGATCCTCGCTATCCTCAAGAGCACGGCGCGCTGCATCGAGGCGGGCGCTTTCTACAAAAACGCCGGGCGGCGCACCCGCCTCTCGCTCGAAGTTGCGGGCGAAATTCCGTGGACTCATATGCACTCGTTCTGCAAGCGCTTCAACTGTAAGATCAGTATCGAGGTGGTCGAGAATCCAACGCTGCAGTTCGGCGATAGGCCCGTCGCCATCGAGCTGGGCTGCGAGATGAGCGCTGAACTGCGACTGGCCCCCGGGGCGCTTGAGGAACAGCACCAGCAGCCGGGCGGTTGCAAGTGCCACGTCGCGACCGAGATCGTCCTGCACCAGCGCCAGGGCGAGATCCATCCCAGCGGTCATGCCAGCGGTCGTGTAGAAGCGGCCGTCTCGCAGAAAGATCGGATCGGGATCGACCTTGATCGTCGGATAGCGCCGCGCCAACTCATCGCAGAAGGCCCAATGCGTCACGGCGCGGCAACCATCTAGCAAGCCGGCTTCCGCGAGCAGGAAAACGCCGGTGCAGATTCCGCCCACCCGGCGAATTCCTCCGGTGGACTGCCGGAGCCAGTCGACACAAGGCCGGGAGGCAGGGTTGTTGATCCCGGGCGAGCCCGCCACGATCAGGGTATCGAGCTCGAAAGGCGCTGCCGTCGCAATCGAGCGCGTCGCGTTCAAGCTAACACCACAAGATCCGTCAATCGCTCCGACGTGCTCGGACCAGATTTCGACCTGGTACGGTTTGGCGCACCGTGGTGAGCGCTCGGCAAAAACGAGATTGGCGACGGCAAAGACTTCGAGCGGCCCGACAGCATCGAGCAACGCGACACCCGGATAAGCGAGAATAGCCACGTGCCGTGGTTCGAACTCGCTTGCGCGGGCGGGCCTGATGGGTTGATGTTTCATGGTGGTACCACTTTGCCCGATCCGAAAATGTTGGGCCAGACTCGACGGCATTTCCCGCGAATCGCGGCCATCATTGAATTAAGCCCATCATGCGACCTTTAAAGTGGGAAGTGCGCCGTCAGCGGCGAGATGCTGCCGGCGGCTTGCGCGCTCTCACCTTGAAGCGCCTACGTCTGCCGTCTGCGAACGCAGCAGGAGTCTGTGGCTTTACGAACAGGGTCACCACTTCCGGATGTCTCGCGCGCACCTTGCTTTCGATGTCAGCTACCAACCGTTCGATGTCGGGCGTGCGCAGTCGATCCGCGAACTCCAGGCTCAGGGCCACGACGATATGCTCGGGACCGAGCTGGAAGGTGACGACACCATTGACGTTAGCAACGTCAGGTTCGCCATCCGTTATCTCCGCGATGGATGCGGCGACCGACGGGTTCGCCTGTTCTCCGATTAGCAAATCTTTGCACTCCCGGGCAATTACGGATGCGGTCGCGGCAAGCATGAGCCCGATCAGCAGTGAGGCAACGCCATCGAGTTCCGGCAGGGAGAACCTATCGGCCGCAAACGTGGCGATGGCCACAATCGCAATACCGACCAGCGCCGCGCTATCCTCGAAGAGCACCATAAACGCCGGCGGATCCTTGCTTCGGCGCACCGCCTGCCAATAGCTCAGCCTTCCCTTGATCTTGCGGAACGCTTGCTTGGATACCCACCATGAATAGCCCTCGAACACTGCTGAAAGGCCAAGGACGATGTAAATGATCTGCGTGTTCTCTATCGCCTGCGGCGTCGCGATGCGTACAATTCCCTGGTAAAACGAAACTCCGCCACCGAGGGCGAACAGCAGCACGGCGACTACAAAGCTCCAGAAGTAAAGCTCCCGTCCGTAGCCGAGTGGATGGATACGATCTGCGGTTTGCTTCGAGCGATGCATCCCGTATAGCAGTAGCACCTCGTTCAGTGTGTCGACCAGTGAATGGACGCCCTCGCCCATCATGGAAGCACTTCCGCTCATGTAGGCTGCGATGAACTTTGTGGCGCTCACGAGTAGATTACCGGCCAACGCCGCGTAGACGACAAACTTCGATGAGCCCTGAGGCTTCGGGTGCGTGGTCGAGCTTCGGTGCGTATTCGGGCCGTTTGTCACATGCGAAGCTCTCCCAACAGCAGTTGTCATATGCATTCCCAGGCCAGAGTCACGCTGGGAATCATTCGATGGTTCCGTTTACTCTTGCTCCCGAAACACCTGCGCGTAGGTCTTGCCATAGGGATAAAAGCGATCATGTTCGCCCCTTTCCCAAACAGCTTTCAGTTCTGGCCTAGTAATGTCCCAGTCCCCACAGCACTTCTTCAACACAGCACGCAAGTCTTGCCGAAGCTCTTCCATGGTCGGTCGGCCAAACAGCCACTAGCCGTTGTAGATCTTGAATATGACGAGACCAGGTTCGAGGACGATACATGCGGGATCATCAGATTGTGCTCCGGATCCGTGTACTCGGCGATGTCGAGGTCCTTCTGAAGGCATGTCGTCAGGGACATCAATCTCCCAGATCTTTCCGTTCACATTAAGAGTATTCATGATTTCCTATTTGGCGGCCTTCGCAGCTTTCTCGAAATTAATTGAAATCATTGGATCTGCCGGCGAGTGCCTAGCTGAGCAGGTTGAACAGGTCAGGATCGACTTTGCCTTGGAGGCGCTTTGCGAGCTCGGCCGAAAAGAGCACGACGACCTGGAGCGGCCGATGATACAAGCGCACGCTTTGAATAAGCCCAGTTGCGTTGCGCGTGAGGATTGTTGTGCCGCCCACATCCGTGCCGAACGCTTTGCCTTCCCACTCGAGGTAGGTCTTCGCACCATCGACCGTCTCATTGGTGAAGGCCAACGATTGGTACATGCCGCTTGTCGTTGCGGCGAAAAAGGATCCAATCGCCTCAACACCGACGAGTGGCCCATTCATCACTGAGGTGTCGAGCACCGGATTGGGAGCGAAGGCCACAGCGAATTCCGCCGTTCCATTTTTCCTGAGAAAAGCTCTCCAGCCTTCCCCTGGCTTGCGAGGCGAGTTCTCAGTTGGCATGGCAGTCCCTGGAATTAGCAAGGGCGCTACCAATAGCGCCTTCGAAACCGTGCGGCGTGCTTTGTACACTAGGAAGTCCTCCACTCATTTCATTCTTCGTCGTCGCCATCTCACGCCGCGGTCATCGCGCGGGAAAGCTGTCGCCAAACATTGGCAAGCCGCTGCGCGACGCCGCGCGTGTGGCCTCATCCTGGATGACATCCCAGTGCTCCGCGAGTCGGCCGTTCTCGAGACGGACGATATCGACAACGATCCAGGCTGCTGGCTGGCCCACGTTAGTGAAACGCCCGTGCAGCATCAGCAAGTCGCCCTCGGCCATGATCAAACTGTTCTCGTATCTCATCTCAGTTGGGGCGCCCTTGACCAGATTGAAGAGGCCGTCGCGTCCGGGTGCGATATGCGCGCTGTGTTGAATGTAGTCGGGAGACCAGAACTTGCCGGCGGCGACGTAGTCCCTCTTGTTGAATAGGGTGTCGAAGGCTTCAAGTACCAGCGCCTTGTTGGTTTTTTCAATGGTGTTCGTCATGTCATTCTCCGTTGTCGGTGCGCGGGAGAAGAACTTCCCGTTCGAATTCTTCCACTCGCCACGAGGCGGGATCGCTTCTATCGTGTCCCAGTGCTCGGCAATCTTTCCGTTCTGGATCCGGTAGAGATCGTAATACGCCGAGGGCTGACTTCCGAAGGAGCCCTCCGCCACGACCAGTACGAAATTACCTTCCCCGAGTATTTTGTGAACCCGGTCGTACTTCACCTGCAAACCCTGCTTGGCCAGGGCTTGTAGCCCGGCAAACAAGCCGGTGAGATTGTCGGCAACCAGCGGGTTGTGCTGTATGTAGTTGTTGCCGTCAAAGTAGCTCGCAAATTTATCCCTCCGCCCTTGCAGAAGGTCATCCATGTAAGTCTGCATTAGCGCCTTGTTGGCTTCCGTCTTGTCCAGCTCGGACGCGATCGTCGGGCCATCTAACATGCTATGGCCGCTCGGACTCGGCCTGGCGGCGGTTTCCTGCAGGTTGTCCCAATGCTCGACGATCTTTCCGTCTTCGAAACGGAAAATGTCGAAGCCCACCTTCGGGCCGAAGAAGTTGTATTCGGTATGGGCAAACACGAAATTGCCGTCCTGAAAAACCCGCACCGTATTGACCTTGGCTGATCCCTTGGGCAGGGATTGCAAGAGAGCCTTGACCCCAGCCGGGCCGTCTCCTACGGCCAGGTTGTGCTGAATGTACTTGTCGGGGTTGATGTAAGCGAACGGCTTGCTGTCACCCGTTTCGATGCTCTTGAGAAGTTCGACGACTTGCCGCTTGGGGTTGGCCGTAGCCGGTTTCTCGTTTGATGCCTGTGCGTTCGTGACACAAGCGGCGATTGCAAGGGCGCTGAAGGCGGCGATGCCGAACCGGATACGACGAATGAAATTCATGATCATCTCCCTGTATATCGCCAGCGTGATGGGGCCGGCCCTGGCGAGTCCATTCTGAATGACGATCGTCATCCACAAGGAATGAGGATGACGAATACAATCTTCTCTGTCAAGCACAAGGATCGAGGGGGTTCGGATGGGCCATTCAAAAGCGGACAAGGACGAGAGCCACGATCGCATCGTGCAGGTGGCGGCTGCGCGGTTTCGCGAGACCGGCGTCGACGGCGTCGGTGTGGCGGATCTCATGAAGGAAGCCGGCCTGACTCATGGCGGTTTTTACCGGCACTTCGATTCTCGCGATGAGCTGGTGGCCGAAGCGATCGAGCGCGCGCTGATGGAGGGGGGGCGGGTTGTCGAAGCCCTGGCGAACAGCAAGCATTCCTCGTTGGCGACGCTGGTGGACGGCTATCTCAGTGCAGCACATCGCGATGGTTTGGCGGCGAGTTGTGCCGTTACTACGCTGGCCGGCGACGTTGCCCGCAGCAACGACCGTGCGCGCTCTGCCTATACGCGACAGGTCGGCGCGTACCTGGAACTGCTCACTAGGTTGATCGTGGGCGACAAGGAGAAATTGCGGCGGGCGAAGGCAATCGCCGCGTTGTCCACACTGGTCGGCGCCGTGTCGATCGCCCGTGCAGTGAATGACGAAAAGCTCTCCCGGGAAATCCTCAAGTCAGCCGCTGACGAATTGAAGACTCAACTTCGATGAATCGTTGCCAATGCGAAGACACCGGGAGCGAACGTAATGTCCCGTATGTGAATGCCCCGTCGAGGAGACAGATGCACGACGGAGATCCTGCCGCGCTGATCTCCATCGGAAATCTACGGGTCTGCGCCGAAGCCTGACCCATGTTGGTCGATTGAGAATTAGGTCTTGCGCGCATCACACCTAGGACAAGGTGGGTCATCGTTCGGCGCAAACATGGGTCGAACGACGATGAAATTCGACATTGAGTACCTCAGCTAAGCTCTTCCGTACTCTTATTGCGTATTCCCGGGCAGATCGGCCGCCTGACATGGGGAATCTCAGGATGGGTGGTTAAGTTTGGGTTTGGAGGCGCGAGCCGGAATCGAACCGACGTACGAGGATTTGCAATCCTCTGCATGACCACTCTGCCATCGCGCCAAACCTACGATGCAGAGGCGCGTTTGCAGGCTGTCTGTACGATTGGAAAAACATATAATTACCGACTCGTCCCACTCGTCTTGCCACTCGCACGGACTGACGATCGACGGCCAGCTTTGAGTTTGGAGGCGCGAGCCGGAATCGGACAGGCCTACAAGGATTTGCAATCCTCTTACAATCAAGTACCCGTGCACAAGTCGGTCTGCTCGAATAAAAGAAGCCCGACTGACAGTGAAAATCGCCGACTATGGCAACACGTCGAGCGCAAGATTCAACCCGAGCCCTCGAACAGATAAGTGACCGTCGCAAGACCGATGTACGGATGCGGGCGCACGTCGTAGTTGTCCTCGGGGTGCAATTCGAGCGGGCCGAAGTGATCGAAGAATACGAACGGCTCTAAGCCTTGTTTTGCCGCAGCACAGCTTCGGCGCTCATGACGACAGTGAGGTTGAAATCTCGGTCTTGACCTCTGTCATAAGCTTGTGGATAGGGCATTTCTGCGCAATACGCAGGAGCTCCTCGCGCTGGGATGCGGTCAGGTTGCCTGTCAACGACAATTGCGTGCTCAGGCGGTAGATCCCCGAGCGCTCCTGGCTCGCGTCACGCTCAACCGAGACCTCAATTCCTTCCACCGGAATGTTTTTACGCTTCGCGTACAGGAGTACCGTCAGCGCCTTGCACGCTCCCAGGGCCGCGTCGTACAGGTCATGGGGGCTGGGACCGGACGCCTCGCCCCCCTGGTCGGGGCCAACGTCGGTCGCCAAGCTGTTTCGGCCAATGTGGATTTCATGGCGCATCGGCGCCGTTTGGTCGCGCACCACACGGATTGTCATCGTCTTGACTCCTTTAGAAACTGTTTAATATCGTCGCTCACCCGTTTTGACCCCACATGTGGGTTTGAAGTCGCGAAGTCAACGCGCACGGCGGCCGATCAGGCACATCCCGGTGCGGGAAGCGCTCCCGCGCCTCGAAGTGCGTTAGGAGCTTAATCTCAGCGCTCGAGGATCGCGGTCACGCCCATCCCGCCGGCGGTGCAGACGGAAACGAGGCCGCGGCCCGAACCGCGCTGGGCGAGCTGTTTCGCGAGCGTCGCCACTATCCGCGTCCCGGTAGCGGCGAATGGATGGCCGGCAGCGAGGCTGCTGCCTTTGAGATTGAGCTTCGCCCGGTCGATGGGGCCGAGCGCCGCCTTGCGGCCGAGCCTCGTGCGGCAGTATTCCTCCGATTCCCAGGCTTTCAGGGTGCACAGCACCTGCGCGGCGAACGCTTCGTGGATCTCGTAGAGGTCGAAGTCCTGCAGCGTGATGCCCATCCGGTCGAGCATGTCTGGCACCGCGTAGGTCGGCGCCATGAGCAGGCCTTCGCGCGGGCCGGCGGTGCCGACGAAATCCACCGCGGCCGCCGCCGAGCAGGTCAGATAAGCCTGCACCGGCAGGCCGCGTTGCTTCGCCCAGTCTTCCGAGGCGACGAGCACGCTGGAGGCGCCGTCGGTGAGCGGCGTGCTGTTGCCCGCGGTAAGGGTGCCCGCGGCGCTTCTGTCAAAGGAGGGCCGCAGCCTGCCGAGTTTTTCCACGGTGCTGTCGGCGCGCAAGTTGTTGTCGATCTTCAGCCCGCCGAAAGGTACGACGAGGTCGTCGAAGAAGCCCTCCTTCCACGCGGCCGCAGCCTTGACGTGGCTCGCATTCGCGAGCTCGTCCTGCTCGCGCCGGCCGATGCCCCATTCCTTCGCCATCAGCTCGGTGTGCTCCCCCATGGACAGGCCCGTGCTCGGCTCGCTGATCGCCGGCACAGAGGGCTTGAAGTCCAGCGGCCGCAACCGCAGCCAGGGCTTGATGCGCTCGCCGGCGCTGCGCCCGCGTGCGCTTTCCAGGACCGCCTGCTGGAGCTTGCGTCCGTAAGTGATAGGGATGTCGCTCGCGCTATCGGTGCCGCCCGCGATGCCGCATTCGATTTCACCGCGCGAGATGCGGTGCGCGATCTGCACCAGCGCGGTCAAGCTCGTGCCGCAGGCGCGCTGCACGTCGTATGCGGGCGTGTGCGGGTGCAGGCCGCATCCGAGCGTGGCCTCCCGCGCCATGCCCGCGTCGCGCGTGTGCTTGATCACGGCGCCGGCAGCGACTTCGCCGATCCTCAGGCCGCGCAGGCCGAATCTGTCCACGAGCGCCGTGAGCGCCGCGGTCAGCATGCCGAGATTGGTGAGGTCGACGTAAGCGGTATTGCTGCG
>Ga0209647_1003547_pt1 | contig 12028 bp, 12 predicted proteins | sample GraSoi_2013_60cm_FD_185827 | JGI IMG/M metagenome (GOLD analysis project Ga0209647, IMG submission 185827) | Grasslands soil microbial communities from the Angelo Coastal Reserve, California, USA - Sample 9_17_2013_60cm (SPAdes) (version 2) | ecosystem: Environmental > Terrestrial > Soil >... | reverse complement strand
TTGGTTTGGTTGTGACGGTGGCCATGTGTCTTCCTCCAAAAATGCAGCGAGGCGGTCTAGCCGCTCGGTCCAGAATTTCTGATAGCGATTGAGCCAATCGTTGGCTTCGCGCATCGGTTCCGCGCGCAGGCGGCAACTCACGATGCGGCCGTTCTTCTCACGTCCGACAAGCCCGGCATCCGACAGCACGTCGAGATGCTTCATGACGGCGGGCAGCGACATGGAAAACGGTTTGGCTAATTCGCTGACCGACAAATCTTCCTTTTCGCTCAACCGGGCGAGCAAAGCGCGCCGCGTCGGATCGGCCAGCGCGGCGAACGTGCGGTCGAGGTTCGGCTTCTGATAGTAAACCATGTGGTTAAGTATAAGGTTGCGGGCGCTGGTGTCAAGACGCCTCGCGCAATATTTATCATTCGTTGATAAAGGCGGCGTAGAAGTGTGCCGGGATGGATCCGGTATCAATTGCCACAGCTCTGGTGGGCGCCCAGATGGGCGGCGTGCAGATGGCCGTCGCAGCCAAAATGTTGCGCATGAATGCCGATGCCGCGGGGTCTATCGTTCAGGTTCTTGATGCCGCGCAGAAGAACATCGCCAGTCTCGCCAATGTTGCTGCCGGCGTTGGGCAGAACCTGAATATTACCGCGTAGCACTACCCAAGACCGCGTAGCACTACCCAAGTAAGTAAGGCACGGCTTATGAGCCGAGTGCCGCCGTTATCAGCTTGATCGCATCTTCGCTCGCCCATTCGGCAGGTCCGGCGATCGTGCCGATTTCACAACCCTGTGCGTCAATCAACAATGTGGTCGGCATGCCAAAGGCGCGGCCAATGGCTTTCAAATCCTGGAATGTCCGGGCGGTTGGGTCCGCGTAATAATTCAGCTTTTGCACGCCGACTTCTTTCAGCCAGGCCCTCGGTTTGTCGGCGTCGCGGGTATCGATATTGATCGCCACCACTTCGAATCCTGGTCCACCCAGCCGCTGCTCCAACGCATCCAGCGCAGGCATTTCCTTCCGGCAGGGGACGCACCAGGTAGCCCAGAGGTTGAGCAGCACGGTACGCCCGCGCCATTGGTCCAGCGTCACGGGTTTGCCGGCCGTGTCCTGGAAAGTGAGGTTGGGCACCTTCAACGGGGTCTTGGCAACGTTAACGCCGGCGACCTCGCCGGTCGCAAAAGGCGCCAGTTTCCTGGCCAAAACGACGGCTGGGCGGCAGGCAACATCTCCGCCCACATTGCGCGTAAGGGTCGCAATCCCGTATACCCCCGCCAGCCCAATGACGATTCCGGCGATTCCGCCCGCCAAAACCATGGCGAGGCGTTTTTTCGCGAAGCTGGATTGGGACCCGGTCATGAGCGCTTTGGTGGATATGCCATGAGCAACAAAATGTGGGGTGGACGATTTACGTCTGGCCCCGGTGCGATCATGGAGGAGATTAACGCCTCCATCGATTTCGACCGGCATCTTTATCGTCAGGACATTACCGCATCCAAGGCCCATGCCGACATGCTGGCCAAGCAAGGCATCATTACGGCAGACGATGCGAAAAAGATCGCTCACGGTCTAGACACGATCCTGTCAGAAATCGAGGCCGGAAAGTTTTCGTTCAAGCGCGCCTTGGAAGACATCCACATGAATGTGGAAGGGCGTTTGGCCGAGCTGATCGGGGAGGCGGCAGGACGCCTGCACACCGCGCGCTCGCGCAACGACCAGGTGGCAACTGATTTCCGGTTATGGATGCGCGATACCGTTGATGCTCTCGATGCCGCTCTCGCGGGCTATCAACGCGCGCTGGCGGAGAAAGCAATTACGCATGCAGGCACGGTGATGCCCGGCCTGACCCATATGCAGACCGCGCAGCCGGTGACTTTTGGTCACCATATGCTCGCTTATGTGGAGATGGCGGCGCGCGACCGCGGCCGGTTCGCCGACGCGCGAAAGAGATTAAATGAATCTCCGCTTGGTGCGGCGGCACTCGCCGGCACGTCCTTCGCGCTTGATCGCGATATGACCGCGAAGACGCTCGGCTTCGATCGGCCAATGGCCAATTCTCTCGACGCGGTTTCTGATCGCGACTTCGTTATGGAGATTCTTGCCGCCGCCTCAATCACATCGGTGCATCTGTCGCGGCTCGCCGAGGAGATCGTGATATGGGCCTCGCCACTTACCGGCTTGGTCCGATTGTCGGACAAGTTCACCACCGGCTCGTCGATCATGCCGCAGAAGCGCAACCCGGATGCCGCCGAATTGGTGCGCGCCAAAACGGGGCGTGTGATCGGCGCATTCAATGCGCTGCTGGTGGTGATGAAGGGTTTGCCTCTCGCCTACGCCAAGGACATGCAGGAGGACAAAGAGGGCGCAATGGACGCTCTCGCTGCACTCTTATTGTCGATTGCCGCAATGGCTGGGATGGTCGCCGATCTCGAGCCCGATGCAACGCGGATGAAGAAGGCAGCAGGCGAGGGTTATGCCACCGCCACGGATCTCGCCGATTGGCTGGTGCGGACTTTGAAAATCCCATTTCGCGAGGCACACCACATCACGGGCCGGATCGTGGCGAAGGCGTCAGAGGCAGGTGTCGCGCTGCATCGGTTGCCACTCGCGGCTATGCGCGAGATTGAGCCGAAAATCGACGAGGGTGCATTCAGCGTTCTCTCAGTCGACCGTTCGGTGAAGAGCCGGACAAGTTTCGGCGGCACGGCACCCAAGAACGTTCGCGCGCAGGCAAAAAAGTGGTTGCGCAAGCTCGAAAAAGAGAAATCCTGACTTCGCCTTGTTTGCATGCTTTGTTATGGTGGATCCAAGCTAGGAGTGCGTGCCTTGAGGCACTATGAACGCACATTTTTTCGCCTCGCCCTGATCGGCGCGCTCGCCGCGTCGCTCGGCGTTGCGGCTTGCGGTCGCAAGGGACCGCTCGATCTGCCGCCGGGGGCATCGCTCGCGGGAGATCAAGCGACACCGACCGGTGTGCAAGCCAAGGAAAGTCATCCCATCCTCGGTCCCGACGGAAAACCGCTCGCGCCGGGCGGCTTGAATAAACCTATTCCTCTCGACGTTCTGCTCAACTGAGCGTGCCATGCACCACTTTGCTTATCGCGACGGTGTGTTGCACGCCGAGGCGGTGAACCTCGATACGCTCGCTGCAGCGGTCGGCACCCCGTTTTATTGCTATTCCACGGCGACGCTTGTCCGGCACTACCAGGTGTTTGCCGCCGCGTTCGCCGACGTCAGCGCACTCGTTTGCTACGCGATGAAGGCGAATTCGAATCAGGCTGTGGTGCGCACGCTCGCCAAACTCGGTGCCGGCGCTGATGTGGTCTCCGGCGGAGAGCTCAAGCGCGCGCGTGCCGCCGGCATTTCCGCTGACAAAATTATGTTCTCCGGCATCGGGAAGTCCACGACCGAACTCGCGTTCGCCGTCGATGAAGGAATTCTTTGCGTCAATGTAGAATCCGAGCCCGAGCTTGAACTTCTGTCGTCGATTGCGGTGTCGAAGGGGCGCACCGCAAATATTTCCGTGCGCGTCAATCCCGATATTGACGCCAAGACTCATCACAAGATTGCGACAGGTAAAGCCGAGAACAAATTCGGTATCCCCCTCAGCCGTGCGCGCGACGTCTATACCCATGCGGCCAAGCTGAAGGGCCTTAAAGTTGCCGGCGTCGATATGCACATCGGCAGCCAGATCACGGAGCTCAATCCGTTCAGCAATGCCTTCGCGCTGCTCGCCGAGTTCGTGCGCGTGTTGCGCGCCGACGGCCATATGATCTCGCATGTCGATCTTGGCGGCGGCCTGGGGATTCCTTATCGCGACAGCGACGAGCCACCACCGGACCCAAAGGCCTACGCCGAGGTGGTCAAGCGTGCCACCCGCGGTCTCGATTGCCGTTTGATCTTCGAACCCGGCCGATTGCTCGTGGGAAATGCTGGCATCTTGTTGACACGCGTCTTGTTCGTGAAGCACGGCGAGGCCAAGAATTTCGTCGTCGTCGACGCCGCCATGAACGATCTTATCCGTCCGACGTTATATGATGCGCATCATGAAATTTGGCCGGTTGCAGAGCAGGCTGCGTCGGCCCCTCGCATGCGTGCCGATGTGGTCGGGCCGGTATGTGAAAGTGGGGATTTCCTCGCCATTAACCGCGATATGGTGGAACCGGCGAGCGGCGCCCTTCTCGCTGTCATGTCAGCGGGCGCGTATGGCGCGGTTCAGGCCGGTACCTACAATACGCGTGCTTTGGTGCCAGAAGTACTGGTCAATGGCGCGGAATGGGCCCTGGTACGTCCACGCCTTGAAGTTGACCAATTAATTGCGCTCGATCGCATGCCGGATTGGCTGTAGGCGCATAAATACACGCGTGGCCGGTCAATTCGGTGCGTGTTAGTTTGGCGACTATGAGATTCTCCTGAGCCCGAGCGACGGAGTGGCTTTTGGACAACTTGAACGACCGGCCTGACGATCGGGATCAGCCAACGCGGCTTCTGTTGGTGCGAGCGCTGAGGCGTGCGCGCGGCAGTTTGCTGTGGGAACGGCTGTGGCCGGCTCTCGCCGCGCTGGCGACCGTCTTCGGTCTATTTCTCGCTTTCTCTTGGGCGGGTCTGTGGTTGGTTTTGCCACCGCTGGCGCGAGCGGTGGGCTTGTTTGTTTTCCTGATTGCGACGGCGGCAGCCGCGTTGCCTTTGTTCATTCTCCGGCTACCCAGCGTTTATGATGGCTTGCGGCGGCTCGATCGTAGCACCGGTGAGACACATCGCCCCGCCACCACCGTTGCCGACCACATTGCAGCTAACAGTCATGATCCGGTGGCACAGGCGCTGTGGCGCGCCCACGTCGAACGCGCGCTGCTGTCGGCGCGCAAATTCAGGGCCGGCTGGCCGGCGCCGCGGTTGTCGTTGCGCGACCCTATGGCGTTTCGCGCTCTAGTACTCATTCTTGTTGCGGCGAGCTTCTTTGCGGCAGGTGGCGAGCGCGTAAAGCGCGTCGCTGCTGCTTTCGATTGGCGCGGGGTCGTCGCGCCGGCGAATTTCCGTATCGATGCGTGGGTTACGCCGCCCATCTATACCGCCCGCGCGCCGGTTATGCTGCCGGGGCTACGCCCGGGAGAAAATGCTCAGAATGCGGCGCCAGTGGCGGTGCCGGCTGGCAGCCAATTGGTGATCCGCTCAACCGGCAATGTGCGCTTCGACATTGTACGCAAAGGCGGCATTGAGGATGCGCCGGCCGAAGCGCGCGCGCCGTTGCCGGCCGGGACAGAGGAGCAGCGCCTATTGATCAAGGGCGATGGGTCCGTCGCCGTGCACGGCGTACTCGGTAGCGACCTCGTCTGGAATTTCACGGCGACCCCCGATCGTGCGCCGAATATCGAACTAACGAAAGAGCCAGAGCGACAGGCGCGCGGCGCGCTGCGGCTCGACTACAAGATGGACGACGACTACGGGGTCATTGAAGCGAAGGCTACATTTGCGCTTAAGGACGAGCAGTCCGCCGAAAAGCGCCATCCACTGTTCGAAGCGCCGGACTATGTCCTCACTTTGCCGCAGGCGCGGACCCGTTCCGGCGCTGCACAAACCACGCACGATCTTACTGAGCACCCGTGGGCCGGCGCCGATGTGGCCCTAACGCTCACCGCACGCGATGAAGCCGGCAACATGGGACGGAGCGAGCCACGCCAGCTAACGCTACCACAGCGAATTTTTGTGAAGCCATTGGCGCGGGCATTGATCGAGCAGCGGCGTATCCTCGCGCTTGATGCCGAGACGAAATCGACGGTACTCACGGCTCTCGACGCTCTCACGATCGCCCCCGAGCGCTTTACGCCGGAATCGGGGGTCTATCTCGGCCTGCGCTCGATTTACCACGGCCTCGAGAACGCAAAGAGCGACGACGCGCTACGCGAGGTCGTAGCGCGATTGTGGGAGATGGCCGTGCAGCTCGAGGACGGCAATGTCTCCCAGGCGGAGCAGGCGTTGCGCCAAGCCCAAGAGGCGTTGCGTCAAGCGCTCGAGCGCGGCGCCAGCGAGGAAGAAATCAAAAAGCTGATGGAGCAGTTGCGCGCGGCAATGGACAAATTCCTGCAAGCGCTCGCTGAAGAGATGCGCAAGAACCCACAGCAGCTTTCGCGTCCGCTCGACAGGAATACGCGCACCCTCAGCCAGCAAGACCTCAAGAGCATGCTTGACCGGCTCGAGCAGATGGCGCGTTCCGGCAACAAGGACGCCGCGCGCCAATTGCTCGATCAATTGCAGTCGATGCTCGAAAACCTGCAAATGGCGCGGCCCGGCGCTTCAGGCGGAGACGATGCCGATGACGACATGATGTCGGCGCTCGATGAATTGGGAGACGTGATCCGCAAACAACAACAATTGCGCGACAAGACCTTCAAACAGGGTCAGGACATGCGCCGCGACCGTCAGCGCGGTCAACCCGGGCAGGGCGATCGCCAAATGGGCGATCTGCGGCAGGACCAGCAAGGCTTGCGGGATCGCCTCAACAAGCTCCTCGATCAACTCCGTCAGCACGGCCTTGGCCAGCAAAAGCAGCCGGGTCAGCCAGGCCAGCAAGGTCAGCCAGGCCAGCAAGGCGAGGGCGGTGAAATGGGGCAACTCGGCGATGCCGGAGAAGCGATGGGCCAGGCCGAGGGCCAGCTCGGCGAAGGAGATGCTGACAGTGCGGTCGACAGCCAGGGGCGCGCACTGGACGCCATGCGCAAAGGCGCGCAAGGACTGGCGCAGTCGATGCAACAACAGGGCATGGGTCCGGGCCCGAACGGGCGCCCCGGCCGCGGCCAGGCGCGGGCTCAGCAGGATACAGACCCGCTTGGAAGGCCATTGCGCGGCCGCGACTATGGCGATGACGTCACCGTGAAAGTGCCGGGAGAAATCGACGCCCAGAGGGCGCGCCGCATCCTGGAGGAGCTTCGCAAGCGCTTTGGCGAGAGCTTCCGCCCGCAGCTTGAGCTGGAATACATCGAGCGGCTGCTGAAGGATTTCTAATTTCGACGCGGCAGGCTAGTGGCGTAGCACCAAGGCTTCGCGCACCGCGCCTTTGATCTGATCAATCGAAAATGGCTTGGAAATCACATCGTGCACGAGGGCGTCCAATCCGTGAGCGCGCTCGCGTTGGTCTGCATACCCAGTCATCAGCATGATTGCGATGTCGGGATGGTTTCGGCCGGTCGCGAGTGCGAGTTCGATACCGTCGACTTTCGGCATTTTCACATCGCTCAGCAGTAAATCGAATTCGCCGTTGGATTCGTTGAGCGCATCGAGAGCGGTGGCGCCATCTGCGGTTTCGGTGAGGATATGACCATCGCCGCCGAGTGCGCGTACGAGGAGTTCGCGAAGCGTGTCGTCATCTTCGGCAATGAGGATTCTCGCCATTGTCTTACTTGGCTCCCGGTGCCGCATCTTGTGCGCTGGCGAAGCGAACCATCACGTCGATGGCATTTTCGGGTGGTGAGACAAAGCGGCTGCGAAAATCCAGCTTTTCGCCGGGGCCGAGAATGCTGCGGCTTGGAAGAGCAGTCCAAGTGTAGACTTCCTGTCCGACGGCGTCGCGCGCGGCAAATCGGAGGCGCGGCACCTCGGTCGGTTTGCTGGTGATGCTGACGATCGTGCCTTCTATGACGAGCGCGGAGAGGCCCTCTTGCGACTCCTTCGAAATTTTCATGTTTTCGAATTTAAGATTGCGCAAGTTGACTGGCAGCCCAACCGCCGAGAACAGCGAAGCGGTTTGCGGAAAAAACTTCACGACCTCACTGCGCGCGCCGATCAGCGCGACGTTGAAAGCAAACAAAACAAGGATGATCGCGGTCCAGCGGGACGAACGGCGCGCCTCCTTGCGCCGTGCCTGCAATCGCTTGCGTCGAACGACGAAATTATCGATCTCGTCCGAATCCGGTGCTGCGATGTCGGGCGGCGCCGGCGGGGCAATCGGCGGCACCAGCGAGGGCGCATCGGCGATTGCAACCGGCTCGGGCGCAGGAAACTCCGCCGGCGCAGGGTCGCTGTGTGCGGCCTCTGCCTGTACCGCGTCGGCAGGTTCTCGAGATATCTCGGGATCGCTCGCCGAGCCGTTGACTGGCTGATCGGGCCGAAGGACGCCGGTGAACTCTTCAGTGACTGCGCTATCCGCCGCGGCTGTCATTTCGGGCGCGGGTGTTGAGCCATCTGCAAACCAGGTCGTCTTGCACCGTGCACAACGCACCGAGCGGCCGGCCGCGCCTAGCGAGGCCGGTTCGATCGCATACGACGTCGAGCAGTTCGGACAGACAATCAGCATGGTATTGGCGGTATTTCGGGTGGCCAAACGTACCAGCCGACCGTTAATGGATCGGAAACCATGATAAGCCCCGGAGAAAGGGGCGAATTCGGTGACTTACACCCCCGCGGCTATGGCGGCATCGTGATAATCTTGTAAAAGCGCGGTTCGGACGGATGCGTATGGGGACGGCAAATGGCTCTCGAAACGCGCCCCAGGACCACGGCCGGGTAGTGATTCGGCGGCCTTAAGGCGAATTTTTCGGAGAGGGTGGGTGGTCCGATTCGAGAATGTGGGTTTGCGCTATGGGTTGGGGCCCGAAGTGCTCCGCGACCTTACGTTTCGCATCGACCCGCATTCTTTCCAGTTTCTGACAGGGCCATCGGGCGCCGGAAAGACCTCGCTGCTGCGCCTGTTATTCCTGTCGCTAAAGCCGACCCGCGGCTTGATCACCCAATTCGGCCACGATGTCGCGACGCTCTCGCGAGATGCGGTGGCGACATTGCGCCGCCGCATTGGAATCGTATTTCAGGATTTCCGCCTGCTCGACCATATGACCACGTACGAAAATGTCGCGTTGCCACTCCGCGTCATGGGACGCCCGGAAGATACCTATCGCGACGAAGTGGTTGAACTGCTGCGTTGGGTAGGCCTGGGTGAGCGCATGTGGGCATTGCCGCCAGTGCTCTCGGGTGGCGAGAAGCAACGCGCAGCTATCGCGCGTGCGGTGATCGCGAGGCCGCAATTGTTGTTAGCCGACGAACCGACCGGAAACGTCGATCCGAGTTTGGCTCAGCGATTGTTGCGGCTGTTCATCGAACTGAACAAGTCGGGCACGTCGGTCGTCATCGCCACTCACGATATCGCGCTGATGGATCAGTACGATGCGCGGCGGCTGGTCTTGCACGATGGTCGGCTGCATATCTACGACTGAGGAATTTCGATGACGGATATCCGCTTAGCCGAATTGGCAACCCCGTTGCGCGAACCGTCGGAGGCATTGCCGCGCTTCGAAACGGCACTGGTGCCACGCAACTCGATTTCGGGGCGCTCGCTTGTTGCGGTCGTCGCCATCATGACCTTTCTCGCGTCGCTCACCACCGGTGCGGCGATGCTGGTGAGCAAGGCCGCGGGTGAGTGGCAATCGGACATTTCGCGGGAAATCACGATTCAGGTCGTGCCCGCACCCGGCCGCGACCTCGATGCTGTTGTCGATAAGGCCGTCTCAATCTCGCGCGCATTCTCCGGCATTGTTGAAGTACGACCGTATACGAAAGAGGAATCCGCCAAGCTGCTCGAGCCGTGGCTTGGGAGTGGACTCTCGCTCAGCGAATTGCCAGTGCCGCGCCTGATTGTGGTCAAGATCGCGTCAGATGCCGCGCCCGATCTCGCGCAATTGAGGCGGATACTTGCCGATCAAGTGCCGGGGGCCATGCTCGATGATCACCGCGGCTGGATCGAGCGCATGCGTACCATGGCTGGTACGGCCGTCGCCGCGGGGATTTTTATTTTGGTTCTGATGTTCGCCGCCACCGTATTGTCGGTGACTTTCGCTACCCGCGGCGCCATGGCGACAAACAAGGCGGTGATCGAGGTGCTGCATTTTGTTGGCGCGAAAAATGGGTTCATTGCCCGGCATTTTCAACATCACTTCCTGGTCCTCGGGCTGCAAGGCGGTGCCATCGGTGGCGGTGCAGCGATTGTCCTGTTTGCGCTCGCCGGCGTGACGAGCCGGTGGTTTGCCGGCACCGCGGGCGGCGATCAGACTTCGGCTCTGTTTGGGTCGTTTTCTATCGGCCTGGCGGGCTATTTCGCATTGCTGGGGCAAGTTGCGTTGGTAGGGCTGGTGACCGCCCTGACCTCGCGGCATACCGTCAACAACACGCTTGAGACGATCGACTGATATGTTTGCCAGTGTTGCCCGCTGGATCGGTTTTTTGACCATGGCGGCTGGCGCCACCGGGATCATACTGCTCGCAGGCGGCTTCTTCCTGTTTATCTCGCATATTCCGAGCGACGAGGTGACGCTCGACAGTAAAGCGGACGGCATCGTGGCGCTTACCGGCGCTGCTGCGCGAATTCCCGATGCAATTGAATTGCTGGCGACTGAACGCGGGAAGCGATTATTGATCACCGGCGTGCATCGCGCGACCAGCGCGCGGGAGATCGCCCGGCTCACGCCACTCTATTCCAAATATTTTAACTGTTGCATTGACCTCGACCGCTCCGCGCTTAATACGTTCGGCAATGCGCTCGAAACCAGACGTTGGGCGCGAGGGCATAATTTCAACTCACTGATCGTAGTGACGTCGAACTGGCATATGCCGCGCGCCATGGCCGAGCTTGAACATCAGCTTCCTGACGTCACACTGATTGCCTATCCCGTGATCTCGGAAAAGGCGAAGGCCGAACCGTGGTGGTCGAATGTGGACTCTGCGCGGCCGCTGTTTCTTGAGTACCTGAAATATTTGCTTGCCTGCACCCGCATGCGTATTGATCCCGATAGCGCTGTGTGAAGGAGCGCCAGTGATCATTCTCCTCCGCTCGATTGCCTTCAATGTGTTGTTCTATCTCAACACGATCATTTATCTGATCGCCGCGCTGCCGACTTTCTTCATGCCCTATCGCGCTATTGTCGCAGTGGCGAAGTCATGGGGCCGCACGAACCTCGTTCTGTTGCGCGTGGTAGCTGGCATTGACTGTGAAATCCGTGGACGCGAAAAAATCCCCAAGGGCCCTATCATCGTTGCCGCAAAGCATCAGTCCGCTTGGGAAACGTTCGCGCTCCTGCCGTTGCTCGACGATCCCTTGTTCATCCTCAAGCGCGAACTGCAATGGATTCCGATTTTTGGCTGGCTCACAATCAAAGGTCGCATGGTGCCAGTCGACCGCAGCGGTGGGCCTCATGCTTTCGCTGCTACGATCGAGCGTGCGCGTATCGAGCTGGCCGCCAATCGCCAACTCATCATCTTTCCCGAGGGTACGCGGCGGCCAGCCGGGGCAGAGCCGCGGTACAAGCTTGGCGTGGCCCATCTTTACGCGGCGGGAGGCGTGCCCTGCGTTCCGATCGCCCTCAATTCCGGTCTGTTCTGGCCGCGCCGGTCGCTGCGGCGCTTTCCTGGCACGGTTGTGGCCGAGATACTTGACCCGATTCCGCCAGGCCTCGGCAAAGAGGCATTCGTCGAACGGCTTCAAAACGACATTGAAATAGCGACCGCACGACTGATTGCTGAGGGGCGGGCAAACTTAGGTCAATGATGTCCGCTCAACCGGCGGCCGATTCATGAATGCCTTTAAGCTGCTCCGCCAGCACATGCAAATCGCCATCGCGAATTCCGAGCGTGCGCAGTTCTTTCATGGCCGCCAGCACGTAGTCGCGGCAGGCTCCGGAGCGGCCGTGGCCCTGGCGTGCGTAGTGCAGTTGTTGCGCGAGGGTCAGCCGTCCGGCGTATTGGCGATGGCCTCGGTCGACGACATAACAAAGCGCATGAACGCCTTCTTCCGGATCGTCGTCGAGCCAGACCCTCCGCCAAGCCTCGCGATAAACCCGAGTGACCTGTTCGCGGCCGCGCAGATAGTCGATCGTTTCGCTTCGGCGGGCCGACGCCACCCGGTAGGCTATTCCACGGCAATTGCCGCCGCGATCAAGCCCGAATACCAAGCCGGGCTTCTCCGGGGTTCCACGATGCACAAACGAATAAACGCAGAGCGCGCGATGGGCCCCCACGAGCCGTGCGTTGCGGCGCTCGAGAAAATCGAAGCCCGGCCGCC
>Ga0209647_1003545_pt1 | contig 12030 bp, 14 predicted proteins | sample GraSoi_2013_60cm_FD_185827 | JGI IMG/M metagenome (GOLD analysis project Ga0209647, IMG submission 185827) | Grasslands soil microbial communities from the Angelo Coastal Reserve, California, USA - Sample 9_17_2013_60cm (SPAdes) (version 2) | ecosystem: Environmental > Terrestrial > Soil >... | reverse complement strand
TTCGAGAAACATAACGATAGCCGGTTCTCCGACCTTAATGCGACAGGTCATGTCACCAGGTCTGGAGCCGTCACCGACCCGCCAGCTATTCGGGATCGACTCGGATGGTGGGATGATTCAAATGGTGACCGCATCTATCTCGTCCTTCCAAATGGCTTACGGGAAATAACCAAAGGCTACGATTTGCGCCGAGTCGTGACCGCATTGGAACAAGCTGGAGCGTTTACCAAAAAGGGATCAGACAAAACCTCTGTACCAACTCGAGTCAATAATCAGCTCGTCCGCCTCTTCTACATCGACCCGGCGAAACTCGAATGATTCTCACTGCGAGAAAAAAATTTTTCTCATAGCCTTCCCCCTTGATTTTTTGGGGTGTAACAAGTGTAACGGTGTAACATCAAGTCTGGTGGCTGATCCGCGAGCCCCGGAGGTGTAACAAGTGGTGTAACAAGGTGTAACAAACTGCAAGCGCCAACTTACATTCCGTTACACCAGTTACACCTCAAAAACCGGCCAAGTGTAACACATAAAACCTTCAGGCTGAGGCTTGTAACACTAGTTACACCAGTTACACCTCCAAAAGTCAGAGGTGAGGCAGCCGGAGCTCGGCAACGTTCAGCTCGAGAAACTCAACAGAACACCGGCGAGTGAAAAGGGAAATTTCAGGGAAGTATATGTTTGAAGAAAATCTTACTTACTTACTTACTCTTAGATCCTTTACTAGAGCCGATTCGCGGGCTGTTACACCTGGAAAGCGATCTGCTAAAATGCCCCCAAAACCTAATTTAAGTATTTCGGCCGAGCCCGGTCCGGACGGAAAATTTTATCTGTGGGTTTCCGGTTATCCGCAACCCTTTGCCGTTTTCAATACGATCGAAGATGCGCTCGAAGCCATCTCGGTTACCGCAGAGATTTTTGATGAACCGGCCAAAGTCCATGGATCGGCCGATGCATGGAAGAGAAGTACGGCATCACCGCCATCATGGCGAGGCTCTCCAAAAGTATGCAACGCTACCTCCTGGGCGATAAACGCTACGCCTTAGCCTTGACCAATGGATAACACCGAACTATCGCTCCGCAAAAAGATTGGGCGGACGATTTCACTCCTTCGATCAGTTTTTGGCAGAGCTATATTATGAGCCAAGACTATTTCGTAAGCTTTTCTTACGCACTGAGTGCCAGCTTTGCTGGTTGGGCTAGCGCACGTTTTATGTACTTTCGCCGACGAGCGGTGGCGGTAGGGGCGTTTGGTGGCATTAGCCTGGTCACTTTCCTGGCAGCGGCAGGATGCTTTCTGATCGGCTGCTGCGGCTCACCGATGCTCCCGATTTATGTTAGTCTTTTTGGCTCCAAAGCAGCAGGCATTGGCAAGCCGCTTATGGCTTTGATCTCTCTGATATCGATTGGCGGCGGGTACTTGTACGTCGTGAGACGGCCGGAATGCAAGTGCACCGATCCGCAAATCTGTCCCTTTCCGGAAAAATCGAGTCCTACGAGTGCTAGGCAAAACAGTTCGACGGTCCAAACGGGCTTGGACCAAAAAGAAACCGTTTGACCGTCAAGGCGACGGCTCCCGAAGCGGAATTGGTAAACGCAAAGATCTATGTCCTGTGATTGTCATCGTGAAGACAACGTGGAGATCCAGCGTCATGTATTGGTTCTGCTTCTGGCCATCAATGCGACCATGTTCTGTCTGGAAGTCGTAGCCGGTATGTTGGCGAATTCAACCGCTTTGCTGGCGGATTCGCTGGATATGCTCGCCGATGCAGCGATTTACGGAATCGCTCTGTATGCGGTCGGCAAACCGGATTCAGCGAAACGTCGGGCGGCTTTCACCAGTGGAATTTTCCAAGGCGTCCTTGGACTACTGGTTGTCGGCGAGGTCATTCGACACTTCCTTTATGGAAGCGAACCCACGTCGCGAGTAATGATCATTGTCGGAGGTGCTGCATTAGCAGCTAACATAAGTTGTCTATGGCTCCTTCGAAAGCAGCGTCGTGGAGAAGTTCACATCAGAGCTTCCTGGATTTTCACTAGAACGGATGCACTTGCCAACCTTGGAACCATCCTTGGAGGGGGCCTAGTCCTCGTCACCAGAAGCGCCCTGCCGGACTTGATCGTCGGAGCTGCGATCTCTCTGGTTGTTTTGTATGGTAGTTTCGATATCATTCGCGATGCCGCGTCGGAGGCGGTCGAGACTGGCACCAAGCGAGCCTAGACTTGAGTAGCCTTAGCCAAAACGTGCTATTATTGCTTGATGGCAGCAGGATCCGGCCATGGGGGCGTAAACTCGGCACAATCAACCTCTCCGTTTCTTGAGCTAACTCCAATCACTTCAACAGCCATCGAAACGCTGCGCCAAAAACTTCCTTCCCGTTGTTCTCGACGACGGCACCGTGTCCGACGACAATCTGATCGAAGTCCAAATCGAGTATCCGTTCCACTGTCCTGCGCATGCGCCGGCGATCGGTAACGGCGAGCCGATAGAGACGGGGGAATCTGCAACCGGGAAAAGGGCCGATAACCAGCGAACCCAGCGCCCGAGTGATCCACGCATCCTTCTCGCTCAGATTGAATAATAAGTCCGCGACAATGAGCGATCGGCTACGCCGATGATACAATACCATTTCGTCCAGAAAGAGGCCGATCCCTTGGACATGAATTTGATCGATCTCGTCTTTCCACAATGAAGGTGCCAAGCCGTCGAGAAGTTCTGCGAACGGCAGTGATAGATTCCACCTTACGAGCGTCGGCGCCCCATAGAGCCTCGCGTCGGGATAGACGCTCAAATACTCCCGCAAATAAAGATCATGGCACCAACTCGGCGCTATAATGGCAACAATCGGGCCGAGCTTTTGAAACGCTTCCTGAGACGCAGAATCTAGTCTGGTGGGCGAATGGACGACGAGACCATCGTTGATAAGACGGATCACCGTCATACGATGCCATAGTGGGATTCCCCCGAATCGGATTGGAATCTCGTGGTCTCAGATATTAGCACCGAGGCATCGAAACATCCTGTCGCTTAGAGTGATGGTGGCATGTGTCCACGTCGCCGTAGTGCGAAACGCCCACTTCCGTAGCCAAACTCGATCAACCTCTCCGCGCCTGCCAGCTGTAGATTAGCAACCAGATCGGCCAGCGCTTGTCGTTCGTAAAAGCATTCCGTGTCTTGCTTCGCTCCCATGCGGTCGTAGAAGCACTTGGCTTGTTTGTGTGATAGCATCTACAGATGACCGAGAAAGCTGGGCGAGGAAGGCTTTTTGTGGAGAGGCTTGGGCAACGATAGGCCAGTTCAATAATGAATAAAGCTCTTGTGTGTCGGCCAAGCCGTCGTTGCCGTCGCCAATTCTTTCAATCATCCAACGCTCAGCTTCCTGTAAAGCCAGCCGTCCGATGATGAATGAGCGTCTTCGGCTTCTTTCTGGTAACGAACCACTGATGCTCGACCAGATCGATGGTTCGGAAACGCTTAACCAAGCTACCGACGTCTTCAGATACATTGATCGCAATTTTGAGCGCTGGAACTGCAATGTTGTGGGACCGCCGACCCACGAAACTCCGGTTCGAATCTATGAAATGGCTGGGGATAGTTCCTTTCAGGAATTGTTCGGCGGTTTTGGCGTAGCACTCGATTCTCTGGCGCTCACGCAAGCGCAGATCAAGCAATTCGCGAAATATTATCGTGGCTGGCTGAAAAAGGGCGGCAATGGCACTTTTTTTCCGTTCAGGGTTGGGAACGAGTTTTTTGTGGCGGCAGTGTACTTCTTCTCGGATGGCCGTCTTGGCATACGCGTGCGCGGCCTTTCGCTTGACCGAGTTTTCCGGGCACAAAAGCGTCACCGATTAGTGGTAAAATCGTGCTGAATGCGCCGTATCAGCTGGCGAGCCGTTTTTTGGGGCAAGCTCTTACTTGGCAACGGATCACTATGATAAACCGGGTCCCGCCCAGCCGGGCAATGATCCGGCTCTATAGTGTACGTTAGACCGGCTTTAGTTCGCCGCGCCAGACGCGGGCAACGAGCTCGTTCCACTCCGCGTGGGCTAGTGTGACGACATTGTGGCTTCCGGAGCTTTCGGGAATCGAAAAATCGAAATTCGCAATTTTTCCTGGTAAGATAACTGTTTTTGGCTCTCGCGTTGATCACTTATCAACAACAAGCCACGTAATCAGCGCCTTGAGTCACAAGACTACGCGAAAAGGTGCCTACTTTCGAGTGCGCACGGATCTTGCTCCTTGGGGAGGAGATGCGTTTGTTGGTATTTGCTGCGGTCTTTGAACTATTGCTGCCAATCTCGGCGCGATCCGAGCTCCCGCGCGAAATCCCTTTTAGGTATCAAGACGGACTAATTTGGTTGAAAGTGGAACTCGCCGGCAAAAAGGAGCGAATGAATTTCCTCCTGGATTCAGGTGCCAGCGTTAGCGCTATCGATCTCCACACGGCGCACACGCATGGAGTAAACCTCGGTGATCGGCAATCAGTAGAAGGCGTGAGCGGGCAAGGTATCGCGTACCGCGTGAACGATTTTCAGGCGATGGCAGGAGGTATCGCTTTACCAAAATCGATCTTTGCTATCGACCTCGGATCCGTCAGCGAATGCTGTCAGCAGCATATTGACGGCATTTTAGGCGCCGACTTTTTCCGAGACCGTATCGTGCAGATCGATTTCAAAGCAGGCAAAATTTGCCTGCTCAAGAATTGCAAGTTGAACACCGCAAACTGCGACACTTTGCGGATTAGAATGCGCAATGGCGCATTTTGTGTTCCGGTGCGAATCGCTGGAAATCCGGTGCAGTGGATGAGGCTCGATACGGGCTGCGATTCAGCCTTAGAGTGGGTCGTTACCGGAACCGAAAAGAGGCGAATGGGTGGACCATCGATCGGTCTCTCAGCCGCATCGGTCCATTATATGAACGTTTCGGCACGCCTCGGAAAACATTCCTTCAATGATATCGCAGCCGGCATTCATACGAGGGAGATCTTCCCGGGTGAAGACGGACTGCTCGGTAACGGTTTGCTTTCAAAATTTTGTCTTACCATCGATGAACGGAAGAGCCGCGTGGTTTTCGAGAATCCTTCCTATTCACCAGCAGCAAATCACTGAAGATGGGCCTTCCAGCGACTTGTTCGTGCATTGGCGGGTGATTAGCAATATTTCCGAGGGTTATCGGATCACGGACTCTACTTCCAAGAGGCGCAGACAGAGGTTGGCTGCCGCCGATTAATATCGGCAATGTTACTAGCTCCCAGCGCGCAAGTGCGTGATGCGAGCTTGCGCCACTCGATAACTTCCCTCTAAGAAAACATAGCACAAGGACGTTTCTGTCCCGATTTTATAGAACCCAGCTCTATCTGGATGGAGCTAGCATCTATTTTTTCTACCTTGCGGTCGTGCTTGGGCGGAGCGGTTCGATGTAGATGACGAGAGCCGGCTCGCTGTCAGGTAAGCGTATTTTTCCAAATTGCAGATTATAGAGCCTCTCGTCTGATCCGCGGAATAGTCTTTCGGTGCGTGCTTCTTCCGCGGTGACATTGCCAATGAGGACAAGATAGATGGCCAAGAACGCAAACTGAGTCCGGGTAATTTTCGGCTGCCGATAGTAACAATGCAGTCGACCGAAATGCATCCGGACCATGTCTGATTCTTGGACCGGTGTGAGAAGAATTTCGGTCGCTTCTTTTCGGATGGCTGATTCGATCAGGTCGAAGACAAACTCGGACCCTTCGCACTTTCCGCTAGTCGCCCGTGCGATTATCCACTTCGCCATCGCTTCATGATAGACTTCCATTAGTTCCATAAAGTTTCCTTCCGTTGAGGTGAGGCACGATGCGTGCCAGTTGCGCGTTGCCTACAGCACGGCACGTTGAGAGACTCCAGACTTACCTTCAGCTCATTTAGCGTGGGATCATTGGCTTGTCGTTCACGGTGCTTAAGGACGTCCCAGCTGAACCGAGGTTTTTTTGCTGATCGAGCCCCTCTAGGTAGGTTGTCCGGCGCGCTGGTTTATCTCCGCGACGGTGGCCGCGGTAAGGGCAGCGGCTTGGATGGTATGCGACGTGGGGCCACCGAATGTACTACACGCGGGTCGAGCCGAGCAGATTTCAAGGTTTTGATGGCCTTAGACCAACGCACCGGCATTCCGTCTGCCGACTCCTCCTTCTGCTAGCTGGAACGATGAGATCGGCACAGTCACAATGATAGTTGTTCCATGGCCAGCTACGGTCTGGATTTCAAATCTTCCGTCGATCTGTGATGCTCTTTCCCGCATATTCCCCAATCCGAAGCCCTTACTCTTTTCGAACTCCGCCGCGGGGATACCGGATCCATTGTCCTTTACTCGAAGAATGAGATTGGGTGCGTCCCATCGAAGAGTCACGACAATTAGAGTGGGATTGGCGTGGCGCACAGCGTTGTGGATCGCCTCTTGGGCGGTGCGTAGCAACTCATGTTGCACCCTGGGCGACAAGCTTCTCTCCGGTATGTTATCGGACTGGAAATCACAGCGCAATCGACCGGGCACGCTTGAGCGTTCAACCAAAGCTTGAAGCGCTACGGCCAATCCTAATTCGTCACTTGACCGCAACTTGTGGGAGCAACGACGTGCTTCAGCCAGGCCAAAGTTAGCCAACTCAACGGCCCGCTGAATGCCGCAGAACGCATCGTCTTCTTTTGAAGATAGTTCCTCTTTGGCAACTTCCAATTGCATGCAAATCACAGTAAAAATTTGTGCCAACCCATCATGAATCTCACCAGCCAGCCGATTTCGCTCTGCTATAACTGCAGACTGCCTGGCACGCGCCAGGGCCGCTTGCACCTCCTCGGCCGTTGCGGTGGGCAGAGCCTTCGACTGCGATCTGTGCAAGACCCGGATGGTCCCAATCTCGCGGCAAAGATCGAGGTTTGTGGAATTTCCTTTTCCGACATTGAGCATAACTGTTTAAAATCGTTGTTGTAGTCCCGTATCAACTATTTACTCGGATCAGCATTCTACGAGAGATCAAAAGCGGTCGGTTGAGCTGCTCGAACTTTACGCTGGGCACGCAAACGGGTGACTTTGCAAATCGCGGTCTTTCAAAGCAGGTCGCTTCAAACCCGTCTTTTCTATCCGCGAGATCAACGTGGTGGGTTTGAGTCCCAAAAGCTCCGCGGCTCCGTCAACGCCTTTGATTTTCCAACCGGTCTTCTGCAGAACAGCAAAAAGATTTTCGCGCTCGCGACGGCGCATTTCTGCATCGGTCAGATATTCCGATTCCACTTCGTCACCATCCTCTGAGCCAAAGGAAGTCAGATCGACTCCGATGACCGGCAAGTCGAAGTCCAGGGCGCCGCCCTGAGCAAAGATAGCGGCCCGTTCGATGACGTTGCGCAGTTCGCGGATGTTGCCAGGCCAATCATAACTTTGGAGAGTTTCTATGCCCGCTCGCGTCAGTCTCGGTTTCGGACATCCCAGTCCTTTGACCGACACCTCAATGAAATGCGTTGCAAGAAGTGGGATATCTTCCTTTCGATCCCGTAAGGGAACAACTTTGATAGGAAAGACATTCAATCGGTAGTACAGGTCTTCGCGAAAGCGGCCTGCCGCGACCTCTTTCTTCAGATCCCGATTAGTAGCCGCGACGATCCGCACATCCGCGTGCCGCGTTCTCTCCTCTCCCACGCGTTCGTAACATTTCTCCTGCAGAACGCGCAGCAGTTTGCTTTGCAGTTCCAGAGGGATTTCGCCGATCTCGTCCAGGAACAGGGTCCCACCGGCGGCTGCCTCGAAGCGGCCAATCCGGTCTTTTACCGCGCTGGTAAACGCGCCTCTCGCATGGCCGAAGAATTCGCTCTCATACAATTCCTTCGGGATACAGGCGCAATTCACTCGGACCAAGGGTTTACCTTTGCGTCGGCTGAGCCGGTGGAGTTCTCGCGCAATCAGCTCTTTTCCGGTGCCAGTCTCCCCGAGGACCAGAACGGTGGCATCCGTCGGTGCTACCATTTCGATTTGTCTGATGATTTGCCGCCACGCTCTGCCTTGACCAATAATCTCGCCAAATGCCCCAATCGCTTTACCGTTTCCGTCTAGGCGCGAGGAGATCACGATCTCGGGCTGATTCGGCACGGCTCTTGATGCTCCGTCCGTTCCGGTAAATTCCTCAAAATACTCTTTGGCGATTCTTCCTGGAGACCGCTCGTTTTTGTTGTCGCGCGCGATCGCGCTACGGATGGCCTCCAGCAGATACTCGTCCTCAAAAGGCTTCGTCAAAAACTCCACTGCTCCGGCCTTGATTGCCCGCACCGACATCGGAATGTCGCCATGACCAGTGAGAAAGATAATCGGGATCTGAATGTCTTTGGTCGCCAGCTCCTGTTGTAATTCAAAGCCGTTGATGTCGGGAAGTTGGATATCCAACACCAAACAGTTCGGCACCTCCTTTCGCAAACTGGCCAGCATCTCCTGCGCCAATGCAAATGTCCTAACGCTTAGCCCAGCTGACCTGATCAACCCCTCCACAGCCTCGCGCACGGACACATCATCATCTACGACGTAAATTTGAGGAACAGATTCGCTCATAGGTTACCTTCTTCTCGCCAACGCGGGTCTGGCTTAACTCGCCGGCGGTAAAGTCTTTCTACTTCTCTGCTTGTCTTTGTATCACCATCGACTCTCGCGCGCTTTCCGCGTCGGCCTCCTTTTGAAAATCATTAAGCAATCAGCGCCGAGCGAATTGAATTCAGTAATGCCTCTTTGTTACAGAAAACCTGTGTGGACTCGGATCTTGTTTAAATCAGGATTCGCTCTCTAGGAGCCGCTATTTGCGGGGCAGAATATGCTTCGTATACTTTTTCCCAGTCTTCGACATTGTCTGCTTCTGGTCTCCCACACCTTGCCCTGATTTACTGACTGCCACGCTGGCCGGTTGCTGGCTCTCTTTGTTCTTGAAGTAGGCTCCAGGAATGGGGAGTCCGTGTTTCGTGAAGATGTCCGGCGTTTCAGCCTTGCTCGAGAGGGTTGAAAACGCTCCCGCTGCGAGCGCCGCCAATCCAAATTTAATAATCGTGTTCATTTGTATTTATAATTTTTTGTGAGCGCGTTCTTGCGCCTACACAGGGTAAAACCCCGGCGGTTTGCAAAACCCTCAAGAAAAAATCGGTGGCTGGAATCGCCCTTAAAGAATTTTTCGAGGGTTTCGAGGGCCTCGAGTGCAGAACGTGTAATGGCTAGGTTGTTCTGGCCGAAAAAAGGCAGAGGGTTTTCTCCGAACTGGGTGTTTTACTGAACGTATGGATGACGATCAGCTTAGACAGAAGCTGGCTGCGTGGGAGGTTCGACCAGAAATCCCCCCCGATTTTCAGCGCAACGTTTGGCAGAAGATAGCGGTTCGCGAGTCAAAGCGGAAAATGCTGTCGTTCGGCAATTGGAACAATTGGTGGCTGCGAACGCCGCGGCTCGCGACCTGCGCCATTATTTTTGGAGGTTTGGCAGGCACCGGGCTCGGACTCATCGAGTCATCTCAGGCGAATTCAAGAAACTGGAAAAACTTAGAAGCGAAATATGTCCAATCCATCGACCCCTACGAGCATCTCCGAACGCTTTAGGCCCGGGTATTGGTTGCTCTTCGCACTGATCGGAGCGCTGGCCGTAGGTGTGGTTGCTTTTTATGGGTGTAACTTCCTTGCCACGCGTGATCTTCGTGAAATGGCTGCGGCTCCCAATGGAGGCTTGGAGTGGCTCCGACGGGAATTTCATCTGAGTGATCCGCAATTCAAAAAAATTGAAGCCCTGCAATCAGCGTATGCGCCGGTCTGCAACGAAATGTGTCGCAGGATTACGGAGGCCAACTCAAAACTGGATCGGCTCGTGTCAGAGAAGCGCGAAGTGACACCCGAACTGGAAGCCGCAATCCGAGAGGCGGGGTCAGTACAAGAAGACTGCCATAAGCAGATGTTGGCGCATATCTACCAAGTGAGTGCGCAAATGAATCCTGCTGACGCGCAGAATTATCTCCGTTTGATGAAATCACGAGTGATCCAACCGGCCTTATCCAGCGACACCGCGGTCAGAGCTGCAACGGAATAGGGAAGCAAGCAACGTTCTCAAACTTAAGTCCATGAAGCTAGCAGCACTCATGATTTTTGTCCTTACCCCTGGAGCAGCGGTTTTGGCTCAGGAGCCGATGAGCAAGGCTAACCAGACGAAGATGGGTCAACTAGCGTTGAGCGATGCTGTGACAGCCGCTCTGGAGAACAACCCGGCCATCAAAACGACCCGCGCTAAATGGGAATCTGCCAGACAAAGAATTCCTCAAGCAGCAGCTTGGGAGGATCCGAAGCTGACCGTGAACTCACTACTTGGTCGTTTTGTCGATATTTCGCGAAACGGATTCGCGGACCAAATGGTGACTGTAGAGCAGATGATTCCGCTCACCGGCAAGAACCGGAGCAAGGAGCGAATCGCCGCCGCGGAAGCGGTTGCGAGCTTCGAGGATTTCCGGCGCCAGCGGCTTGACGTTATCTCGAAGACAAAGGCGAGTTATTTCCGTCTGGCTAACATCTATTTGCTTCTGGATCTCAACGACCAGGAAGAAGCCGCACTTTCCCAGACCGTGGATGCAAGCAAGGCGAAATTCGAGGTAGGTACGCAATCACAAGCAGACTATTTAACCGCCGACGTTGAGCGACAGAAAATCATCGAAGCTCGGCGCGACCTGGAACAGAAACTCTCGGACGAGCAAACGAAACTGAAAGTGCTGATGAACCGAGACCCGTTTTCCCCATTGGGCCGGCCGGTCTCGAGTGAATCGTTGCCACCAGATCTTTCAACGGAGCGCTTACGCCGGCTCACGCTGGCAAACCGCCCCGAGGTTCGGCAGGCGCAGTCTATGGTGATAGGAGCTTCGGCGAAGGTCGAGCTCGCGAAGCGAGAATGGATTCCTGACCCATCGGTAAGTTTACAGGCACAGCACTACAATGCCGGCCGGCAAGCCATCAGTGAACTTAATGCTGGAGTGTCGATAGGTCTTCCCTGGTTTAACAGCAAGAAATACCGGGCGGGCGAACGCGAAGCTCAGAGTGACTTTCTGGCGGCTCAACAAAGCTTGGAGGGAACACAGACCGAGGCAATAGGCATGCTGCGAGATCAACTGCAGAAAATCCAGACCATGCATCATCACATCGAGCTCTACCGGGACCAATTATTACCGACTGCGCGCCAGACGGTATCTTCATACCAAGCCGATTACGAGACGGATAAGGCCACTTTGATTCAGGTACTCACTTCCGAGAACAACCTGCGAGAACTAGAGACCATGTATAACCAGGATCTGACCGATTATCGGGTCGCGATTGCGGAATTAGAATCACTGGTTGGCACAGATTTGAACGTGGCAAATCGAAGCCGGCAAAGCTCAGGCAACGGCAAAAAATGAAAACTCGCTTTTATCCGATATTCACAATCCTAAGCATCGGCTTGCTCGTGGCCTTCGTATTGAGCGGGTGCTCAAAACCGGCCGGCAAAACGGCCGCAGATGCTGATGTGGATTACTACACTTGTACGATGCATCCGTCGGTGCATTCCAAAGATCCGGGCAAGTGTCCGATTTGCTCCATGGATCTGGTACCGGTCATGAAGAAGGTTTCGAATGAAACCAAAGCGAAAGAGAACTCCAGCGGGATGACCGGTAACAGCTCCATGGGTTCGATGCCAATGTCCTCTCCGAATCAGGAAGCCGGCAAATCGAGCGAGTTTACTGTTCCCGTCGAGCGGCAACAACAGATTGGCGTGACCTATGCCACGGCAACCAGGCGACCGATCCAGCTGTCGATCCGGTCCGTTGGTATGCTGGAATCGGATACATCAAAGATGTTTGACTATGTAGCCCGCGTCGACGGTTACGTACAGGAATTGAAAGTCAGCTCACCCGGGCAGGATGTCTCGCAAGGCCAACCCTTAATAACGATCTACAGTCCAGATCTGCGCAGCACCGAGCAGGAGTTAGTCAACATCTTGAATGATCGCGATCATGGTGGTACGAGCCGGGTTTC
>Ga0209647_1003544_pt1 | contig 12032 bp, 10 predicted proteins | sample GraSoi_2013_60cm_FD_185827 | JGI IMG/M metagenome (GOLD analysis project Ga0209647, IMG submission 185827) | Grasslands soil microbial communities from the Angelo Coastal Reserve, California, USA - Sample 9_17_2013_60cm (SPAdes) (version 2) | ecosystem: Environmental > Terrestrial > Soil >... | reverse complement strand
GTGCGATTTTCTCTCCTGTCGGCGCTATCTACTCACAACGATGACCCACGCAGCGCATCGAAGCCCTTTTCGAAGAACCGGCAAGGATTCGTGATGGCTGAAGGTGCCGGCGCGCTCGTGGTGGAGAGCCTGGACGCCGCGCAATCGCGCGGCGCGAAAATCCTGGGCGTGATCGCCGGCTGCGGCGAATTGGCGGACACTTTCCATCGTACCCGTCCCAAACCGGACGGGGTTCCGATCGCCGACTGCATCCGCAACGCTCTCGCCGATGCAGGCATGACCTTCGATCAGATCGACTACATCAACGCTCACGGAACGAGTACGCCAGAGAACGACAAGATGGAATATCTCGGCGCCGCCGCCGTGTTTGGCGATCATGCCCGCAAGATTCCCGTTTCATCCAACAAATCGATGATCGGACACACTCTCTCCGCTGCCGGCATCATAGAAGCGGTATTCACTCTGTTGACGCTGGAACACCAGCGCATTCCACCTACCATCAACTACGATGTTCCGGATCCGGCAATCCCGTTTGACGTCGTGCCTAACAAGGCAAGGGACGCGCGGGTCGCTACCGGAATGTCGAACTCGTTCGGCTTCGGCGGCCAAAATGTATCGCTCATCATACGACGTGAGCCGGGGTAGACATCCGGGAGACTAGGCAAATATTGAGCGTGCGATCCTACACATTCGGCGGTGGGGGCTCGAAGAATGCTGATGGGAGTTTGAGAAGCTTGGCAGCGTATTGCGCGGACTACCGCAAGAACGAGCGAGGTCATCCATGGCAATTCCGACAATTGAAAAACGCGAGGAATACGTCGGCTACGCCGAGCATTGCGTGAAGTTAGCGAGACAAACAAATGATCGGGAATCGCGGAGCATTCTGCGCGAGATGGCGGCGGAATGGCTAAGATTGGTAGACGCGGCCGACCATTAATCAAAAACAACCCTTAGTTATAAATCCTGACTGTCTAAGCTTTATTGGCGCCGGCCGGGACGGTCAGAGAGTTATAATGAAAGTGGTTGCAGGGACCCGCAACACCCGATTCTTGCGATTGGTTGAGCGAGAAATCCCCAGGCTTGTGGCGTAGCCAAGTTGGAATGGACATCCGAGGTTCGAGGCAGGTGAAGCGCTCCGGTTCCGAATTTCTGTTCGAATTCTCTCATGCATATCAGTGTCTTATATCAGTGTCTTAGAACGCCGGCCGATTTTCGTGTTGGACGTTTTATTGGACGCCCTTGTCGCCACCCCGATCAGCTTGCACCACCAAGATGATGGATGAGTGGCTTAAGACCGCCTGCGGTCAGATCCAAAGTCGCCACAGTGATGGGCGCGCGCCAGAAAGCGCATCCCTGTGGGTACGCACGAGCGTGCCGGGCCGGATGATTGTGAGAACCTGCAGGATTGATGGAAACCAGCGATAAAGCTGGGTAAAGAACCAGCGATCATGGTTCGTGAGCCGAACGCGACCATGCAGCCTGCGCCTCAAGACATCAACTGATGTCGAAGCACCGCGTTCTCAGCCGCAAGCCTCAACTTCGACTTGAATGGCGAGGTCAGGACGGCCAGAAGGAAACAGAGCAGCCCGATCATTCCGCCAGCTTAGGTGATTCCATCACGTCATCAACTCAGATGAGGTTTTCGGTACACACAAGCTGCGAACTGAGAGACGCGATTCACTCTCGCCGGCTCGGTGAAGTCAGTTTCCGTTCGGATTGACGCCTGGCATCAAAATAGCTGCAGGTCGCGACACAAGTATGCTGCGGGCATCGTTCGTAATTCAAGCCAAGTGAGCGGACGACTCGATGCCGCAACGGGATCGCTCCCTTGTTATCTCTCAAGCCGCTTTGGCTTCCGACTTATCGAGTTTGACACCACCGCCCTCGGTCAGCATGACCCTGTTCAGCAGTTTAACGAGTGCATAGACAGCTTCGATCGCTGGTGCCGAAGTGCTCGTGAGCTTCGCCATCTCCAGAATCGAACCGATCAAAGCCTCGGTTTCAAGGGAGCGGCCGGCTTCGACATCCTGCAGCATCGACGTCTTGTGCGCGCCGACCGCTTCAGCACCGGCGATGCGCTTGTCGATGGTGACGCGGAAGGTGACGCCGAGCTTTTGCGCGATGGCTTGGGCTTCCTTCATCATGGTCGCCGCCAGTTCGCGCGTCTCCGCGAACTGGCAAATGTCCACTAGCGTAGCATGAGTCAGCGCCGAGATCGGGTTGAACGAGAGATTGCCCCACGCCTTGAGCCAGATCTCCGAACGGATATCGGGCAACACCAGTGATTTCAGCCCGGCCTTGATGAAAACGTCGTGCAATTCCTTGACGCGCTCGGTCTCCTTGCCGTCGAGTTCGCCGATCGGGAACCGGTCGCCTTCGACGTGGTGGATGACGCCCGGCGCCGTTGCTGCCGCCGCGGGATAAACCACGCAGCCGATGATGCGGTTCGGATCGATATTCTTGGTGAGAATGCCGGAGGGATCGAGGCTCTCCAGCCTGCGATTGCCGTACTGGCCGCCGAGCCTCTGGAAGTACCACCATGGCAGGCCGTTCTGCACGGTCAGCACCACGGTGTCCGGACCCAGCAGGGAATCGATATCCCGTACCACCTGATCGAGGAAGTGCGCCTTCACCGCCAGCACGACGATATCCTGCTTGCCGGCCTCGGCCGGCTTGTTGACGGCTTTCATTCTGGCGATGTGAACCTTGCCGTCGTGCCATTCCAGTTTCAACCCGTTCTTCTGAATCGCGGCGAGGTGCGCACCCTGGTCGATCACGGTGACTTCCTCGCCCGCGAGAGCAAACCTGGCCGCCAGCAGGCCACCGATGGCGCCTGCGCCAACCACGCAAATCCTCTTCTGTCTGGGCGGGGCGCCCAACAGGTACGGACTTGGCAATACCTGATCGAAAACGTTGCTAAGGCTGCCAACGCCATCGATGACGATGTCGACGACGTTATGGGCATCACCCATGGTACCGGCACCAAGCGAAGTGCCGCAGGCGATGATATCGCCGGGCATCAGCGTCACGTCTTTGGAAATCGCGGCGACAAGCTTATGGGGTGGGAAGAACATGTCGGCGACCGGGTAGTTCTGCCGTTCCTTGCCGTTCAGGATCGTTTTGACCGACAGTTTCATCGGGTCGACATCTGTCGCAATTACCGGCCCGAATACGCCAAAGGTGTCAAAACTCTTCGCGCGCGCCCATTGTTCGAACGATTTATCCTTGCGCAGCAGATCGACTGCGGTGACATCATTCACGCAGGTATAGCCAAAGATATAGTCGCCGGCCTCCGCTTCGCTGATGTTGAAACATTTCTTGCCGATGACGACGCCAAGCTCGCCCTCGTAGATCATCTTTCCAGCGTAGGTTGCCGGACGTTGGATTGGACGGCCCGCGGGCCAGTAAGCATTCGGAGCTTTCAGGAACCAGAGCGGCTCTTTCGGCTGCTGGAAATCGTTCTTCGCCGCGAGCTGATGGAAATTATTCCACAGGCAGATCATCTTCGAAGGCTGGCACGGCGTCGACAGCCGGACATCGGACAGCTTCAGCGTCTCGCCGGCCGGCTTCGCAGCTGCGAACATGTCGCCGCTGTGCACTGTAATCGTTTCGCCTTCGACCGTGCCGAACCCCGTTTTCCCACTCCTCTCAAAGCGAATCCAATGAGCCATTGAACGCCTCCCCGATTTTTTTGCGTCGCAAGATAAGTCGTCGGAATCGATGCAGTTCGGTGACGCCGGCATTTTACGATAATCCTGGTGCATAATCACCCCTCTGGCGATCCAATGCCGTCGCAAGCGGACATCCAGATGACGAACGCCATCAGCGACATCGCCCCCCACTCGGCATCTCCGCGCATGACCACATCATCGTCGGCAAGAACGGGCATACGCGTCTGGAAGGGCTGAAGCTGATCCCGTTAGCAAGCTCCACCACTGCCCGGGACGCGACGATTTGGCTGTTCTAGTTGGTAGGGAACAGGAGTAAGATTGCAACATTCGCGGATCGCCAAGGAGACGATCCGCCTTTGGTCTTCCTTCAGAGGGAGGAACCATCATGGAGAAGACAACACCTTCAGTAAATCGTCGCGCCTTTCTCAATACGTTGGGCGTGACCATAGGCGGGACAGGCCTCATCAGCGCCGGGGTAGTCGGCGGCTCACAGATGCTGAAGGCCGCGCAAGATCCTGCGAAGGGGCGGGTTCCCGACACGCCCTTCAGAACCGGCCATATGACGTTCCTGACCGGCGCCGGCGCGGTGCTGGGCGAGCCGTCGATCAAGGGTCACACCATGGCGGCGGAAGAAATCAACGCGCAGGGCGGGCTGCTGGGCAAGCGCAAGATTGAGACCATTACCGCCGATGAAGCCGCCGGCACCGACGCCTGTGTGAAAGAGGTGCGGCGGATGAAGCTCGACGCCAAGATCGACATGTTCACCGGCGTCATATCCAGCGGGACCAGCCCGGCGGTTGGTCCGGTTGCCGAGGAGCTCGGACTGCTGACGATCCTGACGGACGGATGCACCGACTTCCTGTTCGACAAGGCGATTCCCAATCCCAAATACGTCTTCCGCATCACCAACATCCAGTCGTCGGACGGGATCACGGCCGCCATCGGCGTGGCGCAGACCTGGCCGCATGTCCGCAAGATCGCCCATATCCATCCGGACTACGCCTACGGCCGCAACGCGTCCGAGCATTTCAGTCTCGCGCTCGAGCGGCTGGTGCCTGGAACCGAGGTCGTCTCGGAAAGCTGGCCGAAGCTCTTCACCACCGACTTCACTGCCCACATCACCAAGATCATGTCGGCGCAGCCCGACCTTTTGGTGGCTTCGGTGTGGGGCGGCGACTATGTGGCCTTCTACAAGCAGGCGCTGCGCTACGGCCTGTTTGACAAGATGAAGGTCGCGAGCACGATCGCCTTTGGCGTTGCCCCGCATGCGATCGGCAAGGATCACCCCGAGGGTGTGCTCGCCGGGGTCCACTCCAACTATTACTTCACCTATCCGGGCGGCGACCGCTGGCCGCTGAACAAGAGCTTCGTCCAGCGCTACTTTAAGCGCTGGAACGAGTACCCCAACTTCCAGTCGGAGGGCGCGTATATGGCGCTCTACCTACTGAAATCCGCCATCGAGCGGGCCAACAAGCTGACCGGCGGATGGCCCGAGGACGAAGCGATCATTAGCCAGCTCGAGGGCCTCGGCATAGATGCGCCATCGGGCTATCTCTACATGCGGCCCGACCACCAGGCCTACAAGGACGCGGTCACCGGGTTCAGCAAGAACCTTCCCGATTATGAGTTCGCGAGCTGGGATCCTGCCCGGATCATCACCATCCCGATCCGGAACATCACCGCACCGCTCGGCTGGCCGAAGCCCGGCACGACCCACAACGAGTCGACCGCGGCGGCGAACTGGATCAAGACCACCTGGCCGAAGGTGGTCGGGTGAGCTCGGCGAAGTGACTTCAGTGAAATCCCCTCGCGCCCTTGCAAACGGGCGCGAGGGGCTCTTGTCGGCGATAATTGCACGAAGCGGTGTCACGTGACCCGTGAACCAGCGGTTCGCGGAAGCTTGGGCGTCCCGGACCTTCGCGGCGACCTCGCGTCAGGATCCAGGGTTGCGTCATAAGCGCCAAGGCGGAGGAGCACCGGGTGGCCTTCCTGACGATTCAAATCCTGAACTCGTTGCTCTATGCCTCGGTGCTCTTCCTCATTGCCGCTGGTCTCAGCCTGATCTTCGGGGTCATGCGGATCATCAATCTCGCGCATGGCAGCCTCTATGCTGTTGGCGCCTACGTCACCGCGTGGCTGGTCGGCCGGGGGATTGCGCTGGGCCTGCCGCCGGGCTGGCTGTTCCTCCTGCTGCCCTTGGGGGCGCTGTCGGTGGCGCTCATCGGCATCGTCATAGAACCTTTGTTGCTTCGACCCTTCTATCGCCGCGCCGAGGAATACCAGTTGCTCGTCACCTTCGGCCTCATTCAGATCCTCGAGGATTCGATCCGTTTCATCTGGGGCGGGACGCCCCTTTCCGCGGACGCGCTGATGGACGCGCTGCCGATCATCCGTATCGGCGGCCTGCTCTATCCTGCCTACAATCTGGTGGTGATCGGGATCGGCGTGGTGGCGGCCTTGGCCCTCTGGGTGGCAATCTATCACACCAAGTTCGGCGTCATGTTGCGAGCGACGTCCCAAGATCGGCGCATGGCTTCGGCGCTCGGCCTCAATGTGGGCCTCGTCTATGTGATGGCGTTCGGGATCGGCTGCTTCATGGCGGGTCTCGGCGGAGCCATCGTGGTTCCGACCCAGGCGGCCGTGCTTGGCATGGGGATCGATGCGCTGGTCATCGCCTTCGTGGTCGTGGTGATCGGCGGGCTAGGCAGCCTCAAGGGGGCTCTGGTCGGGGCCCTGGTCGTGAGCTTCGTGCGGACCGCAGGAATTCAGTTCTTCCCGGAGCTCGAGTTGGCGGTGCTGTACCTCATTGCCGCCCTGGTGTTGCTGGTGCGGCCGACCGGGCTGTTTGGAACCGCGTGATGAAACCCGATCCAAACGCGCCGCGCGATCGTTCGTTGCCACGGCTCGCAGCCGCGATGGCGCCGGTCCTGCTCCTGTTGATCTTGCTGCCGACCTTCGTCGAGACGTATCAGATCCAGCTCGTGACCTACGGGCTAATCGCGGCGATCGCCGCGCTCGGGTTCAATCTGCTGCTCGGCTACACAGGCCTGCTGTCGTTCGGTCATTCCGCCTATTTCGGCCTCGGGGCCTACACCGTCGCCTTTCTGGTGCAGCGTCTCGGACCGCATTCCATGGAGTTCTATATCCTGATCGGGATTCCGGTCGTCGCGATTGCGTCGGCGCTGTTCGGTTATGTCTGCGTCCGGCATACCCGAATCTTCTTCGGCATTCTTACGCTGGCGATTTCGCAGGTGGTCTACAGCCTGGCGCTAAAGTTGTATTGGGTGACCGGCGGCAGCGACGGTCTGCGGGTACCCCGTCCGGCTTTGTTGCTGGGCTTGCTCAATTTCTCGGGCCCCCGCGGCTTCCAGCAATTCATCACATCCTATTACTACTACGTACTGGCCATCTTCGTCGTATGCGTCGTCCTGATGTGGGTGGTCGTGCACTCGCCGTTCGGCAAAGCGCTTCAGGCCATACGAGATAACGAGGTCCGCGCGCGCTTTCTCGGCTTGAGGATCCGCCGGTTCCGCTGGATATCCTTTCTCGTTTCCGGAACTTTCACCGGGCTCGCGGGCATTCTCTGGGTGCCGCTCAACGGCTTAACGACACCCGAGGTCCTCTACTGGACCTTCTCGGGCGAGATCGTGTTCTCTGCGCTGCTCGGCGGCTTCCGCAACTTTACCGGCCCGATCGTCGGCGGCATCGTGTTCACTTATTTGAAGACCTACGCGGTGGCCACGACCGAATATTGGCAACTTCTGCTTGGCGTGGTTCTGGTCACTCTCGTGCTGGTGCTGCCAACAGGCATCGTCGGGGGGCTGTCGACGCTCGGGCTGAGACTGAGGAAGGGGAGATCCTGACATGCCCCTTCTCAAGACAGTTAACCTGAGGAAGCAGTTTGGCGAGACCCGCGCCTGCGACGGCGTCAATTTCGTGGTGAACAAGGGTGAATTCCTGTCCTTGGTGGGATCGAACGGCGCTGGCAAGACCACGCTCGTCAATCTGATCAGCGCACATCTGCAGCCGGACAGCGGTCAAATCCTGTTCGAGGATCGCGACATCACCTTTACTACGGTGACCGACCGCATCAAGGCGGGAATTGTCCGCAGCTTCCAGATCGTCAATCTGTTCGACGGACTTTCGGTTTTCGATAATGTCGCGCTGTCGATCTTCTCCCGTGACGGCAAGGCCGTGCAGATGGCGGCCTTGGCCGACCACGACTATGAGGTGCGCCGCGAGGCGATCGAAGTGCTGGGCGAGTTCGGCTTGACGAACAAGATCGAGGTTCCGGCGGGGGGCCTCGCGCAGGGCGAGCGCAAGCTGCTCGACGTGGCGGTCGCCTACGCGCTGCGTCCCCGGCTGCTGTTTCTCGACGAGCCGACCAGCGGCGTGAGCACCCACGAGAAGGCGCAGATCATGGATACCGTGTCGTCGGTGGTGCGCAGAGGAATGGTGACCGCGGTCGTCATCGAGCACGACATGGACGTGGTGTTTCACTACTCGGATCGCATCGTGATGATGCATGAGGGCTCCTTCCTCGCCGACGGCACGCCCGATGAGATCCGCGCGAACAAGGACGTCGCCAGCATTCTGCTCGGCGCGCCGCTGGCGAGCTGAGGCGAGAAAACTGTGCTGCTAGAGGTCAAGGACATCAACACCTATCGGGGCCCTGCCCACATCCTGCGCGGCGTATCAATCAACGTTGATACCGACGAGGTCGTCGCCCTGGTCGGACGCAACGGGGCCGGACGCACGACCATCATCGAGAGCGTCACCGGCCTGCTCCCCGTCCGTTCCGGCCAGATCCGCTTTCGCGACGAGGAGATCACCTCGTTGCCGCCACATCGGCGCGCCAAGCTAGGCATCGGCTATGCGCCGGAGGACTCCGGCATTTTTCCCGAGCTGACGGTCGCCGAGAACCTGATGATCAGCCGTTGGCTCGCACAGAAAACGGAGCGCAGCGCCGCAGGCGATGGCGATACCGAAGCGCGAGCGTTCACCGTATTTCCTGAGGTGCGCCAGCTTGTCGACAGACAGGGGCAGAATTTGAGTGGCGGCCAGAGGAAAATGGTGGCGATCGCCAGGGCTATGGCGCTCGCCCCCTATCTCTTGATCCTCGACGAGGCTTTCGAAGGGCTCGCGCCTGCCGTCGTGAAGCGTTTCCACGAGGCGGTCATGGCCATCAAGGCCATGGGCATCTCGCTGCTGATCGCCGAATCGAATCTCTTGAGTGCGGCCACGATGGCCGATCGGCTCTACGTGGTCGATCGTGGCGAGATCGTCTTCCATGGCAAGCCGCAGCAGGCGCTTGCCGATGACCAGGTGATGCGCACGCTGCGCGGGTGATGGCCGTGTCCGATTCTTCCAGGCTGCGTCCCATGGTGAAGCCGCTGAGCCTGTTCGCTGCCCTAGCGGCGACATTGGCGATCGCAACCGTGGGGAGGGGCGGCCACGAGCTGCCAATGTACCCGTCCTATTATCCGCACGAGATCGCCATCGAGACCATACCGCCTGAGCGCGCCGCTCCGTTGCTGCTCGAAAACAAGATTCAGGCCTATCTCGGTCCGCAGCCGCGCTTTTCCGGCGACGTGCCGGTCTCGATCCGTGCGGTGGAGTCGCTCGGCAGTTTCGTCATCGTGCTGCGCAATCCCGCCGCGCCAGCGCCTACAGACGCCGCGTCCGCGTGTGCCGCCGTCGAGACGGTCGTCGGCGACATCGCCGGAAAGCAAGGCTTTGTATTTCATCCCTATCCGATCACGCCTTTTCACGGCGATTATCTCTATTACGCCGATCTCGCCGAGGCCGCGAAGGCGCGCTTTCTGCGTGCGCGCGCCCGGACATCGGCGGCGCCCGCAAATCTTAGGGTCAAGGCCGACGGCGCGTTGCAACATCTCATTCGTCCCGAATGGATTGCACAGGGTCCGGAATGGGATGTCGCGGTCGAGGAGGTCGGCGCGGCGGACCTCGTCGCCTCATCGATGACCTCGGTCAACGGTTGGCTCGGGCCTCCGTGGGTGAAGGCCGGGTGGTTTCATGCCGAGCGCATCCTGGCTGATGCGATCGAGGATGGCGATACTAGGGCTCGCGCTGACGCCATGGTGGGGCGGATCGAGGCGAGCGATTATCGCGATGCGGTCGAGCGGATAAACTTGCAACGCGACCTCGTGACCACGCTCACCAGCAGTTGTCGCAAGCTCGTCGTCGGATATACCGTGAAGCGGCAGTATTTCAGCGTCGAATTCAGTGACGGCATCGAGAATATCGGATTCGATTCCATTGAGGGCCTCAATTCGCCGATGTTCATACGCACGGTGAAGCTCAAGAACTTTCCGTGGAACGGTTGGCTCATGCTGGGGATCGACAAAGCGCCGAACGCAGCCTGGAATCCGATCGCAGGATTTAGCGACGGCTTCGGACGGCTGCTTTGGTCGGCGGTCGGCGATCCGGCCCTGGTGCCCGCACCCTATGATTCGGGCTGGATGCTCAATCGCGTCTCGGACGTTCAATCGAATTCCGGTCGGTGAAAAGCAAGGGGAGCCAATGTTTCACGTCCGCTTCGTGCTCGCCACGTTTGTATGGGCGTTCTTGCTGATCGCGGCGGGCAGCGCGTTCTTCGGCGCTCTTGCCGCGGAGCTTACCTTCGACCTCAAGGTCGAGCACGGTCGCGTTCCCGACACCATGCGGCTCATCCGCGTCAGGCAGGGCGACGTCGTAAGGCTGCGATGGAGCACGGATCAACCGTTGACCCTGCATCTGCACGGCTATGATATCGAGAAACACGTCGAACCGGGCACCACCACCGATCTCACATTCGCGGCTTCTGCGACGGGGCGATTTCCGGTTCACGTCCACGCGCAAGGGGGGCGCCCCGACGGTCACACGCACGAGGAAGAACCGCTGGTGAATATCGAGGTTTATCCGCGCTAGACCGTGCGGCAAAGCTGCGTCCTGCCGGTGAGCATATGTTCGGATGTCTTTGGTGACCCAGGCTCTCATCGCCTCCCCGCTCCATGGCGGGCCTGAAAGCAAGGAAGCCGTACGGTTCGGCCACACGAAACGGCCGGCTTTCACCTTCGCCGCCGTCGTGGCGGGTGTTTGCTCGCTCGCTTTCCCGGCACATGCCCTGCCGCTGTCGCTCTATCTGTTCGGCACGGCGGCGGCCGTCGTTCTGTCGTTCGTCATCGTCGGGTTATTCGCCCGCCATGCGCCAGGCGCGAGTGGCTACCCGCGCATCGACCTCCTGGCGCACCGGCTGCGCCGGCAGATCGCACGCGCGCTTGGGACCTTTCTTAAGCTCTTCTCGATCAGCCTGTTGGTCTTGACCGTGATCGCCGGGTTTTACGGAAGCCAGAACCCGTATCAGAACATCGCGCCGACGCTTGTGTGGGTGATCTGGTGGGTAGGGCTCGCGGTGTTCTCGGCTTTCTTCGGAGACCTGTGGGTATTGATCAATCCATGGCGTACCCTTTTCGACTGGGCCGATCGGCTCTACCGGACCGGCGGCGGCCGCGGGTTGGGCTTGCGCTGGCCCTATCCCGAGGCGCTCGCAGTGTGGCCGGCATTCGCATTGCTGCTTGCCGTTTCCTGGACGGAGCTCGTATTTCCGAGCCCGGCGGTGCCAGCCAACATCGCCTGGTTGGCTCTATTCTATTCGCTACTCACCTGGGCCGGCATGGCCGCGTTCGGCAGCGAGGCCTGGGTCAAGCATGGCGAGGTCTTCAGCGTTTTCTTCGGCGTATTTGCTCGCTTTGCGCCGACCGAACCGAGCATCCGCGATCGTTCCGGCGAACATGGATTGGCGCTAAGGCCCTTCGGAGCGGGTCTGCTCGCCAACGAGCCGGCCTCCACCTCGATGGTCGCCTTCGTCCTGCTCGTGTTGTCGAGTGTTCTCTATGACGGGTTGCTGAGCACGCCGGAATGGGCGGAGGTCGAGCGCCAACTCCTCGGTGTGCTGCCCGATCTTGGGGAAGCTGATTCCATCATCGTCAGGACTATCGGTCTCGTTGCGTTCTGGGCTTTGTTCTTCGGCGCCTATGTGGCCGTAAGCGCCGTCATGAGCATGGTGGCAGCCTTCCACTCGCCCTGGGAAATAGCGCGGAACTTTGCCTTCACTCTGGTGCCGATCGCCATCGCCTATCACCTCGCGCATTACCTCGTGTACCTGCTGACCCAGGGACAATACATCGTACCGCTCGCATCCGATCCATTCGGATATGGCTGGAATCTCTTTGGCACCGCGGGATACCGCGTCGACATCGCCGTCGTCGGCGCGCGGTTTGCATGGTATGCCGCGGTGACGTCGATCGTGCTTGGCCACATCGCCGCCGTCTATCTCGCCGATGTGAGGGCACACCAGAT
>Ga0209647_1003543_pt1 | contig 12039 bp, 10 predicted proteins | sample GraSoi_2013_60cm_FD_185827 | JGI IMG/M metagenome (GOLD analysis project Ga0209647, IMG submission 185827) | Grasslands soil microbial communities from the Angelo Coastal Reserve, California, USA - Sample 9_17_2013_60cm (SPAdes) (version 2) | ecosystem: Environmental > Terrestrial > Soil >... | reverse complement strand
CGATGTTCCGATGCGAATTGTCGAGCTGGCCACCTCGGTGGCCGCGCTCGCAGCCGTGCTCGCCAGGGACGGCAAGCCAGCGCTGCGCGGCGACGCCATCGCGGCGGGCTTGCTGGCCAGGGCGGCAGCCAGGGCCGCCGCCGCCCTGGTCAGCATCAACCTGGCCGATAGGCCGGCCGATCCGCGCCACTCCCGCGCCGATTCGCTGCTAGCCGCGATCGACGAGCAGCTTCTGCCAGTCAGCGGTGCAGGAGATGGTCATTGACCGCCTTCGCGGCGGCGGCCAACTCGGGCAGCGCGATGACCTTGACGCCGCGGGTGGCCAGCCACGCCGCGCCGCCCCCGGCCACGAACAGCGGTGGCTCGCGCCAGGCAATCACGACCCGGCGCACCCCCGCGGCGCTGATGAGCTTCGCGCAGGAATCGGGCCGCGATGCCCGCCGCAGGCATGGCTCGAGCGAGCTATACAGGGTCGCCGCGCCGAGCTCAGCTCCTGCCGCCCGGCGCAAGGTGACCTCTTCGGCATGATCTGCGGGATCGACCTCGCGCGAGTAGCCCGTCGCGATCACCTCGCCAGACGCGGCCACAAGCAGCGCGCCGACCGAGAAGGCAGCCGCCGATGCCGGTGCCTGCCTGGACAGGTCGATCGCGGCCGCCAGCCAGCGGCGGTCCGCAGCGAGATCACCGGGGATCAGGGCACCGCTACCGTCCGGCTGCGCCATCGCACACTCCTCTACGTGACGGTATCTTCGGCAGGCCAGGCAGTGATTTACTGGCATCCAGCGATTTGGAACACACCCTGGTAAAGCCCCTGAGGATGGTGCCTGAGGCGATGGTAGCGACAGCGCGCAAGCCTGCCCAGTCCGGCCTGGCCAAGACCGCCAAGACCTTTGATTCGCTCAACCCGGCGACCGATGAGCCGGTCGGCACCTTCCCGATCTTCGGCGAAGACGAGGTTAACGACACCGTCGCCAAGGCACGAGAGGCGGCTGCCTGGTGGTCGGCGCTTTCCTGGAAGGAACGCCAGCTCAGGCTGCTTGCCTGGAAGTCGTACCTGACCAGGTACATCATGCGGCTGGCAGAGGTCGTGCACGCCGAGACCGGCAAGCCGGTCGCCGATGCCCAGCTCGAGATCCTGCTGGCGATCGTGCACATCGACTGGGCCGCCAAGCACGCGCGCCGAGTGCTCGGACCGCACAAGATGCGCAGCGGCCTCGTGGCGTTCAACCACGCCTCGACGGTTGAGTACCACCCGCTTGGCGTCGTGGGCGTGATCGGGCCGTGGAACTACCCGGTATTCACCCCGATCGGCTCGATCGCTTACGCGCTGGCGGCCGGGAACGCGGTCGTGTACAAGCCGAGCGAGTTCACGCCCGCCGTGGGCGGCTGGCTGGTCAGCTCGTTCGCCGAGGTCGTGCCCGATTTTCCGGTGCTGCAACTGGTTACCGGCTTCGGCGAGACCGGGAGCCATCTCGCGCGCAGCGGCGTCGACAAGATCGCCTTCACTGGCTCGACCAGGACCGCGAAGAAGGTCATGGCGGCCTGCGCGGAGAATCTCACGCCGATGGTCGCCGAGTGCGGCGGCAAGGACGCGATGCTGGTCGCGGCCGACGCCGACCTGGATTCCGCGGCAGACGCGGCCGTCTGGGGCGCGCTGTCTAACGCCGGGCAGACCTGCGTCGGCGTGGAACGGATCTACGTGGCGCAGGACGTGTACCACACGTTCATCGAGAAACTGGCCGACCGGGTCAGCGGACTGCGCCCAGGCGACGACCGGGAGGCCGACTACGGCCCGATGACGATGCCCAGCCAGCTTGAGGTGATCGAGCAGCACATCGCCGACGCCATGGCCAGCGGCGGTCGCGCCGTTGTCGGCGGCCTCGGGAGCATCCGCAAGCCTTACGTCGGGCCGGTCATTCTCGCTGACGTCCCGGAGACCAGCGCCGCTGTCACCGATGAGACCTTCGGGCCGACCGTGACCGTCAAGCCGGTCGCCGATCTCGCCGAAGGCGTCCGGCTGGCGAACGCCGGCCGGTACGGGCTGGGCGGAAGCGTCTACTCCAAGAACAGGAAGGCCGCGATGCGGGCGGCTAGGTCGCTGCGCACCGGCATGGCGTCGGTCAACTCGGCGCTGACCGTGCTGAGCGTGCCGTCGCTGCCGTTCGGTGGCGTGGGCGAGTCGGGTTTCGGCCGGGTTCACGGTGCCGACGGCCTGCGGGAGTTCACCAGGCCGCAGTCCATCACCAGGCAGCGGATGAAGCCGAGGGTGAACCTCACCTCGTTCAACAGGACCGACAAGGACCTGAAGTCGATCATGACGCTCGTCACAATGCTGCACGGCAAGCGCTACAAGTAAACCAGCGCCGCTCTCACATCGGAGGAGGGGTTACCGGGCGGCGGCCAGGGTGAGGTCGGCTGGCTCGATCGCGGCCAGCGGCGCGCGGCCTGAGATCACGTCGGCTGCCCGTTCGGCGACGGCGATGGTCGGGGCGTTGGTGTTGCCGCGCGGTACGGTCGGCATTACCGACGCGTCGACCACGCGCAGCCCATCCACGCCCCTGACGCGCAGCTCGGTGTCGACGACGCCGGCCAGCCTGCTCGCATCAAGCCGGGTTTCCCCGCTCATCGCGCAGGTACCGACGGGGTGGTAAATCGTGGTCACGTCGCGGCGGACGAACTCACGGATCTCGGCGTCGCTCTTCAGGTCGGCTCCCGGAGCCTCCTCGGCCGCCCACATCTTCCGCAGCGGCCTGGCGGCGGCGATCTGCCTGACCATCCGTACGGCCCTGACCAGCGCCTCTAGGTCGGCCGGGTCGGTCAGGTAACCGGGATCGATCACCGGCTTGTGCCGCGGGTCAGCGCTGCGCAGCGAGATCTTGCCGCGGCTGCGCACGTCAACCAGCGTCAGCAGGACAGAAAAGCCGCGGTCGGTCGGATCCGCGAGCCCGCCGTTGCGGAACGGGACCGGTAGGGCGTGCCACTGGATGTCCGGAGCAGGCAGGCCGGAGTCGGTTCTGACGAAGCCGCCGGATTGGGCCACATTCGTCGTCATCGGCCCAGAGTGCGTGAGCTGCCAGCGCAGCAAATTCTTCGGGCCGGCCAGCTCAGCCAGGCTCCTGACCTTCGGCGTCGACCAGAGCGCGGCCGCGATCGGGTGGTCGGACAGGTTCGCGCCCACGCCCGGGCTGTCGGCGACTACGGTGACCCCGTGCTCGCGCAGGTGATCTGCCGGGCCGATACCGGAAAGCATCAGGAGCTGCGGGCTGTTCACCGCGCCGCCGCACAGGATGACCTCGGCCTCGGCGCGGGCCAGGTGCTCGCTGCCCCGGTGCAGGTACCTCACGCCGACCGCGCGGCCGCCTTCGATCACGACGGAGGTGGCCAGCGCGTCGGTCCTGACGGTCAGGTTCGGCCGCTTCTCGGCCGGGTGCAGGTATGCGTCTGCGGCCGACCAGCGCCTGCCGTCCTTCTGGGTGACCTGATAGAAGCCGACACCGTCTTGAGTCGGGCCATTGAAATCCGGGTTCGCTACCGAGCCGGCGTTCACCGCCGATTCGACGAATGCGGCTGTGGACGCTGACTTGAATTTGGGGTCAACAACCGACAGCGGACCGGATCCGCCGTGGTATGCCGATGAGCCGCGGGAATTCTGCTCTGCCCTGATGAAGTAGGGAAGTACGTCGTTGTAGCCCCAGCCATCACAGCCGTACTCATCGCGCCAGGTGTCGTAGTCATACTTGTTGCCACGGATGTAGATCATGGCGTTGATCGAGGACGAGCCGCCGATCACCCGGCCGCGCGGCCAGTACACGGACTGGCCGGCCGCCTTGTCCTGCGGCACGGTACGGAAACCCCAGTCGTAGCTGCTCTGGAACAGCAGGTTGAGCGCTGCGGGCATGTGGATCTCGTCGGCGGTGTCAGGCGGCCCGGCCTCAAGCAGGAGGACGCTGGCCGCCGGATTCTCGGTCAGCCTGGCCGCCAGCACACATCCCGCGCTACCTGCGCCAACGATTACGTAGTCGTACACGGCCGCTCCCGAACCAAGTCCGTAGTCAGAACAAACCCTACTAGTTCGTACACCAGTCGCCGGACTATTGCCCCTAGCAGCCAGACGCGCTCCCAGCTTGATCAGCCGAGAGCGCGTTGAGCAGGCCATCCACAGCACCCGGCGGGCCCCCGCTACCGCCGGGAAACTGCCTGCGATGGCCCTGCGAGTTCAAAGATATGCGAGGCGCCATCGTGATTACCCTACGTAGTCTAATGATGCCATGCCGTGCTCGGTTTGTGAATGGCCCCCGCGGCGCGCCAGATCGGTCCCTCGTGCTCTTGCCGCCGCGGCGGCCGTTACGGTGGACTGCATGCCGAAGGACCGAGCAGACACTCCCGTTGTGCTTTCCCGCATCTACACGAAGACCGGCGATGACGGAACCACTACGCTCGGCGACTTCAGCCGCACCGCCAAGACAGACTTGCGGCTGGCCGCCTATGCGGAGGTTGACGAGGCTAATAGCGCGATCGGCGTGGCGGTCACGACCGGCGGGCTCGCTGATGACGTCACCACACTGCTGATCCGGATCCAGAACGAGCTTTTCGACGTCGGCGCTGACCTGTGCAATCCGATCGTTCCCGAGCCGGCCTACCCGCCGCTGAGAGTCGACGAGAGTTACCTCAGCCGACTCGAGCAGGCCTGCGACGCGTACAACGAGTCACTCCCGACGCTGCGTAGCTTCGTACTGCCGGGCGGGACGCCGGGCAGCGCCCTGCTCCACGTCGCGAGGACAGTCGTGCGGCGCGCCGAGCGAACGGCGTGGGCCGCCGTGGAAGTGCACGGTGACACGATGAACCTGCTCGCGGTCAAGTACCTGAACAGGCTCTCGGACCTGCTCTTCATCCTCTCCAGGGTCGCCAACGAGCCTGGCGGGGATCTGCTGTGGAAGCCTGGCGGCGAGCGCTAGGCGCCAGGTCTGGCAGAGCACCCTCGTCGCGGAATTAGGCGTCCTCGCCCGCCGCTCGCAATTGCGCGGTCAGGTAGGCCACCCTGGCCGCTTCGTTACCCTGCTCGGCGCTTGCGGCAGCGGCGGCTGAGTCCAGGGCGGACCTGACTGCCGATTTGTCGACATCGGCTCCGAGCGCCGCCTCCCGCGCCAGGATGGAGACCTTGTCGTCGGCTACCGACAGAAAGCCGCCGCCGACTGCCGCCTGCACCCAGCCCTGCGCACTGGAGGCCCCCTCGGGCAGAATCCGCACCAAGCTGCCTGGCGCGAGGATGCCGAGCACCGGGGTATGCCCGGTCAGCAGGCCGATGTCGCCGTCGAGCGTCTTGGCGACCACGCGGTCGGCGTCACCCGCCCAGACTTCGCCCTCGGGGACGACCAGCTTCACGTGCAGGGTCACAGTGTCACCTCGCGCGACTCCGTCACGGTGCTTGCCCTGCGCGACTCCGTGACGGTGCTTGCCCTGCGCGACTCCGTCACGGTGCTTGCCCTGCGCGACTCCGTCACGACCGCTCCAGCTCCTTCGCCTTGCGCTCGACGTCCTCGATCCCGCCGGTCATGTAAAAGGCCTGCTCGGGCAGGTGGTCGTACTTGCCTTCGGTGATTGCCTTGAACGAGGAGACGGTCTCCTCGAGCGGGACGAACACGCCGGGCTGACCGGTGAACTGCTCGGCCACGTACATCGGGTGCGAGAGGAACCGCTCGATCCGCCTAGCCCGCTGGACAGTGACCTTGTCCTCTTCCGAGAGCTCGTCGATGCCCAGGATGGCGATGATGTCCTGCAGCTCCTTGTACCGCTGCAGAATCCGCTGCACCTCGCGCGCGACCTCGTAGTGCTCCCGGCCGACGTACTTGGGGTCCAGGATCCGCGAGGTGGAGTCCAGGGGGTCCACGGCCGGGTAGATGCCCTTCTCCGTGATCGCGCGCGAGAGCACCGTCGTCGCGTCGAGGTGGGCGAATGTGGTGTGGGGTGCCGGGTCCGTGATGTCGTCCGCTGGCACGTAGATCGCCTGCATCGACGTAATCGAGTGTCCGCGGGTCGAAGTGATCCGCTCCTGCAGCTGGCCCATCTCGTCGGCCAGCGTCGGCTGATAACCCACGGCCGACGGCATCCGGCCGAGCAGCGTGGATACCTCAGAACCGGCCTGGGTGAAGCGGAAAATGTTGTCGATGAACAGCAGCACGTCCTGCTTCTGGACATCGCGGAAGTACTCGGCCATGGTCAGGGCGGACAGGCCGACCCGCAGCCTGGTGCCCGGCGGCTCGTCCATCTGGCCGAACACCAGCGCGGTGTCCTCGAGCACGCCAGACTCGCTCATCTCCAGGTACAGGTCGTTGCCCTCGCGGGTCCGCTCCCCCACCCCGGCGAACACCGACACGCCGCCGAAGTTCTTCGCGACCCGGCGGATCATCTCCTGGATCAGCACGGTCTTTCCCACGCCGGCGCCGCCGAACAGGCCGATCTTCCCGCCCGACACGTACGGCGTGAGCAGATCGAGGACCTTGATGCCCGTGACGAACATCTCCGTCCTCGGCTCGAGCTGGTCAAGGGGCGGGGCGGGGCGGTGGATCGGCCAGCGCTCGGTCACTTTCAGCGTCTCGGTCGGGACGTCGAGCGTCTCTCCGAGCACATTGAACACGTGGCCCTTGGTCACGTCGCCGACCGGCACCGTGATCGGGCCGCCGGTGTCGATGACGGTGGCCCCGCGCACAAGGCCGTCGGTCGGGCGCATCGAAATCGCGCGGACCGTGTTGTCACCGATGTGCAGGGCCACTTCCAGCGTCAGCGTGTTGGTCTCGCCGCCCAACGTCACGTCGACGTGCAGCGCGTTATAGATGTCCGGCATGTCCTGGGCAGCGAACTCGATGTCGACGACCGGTCCGATGACCCGGGCCACCCGCCCGGTGTTCTGCCCGTCGATTCCGCCGGCGGCGGCTGCGTGCTCTGCGGTAGCGGTCATGATGATGCTCACTTACTCCCACTGATCGTCTCGGCCAGCGCGTTCGCGCCGCCCACGATCTCGCTGATTTCCTGCGTGATCTCTGCCTGCCTGGCCTTGTTGGCTTCCCTGGTGAGCGACTCGAGCAGCTCGTTGGCGTTGTCGGTCGCCGACTTCATCGCCCGCCGCCTGGCCGCGATCTCTGCCGCGGCCGAGTCGAGCAGCGCGTGGAAAATCCGGCTCTCGATGTACCACGGCAACAGCTGGTTCAGCACGGCCTCGGGCGAGGGCTCGAATTCGTATACGGGAATCGGCACCCGCTCCACGACCCGCTCGACGATCTCGAGCGGCAGCAGCCTGTGCACTACGGGCCGCTGGGTCAGCATCGAAACGAACTCGGTATAGACCATGAAGATCTCGTCGACGCCGCCTTCGTCGGCGGGCATGTCGAATGCCTCCAGCAGGGCGCTGGTGATCTTGCTCGCGTCACTGTGCCTCGGGGTATCGGAGAACCCGCTCCACTCGCCCGCCATCTCCCGGTTCCTGAACCGGTGCCAGCCGAGCCCCTTACGTCCGGAGACGAAGGGCACCGACTCCAGGCCGCGCTCGGCCAGCCTGCCGTGCAGCGCCTGCGCCTCACGCAGCACGCTAGCGTTGTACCCGCCGGCGAAGCCCCGGTCGCTGGTGAGGATCAGCACCGCGGCCCTGGTCGGGTTCGCCGGCTCGGTCGTCAAGGGGTGATTGACGTTGGCCGACCTGCTGACCACGGCCTCGACGGCCGCCGTGATCTCCCGGGCGTAGGGACCGGCGGCATGCGCGCGCTGCTGGGCCTTGATGATCCGCGACGACGCGATGAGTTCCTGGGCCTTGGTGATCTTGGCGGTGGACTTGACCGTGCTGATCCGCCGCCTGACCGCGCGTAGCTCTGCTCCCATGGGCTACTTCTTCGCCGCTCGCGGTCGGACTCTGGGAATGGCCTCGTGCTCGATCTCGGCTTCCTCCACCGGCTCGACTGGCTCGTCTGTGACCAGGAGCTCGCCGGAGCTGGTCTCGAAGGTACGACGGAACTCCTCGAGAGTGTCCTTCAGCGCGGTGACGGTGTCCTCAGACAGGTCGCCGGTTTCCCTGATCGCGTCGTAGATGCCGGGGTGCTCGCGCTGGATGTAGTCGAGCAACTCGGACTCGAAGCGGCCGACGTCCTCCACCGGCACATCGTCGAGCATGCCGGTGGTGCCGGCCCAGATCGAGACCACCTCGCGCTCCACGGGGTACGGACTGTACTGACCCTGCTTCAGCAGCTCCACCAGCCGCGCACCGCGGTCAAGCTGAGCGCGAGACGCGGCGTCAAGGTCCGAGGCGAACGCGGCGAACGCCTCGAGATCCCGGAATTGCGACAGGGCGAGCTTCAGGCCACCCGCCACCTTCCTCATGGCCCTGACCTGCGCGTTACCGCCGACCCTCGAGACCGAGATGCCGACGTTGATCGCGGGGCGGACACCAGAGTTGAACAGGTCGGTCTCCAGGAAGATCTGCCCGTCCGTGATGGAGATGACGTTGGTCGGGATGTACGCCGAGACGTCATTGCCCTTGGTCTCGACGATGGGCAGGCCGGTCATCGATCCGGCGCCGAGATCGTCGGAGAGCTTGGCACAGCGCTCGAGCAGCCGGGAATGCAGGTAGAACACATCGCCCGGGTAGGCTTCACGGCCCGGCGGGCGGCGCAGCAGCAGCGAGATCGCGCGGTAGGCCTCGGCCTGCTTGGTGAGGTCATCGAAGACGATCAGGACGTGCCGGCCCTGGTACATCCAGTGCTGGCCGATCGACGACCCGGTGTACGGGGCGATGTACTTGTAACCGGCCGGGTCGGACGCCGGGGCAGCGACAATGGTCGTGTACTTCATCGCGCCAGCGTCTTCCAGCGACTGGCGGACCTGGGCGATGGTCGAGCCCTTCTGGCCGACGGCGACGTAGACGCAGCGCACCTGCAGCGCGGGATCGCCCGATTCCCAGTAGTCCCGCTGGTTGATGATCGTGTCGATCGCGATCGCGGTCTTGCCCGTCTGCCGGTCGCCGATGATCAGCTGCCGCTGGCCGCGGCCGATCGGCGTCATGGCGTCGATCGCCTTGATGCCGGTCTGCAGCGGCTCCTTGACCGGCTGGCGCTGGACGACGCTCGGCGCCTGGAGCTCGAGTTGCCGCAGCTCGGTGGTCTCGACCGGGCCCTTGCCGTCAAGCGGCTCGCCGAGCGGCCCGACCACGCGGCCGAGGTAGGCGTCGCCGACCGGGACTGAGAGAACTTCGCCCGTCCGCTTAACCCGCTGGCCCTCCTCGATCTTGCTGAAGTCGCCGAGGATGACCACGCCGATCTCGCGCACGTCCAGGTTCAGTGCTAGACCGCGGGTTCCGTCCTCGAATTCGAGCAGTTCGTTCGCCATGGCCGAGGGCAGGCCCTCGACCCGGGCGATCCCGTCGCCGCACTCCGCGACGGTGCCGACCTCTTCGGTGGCAGCGGCGCCCGGCTCATACGCCTCGACGAAACGCGCCAGGGCGTCCCTGATCTCCTCGGGCCGGATAGTCAGCTCCGTCATCTTCCTCGCGTCTTTCTCGTCTGGTTCTTCTGCCATCAGCGGTCTTCTGGGCCGGACTGCCGCCGGCCCGTCACGCGGCCAGGTTTCGGCGCAGCTCGGCGAGCCGGCTCGCGACGCTGCCGTCGATGAGCTCGTCGCCGATGCGCACCGTGATGCCGCCGACCAGCCCTGGGTCGAGCACGACGTTCAGGTGGACGTCATGTCCGTAGGCGACCACGAGCGCCGCGGCCAGCCTTGCCCTCTGCTCGTCGGTCAGCGGTGCCGCCACGTGCACCTCGGCCACGAGACGCTCCCGCAGCTCCGCGGCCAGGTGCGCGTAGGACTCAAGCGCTCCATCCAGGCTACGACCCCGCGGGTGCGCGGCCGCCTGGGTGATCAGCCGCAAAGCAGGTTCGCTGACCTTGTCCGCGACTAGCTCCCTCACCAGGCCCGCGCGTCCCTCCGCGGGCACGAACTGATTCGACAACGCCGCGCGCAGGTCAGGATTTCCAGCCGCGATCCGGCCGAACCTGAACAGCTCGTCCTCAAGCTCGTCCAGTAGTCCTTCCTTATCGGCGGCCTCGGCTATCGCCAGCACGCCGAGTTGCTCGATCGCGTCGGTGAGGTCGCCTGGCTCTGACCACCGTGCGGAGACCAGCCCGGCCACCAGATCGAGGGTGGTCTCAGAGATCTTGCCGGCCAGCAGCGCCTCGGCCAGTCCGATACGAGCAGCGCGCTCCCTGGACGGATCCGACAGAATGCGCCGCAGCGCTGGCTCGCGGTCGAGCAGGCCAAGGACCGCGAACAGTTGGTCGCCGACGTCGCTCGCCTCCGCTGCCGCCTTTCTGGCCAGCGCGGCGGAGAGCCGCTCTTTGGCCGCGCTCAGCGATGCCCTGCTGGCCCCTCTCATCGAGCCGCTGCCTCGCCCGAGGCCTCCTGCATGAGCTCGCCGAGGAACCGGTCGACCAGGCGGTACTGCCGCGCCTCGTCGGCTAGCGACTCGCCGACGATCCGGCTGGCCAGCTCGACAGCCAGGCTGCCGACCTCCGCTCGCAGCACGGTCAGCGCCTGCTGCCTGTCGGCCTCGATCTGGGCGCTCGCCGACGCGATGATGCGCTCCCGCTCGGCCACGCCGTCTGCCCTGCCCTGGGCGACGATCTGGGCGGCCTCTTCCGTTGCCTGCTCACGCAGCCTGGCCGCCTCGTGCCTGGCGTCGGCCAGTTGGGCGCGGTACTGCGCCAGCACCCGGTTGGCTTCATCCTGGGCGTCCTCGGCTCGCTGCAGGCCGCCTTCTATCGCGTTGGTACGCTCAGCCAGCGTCGCGCTGATCCGCGGCATCAGCACCTTGGCCAGCAAGGCGAACACGATCAGGAACGCGATCGAGCCGATAATCAGCTCAGGCCAGTGCGGAACCAGCGGGTTAGCAGTCGATGCTGCCAGTGGCGTCAATGGCGTCTTCATTTCAATGCCTGCCAAGCGATCAGTATTTGAAGATGAACGGAATCACGATTCCGATCAAGGCCAGCGCCTCGGTCAGCGCGAAGCCGATGTACATGTTCGACCTGATCAGGCCAGCGGCCTCGGGCTGCCTGGCCATGGCCTCCACGCCGTGGCCGAAGATCAGGCCGATGCCGATGCCCGGGCCGATGGCCGCCAGGCCGTAGGCAACGGCACCGATGTTGATGCTAATGACGGACTTATTGACGGCGAGTACGTGATGGACGAGGTCAAGCATCTGCGCTTTCCTTTGCGGTCAGGCCGGAGGACCATCCGCCGGCGTGGAGGTAAACCAAGGCCCGGTCGACGGCACTGAGGCGGGCCGACGGGCATCCCTGTCCGCTCATCTCAGTGCTCCGGTTCCAGCGCGCCGCCGATGTACTGCGCGGTCAGGATCGTGAAGATGTAGGCCTGCAGCGCCTGGATCAGAAGCTCGAACGCCGTCAGCACGACGGTCAGGATGAACGACGTGGCGCTCCAGAGCAGCCCGATGCCCGCGACGAGCAGGTACCAGGTGGCCAGCGTGAAGACCAGCAGCAGGATGTGGCCCGCGAACATGTTCGCGAAGAGCCGGACAGCGAGCGTGAACGGCCGGACGATGATGTACTGCAGGATCTCCACCGGAGCCAGGATGATCAGGATGCCGGCCGGCACCCCGCTGGGGATCATGTTCTTGAAGTAGCCAACAAATCCCTGGTACTTGATGCCGAGGTAGTTGTACGTGCCGTAAACCATCAGCATCAGGGCGGCCGGAAAGGCGAACTCGGAGTTCGCGGGGAACTGCGCTACCGGGATAACCTCCATGATGTTCATGATCCAGATGAAAAAGAACAGCGCGACCAGGAACGGCAGGAAGCCGTCCCCGCGCTTCCCCATCATCGGCCGCAGAATCTGGTCACGAACGAACAGAACGCCGAGCTCGCCTATGTTCTGGACTCCCCTGGGCACGACCTGGGGCTTGGCGAAGGCGGCCCAGAAAAACGCGATCACAATGGCCGCGCAGATCACGGCCAGCAGCATCGGTTTGTTGAACGTGAACGA
>Ga0209647_1003541_pt1 | contig 12044 bp, 8 predicted proteins | sample GraSoi_2013_60cm_FD_185827 | JGI IMG/M metagenome (GOLD analysis project Ga0209647, IMG submission 185827) | Grasslands soil microbial communities from the Angelo Coastal Reserve, California, USA - Sample 9_17_2013_60cm (SPAdes) (version 2) | ecosystem: Environmental > Terrestrial > Soil >... | reverse complement strand
AGGCCCGGTTTGCGACCCACAAGATCAGCGACGCGGCGCTCGACCGGATGGCGGCCCTGGTGGAGACCCTGGTCTGCGGGCGCGAAACGGATGTTGCCGGACAGCTGCGGATCGCCCGCGAATTCGACATGGAGATCGAGCGCGCGGCCGACAACCCCACGCTGCGGAGCATGATCCTCAGCCTGTCCATCATCGGTCAGGAGCGACGGGCGCGATCCGTTCAATCCATGCACCTGCACCCGGAAATCGGCGCCCGCCGGGTCCAGGGCCACCGCGACATGCTGGCCGCGTTCCGCAGCCGCGATCCGGACCTGGTCGAGCAGGTCTTCCGCCGCCACGCCATCACGGGAGTCGAGTTTCTCCTCCACGACGTCGATTAGCCAGCCCGCGTTCGGCGCACGATGCTCGCCGTCGACGGGAGCTTGAGATCCGCGACCGGTGCCACGTGGTGAAACCGTCCGGTAAGCCGGCGGCCCTTAAGGTCCGGCCTCATGACATATCAGCGGCCGCGCCTGCGCACCCACCAGCCAACTAGACGCAGCACCAAGGCGCCGAACCCGCCGGCCGGGGCTGAGGCGAACGCCAGGCTCATCGCGGCCACCGGACTGATTCTCCTGGTATTGCTCGTGGCGGAAATCGTCACGGTGTTGCTCCGGCCGCGCGCGGTGCTCACGCTGCACGTCGTGATCGGCCTGGTTCTAGTGCCGCTGGTGGTCCTGAAGCTGGTCAGCACGATCTGGCGCATGGCCAGCTACTACCGGGGAGCGCGAGAGTACCGGAGCAAGGGGCCGCCTTCGCCGATGCTGCGCGTGCTCGGGCCGGTGCTCGGCATTCTCACCATCGCAGTGCTCGCCAGCGGCATCGTCCTGGCCGCCGGCCCGCGGTCGGCATATGGCGTCGCTCTGTTTGTGCACAAGAAGATCTTCTACTTCTGGCTCACTGCGTTCGCCCTGCACGTGGTCGCGCATTTTACGAGCGCGATTCGCCTGTCGTACCGGGACTTGGGACGGCGGCTGCGCCTGTCGGCGCCCGGGGCGCGGTTCCGTCTGGCCGTCGTGGTCGGGTGCGTCGTGCTCGGGGTGATTCTCGGACTGTCTCTCGGCGGGCAAGCCTCCGCTTATCTGCACGCCCACCCGGCTGTAAGCGGGCTGAAAGGGGCGCCAACATACCGTCTCGATCGTGACCAGAAAGCGGTCGCTGGTTTCAGCGGCCGGGCACGCGACCACGGACGGAAGGCTCATGAGCCTCAGCCTGATCAACCACCTGTTGCAGTCCTACGGCTACTTCGCGGTGTTCGCCTTCATCGCGCTGGAGAGCCTGGGAATCCCGCTGCCCGGAGAGACGACGCTGATCGCGGCGGCCGTCTACGCTGGCGCCACCCACCACCTCAACATCGGCGCCGTCTTTCTCGTCGCCGCCACGGCGGCGATTGTGGGTGACAACGCCGGTTATTGGCTGGGCCGGGCCGGCGGCCAGCGGATTGCGGATCGCTACGGGCACTTCGTCCGGCTCGACGCCACCAAGCTGAAGATCGGCCGGTACCTGTTCGAGCGGCACGGCGGCAAGGTGGTGTTCTTCGGACGATTCGTTACCGTGCTGCGGACCTACGCGGCGTTCCTGGCCGGCCTGAACACGATGCGCTGGCGTCGTTTCACGGTATTCAACGCGGCCGGGGGCTTGCTGTGGTCCGCTCTGTACGCGTTCGGCGCCTTCAGCCTCGGCACCGCCGCGACGAGAGTCGGTCAGGCCATCACCCTCGTCGGGCTCGCACTCAGCGCCGTGCTGACCGCGGCGGGGATCTTGCTGGCGCGGCGCTGGATGCGTCGGCTCGAACTGCGGGCGCTCGCCGCGTATCCGGACAACAACCGCCCGGACATTGACACTGACGCCGGTCACGAGCGTGCGCTAGGCGGCCAGCAACCAGTCGTCTGACCTATCTCTCGACAAGCGAGGAGGAATCTGTGGAAGCCCTGAGCAGCTGGGTTGTGCGGCATCGGCTCATCGTCGCCCTGGTCTGGCTGGCCGTTACCGTCATGGGCGTCGTCGTCGCGCCGTCGGTATCTGGTCGACTCCAAAGCGGCGTTAACCTTCATAGCCCGGCCTACACGGCCAATCAGCAGATCGCCCGCAACTATGGCGGGGCAACCTCGGCGCCAGGGCTCATCACCGTTAACCTTCCGGCCGGGCAGACCGTCCATACCCCGGCTGTGAAGGCTGAACTCGCCGCCCTTGACGCGCGGATCGCGAAAGCACGGCCGACGCTGCGCGAGGTGTCCTATGCGTCCACGGGCAGCATGGCGCTGGTCGGGCACGCCGGAGCTAGCACGTTGATTCTGGTCTATCCCCCGCATGCGGGCCAAGACGTGCCGGGCAGCGTGCTCGACCAGCTCACCGCGGCAACCAAGGCCGCAGTCGCCGGTTCCACCGTGCACAGCACGGGCGTGGCCGCGCTGTCAGCGGGCAGTGCCACGTCAGGCCATTCCACTGTGCTCACCGAGCTCCTGATCGGCGCGCTCGGGGCGCTGTTGGTGCTGGCCTGGGTTTTCGGCTCGTTTCTTGCGCTGCTGCCGCTGATCATGGCTCTGATCTCGGTCCTGACGATGCAGCTGCTCATCTACGCGCTGACGTACGTTGTGCCGTCATCAACCCCGTTCAACCCTGCGGTGCAATACATCGTCGCCCTGCTCGGTCTGGGATTGTCGATCGACTACTCGCTGCTGATCGTGAACCGCTGGCGTGAGGAACGAGCGGCCGGAAAGCCGAACGCCGATGCAGTTCAGGCAGCTATGCAGCGCGCTGGGCACGCGGTGATAGTCAGCGGCATCACCGCCTCGCTTGGTCTGTTCGCACTAGTCGTGGTGCCGGTGTCGCTGGTGCGCGGCATCGGCATCTCGGGCCTGTTCATTCCCTCGACGGCGACGCTTGTTGCGCTCACCCTGCTCCCGGCCGTTCTGTCCACGATCGGGCCCCGCATCGACTGGCCGCGCCGCCGCTCGTCCGGCCAGGCGAGCTGGTTCTGGGCGGCATGGTCCCGCCGCGTCATCCGGAACCGCGTCGCCGCGGCGGTCGTCGGTCTCGCGATCCTTGGCGGTCTGGCCGGCGTCGCGACCACCATCAACATCTCCCAGCCGACCGGATCTGCGCTGGCCAATGCGGGGCCTTATGCAGCCGGACTGCGCGCTCTGCGAGCTGACGGTTTCGGCAGCGGCGCCCTCACCACCGTGCCGATCTACGTGCCCGCCGCCGGCCAGGCGCCGGCAGTGGTGGCGGCACTGGACAAGGTGTCGAGCGTCCGCGCCGCGGTCTCCCCGTCCGGGCCCGTCTGGCACCAAGGCGGTAGTGCCATGGTGCTGGCCATTCCGACGAATGAGGTCGGAACCTCGCACGGCGGGACCTCGCTAGCAGACATCAGGCGCACGGTCCCGCCTAGCGCGCTGGTGGGCGGCGATCCAGCGCAGACTGTGGACGAGACCAGCGTCACGTACGGGGCGTTCCCGCTGATGTTCGGACTCGTGGCCCTGGTGACCTTCCTTATGCTCGCCCGCGGGCTGAGGTCGATCCTGCTGCCTGCCAAGGCGGTACTGCTCAACGCGCTGTCGGTAGCCGCGACCTACGGGCTCGTCGTGCTGGTGTTCCAGAACGGCCTGGGCATTCACGCGCTGTGGGGGATGTCAGCGACCGGTTCGATCAACACCTACGTCCCGTTGCTAATGTTCGGGTTTCTGTTCGGCATCTCGATGGACTATGAAGTGTTTATCCTGTCCCGGGTCCGTGAGGCCTATTACCGGACACGGTCCACTGACGCGGGCATCGTCGAGGGGGTGTCTCGCACCGGGCGCCTGGTGACCAGCGCGGCGCTGATTCTCTGCTTCGCCCTGGCCTCACTGTCGACGGCCAACAACATCACCGTCCGGGAGCTCGCCTTCGGGCTTGCAGCCGGCGTGCTGCTCGATGCCGTCCTGGTGCGGATGCTGCTATTGCCGGCGCTCGTGTCGCTGTTCGGGAAGGCGAACTGGTGGCTGCCCGCTAAGGCTATGCGGATGCGTCGGCCACCGCCGGTGAGCGGGCCGATCCCGGACGAGCGGATACCAGCGCTCACCGGCGATGATTGAGCCATGCGCGTGCTGGTGGTCGAGGACGACCAGGCGATGGCCTCCTCGCTGACGTGGGGGCTTGAGGCCGAGGGTTACGTCGTCGACGTAGCCGACAACGGGGAGGACGGGTTGTGGAAGGCTCGCGAGTCGTCCCACGACGTGATCGTGCTCGACGTGATGCTGCCCGGCCTGGACGGCTACCAGGTGTGCCAACGGTTGCGAGAGCAGGGCGTGTGGACCCCAATCCTCATGCTCACCGCGATGGATGAGGACCTTGACCATGCCGAGGGCCTCGATATCGGGGCCGACGACTACCTCACCAAGCCGTTCTCTTACCCCATCCTGCTGGCCCACCTGCGGTCACTGACACGGCGCGGGCTGCCGGAAAGGCCGACCGTGCTCACCGCCGCCGGCCTGACGCTGGATCCGGCCAGCCGTACCGTCAGGCGAAACGGGACGCCTGTCGAACTCACCAATCGCGAGCTCGCGGTCCTGGAATATCTCATGCGCCGCCAGGGCCGCGTCGTATCCAAGACAGAACTGCTCGAACGCTGCTGGGACGTCGCCTACGACGGCGGACCGGCTGTCGTCGAGGTTCTCATACACCGGCTTCGACGCAAGATCGATCCGGTGTCCGCTGCGGCGACAATCGTCACTCTCCGTGGTGAGGGATACCTGATCCAGCCGGGCGGCCCGTGACCAGGACGGCGGGCATCCGTAGCACCCTGCGATTGCGGCTTCCCACGCTGCGCGCCCGGGTTACCATCGTGGCCAGCATCGCCATCACAGCCATCGTGATACTCGGGTTCCTCCTGCTGTACGTGTTGCAGACCAACGCCGCTGGGCGCACGGTAAATGGGCAGCTGCGGACCTACCTGACCCAGATCGAACAGTCGGGCCGGAACGGCCACTGGCCCGCCCCGCTCCCGGCCTCCGCGCTGGACCCCAGCGCGCAAGCGCAGGTGCTCGACGCGAACGGGCACGTCCTCGCGGCAACCCCCATACTCGTCGGCGTGCCCGCCGTCTACCTGCTGCCCGCGGGCGCGACGCAGCCGGTACGGCAGCGTGCAGCGGACGGCATCATCCCGGCCGAGGTGCAGGTCGCCGGGACGAGAACGACCGTCGACGGCCGCCCGGTCACCATCATCGCGGAGACTTCGACCCGAATCCTGCACCAGCTGACCACCGAGTTTTCCGCCCGCCTGCTGCTCGCCGTCCCCGTCACGCTGGTGCTGGCTGGCCTTACCGTATGGCTCATCGTCGGCCGGGCGCTTCGCCCGGTCGAGCAGATCAGACGGGCCGTCACCGAGATCACGGCGGCAGACCTCAGCCGGCGCGTGCCAGAACCTGGTACGACCGACGAGATCGGGCACTTGGCGCAGACTATGAACGACATGCTCGGCAGGCTTGACGATTCCGCGGACAGGCAACGCCGGTTCGTCGCCGACGCCTCTCACGAACTCCGGACACCGCTGGCCGCCATCCGCACCACCCTTGAGGTCGGCCTGGCCTACCCCGACCGGGCGCCCTGGCCGGTCATCGCCGAGCGCGCCGCAGCGCAATCGGCACGCCTGGAAGAGCTCATCGAGCAACTCGTACTACTCGCCAAAGCCGACGAGCGACAGCTTTCGGCGCGGCGGGAACCCGTGGACCTCACGGCTGTGCTCAGCGACACCGTGGCGCACCTGCCCGTCCATCGGGCAGAGATCCACCTGGACGCTGGGGCAAATCTCGCGGCCACCGGCGACGCCGACCATCTCGAACGACTCTTCCGCAACATTATCGACAACGCCCTGCGATACGCGGCCAGCCGCGTGGTGATCACCGCGGCAGCCAACGGCTATGTCGCGCGGATCGAGATCGACGACGATGGCCCCGGCGTCCCCGCCGCCGACCGGAGCCGCGTCTTCGACCGGTTCGTGCGCTTGGACCCCAGCCGCGAACGCGGCACCGGGACGACCGGCCTCGGCCTGGCCATCGCGCGCGAGATCGCCCTCGCCCACCGCGGCGAGATCAGTCTTCTGGGGCGTCCCGGCGGCGGGACCCGAGTCGTAGTGACGTTGCCACTGCGGCAACTTGGCGACGATCACCCTTGAGGCCGCCGAGCGCCCGCCAGTTCAGCGACCGATGATCCCTGCCAGTGCCGGGACGCGCGGGCTGCTGCCCGCACGGAAGGCTACGGTTCGATTTCAGTCGGCAGCGCGCGCTGGCCCATCTGCCTCCAGAATCGTTTCAGCTCGCCGGGAACTGTGTGCTGCCAGGTCGCTGCCCGGCGGCTAAGAGAAGCCCCGCTGACAAGTGTCTGCTGCCTGCGGCAGAATGCCTCGCTCAGCTCGATGCGATAGCTCACCTCGCCCTTGGGTGGGTAGGGGCAAAGCTCGAAATGGCAGCCGTGCTTGCAGTTGGATCCTGGCTCGGAGGTCCGCGCCATGCCGACGGTACGGGTCGGGTCGAGAGGCTTCCTGTCCCCGGCCAGACAAGGCGGAAGGTCGTTCCTGTCCGTGCGATGAAGACGCCTGCTGCGCTCACTCGGATGGGCTCCGCGTTCGGCCAGATTCAGCAGCAGGAGGACGTCGGCCAGCAGCTGCTGGGCGCGCGGATGAAGCGCGGTCCATCCGGTAGATGGTGGGATCCACAGGTTGTGCTTCCGCGGCGCATCCGGGTTCGCCGGACGAGATCCGATCTTGGCGGCCACGCCGCTTTCGTCGATCCAGATGAATCGCTCAGGTTGTCCGGTCTGCAGGGCCAGCACGGCAAGTTTGCCGGCCTCAGCGACGAAGGCGTGTTGGGGCCCGCCGCGACCGAATCCGAGCCAGTGCCGCACGAGCGCCTGATGGTCGATGTCGCGCCTGTCGCGGGATTGCGGCCCGGGACCGTCAGGCAGCGACCACAGGCACAGCGCATGCAGCAGGGTCAGCCGGGAGAACCAGAAGTGTGAGTCCTTCAGCATCTCCTTGGCGCGCTCGGCCAGGTACGCCCGGGCTTCAGGGTGCGCGTGCGGATGTCGGCGCCGGCGGTTGGCCGCGTACTTGAACCCCTGAGCGAGCGCAACCTCCAGCGACAGGCGCATGTCCGATTCAGCCCGCGAGCCAGTCTCCGCGCCGACGAATTGAAGCCACCGCTCGAGGTTTTTCCGCGCTGCGCGTGAACGCTCCTCGCTCACCGACCCGACCAGCAATGGCGCGAGCCAGGCCCGGACGACTCCCTCCTTCCATCTGCGCTCCTCGCGAACCTGATCGTCAGCGCCATCCGGCCCGGCAGCCGCTCCCGCGGTGCCGCCCGCCTGCGCCGGGGCACCGGCGGGTGGTGACGCGTGCCCGTCGAGCGGATCGGCCTCCGGGCCGAGAATGCGCTCCAGGGTTGCGAATGCCTCGTCTTCTCCTGCGCCGATCTCCAGTACGCATTCAAGGCGAACGGGATATGACTGTTCCAGGCAGCAGATGCGATAAAGGTTCAGATATCCAGGTTCGGTTGGTTGGCCGGATGGATTCGTTCCGCGCTCAGAAATTGTTCTCGCCGATTCTCCGAACCGGTGTATCAGGTTGCGCTTGGCTTCTTCGAGCGTGCGCTGATCCCGTGCCCATATGTCCGGCCAGTGGTCCGCTAGCTCCTCAGCAATGGCGCTGTGCCTGGGCTCGTCCTCGACGCAGTCAATCGACAGCGCCGCTGCGAACAGGTCGAGAGCCTTAACATCACGGCGGCCATTGGCCTCGTCGCGCAGGAGGCTGACGATGTCCGGTACCGCGGCGCTCCGCGTTGCAGCGCCCGTACGTCTCGTGACCTGGTCCCGCGGGCGGTTGACCTGCATCTTAGCCCGGGAGTTCAGGATCAACGCGATGAGGAGTTCCCGACCTGATCCAGCGAGGGCATGACGTCGGTATGTCTCGTCATCCATGGCGGCGTCAATGAGCCTCGATGCCAGATAGGCCTGCATGATGGTATGCGGGAAGCGCAGCCCGTTCCCGCGTGCCTCGGCAAGTCCGAGTTGGGTGCCCCAGGTCGCCGCGAGCCGGAGATCGAACCGGCGTTTCAGCTGACCAAGCGCACGGTCAACTTCCTCGATGACGGGTGGTCGCGGCTCGGCGAGCATGGCTTCGGCATCATCGAACCTGACCTGGAGCCGGTCCCAGCGCAAGCCGATGCATGCCAGCAGCGACAGCTGCTCCACGGTGGCGAGGCGATCTTCACGGCTGAGCGCTAGTCCGGCCGGGAAGTGCCCGTCGACGAGTGCGTGCACCCAGGAATCCAGCAACCGGAGCCGCAGCTCAGCCCGGTCGACACTTCTGGTATCTAGCCGCCTATCCGCCCGCCTCGGCCTGATGTACGCCATGAGGCCAGCGCGGTAGAGCTGGCGGGTGACCTGGAGATAAAACGGCGTCTCGGCAACGTCGGCGGTCTCAACGACCCAATCCAGCCGACGATCATCCTCGCGGCCCCCGTGTTCCTGGACGTACTCAAGCGCTGCCTCTTCGCTCAGCGGCTCGAGCTCCACGATCGCGGCTTCCATGTCGCGGAGGGGGTCATGTGGCCGGGAGGTGATGATAAGAGGCAGCTTCTGCTCGTTGGCTCGACGGATGGCGAGCCGCAGGAGGTTGTCACGCTCCTTACGGGCGTTCCCCTCGATAAGCGCCTCTTCGAGACCATCGGCCAGCACAACGACCTGGTCGTTCTTGCACAGCTCTCGCCATACCTTCTCGCCTTCCGCATCCGACAGCACGGCCATGTGGGTGTCCGCGATGAACCGCCTGCGGGCGAGGTCACGAAAGTCAAGGTTTTCCTGCGCGTCACGCAACCTGACCGGCACGGGCACCGCGCCGCGCTCGGCCAGGAGGGCAGTCAGGCGGACCAGGAGCGCGGTCTTTCCGGCTCCCACTCCGCCGATGACCACATGCGGGCGACGATTGCCAGGATCCCGGATGTCTTCGATGAGCACGTGACACAGCTCGTCCCGGCCAACCACCTGGCCAATCATGCTGCCGGCGGTCTGCACGACCCGATGGGGCTGCTCCCGTGCCCTTCGCATGTACGGCCGGCTGACCAGCCACAGCCGGACCAGCAGGAAGATCGCGGAGGCGAGGGCCAATGACAGGATCGGTCCGAGAATTCCGGACAGCATGTTGCAGGAGAAGCTCGCACTGCCGCAAACCTTGTCCGCGTAGGCCAGAACGCCTGACGGGCTGCCGTCCACGACCGCGTATACCGATGCGCCGACCAGTGCGAGAAGTAGTGCTCCGCCAGCAACCGAACCGATCTTGACGATCCTGACCAGGGGACGGCTGCGCCTCCATATCCGCCGTTCATCGACGGCTCGACGCGTCCGATGAATCCGCCGCGAGGTAAGGATGCCGCTGAAAGTCCGGCGAATGCGTTTGCTGCGTCGCTCCAGCCGGAGGCGGAAGCGGCCGGGCGGGCGCCGTGGTCTGACTGCCCCGGCACCCGCGCGAACCCGAGACGAATTCACCGACCACCACAACCTTCGCCGTCATGGCATTCAGCTGGCAATGCCCCTCCCTTTCCCAGTGGTAATGCCCAGATTGGACTGAAGTTATCACCTTTGAACGCAGGCCGCCTGAGAGCCAATGGAAGGACAAAGGGCCGATAGCATGGCCCGCCACTGTCATGGCTGGCCGGATCCCGGCCCTACGTGTCCGTGCTTATGCTCATGCCGTGGTGCTTGACCTCCGGGCGGCGTGCTCCGCGATGCGCATGATTCAGTCGGCGCTGTAGAAGAGCATGTGTCCGCGACGGGTGATGAACAAGATGTCCGAATGTAGCGCCGGATTCCCGGCGGGGCCGTAGACAATCACCCAGGTGGCGAGGGCGACGCGGCTGCCACACCCGGCGACGATGGCGTGCTTGATCGCCGCTGGCACGCCTGGGCTCGATTGCAGTGGGCCCGAGTATCGAACTGATGTCCGCTGCGGCCAGGTGAAGAGCCGGATTCCGCCATGCTGCCAGCTACTGGCGAGCAACGGCCAGACGGACCTGTCGCTGACTCGCAGGTCCTTCCTGAACCCCGTGCCTAGCTGATGCAATACCCTCCTCGCGGCCGCGGGGGTGGCGGGGCCAGGCGCTTCAAGCCCGGCCGGGTCCGGGCAGAGCGACAAAGCACCAGTTGCGAAGCGAGGCTTAACGGCCGGCGGATAGATCCGCGCCGGGAAGTCAGCTGACCCGACAGGCGGGACCGCTGGCGGCCGGGACGGCGAGGAGCGCGCAGACGGCTGCGCGGTCTTGTGCTTAGGGCCGATGGCCGCTGGCGGGGAAGCCGTGCCATTCAGCGCGACAGGTATCAGGGCTGCCGCAGCGATGACGAGGGCTACGGCGGCGACGGCACTGGCAGCGATCAGCCGCTGGCGCCTGGCCGCACGCCGGACCCGAGCCTGCGCGTCCGGCCAAGCAGGCAGCGACCAGCCAGGGTCGTGCATCAACTCCCTTAGCCGGTCCTCGCCGGTCATCCGCCCCCCCTTGAAACAGTCTCGGACTCCAGAAGAGGCCGAATGGCCGCCAGCCCGCGTGCCGCCTGGCTGCGCACTGTGCCGGGTCGGCAATCCATCAGCTCGGCTATCGTCGCGTCGGACAGATCCACGTAGTAGCGAAGGACGAGCACTGTCCGCTGCCGCGCAGGCAATCGGGCAAGCGCGCGGCGCAGCCGGTCCCAGTCTTCGCTCCGGCGCAGCTCGGGGTCATCGCCAATGCTGTCCGGGAGTTCGCCAAGGCGCACCCGCGATTCCCACCGCCGCCAACGGGTGATGTGGGTGTTGACCATGACCCGTCGGACATAAGGGACAGCATCGCCGCTTCGGACTGAACGCCAGCGGCGCAGTGACCGGGCGAGCGCTTCCTGCACCAGGTCCTCGGCTTCTCGCGGGTCTCCGGTGAGCACATGACCGAAGCGGAGCAGGCCTGGCAGGGCCGCGGCGACGAAATCGCCGAAGCTATCGGTAACCCGGCCCGAGTCGACCATTCGTCCTCCGTTACTACCCTGACTCGCGGCAGGCGGCGGCTGTTGCATGGCAGGCGAGAATTCTTGGCGTAGTTCGACGAATCACGCAACAGCCGCTGGCCTGGCGGAGTATCAGGGGTAACGATCCGGCACGAACGCACGAATGCACGGAGGCCCGGTAGTGGCGATGACACAGGCTGCGAGCGCGCCGGTCGACCGCAAAGTATCGGCGATGACCGACGCGCAGCGCATGCAGTTCGAGCGTGACGGGTACCTGCTGGTGCGCGGCGCGCTGGGCGAATCGGAAGTGGCGGCCTACGCCGCCGCGCTCGACCGGGTATACGCCGCGCAGCAAGATGAGGGCCGGATCAAGCGCGGAGGGCCAATGCACCTGCTCAGCGCAGTGACGAACTGCCGAGAGGCGATTGCGCTAACTGATCATCCGGCGACGTTCCCGCTAGTCTGGTCCGTCCTCGGCTGGAACGTGCACATCTACCATTCGCACCTTGATGTGAACCCGCCGATCCTGGCGCATGCCTCGTATCGGTTCGAGTGGCACCAAGATGGTGGCCGGCAGAATCGCGAGCTGGACGGCGAGCCTCGCCCCAGGATGTCGGTGAAGCTTGGCTACTGGCTCTCCGACCTGTCCGAACCCGGACGCGGAAACCTTAAGATCGTTCCCGGCAGTCACAGGTGGAATTGGATCGATGGTCCGCCACGGCGTGACATCGAATGGCCGGAACCTGCAGACGCCGTCGAGCTGTGCGCGCAGCCCGGCGACGCGGTGTTCTTTGACCGGCGCCTATGGCACGCCCGAAGCGACAACTACTCCGACATTACCAGGAAAGCCATCTTCATCGCTTACGCGCCGCGCTGGATGGTGATTCGTGACGCCATCGAGGACCTGCACGCAGACACGGCGTTCGAGTTCCTGTCGCCGGTGCGAAAGCAACTGCTCGGCGCGGTTGGCAGGGGCATTCCCGGGCAGGCCGAGAGCGACCACCGCT
>Ga0209647_1003540_pt1 | contig 12050 bp, 12 predicted proteins | sample GraSoi_2013_60cm_FD_185827 | JGI IMG/M metagenome (GOLD analysis project Ga0209647, IMG submission 185827) | Grasslands soil microbial communities from the Angelo Coastal Reserve, California, USA - Sample 9_17_2013_60cm (SPAdes) (version 2) | ecosystem: Environmental > Terrestrial > Soil >... | reverse complement strand
ATCATTTCTACCCGAAGTACTACCGCAAACATTACGATCAAGAGCGGGCAAGCCGCGGTGATCGGTGGAATCCTGCAGGACAGCGCAACTTTTAATCAGAGCAGTGTCCCAACTTTTCGGTCGTTCACTCGACCGGCATCTCGGACACCGCTTAAATGCTTACTAAGCCGCTCCATTAAAGGAAAAGACCTGATTGCTTACCAAAATCTGGTAAGTGAAGACTATGCGCAAAAAAGCGGGAAATCACGCACTATTGCGAACAAATTTGGTATGTATTGGTATGTAACCGGCGCTTGGGTAGCCCAATGACCGCCGAGGTTTTCAAAGCCAACTACCTGAAGTTCATTCCAATTTTTGCCAACGATCCCCAATGACATTTGCAGCATCCATTTCGGAGCCACTAACGCCGCAAGAGACAATGGGGCGAAACGACCCTTGCTGGTGCCGGTCTGGTCGAAAATGGAAGCATTGTCACCGAGACCGCGACAAGCAGCATCGCCGCAACATTAATGAACTTCTGAACGCGATCGGCCAAGAGCAGGCAAGAGGCTATTGTGTCCACCCGGACGCCGGTGAAGGAACGTGCAGCGGAGGAGCAACAGATGCCCACACCATCCAGAAAGAAGGTGGGCTCCGAGCAATTGCCGAGAAAGGCCACGTTATTTCCATCAAAAAGGGTGCTTTGGGCATTGGCAGGAACGATGGCGAAATCATCCTGGTGCCGGACGGTATCGGCAACGCTTCGACGTTTCCCGGCTTCTGCAATACTCACGACGCAATGTTCAGCCCGGCTGAACAGAAAATTGTACCGTTGAGCCGGGAGGCAGCCTTCCTACTGTCCTACCGGGCCATCGCTTACGAGAAGTTCCTGAAGGAAAGCGCTCTACGGTCTAACGAGCTTCACCGCCAGGAGGCGGATAAGGGGCAACCTTTTGCTGAACAGGTGCGCATTCAGGAGGCACTATATGCTGCGAAATACCTAATGGAACTCGGCCTGAGGGACCTGACACAATCCAAGGACGCATTCGATGCCGCCTATCGTGCATCGTATACTGGATTCAATTTCCTTGTGGTGGAGTTCTCAGCTGTTGTCCCCGTTGTCTCCTGCGGCGCTTTCTTTCCAGATTTCGACTTGTTCGGCCAGCCTCTTCAGTCGCTCGCCGCAGCGACTCTCCTTGATCCAATCGCGGTCAACCTGACCGTTCTTAATGACCGAAGTGTGCTGTTTCTCGGCTGGATTGGCTCCGGCGGTCCTCCAGAAAAATTCGCGACGTCCTATGCCCGCCTGCCCCAAGCAGAGAAGGCAAACGCGGCAGTGAGACTCGCAATTGAATATAGCGAGAACACGTATAGTAGACCGAGCTGGTGGACGGGCCTGCCGCAGGCGGTTAGAGATGGCGTTGTTGCGACTCTTTTTACGATGAAGGCACCGGCGGTGTCTCAGCGGGGACCCGACGGGCTTTGCCTTGATGGCAAGATCTTTGCCGCAGCATCCGTGAGTCTCGACGGCGGCAATCACCTTCGTTGAACCGATGAAGGGGCGCCTGGTCCGGGATCTTGCCGGGGAACTTTAACGCTCCCATTCCACGCCTTGCGCTTCCTGCGCATTACGCCAAGGCGAACGAAGAATGGTACGAGACATGTTTGGCGGAATCGCCCGAGTGATCTGCTTCTTTTGCTGATCGAATTAACGTTCTTACAACCCAAAGGTTTCTTCCTGCAGCTTATCGAGCTTTCGAGCGAGCCCGAGTTGCTCGTTACGCTCAACGGCGAGTGCCGATCCCAGAAAGCCTTGTTCAGCTCGGCACGCCTATCGCGACGCTAGAAAAAGGCTGGATCATTAACTTACCAGATCCCACTCAATACCCGAACGCTTCATTTTAGCCACACGAGCGAGGTGATGGATCGCTTGGACCGCGGCAAGTTGTTGGACGATCGCTGCCGAAAAACTCGCCGATGCGTTGACGAGCAGGTTCAATGATTCGCCAGCGAATGCCCGGCGTAACCAGGCCAAAGAAAACGATTGCCGGAAACATGCCGCGATCGTATCGGATTTCGCCCGTGCCGTCCGAATCAGTTTCCCGTTTCGCGCTTGACCTTTTCCGCAAGTTTGACCTAGCTCGGAGGAATCCCACACACCCTCCATCATCTATGGCCAGCATACACGGCTTCTCACTTCCCGATGGCTTCGATGCTGGTGCATCATTCATGCTTTCAAAGGGGCCATGGCTGGATCATTCACAGGATTTAAATGACGCGCGTGTAGTGATCAAAGCGGGCCAAGAGCGTGTCCACGTTGCCCTGAAGCAGATTTCAGCGGGCGTATCCATGGACGACCTACTGGAGGATTGTTTGCCTGCGGCTGAGAAATATCTCGACGTCTTGGCGGCGAAAGCACAATTGGCATACCGCATCCTAAATCAGAATGACAAAGTGATCTGGCGCCGAACGGCTAACCTGCCGGAGTTGCAGATAAGTGTCACCTTGCCAGTAACCACCGGGGCGTCCGGTAGTCTACAGGTGATTGACGCGGGAGGCAACATTGTTCCGTCACAAGCCGAATCGCCAAAAGCTCAAGCCGCATTCCGTTACTACCGGTTTGCAGGTTCCTCGGGAGACCTTTTCGAGGCATACCGCTACATGTATCTGTGCCTCGAGTCGGCGCTTGATGACCTCGATCCGAGCGCGAAGCTGGTTCAGAAAAAAAGCGGTATGAGAAAGCGAGGAGAGAGAGAATGGCTTGCCGACGCACTCGGATACGCGAAATCTACGTATTCACTCGATCTGAGCGCATTCTCCGCAAACCCTTTGGATGCTGTCAATCAGTTCATCGCGCAGCACTACCAGTTGATCCGGTGCGCGACTTTCCACGGAAAAGCGGGCGCACTCATGCCTGGCAACCGTGCCGATGTTAAACGAGTGGACGAGCAATTGGGGAAACTTCAACTGATCGTAAAGCAATTGCTAAAGGAACATTTCAAGGGCGGGGTCAATTTCGGTAGTTCGGGGATGACGCCTCATGCGCTGAATTCGCAGTTGGAATCACTCATCCCTTACACGTTGCTCGCAACGTCACCGGCGGACGTGCCGGATTTAGCTCAAAAGATTCGATCAGCACTTACAACGAGCGGGTATTACGACACACTGCCGAAACGCCGGGAAGATGTAACGTCAACAAAGGTTGAAGAAGTCGAACAGGCCATTCACAGAGCGCGAGAGCAATTTCCTTTCGACTTAACGCAAATCACCCTGGACGGGAAGCGGCCAGGCTATGACGATGAATGGATAGTTACAGCGCAAACGACCGCAGACCAGCTGCGGCACAGCGACGTACGTTCGATGGTCCTCATGTTCATGTTGGATCAAAAAATTCTCCTAACCAACGTCTTTTTAGTCATGGCTGAGAGAATCTTCTCTGCCAAAACGGTTTCCACGAATCTCGACCTGACGGCCATCGGTAGCATCGCGTACAAGCTCCGCATAGCGCTCCGCTACTTTCAGGAATTTCCCAAGGAATTCGCCTCGAATTGAACCTGGCATTCCTGGCGTGATCCGGCGGGATGGGGTTAACGGAACGCTTACGGCGTTTAAGACAGGCTATGAAACCGGATTCAGAGACGAGTTCCTCGATGTACGAAAGCAATCGCGCGACCGCGTGGCAGTTGATCGATTGACGTCCATAAACGTATGGAAAGTCAAGAGTGGGGCCAAGTTTTACGACGCTGACGGCAATAGAGTTGGAACGGCATGTCGGAAAGAACATTGTGGTTTTTCCGACTGTTCAGGCCCTTTGGGAACATGAATACAAAATCTCGAATCTCCCCGTCACAGTTAATGCCGTGGCTTTCCCCGGCGTCTCTGCCACGCTCTTTGGTCCGCACGAGGGGCACGATAGCCTCATCCTTAACGCAGGGGTCGGGACCCAATGGACGGATCGAATCTCCACGTTTGTCGGCTACCAAGGCCAGCTAGGCCGGGATAACTATCAGGCAAACGGGGTAACGGGGACGATTAGCTTTAGCTTTTGAATACGAACCTGCGTAATCATCACCGGAGAACCAAACGAGTTTGTTGCCAAAATCCATAATCGGATGCCCGTTATTCTTCCATCGGAAACCCACGAGCAATGGCTTTCAGGAGAGTCCGGAAAAGAAATCTTGCGACCGTTTCCTGCTAAAGAAATGAACGCAAGACCGATCTCCAAACGGATCAATAAACCAGAAAATAACGATCCCAGCGTGCTCGAAGAGGGTGAGATAGAACAGGTCGAGCGGCTGATTTAAGAGCAGCAAAATCTCGTGGCTAATCGGTTTCGTCTTCTTGTTCGTCCGTCGTGCTTTCGATCTTCATTTCCTCGGCATGGGTGCCGGTGTCTGGATCATCATAGGTAGTGCGCTCGATCCTTTTTCCGTTCTCTTCGTGCTCGGTGTGTTCTTTTTTAGGCTCCATGGTTAAGCATTCGGATCTGCAAAACGGTCCGGTCCGGTGCCGACGCGTTCGAGAGCCAGAGAGAACAGAAATCGTTTCTCATTGACAGCAAATGATGGGCGTCGTTCCTTTCGGAGTCGCTCAGAGGCCCTGACTAAGGCATTCTCTCTGACCCCTCGCGACACGGACGTTCCTGGAGCCTGAAGAAATCCCTCTGGCGATGCTAAACGTTATTCGGAGGAAAGTAATATGTTCAGAAGACTCACAACGCACTTCTTCATTATTGCATCTCGATTGTTCATCATCTGCGGTCTGATCTTAGCGGTTGCTCCAAAGGCCGAGACCCAGGAAGCTGGCGACACTTTCGAAGCGCATGTCGGCCACGGCAAGGTTAACATCGTCGATTTCCGCAAGAACAGTGGCGGCCTTCCCCTGGTCTTCCGCAACGAGTATAAGACCTTCGAGAGCGTCCCATCTGACGGCTTCTTTGGCCGGATCACTAGAGGGAAGATGACCTTCTCCCTGCCCAGGCAGAACAACCCGGAGATGGCTTACGACAAGACGGCTTCTATCGCCGCTCGTTTAACGCAAGGTCCAGCTTTTGGAGACACTGTCGACTACCAGGCCCGCGAAATCGCCCCCAACGTGTTCGAAGTGCACTGGAAAGAGCCAAGGGGGGGAGACACGGTCACCCATGTCGAGGATTTCAATCGGCAGGAGCTTTGCACGAATATTACCAGCATCAACCGCGTGCCAATCCCGGCGGCGTTCGATTCTTTGGATCTGGATAACCCAAAGCTGTTCCCGAACGGTAGTCCCGTGGCCAAAGGCGATTTCGCGTTCTTCTCCCTGTGCGGGACGATGAGCCAGAGCCTCGCGTCCGAGAAGGTCTGGGAAAACCAAATGCACATGCTTGTCTACGAATCGCCACAATAGGCAGGAGCCGGGAAGCAAAACAACAGCGGCTACGTTATGACTGGCGTCATGACTCTCTAAGAGAACCGAACAGATAGTTCGATCCCCCATGGTCAGGCAGTAGCGCTTTTCGGGCAACAAACTCAAGCCTTCCAGAATCGGCCGCGGAAGGACAAATCGGCAATCAACCCAGCCTGGCCTTCGCCGGGAGCGTGTCTCGTATGGAGCAACCTGGCGCACCGTTGGTCGATAATAAGCGTTACGATCAATCTCCCGTGGCTCGAGCCTCTCTTTACTTTGCTCAGAGCCCTGGTCATCGGTCAACTCGCTAAAGCCCAATTCACGCATTACTCGGTTGCAAGCCCGCTGAATGCCGGCAGGCGTTTGGGCTCGGCACCTGTTCAGCCTCTTGGCTCCATACGGATCCTCCTTATTGAGGGGATACATTTTTGCATACGCCTCACGCGCTCGAGCTCTTCGGGCGGCTTCTTCTGGATCGAGATCCTCCCAGTTCCGCATAGACATGATTCTTGCTCACTTGGCGAGTAACGCCAGATTCAATCCACTTCAACGCCACACTTCAAAAGCAAATATAACTCGTCTTCCCGCAAAAATACTTTCCAGTGAAAAACGAGGTGACCAGTACTGTGTGCCCGTCAAAATTGAACCGTCGAATTTTCGGAGATCATTTAATTGTCTCCACTGGCAATAGTGCTACGCAGATCGATCACGTACTTGTGTGGATCTACGGAATGTTCGTGATCGAGACCGAGAACGTGGGTGGGTGGACCCTTCGGACCTAACGCGAGGAAGATTCGAACGAAACAAGCCGGAAATGTTCCAGTACCTTAGAAAGTTCATCCCCACATTCCTCGATAAGATCTTCTCTGAACTGGGTGAGAAGACATTGTCCGTAATCGGACTCCCAACCTACTTCTTTCAAACGTCCAGCTAAAAAAGCAGTGGTAGGGAACTTCTTGATCATTTCGATCAATTGTGAGGATTGCTCTCCATCGGGTCCGAGATTAATCATAGCCTCCCTGGCCTGTAAAAAAAGACAACGGCGTCAGGCTGATCGTGATCCCGGAGAAGAAATATAAAAAGCACCTAGAGCCTGTTCTGACGCCTTAATCAGAGAATCTACAATTCCCATAGGCACTATAAATAAAAGCTGGCACAGGCAGCCCTTGCCTAAATTCCCCAGCCAAGAAGGGTTGATCCTTTGCCGGTTCCTTCTCTAGGATTTGCCGAATAAAGAAAACGGAGGGAACGATCAGGCGCATCAATCTATAGTTATGACTCGGCTTCCCGCAAAAGTACTTTCCAATGAGAAACGAGATGACCAATACCGTGTGACCGTTGAAATCGAACTCCCGAATTTTCGGAGATCATTTAATAGTCTTCGATTTGGTGACCAGATTCCTTTCAGCGGATCATACCGGGACGGCAAGCTGGAGCTTCGCTACTACCAAGATCCAGGTCTCGAAATAGGACAGCAGTTTCCACTCTGGTTGAGCGAATTCCGCAACAAAGAAAGCCGACGGACGCCAAGCCATCAGTCCATCAGTGACTCGCTCGATAGTGGTTCCTTCCCGCCGCTGAAATTATTCGCCGGACCATTCCGCGTGCGAGAATCCGTCTCCTGGCCTTTCTCCCCCCATTCTCGCAAATAAACAAGATGGCACCAGATAAGCGTCGCTGGGTGCAGGCTGTTGGTTAACATCAAAGTGGCCTGTGGCGGCCCATTCGGACTCGCCAAAATCGTTTTCCGAATCACAGGGTCAGACTTCGCTGAACGTCGTCGAAAACTGGGAATGCCCGGTGATCAAACATCGGATTGGGTACAGGCCGAGCGAGAACTGCTCTCAGAAAATAAAACCAAAGCGACGAGAGTCTAATCTTACTCGTTGACCGAACCTCCAGATCTGATTCGCCATCCTGGCGGCTTCCTCGACTAGAGGCTTTGACCGTTCTGTCGAAAGTCGCACGGAAAATCCAGGGAGCCAGGTCGGCAAACGGGCTTTCGCCTTTCTACGAAGCCTGATCTAGATAGTCGATGCCTTGCTGAGTGATTTCCAGCATTCCTGTCCGCTGGTTATGAGTAATCAATCCTTCTCGCCGCAGTCTATCAGCAAATAGCGACACGCGATGCGCCGAACGAGAGCCTGGGTCAATCCAAGATTCATTCGGATTCAATACCCGCTTTTTCTTTGCTAATTGTAACAGCTTCTTTTTCCGTTCTTCATACGTCATTGGATTCACCTCCTCTCAAGTAGATTGCGTAACATTCTTCAGTTTTGCCGGGCACACAAAGAAAATCCTTTTTCGCAATTCCGCAGTCTCTCAACGGGAACATCCCCGAAACGAACTCGGGCTATGGGACGAGACAGTGTCTAAAATTGCACCTTCTGCACAGCCGCAAGGAAGTGATTTCGGCGAAGGTGGTCGGAGGTTTTGAACGTCACCGGATCATGTTTGGGCGTGTGGCTGCGATTTCTGGTATCGTTGGCGCATGGAACCGACCGAAGAACAACTCACCGCTCTCGGAAACTATAGGGACATCATCATCCAACACGCCTCTAAAGTCGCCGAGGCCATAGGAGTTTCGCCGGAGACGCTTACGGGATGGACCGAGGGCAACGGGGAATTTACGAGCGAACAAGCAGACAAAATTTTGGAGTTCTTAAGGGAAGAAACCAAGCGCCGAGCGAACGCAGCATCCTCTTCAAAGAAAGGCCCGCCAGAGGTTCGAAATTTTTAAAGCTCAAAAATGCTTCCACAATTAGCGCAGGAGCGATCCTGATGAGATGACTTTGTCGAACGCTACTTTGGGCAGCTCTACCATGCGTCAGTTAGACTTATTCAACCCTTCGCTCAAACGATTCGACGGTTCGATTGCTCGAGCTTCCCGAATCCTCTCAAGCGGGACAGTCGCAGGTTCATCCTTCGGGTCTTGCGGCACAAGTTCGCCACGGAATGCGGCGATCAAATTCCAGTGATGCGCCAAAGGCAATTACTTCAGTTTCACTCGCGCCAAAGATTAACTGCAGTGATGGTTTGGTTTGAGCCAGGAACACAATTCAAGACGCGTCGTCCACGGCCATGTTCGGTAGGCCCACCGAATCAAAAGGCAAGTAAGCAACGCGCTTAGGATCGCTTGTGGATAAGACTCGTAGCCGAATAGGCTAATGGTAATAGCGCAGAAAATTCGCGAAATCTATCCGAAATGGAAAATCCTGAGCAAAAGAAGGTTTGCGCTTTGGTCGTCCAAAGCTTTGAGAACTGGTTAGTCGCTATTGGGCATCGGTCAAAAACTTAAGGCGATTGGTATAAGCCGATTCGAGCCCGACTCTTAGCGCGACCGGTGAACCTGCGCAGACCACTATCGGCATGGGGATCGGCAAAGTGAAACAACGCCGTTGCCCGGATTTTGTCCGGATCGCATGCCTCGTTGGCATGCACGGTTCGATATCCCCAAAAAAAGTAAAGATTGCCGGGTACCATCGGAATTTGCTTCAGCTTAAGCAGCCCCGACCTGAACGCGTGGCGGAGCAAAAACTGAGTCGCCGGGTTATCCAGAATGATCTTGTCGAGGAGATTGAAGAGATACGACGATCTGACCGGCCGCCAGTTCGGTGCCATGACTAGGTGGCCAGCGCTGCCCTGTGATGGAATGATCACCGGTAGAAGCGCGGTCAAGACATAGGAGTCATAATGAAAGCGAAGCGCGTGCTTGAGGCCGGATTTACCCTTCAAGCAGCGCAAGACCTGGTAAAGTGATTGGTTGGGCGCTACGCGACCGGAACCTTGCTCGTAGACTTGGTGCAGCAGGTCCACGAAGCGGGGTGAGGCGGACAGCTTTTCGAGCAGCGTTCCCGCAACCGCCTCCTCTCCCGTTAACACGACATATTCCCCACCGGCGGCCGCCACCGCGGTTTCAACAAACTGCCGAAGATTTTCAAGATCACCTGGTTCCAAATAGCCGGACAAGACGCCGAAGCCGACCCTGTTCATATCAGCGACCAGGTCGATAATCCTTTCGCGTGAAACTTCCGGGACATTCGGCCCATTAGCAACGCTCCTCATGGGAGGCGATTCTGGGGTCAGTGGTGTAGGTATTTCCATGTCGTAACTCTTTCGATTTGGGTTGTAATGATTTATCAAGCGTACACCGCAAAAAATACTGTGAAATCGTACTGACCTCAGGACGGAATGTAGTCCACCAGACTCCTAATCGAGAAGCTATTTTACCTCGCTCTCGGTGCGGAGAAAAGACGAGTTAACTTGTTGCTATTAGGAAACCTCTTTTAGCAACACTAGCCCAATAGTTCAATGCATTTTGGTCGATTATCACGAAAAGGCATTTCCGCCGAGACAGCCTTTTGGTTGTTTGCAATTCTACATCACAAGTCAACTTCCCTAGCAAATAGGTAGTAACGAATTACCCTACGAGCATGTCGTGCATCCTCGTACAACCGCAATTCCACGGAAGTAAAAATCGGCCTCATTCCGGGTTTTCACCCTATTTACCAAAACAGACGCGAGTGATGCTTTTTACGCTTTCGCCATCCAAACTTGGTATATGGAAACGGAAGTCAAAAATCCTGTCGCCAGCGACAAACTGGAATCATAACGCATCCTTGGTCGACGGCCCGTTCCCAGCATCTTGGGTTTTATAGAATAGGTGCCGGGGGGGCGCCAATCCAGTTGCTTTTCCGATTCCTCACGCACCATATCCGACGGGGTATTCGGCTGAAACCTCACTCCGGGTCTTCGGGCGCGCCTGCGCGCTCAGAGGGATAGAATCTCGCGTTTCGAGGGTCGCATTTCTTCTGATAGTGACCGATTATTTTTGGCGCTTTCTATCACTTTTATGGCTTTCTTCTCTAAGTGTAGCTGCCGGAATCCACTCGAACCATTTTCCTTTACCTGCCTGAATGGCTGCGCATACCATCCGCGGAGTGCGAGATTTCCGGCAGCCGCATTGCCGAAGGTGCGACAGGGAAGCTTGCGCAAAACAGAAGTATTTAGGGTTATGAAGACTTCGATGTTGGCAGGAGGGGTGGTGATTCCGCAGATCCGGGCGGAGCCGGCGTGGTATTGCCTGCGGTCGCAGCCCAAGCACGAGCACATCGCAGCAGCGTATCTTCGTTTGCTGGACGGTGTGACGGTTTTCTGCCCCCGGTTCAGATTCCAGCGGGCGACCCGGCACGGCCTCAGTTGGGTAACAGAGGCAATGTTTCCCGCCTACTTGTTTGCCCGCTTCGAGCTGGCGGAAATGCTTCGCCAGGTCCGGTGTGCTTATGGCGTTCGGGATATTGTCCGGTTCGGCGATCGGTACCCTACTATCAAAGACGAGGCTTTGGCGCAGTTACGGGACCATACGGGTGTCGCGGAGGTGAAAGAGCTGAATTATGAACTCTCGCAAGGAGATCAGGTAAGGATCGTGCAGGGCGCGCTCGTCGGACTGGAAGCGGTTGTCACACAGGGTCTGTCGGCCAAACAGCGAGTAAAGGTTTTGATGGATTTCCTCGGCAGGAAAGTGGAGGCCGAAGTAGAGCGCTCAAGTGTTCTGCTGCAGGTAACCCACCCGCTTGCCGGGTAAGGCGTTCGGCTGATTCAGGAGTCGAGAGCCGAAGGATTCTGGAGTTTAACTTCGGAGGTCTTCGAAGAGAAGGCCAAGGGCGGTAGCTTGCCTGTGAGTCGAGGGCGTAGTGGACTCATCCTTTTCCAAACGTCACGTTTGCCGCGATTCCGCTTCGCAAGGCGACCCACAGAAGGTGGGCCCCCTATAGTGCAACCGGAGTTGCCGTGGGATTCTCAGTTGGAATCCGCACGGGTTTCCTGGGGTTCTTTGTGGATCGGAACCCCTACAAGCATGGACGCTTCCTCGCCGGAATGCACATCCCGGTCCACCCGGTGGAGCAGATCCGTGAACGCCGGCCCGACTACATCCTGATCCTGCCGTGGAACCTGAAGGAGAGATTGTGGCGCAGTTAACGTATGCGTGCGAATGGGGCGCGCAGTTCGTCGTGCCCATTCCTTCGGCCCGTATCTTCGAGTGAGGCCTTGGAAGATAATTAACATCCTCAAAAACCAGTTATGAAAGTTGTGCTCTTCTGTGGCGGGTTCGGTATGCGGATGCGCGAGTACTCCGAGGCAGTGCCTAAACCGATGGTACCAATCGGATACAGGCCTATCCTGTGGCACGTGATGAAGTATTATGCGTACTATGGGCACAAGGACTTCATCCTCTGTTTGGGCTACAAGGCGGATGCGATCAAAAACTACTTTCGTAACTATGATGAATGTGTTTCCAACGATTTCGTGTTGTCCGGCGGCGGGAAGAAGGTTGAACTACTGAGCAGCGATATTGATGATTGGCGCATCACATTCGTCGATACTGGTCTCAGTGCCAACATTGGACAGCGATTGAAGGCGGTGGAGAAGCATCTACAAGGAGAGGAGGTATTCCTCGCGAACTACAGCGACGGCTTGTCGGATGTAGATCTTAGGATGCTGGTCGAGAAATTCCAACGGAGCAACCGATTGGCCTGCTTTGTGAGCGTAAAACCAAAAGCTAGCTTTCATGTAATTTCGCTTGATGGAGGAGGCGTTGTAAAAAGCATCGAGCACATTACCAAGACGGGCGCGCGGATTAATGGCGGTTTCTTCTTATTTCGGCGCGAAATTTTCCGATACATCAA
>Ga0209647_1003539_pt1 | contig 12051 bp, 8 predicted proteins | sample GraSoi_2013_60cm_FD_185827 | JGI IMG/M metagenome (GOLD analysis project Ga0209647, IMG submission 185827) | Grasslands soil microbial communities from the Angelo Coastal Reserve, California, USA - Sample 9_17_2013_60cm (SPAdes) (version 2) | ecosystem: Environmental > Terrestrial > Soil >... | reverse complement strand
CGTATCCAGCACATCCGGATCCTGCTTCAATTCACTTGAGCCGCATTTCGCGCACTTCGCCGGCTCCGTTCGCGCAACCATCACCTCTTTGCATTTCCCGCAATGCCACGCCGGAATCCGGTGTCCCCACCAAAGCTGCCGCGAAAGCGTCCAGTCCCGGATATTCCTCATCCAGTTGAAATATTCCTGCCGCCGGTTCTCCGGCACGATCAAAATCTCCCCGCGCTCCACGGCTTCAATCGCCGGCTCCGCCAGCGGCTTCATCCGGCAAAACCACTGCGTCGAAGCCCTCGGCTCCACAATCGTCTTGCTTCGTTCGCAAATCCCGATTGCGCTAACGTGATCTGTAATCTTTTCCAGCAGTCCCTGCTCTTTCAGATCCTCCACAATCTTTTTCCGCGCCGCAAACCGGTCCAGCCCCGCATACGCCCCCGCATGCGAGTTCATGTGCCCGTCGTCCGTCATCACGTCAATCTGCGCCAACCCGTGCCGCTTACCCACCTCAAAATCGTTTGGATCATGCGCCGGAGTAATCTTCACCGCTCCCGTCCCAAACTCGCGGTCCACCATCTCATCGCCAATAATAGGAATCTCCCGATGCATCAGCGGCAGCATCACCCTCCGCCCAATCAGATGCTTGTACCGCTCATCCTCCGGATTCACCGCCACCGCTGTATCTCCCAGCATTGTCTCCGGCCGCGTCGTCGCCACCGTCAGCAACTCCGAAGTCCCCACCACCGGATACTTGATGTGCCACAAATGCCCCGGCCGCTCTTCGTGAATCACTTCCAAATCGCTCAGCACCGTCAAACACACCGGGCACCAGTTCAGCAGCCGGTTGTCCCGGTAAATCAATCCCTCTTCATACAGCCGCACAAACACTTCAATCACCACGCGCGAAAGCTCCGGCGAAAGAGTGAACTTCTCCCGCGACCAGTCGCACGACTCCCCAATCTGCTTCATCTGCCGCTGAATCGTTCCGCCGCTCTCTTCCTTCCACTGCCACACGCGCTTGATGAACTCCTCGCGCCCCAGATCCCGGTAATTAATTTTCTGCTCCGCCAGTTGCCGCACCACCACCCGCTGCGTGGAAATCCCCGCGTGATCCGTCCCCGGCAAATACAACGTGTTAAACCCCCGCATCCGGTGCCACCGCGTCAAAATATCAATCTCCGTGTGGTCCAGCATGTGCCCGATGTGCAGCGATCCGGTCACATTCGGCGGCGGTATCACAATCGAAAACACCGGCCCCGGCTTCCCCGGGTCGGCCTTAAACAGCTCTTCCTTCACCCAGAACTCCGCCCAGCGCGGCTCAATCTGTTTCGGTTCGTATGTTTTCGCTATTTCCCGCGGCATCTCGATGCGTTCTCCCAGTCTTCCCGCGCACAATCACAAGGCGCGCCCCAATCCTCACAAGGTAATCCTTGAATATAAGGTCACCCCTCAAGCGGCGTCAATTAGCCGCCTGTAGCGGCCACCTTCAGGTGGCCCCGTCTAGCCTATGAAGCGGCCGCCTTCCGGGGTCCGTTTTTGGACTCCGGATGATTTTCCGGAGCGGGCGCCCTTTTTTGGAGTGTGGCAGCTCTGCCACCGCTCTTACACGGCCAACAAGACCACCCAACCAACTTCCTCTGCACCCACACCAATACGTGTCATCCCGAACCCGCGTCGTTTGCGGATGAGGGATCTGCTTTTCTTGCAAACTGAAACCCCACCCCCAAAACAAAAAAAGGCCACCCAAAGGGTGGCCTTTCCCAAAACTCCTAAAATTCCAATCTATCTCTTCGACGCCAATTCGTCCTTAATCAACGCCTCGATCACCGGCTTCAATATCTCCTGTGTCACTCGCTGCATCACATCCGGGCCCATCTTCGCCACCACCCGAGCCACCAGCGCTTCCATATCCACTTGCTCAGCCGCCGGCGGTTCCGTGTGATGCATCACTTCTTCCACAGGTTCGCTCGCGTGAACAGGCTCTTCCGCCGCGGGCGGCTCCATGTGCGAAACAAAATTCGCCTCTGTCTCCCGATATCCCAGCGCTTCCTGCGTCTCGTTTTCTTCCACAGGCGCGCTCGAAGCGTACGCCGATTCCGTCACCGTATCCGGCGCCGAAAAATCCAAAGCGGGCAGTTCGTCGACGCTTGCCGCAACGCCAGCCGCGGGCACATGATTCGCCTCAGCTTGCTGCTCCTGGCCGAATTCCGTCGCCCCATGGAACTCGCCCTGCTCCACAAACTCGTTCACCACCGCGCTCGGAGCATCACTCACCGCCGCAGCCGGTTCTTCCTGCAAAAACTGTTCGGCCGCCGCAACGCTCGGTGGCATCGAAGGCGCCGGCGCATCCCAGGTTGCCGCCAGCAGCGACGCTTTCTTCGCTTCCAATTCCCACGGTGTGTCCGTTACGCTCGCCCAGTTCGCGGGCCCCGCGGCTTCCACGTTCTGCGCTACCCGCTCAATCACCGTCGCATTCGCATCCATCGGAGCAGCCGTTTCCGCGGCGTGTTCATTCGCTACCGTAATCTTATCTTGCACCGTCGTCGCCAGCGCCGCCGCCCACGCATCTCCCGCAAATGGAGCTTTCGCTTCAACCGGCTTTGTCTCCAGCGGCGACCATTTATGTCCCGCCGCACCGTTCGCCGGTGAATTCCCGTGGAAACCTTCCTCCCGCCAATCCTTCACCTTCGCATTGGCCTCAGAGGTCGCGACCTGTTCCAGCGATTCTTCCAGGCCGGCCGGCCGCCACCCACCGTGCCCGGATCCCTCTTCTTCCTCTTCTTCCACTTCGTCCGATTCCGTCGACGTTCCCCAGTGTCTCGCCGATTCTAATGCCTCGGATGGCTTGGCGGTAATCGCCAGGTCGTCTTCCACTTCTGGCGTTTCCAGCAAGCTTCCGAACGCCACCGGCTCATTCCCAGCTGCAAATTTCACTGACGCAGGTCCCGGCTTGTTAAACGATCCCAGCACAGGTTCCGCTTCGGCTTCTGGCACCGCTGCAAGAGCCGCCAACTTCGCGCTTGCCACGGGACTCAAGATCTCTTTCGCCACGCGTGCTCCACTTGTCGGAGCTTTTTCCGTGGTTTTTTCCGCCCCTGCAGGTGCTTTTTCCAACGAGACACCCGCGCGTTGCAGCGCAGACTTCACCATGGCAACCAACGGATCCGGCGGCACAAACGGCTTCTTCAGAACTCCATCCGCTCCCACGCGTTGCGCTTCCTGCTCATCCAGGGGATCGAATGCTCCCACCAGCAAAATCACGGGGATGTGGGCAAGAGTGCGATCATCCTTTACGTACTTGCAGACTTCATACCCGTTCCGCACCGGCATGAACACGTCCGCCAGAACCAGGTCCGGATGAATATCGGAGATCTTCCGCACCGCAGCCTCACCGTTGCCGACGGCGATGACATCGATGCCATGGTCTTTTAAGGCCAGGCCGACCATCTTCTGTATGTTGCTGTTGTCGTCCGCCACCAGAATCTTGGCCACCGAACGTCCTCCAGACACGCATTTCAACCGGGAGACAGTGATACAAAATGTATTGGAGCACCCTGATTTGAAGGCGTCAATCAGGACAATCGTGCGTGTGTCGGAAGCGGCTATGCTCTGTGCCGAAGCAACAACCTGTACCAACGGACAAGGGGAAAACTCTAGTTTTGGTTTGCCGCGGCCACCTTCAGTGCTTGCCCTGACGAAGGAAGGGTAGCCGCACGATGTAGGGGCGGCTTTAGGCCGCCTTCTTGCTTTCCTCTTTCACTTGTAGCGGCCGCCGACCGTGGCGGGCGCCTTTCTCTTATCCAACTCGAACAATAGGTCAGTCTACGCGCCTACCAAGGAATCAGCTTCTTCAACCCCTTCTTCTTACTGCTCGATTCCTTCTGGTTGGCATTCGCGGTCGCGGGCGCCGCGGTCTTCGTTGTGTCCGCCGGGTTAGCGTCTGTCGCCGCGGTGTCCGTCTTAGCCGGGTCAGTCGTGGTCGCCGCCGTGTCTGCCGTGCTTGCCGCGGTGCCGTCGGCATTGGTCGCAGCCGTTCCGTCGCTCGTCCCGGATGTCGTATCTTCCGCCCCTGCAGGCTTCGCCGGCGTCGGGTCACCAGGCCTCACCGTTTCCACTACCGCAGGCGAAGTACTCGTTGTGCCTCCTCCGCCTCCACCCACCAGCGTCGTACGGTTTCCACCGCTCAGCGTCTCCGTCGAGCCATTATCCGATTCCGGTTCCATCTGCGGTTTGCCCGCCGTGGCCGTCAAGTGCACATCCGGCCCGCTGTGAATCATCCCCATCGCCCGGTGAACCGGCGTCTCCTTCGGCCGCGGCGCATTCTGTTCCGCCGTCATCCAGGCAAGCGCCTTCGGATCGGGTTGCGGAATCGGCACTCCAAACGACTTCAATTTGTCTTTCGCCAGCGGCGCTTTCTTGGAAAGCGGATAATTCTTCACCAGCAGCATGTAATAACCGCCGGCAACGTCTTTGCGCTCACTCTTCTCAAACACGTCGCCCAGCATCCACAGCGCTTCATCCGATTTGCTGTACAAGGGATAGCGCGCCACCAGCGGTGCCAGTCTTCCTGCCGCCGCCCGTCTGTCGCCCTTCACGAAATAATAATAGGCGATCCGGAATTGCCCCTCCGCCAGCACTTCTTGCACCTCGCGCAACTTCTGCTCCCCCTTCGGCGCCAGCGGATCTTTCGGATACTTCTGCAGGAACGTCTGAAACTCTTCTTCCGCCAGCTTCGCGTGCGTGCTGTCGCGGTCCGCCTTGGCCATTTCGTTGTAGTTGGCCATCGCCACTTGCATCTGCGCGTAGGCCGCTTCCGGCAGGAAAGGGAAGAAGACGATAAAGTCCTTATAACCTGCAATCGCCTGCGTGATATTCGCAGTTCCACCTTCTTTAAAATACGAATCCGCAATCGCCAGCTTGGCCTTCGCCAGATACTCACTGTCGGGATACGTGTTGATCAATGTCTGCAGGCCCAGCCGCCCCACTTCGTGGCGTCCGTGCTTGATGTCGTTGATCGCCTTGTCGTAGAGCTGCTTGTCCGGCTCGGCCGTGTTGGTCGCATCCGTCGACTTATTCGTCTTTTTCTTTTTGTGGAAAACCTGGGCATTCGATTGGCTGGCCGACACCAGCACAAACACACACATGAGAAGAAGCGGTAGTTTCCGCAATCCTCACCTCACAATTGGCATTCTGGCTCCGCGCCGCGGTTCCTGGATGGTTGGGTGCAACCTTCGCCGCTCGCTGGCCCCCGCTAGTATACCCTGAACGAAAGGACAGGTTCCCGCGAACTTTGCCCCCACGGCCAGTGCACCAGCCTCTGCCCCTGTGATGCACCCACCCATCTCCAAGGTTTTCCCAGTCGCCCCGACGCAGGAAGGGAGGAGAGCCACCGCTGAATTTTCCGTCATCCCGACCGGAGTGGCCGGTTTTTTCTCCCGCGCCGTCCTCGGCGCGCCGGCCACGGAGCGGAGGGACCGCGGCAAGATTTCGACCTTCTCAATAATCACTAGAATTCGCCCTGCCTCTTATTCGCCGTCCTCCCTCATTTTTCAACGTTTTGTAATACCCATCCTCCTCCTCTCTAACTACAATGTTTCCAACCCGCTCATCCCCGGAGGGAAGCGGCCTCTCTCATGGACAAAAAGAAATTTCTCTTCGTCTCTCTCTCCAGCTTGATCGGCGACATCGCCTGGCAGGTGGTCAAGGAAGGCCACGAAGTCCGCTACTTCGTCGAAAACGAAAAAGAACGCGACATCGCCGACGGCTTCGTCCCCAAATCCAGCGACTACGAAAAAGATTGCAAGTGGGCCGACATCATCGTCTTCGACGACACCCTCGGCCAGGGCGCCAAAGCCCAGGCCCTTCGCGCCTCCGGAAAACCGGTAATCGGCGGCACGGCCTACACCGACAATCTCGAAGACGACCGCTCCTTCGGCCAGGAAGAATTGAAGAAAGCCGGCGTCACCATCATCCCTTATCAGGATTTCGACTCCTTCGATCCCGCTATCGAATTCGTCAAGAAAAATCCCGACCGCTACGTCATCAAGCCCAGCGGCGAAGCCCAGAACGTCAAGCGCCGCCTCTTCGTCGGCGAGGAAGAAAACGGTGAAGACGTTATCGGCATGCTCGAGGCCTACAAAAGAGCTTTCTCCGAGGAAATCAAGGTCTTCCAGCTCCAGCGCCGCGTTAATGGCGTCGAAGTCGCCGTCGGCGGTTTCTTCAACAGCAAGAAATTCATCAACCCCATCAACATCAATTTCGAACACAAAAAATTATTTCCCGGTGAAGTCGGCCCGCCCACCGGCGAAATGGGCACCACCATGTTCTGGAGCGAGCCTAACGTCCTCTTCAACCGCACCCTCCTCAAAATGGAGCCGAAGCTCGCCGAGGAAGGCTACGTCGGCTACATCGACCTCAATTGCATCGTCAACAACAACGGCATCTATCCCCTCGAATTCACTTCTCGCTTCGGCTACCCCACCATCAGCATCCAGCAGGAAGGCATCCTCACTCCCATCAGCGATTTCTTCTGGGAACTCGCCAACGGCCAGGACCCCAAGTGGCGCACCCGCAGTGGCTTTCAAATCGGCATCCGCATCGTCGTCCCTCCATTCCCATTCGACGACGAAGCCACCTTCGACTCCTTCTCAAAAAACGCCGCCATCGTCTTCAAGCGCCCCACCACGGAAGGCATCCACATCGAAGACGTTAAAATCGTCAACCAGCAGTGGCTCGTCGCCGGCACCTCCGGCGTCGTCCTCATCGTCTGCGGACTCGGCCAGACCATGAAACAAGCCCAGGTCCAGGCCTACTCCCGCATCAAAAACATCCTCATCCCCAACATGTACTACCGCACCGACATCGGCGACCGCTGGGTCGAAGACTCCGACAAGCTCCACAACTGGGGCTATCTCCGCTAGCCCCAGGTAGCACGCGTTTCACCCTGCGTTCCTCAAGGGGCACCGTTGAACTTCACCATCGTCGTCTCCGTTCTCTCTGCTCCCCTCTGTTTCCTCTGTGGTGATCTTTCCACTTCCTCTCTTCTCTGTGTCCTCTGTGCTCTTCCTCTGTGCCCTCTGTGTTAAATCCTCTGTCTCTCACACAACTTTCCCCTACTCCCCAACTCTCTCCCCGGTTATCATCTCTTACGCGCAGAATCCATCTAGGAGTCCCCATGAATCGCCTTCTCGCTTCCGCCTTATTGCTGGGTTCCGTATCCGCGGTCGTCCCACTCTCCGCGGGCCCCCAAAACAAAGACGAAGTCGCCAAACTCTCCCTCAAAGTCGGCGACCCCGCTCCCGACTTCACGCTTCTAAGCGACGGCTGGAAAACCGTCAAGCTTAGCGATTTTCACGGCAAGAAAAATGTCTTCCTCGCCGTTTACGTCCTGGCTTTCACCGGTGGTTGAACTAAGCAACTCCAGGCGGTCCAGTCTGGACTCGATTCCGGCAAGATTGATGCAAACGATACCGCAGTTTTTGGCGTAAGTATGGACAGTCCCGCGGCAAACGCCGCTTTCGCCAAGCAGATCGGCATCAAGTTTCCCCTCCTCAGCGATATGAACAAGAAAATGCTCACTTCCTACGGCATCCTCAAAGCCTACGAACAGAAGGGCGACACCTACCAGTGGGCCCTGCGCGCCAACATCGTCTTCGACAAAGAGGGCATCATCCGCCACATCGAAGGCGGCGACAGCGCCGTCGACCCCAACACCGCCGTTTCGATCTGCACCGACCTGCACAAAAAACAGTCCGCGCCATAGGGCCATATACCGGCTTCTTGCCGACATTCCTTTCTGTCATCCCGACCGGAGCGGCGGCGAAGTTTGCCGCCGCGCAGTGGAGGGACCGTGGCAAGATTCCAACACTCAACTAAATCGATGTGATAAATACACAACCCCTCCTCACCGCGCAAAGTACCCCGTCTTCGCCCTCACCCTCACTCCCTCTACTTTCGTCCGAATCACAATCTTCCGGAACGTCTCGTCCTTCGCCCGGTTCGACGGGTAATACGCCACCTCATACGACGTCCGCACCTCCTCCGCTATCTCCCGGAAATACGTGTGTGGATCGGTCTCCTCGGCATCGATATGCGCTCCGCCCGTCTCCTTGGCCACCCGCTCCATCACGCTGATTCCATATTTATTCCGCGCCGTCAAATTCCCGTGCTTCTTCTCCGTATACCGGATCGCGTACACCGGCACATTCTCCGCCTGCGCCGTCTCGATCACCGTCATCATATTGTGCGAACTCGAATTGTCCTCGCCGTCGCTGAACATCAATATCGCCTTCCGCCCCCCGCTCGCCGCCAACTTCTCCGTCAGGCTGTAATAAATCGAATCGTAAAACGCCGTCCCCAGGTCGCGATCCTCCACCGGCCCAATCTCCGCAAAATGTTTTTTCCTTTTGTCGAATTCCTTGTAGTTCTCCAGTATCTGCTCCGCGGAATTCGTGTAATCGCTCACCAGCCGTAGATGATTCCCAAAGCAAACCAGCAGCACCCTGTCCTGCGGCCGCAATATCTCCTTCAAAAAAACTTCCAGGTCCTTCTTATGTTTTTTCCCAAACTCATCCTGGCTTCCGCTCACATCCACAATCAGCGCCAGCGTCAGTGGCAAATCCGTGCTCCGCGCAAAAAACTCAATCTTCTGCGGCACCGCATCCTCCAGCAGTTCCACATCCTCCCGCTTCAGGTTCTCCACCAACCTCCCCTGCGCATCCCGCGCCGTAAACGCCACATTCACCAGATTCACATCCACCTTGATCGGAGCCTGCCCCATCCCCACCCCGCCCATACAGGCGACACACAGAAACAAGCCACACCGCAGTATGTTTTGCATACACCCCTCGCAGAGCAACTCGTAGGATGAAACGCACGCACCTACGCGAATGTTCCCTCCGTTCGTTAAATTGTATTGGGATCCTTCCGATTGCGACTCGCCAGGTTACGAACTCCGGGCTGACAGCTGATGGCTAACAACTGAAAACTAAAAACTAAAAACTTCCCCTAATTCGCCACCGTCAATTCCACTTCCGCGCCCACCCCAATTCGCGTTCCCGCCAGCGGCGCCTGGTCGATCACCGATGCATGCGGCCACTGCGGCGCCGACAAATAGTTCAGCTTCCTCTTCAGTTTCGCCAAATCCAGCCGCCGCTGCGCCTCGATCTCGCTCAAGCCGATCAAATACGGCATCACGTAACTCTCTTCCCGCGGAATCCCCGCCACCAGCACGTCCACTCTCGGCGTCGCCGCATTTCTCCCTTGCTTCGGATTCTGCAGCAGCACCGTCTCCGGCGTCTCATACGGGATGGACACGCTCGAAACCTCTCCCACCTGCAATCCCTCCCGCAGCAATTCAATCCGCGCCGCCCGCAGCGTGTTCTTTTCCAGCGAAGGAATCTCCAGTTGCTTCTGTCCCAGGCTCAGCACCACGTGCGCCTGCTGCGACACTTTCATCAGCATCCCCGGCGGCGGCGTCTGCCGCACCACCTGGTTGATCGGCAAATCGCTGTACAGCCGGTCCGCCACCCGCAACACCAATCCCTTCGACCGCAGCGACTGGCTCGCTTCCGCCACGTTCCTTCCAACCAGGTTGGGCATGGAAACTTCGCGGCCATGAATAGCCACGCGCATCGCGGTAATCGCGCTCAAAAACGCCGCCGAAGCCAGAATAAACACCAGAAACGCCATCCGGCTCAGCCATTCCAATCGTTCCCGGATCGTCATCGCCCCAGCCTTCGGTTCCTCTACTTCCTTTACCTCATTTACTTCCTCAACTTCACTTCTTCAACTCCGGCATCGGATACTCCGGCAACTTCTCCTTGCTCGTATCCGCCCGCTTCACTTCCAACTCATCAAACAGCAGCGACGGCGCAATAATCGTTTGCGGCACGCCGCCCGCCCGGTTACTCACCAGCGGATCATTCCCCAACGCCACCAGATCATTCCGCAGCGCCCTCACATCCAGCTCATTGAACACCGCCCCGCGCACCAACTCCTCATGCCCGTCCGAAGCGTACACCCGATACAGCAGCCGCGGCGCATTCCCTGGCCCCAGCGTATCCACCCGGTATCCATATTGCTTGCCCTGGTCTCCGGCCATCGCCATCAATTTTTTCTTCAACTCCGCCACTGTCTCTGGCTCCGAGCTTTTGAAAATCAGAGTCCCCACTGTAGGAAACGCAGCCGTCCCCGGCGAAGCCCGCCCGTGTCCATTCGAAGAAGGGAAGTCCCGTATCGGCTGCCGCCCGACAAGATAATTCTCCAAAGTCCCGTCGCCCACCACCTTCACCGCTTGCGCCGGCACGCCTTCGCTGTCCACGTCATACGATCCCACCAGCTTCTTCCCGTCAAACTCCTTCATCGTCGGATCGTCCACCACGCTCAAAAATTTCGGCAGGATTCGCGTCTTGTAGCTCGTTGCAAACGCTCCCACCGTCCGGTTCGGCTTCCCCAGTTGCGGCTTCCGCCCCAGAATATTTCCCCCCACCAGCCCCGCCATGATGTCGTCTGCCGCATCCGGCGTAAACAGCACCGGCCCGCGGTAAGACTCCTCCACAATCGGCGACTCGCGCAACGCCTTCAAAGAGTCCAGCGCCTTCGTCGTCTCCTTCACCAGTTCTTCCCGCTTCGGCAAATCCTCCGGCCGCGCTTCCGTCCAGTAAGGATTCCTCTGCAGCCGCATTCCGTCCGCTGCCTGCGCCGCTCCGTTCAGCGTCACCGAAGAGTTCACGCGCCCGTTCCGCACAATTGTGCCTTCCGAATTCACAAAATATTGATTCACCGCGCTAAAACGCGCCGACGCCGATAACATCTCGACCTCCGGATATTTCCGGAACAGGTTGGTCATCTCCTGGATCGTTCGCTTCCACGCGCCTTCGTCCAGCTTCATGGAAACTACCGGTTCCACCTTCGTCACCACAGGCGCTGCCGCAAAATCGTCAATCGGATTCGGGTCCGCGCTGAACTGCTTCAGCGCCGAAAGCTTCTCCGCATACGCATCCGCCGCCGATTTGTACGCCTCATCCGTCATCAGCCAGATCTGCCGCCGCAGCGCGATCGGATCGTCATCCAGCGGCAAAATCGTCGCCCCGCCCATCCCCGGCCCGTAAAAACTGTCCTGCTTGTATTCGCCGATGCGCACCACCACGCGCAGCACTCGGATGTGTTGCCGCTGCGAATTCAGCAGCGCGCCAAACGCCGCCTCCGCGTCATAGTTCTCCACGTCCTCCACGCGGTATTCGATGTAGTAGGGTGACTTCACCTGGTCCATCTTCAACCGATCCTTCGACCGGTCCAGTTCCGTCAGCAGCGCTTCCAGCAGCACGTCGCCCTTCGCCACCTCATGCGCTTTCGCCGTCGTCGCGTCTCCGTCAAAATCTTCCCAAGCCGCCGCCGCGCTCTTCCTCACGCTCGCCGTTCCCGCCAGCAACATCGCCGCCGCAAGCAAACTCACTCCGTTCTTCCACCGCATCACCCCGCTCACGGCTTCACCCCCGTCGAAGTTTCCTTGTCGTTATCCGCGCCAGGCGCCGGCAAAATCGGTGGTCGTTCTCTTCCATGCGCGCGTTTCTGCACTTCCATCTCGCTGAACAGCATCGCCGGAGCCACCGCCGACACCGGCACGCTCCCGCTCTCTGCTCCGCAAACTCCGTTGAACACGTGCTGCGTGTCGCCTGTCGTGATAATCCGCGTCAGCGCAGCCAGCGGCGTCCCCACAATGTCCACGCCGCGCACCAGTTCGTCCGGTCGCCCGTCCGCGTACACCTTATATACAATCACCGGCAGCACCTGGAACGCCTGCGGCAGCGACCTCGTCGTCAGCGTAAATCCTCCCTGAATATCGTCGAAGTACAATCCGTACGGCTTCCCCTGCTTCTTCGCCTCATCAATCAGCATCTGCCGCAGTTGTGCCTCAGGGACCTTCTGGCTCGACGTCACAATCAAATTCCCCTGCCGCCCCGTCGGCATCAGTCCCGGCTGATTCCGTCCGTGCCCGTTCGATTTCTCGAATCCCTTGATCGGCATCCGCGACGTCAGAAAATTCTTCAGCACTCC
>Ga0209647_1003537_pt1 | contig 12054 bp, 5 predicted proteins | sample GraSoi_2013_60cm_FD_185827 | JGI IMG/M metagenome (GOLD analysis project Ga0209647, IMG submission 185827) | Grasslands soil microbial communities from the Angelo Coastal Reserve, California, USA - Sample 9_17_2013_60cm (SPAdes) (version 2) | ecosystem: Environmental > Terrestrial > Soil >... | reverse complement strand
GCCCGGGTTGGTGCGGTCCTCGATCCAGAATTGCGTCATGTCCCTGTCGTTCGCGAAGTGGAACCGCAATGGGGAAGTCAGCCGCAGCGTCCAGCCGTTGTCGAAGGCGCCGATGAATACGGAGGGGCCGCGGCGCAAATCGGTCAAGCTGGTCGAGGCTTCACCCTGCACGCGATAGGTTTTACCGTAGGTGCGCAACAATCCCGCCACATTCACCAGAGGGCTCACGTCATCAATGATGATCGTGACCATGCTGTCGTTTAGCGTAATTTCGCGCTGAGGATCAGCGGCGTCCCGCAGGCGAATCGTCGAATACTGGCTTTGGTCGGCGATGCAAAAGAGCACCGGCTCCGAAGATTTCACGAACGGTTCCCAAAACTGCCTCAAAGCCGGTGGCCGCGAAGCGAACCACGCTGTCGTCGCAACTCCCGCCAGCACGAGTAGCAGCAACCCAACCGCGTACTGCCAACCCTTGATCGCCGTGTGTGCGGTTTGGGCAGCGGGCGCGTCTGCGCCTGCTGGATGAGCCGAATGAATCTCATCCGTTTGGCTCGGCGATAGCGTGGAAGTTAATCCCGCAGGTCGTCCGGGCCAGGAATATTGCGGCGCATAAGAACCGGCCGGCAGGTACAGACGAATCTCCTGGCTATGTTTTGGATCCTGATAATACAGTTCGATACGTTTGCGGATTTCAGCGGCAGTGACACGCACGATGGGGTCCGTGTTCGTGTCGTAATCGGCGGAGCGGCCAAAAATCTCCACGCCGAGGATTCTTTCCTTCAACTGATCCGTTTGGCCGGCCAGCGAGTGCGCCACAACATACTTCAGGAAGCTGGGATACCGTTTGCTGGAATTGAATAGGGGTGTAGCGAGCAACTTTTCAAGTTGCTGATGAACGGCGGCCTTTTCGAGGTCGCTGGAAGGTGTCCAGCTTTCCGCAACTTGCTCTGCTAGCAAGGTTCCCCTAACACCCCAACTTGGCCATAGAATGTCGCCCAACCACCCGGGCGAGCACCAAACCAACTAATTTCGGCTATCGGAAAAGCAATTTCCCAAGATGCTACAGCGATTTGTGCGTTGCCGCAACGTAAAATGGGGCTGCAAGGGCTCTTAACGTCCTCTTAACGTTCCCTCAAGTTTATGATAAACATAGACTTACCGGTTGATTAAAGGTCTTATCTTTTTTAACCCGATTCCTTTACCAGCAAAGCATTGCCAGCTTGATGCGGAGTTTTCTATAAGTTGCACCAGTCTTTTGGATTTGGTCCGCCAACCCAAGCACGAATTTCGGGCACAGCCAGCGCTTCGAAGTCGCAAAGGGAGCCTGCAGGGTTCGGCGGTAATCGGGGTGGCATTCTGGCTTCAGCCAGCGTGTCCAGGAGGAATTTCCTAATGTCAGGCAAAGCACGGTCGTGGAAACAGATAATCTTGGCAGTTATTCTGGCGGCGCTAACTTTGACCGCGGGACAGGTTTATGGGCAGTCCCAGGCGATTACCGCAACACTTAGCGGAACTGTCCTTGACCCCACAGGTCAGACAGTTAGCGGGTCCAAGATAACCCTGGTGAGTCCCGAACGCGGAATCTCTCGCACCTATGTGACCACGGATACAGGATTCTACTCTTTCACACTACTCCCTCCCGCTACGTACAGACTTCAAGTGGAGGCTCCAGGTTTCAAGCACTACAGGCAAGACGGAATCGAGTTAATACCGGGGCAGACCGCTGTGCAGAATGTCGGATTGTTGGTTGGAGCGGTTTCCGAAAATATCGAAGTCACTTCGCAAGCGCCCCTGCTGAACGCGGAAAACGCCAATATTTCGTCGGATGTTTCCGCCAGGCAGGTCGTGGATCTTCCTCTGAACTTACGAAGCGTCATAGGTTTGGCCAGCTTGAGCTCTTCGGTGAGTCACGCTGCGGAAGACCAGATTGTGGGCTCGCCGGGCAGTGCCGCAACCGCCGATCAGGATGTTTCGTTCCTGAATTTCGGCGGCACGTTCTTCAACACCGCTGCCTACTTGCTGGACGGCACGTATGACACGCGTCTCGATTGGGGCGGCGTTATCTACGTTCCTTCAGTGGACGCCGTGCAGGAGTTCAAGATTCAGACCAATGCATTCACCTCTCAGTATGGCTGGAGCAGCGGGAATGTCATCAACGTCGTGACCAAGTCCGGTTCCAACCAGCTCCACGGCGATGCCTGGGAGTTCTACCGCAACAACAGTGTGGACTCGAAAAACTTTTTCAGTCCAGGCTCGCAACCCAGCTTCACCCGCAATCAGTTTGGCGGCACCGTTGGCGGCCCAATACGCCGAAACAAAACCTTCTTCTTCGGTTACTACGAGGGCCGGCGGCAGGGGTCGCCCGCAACTCTCCTAACCACCGTGCCCACGGGTGACGAACGGAACGGTAACTTTTCCGCGCTCCTGGGTGCGCAAGCCGTCGATGCCCAAGGCAAACCGGTAGTTGATGCGGAAGGTAGACCGGTTTTGACTGGTGCCATCTACAATCCGTTCAGCACGCGGCAGATCACGGCCGGGCAGGTTGATTCCAGCACCGGTCTGACGGCTTCGAGGTCTGGTTTTATACGCGATCCCTTCCCGGGTAACCTGATCCCCTCAAATCTGATGGACACAATTGCCAAAAGCATCGCAACAGGCAGCTATTGGCCCAACCCCACAAACACCAACGCCCTCGTAAACAATTTTGCACAGGCCTCCTCCAACCCGGCGCATTCCGATGAGTATTCCGTCCGCCTCGATCACAATTTCACCGACAATGATCGCTTTAACGCGCGCTGGTCGCAGAAATACGAATCGAAAGTAAACTCCCCAACCTTTTACGGAGCTTCCGATCCAGGGGGACCGGGCGTAACCGCTCCCAACAATCGCTATAGCATCAACGCTGGTTACACCCACGTTTTCAATCCGACGTTCGATGTCAGTTTCAATTTCGGGGTCAACCGCCACGTCGAGCAATCCGTGACACAAAGCTTTGGATTCAAATCTTCGACACTTGGACTGCCGTCCTTCATTGATGGGATTGCCCCGTCGTTCCCTCAAATTCAGCCACAGAATTACGCTTTTCTTGGGGCGCCCCAAAACCTGGATAACTACATCGTGCCGCAAACCATTTGGACCGACTCCGTCGACTTCACAAAAATCAGGGGAAGGCACAGCATCGGATTCGGTTTTATGGACGTGTGGGGCCGCATCGACGGCGGCCACTTCGCCAACACCACTCTTGAGTTTCAAACTACCTCCACGGCGGGGCCCGATCCCCAACAGGCAACGCCAGGGACCGGCAACGGTTTCGCTTCCTTCCTGGTCGGTGTGGGGAGCGGGAAGGACCAGACGGGTTTCAACAAGTTCCCAGCCACCGATAAGCACCTCCTTGGCTGGTACGTCCAAGACAGCTGGAGAACGACGAACAAACTCACCCTCAATCTGGGATTGCGCTATGAGATCCAGACCGCCCCGACGGAAAGGCACAACGCGCAACAGTATTTTAATTTTACGGCCACGAACCCGATCAGTTCTGCCGTTGGCTTTAATGTTCCCGGTGAGCTGGTCTTCAATTCCAGCGACAACCGGGGCGTCTACCATACTTCCCATACTAATTTTGCCCCGCGCATTGGCGCGGCCTATCAGTTGCGTGACAAGCTTGTGCTCCGTGGCGGTTATGGCGTCTTCTTCGTTCCCAGCTACTATGGTCAGGGACCAAACATTGGCTACTCGCAAGGCACTCCGTGGGTCACCACTCTCAATGGTGGGCTGAACCCATCCTCGACTCTCAGCGGAAATGCAGCTTTGGGATTGCCCAGCGCATTTCCCAACGGCCAGGTACCTTCCACAGGCAATTCTCTTGGCGGATTGACGGACGTTGGATTCGGGCTTAACCCTGTTACCGACCCCATCCGGCATTCTGCGTACGTCCAGCAATGGATGACCGGAATGCAATACAGCTTCACGAACAACGATTTGGTGGACATCACCTACGTCGGCAATCACGGAGTTCACGTACTCTCTCAATTTCTGGAATGGAACGAACTTCCCGTCTCAGCTCTGGCCTTAGGGAATCAGCTCATCCAGCAGGTGTCCAATCCGTTCTTCAAATCGATCACTGCAAGTGGATGCGGCCTCAGCAATCCAACCGTTCAGCAAGGCCAGTTGCTGCTGCCGTTCCCGGAATACTGCAGCGTGACAGAGGCGCAGCCTGCTGTCGGAGGGTCGACCTATAATGCCCTTCAGGCTACCTATACCCATCGTTGGCACTCCGGCCTGGAACTCAACGTTTCCTACACTTATTCGAAATTCATGGACAACGTCCAGGGAGCTTCCGGCTGGGCCTTCCCGGGCAGTGGGAGTTCCGTCCGGAACTCCTACGACCTGGCAGCGGAACGCTCCGTCGACGCGAGCGACCTCACCCACAGCCTGGTCATTAGCCACAACTACGAATTGCCTTTTGGAAAAGGCAAACAATTCGGCGCCGATTGGAATCGAGCAATGAATGCGGCCCTGGGGGGCTGGCAGTGGAGCGGCATCCTGACAGCACACACGGGGTTGCCTCTTTCTATCACCCCGGCACAAAACAATACAGGTGGATTCGGCTTCAACCAGCGACCCGACCGGGTACCGGGAGTCAGCCCCATACCGCAAAACCAAAACATCAACGACTGGATCAATGCGGCGGCCTTCTCGCAACCCGCACCATTTACCTTCGGAAATGCGTCAAGATTCCTGTCCGACCTGCGTGCCCCTGGCTTCGTCAATTGGGATATGGGACTGGAAAAATCGTGGAATTTCACGGAGACCATGCGTTTCCAGTTCCGCTTCGAACTCTTTAATGCCTTCAACCATCCGAACTTTTTCACGCCAGACACCAATCTGGGCGATTTCAACCCCAATCCCGCCATCAACAATTTCGGGAGGATAACCAATGCCTACCCGGCGCGCAGCTTGCAATTCGCGGGGAAATTCTACTTTTAGCGGCTGGTGCTTATAAAGGTTGCTCTCCACACCCTGGGAGAGCGAGTGACGCAGGCCGGGAGAGGAAATTTGTAGTCGAGGAACGGCTCCCGGCCTGTCCACCATCCCAAACTCTCGTGAACTGGAATTTCCGGCCAGTGAACAGATGTTCCGGGTGACGGAACCAAGTGAGCTTGACGATTATCTCCAGCAAAGAAGGGAACTGCTTTTCCCGCGTCTCTGTCGCGCGATGGAGCATCAGGAACGGTTTGAGCCTTCGCGGTATACCAGGACGGATGAATGAAGATTCCGAAATCGGGTAGGGGATTGTGGAAACGCACCGGGTTCGTTCTGGTTGCTCTGGGTTTCAGCTATCAGGCAAATCCCGCTGATGTTGCGTCAGGCGAGCACAATCCCAAGACCGTGCAGATTGCCGGCAAACCACTGGAGCCAGATTCCAGCAAAGCTCTTCCGAATGGGGTCGAACTCCGCCGCTCCGGAATGCTTCTTCAGGTCCTTGCTCTTCGCGACAATGTCCTGCGCGTTCGCCTCGCGGCGAAGGGTGAGTTGCCCGAAGATGCGTCCTGGGCGGTTCCGTCAGAGATCCGCCAGCAGCATGTTGATGTCACTCCGGACACGACCCCTGACGCTGCCGGCTTTCGCACGAGGGCGCTTCGCGTCCGAATCGAGCGCGCCACACTCCGCCTCTCCATAACCGATTTGCAAGGCAACGTGCTGCAAGAAGACGCCGACGGATGGCCCGCGGAATTTCACGCGGACTCTTTCCGTGTATTCAAGAAAATGCCGCCCGATGAGCATTATTTCGGCCTCGGGGACAAAGTTGGACCTCTCGATCGCCGCGGCCAGTCCTTTCGCCTCTGGAACACGGACGCATTTTGTTTTCAAGAATCGACCGACCCGATTTACAAGAGCATTCCTTTTTTCATGACCATGCGTGCCGGGAGCTCCATGGGCTTTCTGCTCGACAACACCTGGTCTTCCAATTTCGATTTCGGCAAGAGCGAGCGAAACACCTATTCTTTTGGCGCGGAAGGCGGCCCGGTCGACTATTACGTTTTTTATGGACCTGATCCGAAGCAGGTCGTCGAAACCTACGCTTGGCTCACGGGTGTTCCGCCGCTTCCTCCGATGTGGTCGCTCGGCTTTCAGCAATCGCGTTTCAGCTACGAAACCGAAGCCCGTGTGCGCGAAGTCGCATCTCGCCTGCGGGCCGACAAGATTCCCTCCGACGTGCTTTATCTGGACATCGATTTCCAGAAAGAGCACCGCCCTTTCACTGTGGATACAGAACACTTCCCGCATTTTGAGCAGATGCTTTCCGACCTGAAGCGCGAGGATTTCCACGTTGTCGCGATCACCGACCTGCACATCGCACGCGTTCCCGGCGCCGGTTATGCACCGTACGACTCGGGGCTCGCCGCGGACAGTTTCGTGAAGAATCCCGACGGCTCGGTCTATGTCGGCTCGGTTTGGCCGGGGCCTTCGGTTTTCCCGGAGTTCACGCAGAAGAAGACCAGGGACTGGTGGGGTTCGCTTTATAAACCGTTTTTGTCTGAAGGCCTCGCTGGATTTTGGAACGATATGAATGAGCCCAGCGTTTTTCTGACCGACAACCTGACGATGCCGGACAACGTGCAGCATCGTATCGACGAGCCTGGCTTCCGTCCCCGGACCACAACCCATTTGGAAATTCACAATGTCTACGGAATGGAGAATTCCCGCGCCACATACGAGGGACTGAGGAAGCTTGACCCCGACACGCGCCCGTTCGTCCTAACCCGGGCCACCTACGCCGGCGGCCAGCGTTACGCGGCCACGTGGACCGGCGACAATACTGCTTCATGGGATCACCTGCGATTAACTACACCGATGCTTTTGAATTTGGGCCTCAGCGGGTTTGGGATGAGCGGCGCGGACGTCGGCGGATTTATCGGAACGCCCGGTCCGGCCTTGCTTACACGCTGGACCGAACTCGCCACGTTTCAACCCATCGACCGGAATCACACCAACAAGGGCTCTGGCGACAAAGAAGTCTGGGTCCACGGTCCGGAGCAGGAAGCTATCCGTCGCCGCTACATTGAGGAGCGCTACCGGCTCATGCCGTATCTCTACACGCTGGTCGAAGAACTTTCACGCACCGGATTGCCCGTTGTTCGGCCGCTATTTCTGGAATTCCCTCGCGCCACAATGGATTTGCAACCACTGGATCTCAAAGCAGGCAACGAATTCATGTTTGGTCCCGACCTGCTGGTTGCTCCGCCGCCGTTTCCTGAGCAACCGGAGGCCTATTCCCTCAAGCTTCCACCGGGTGTATGGTACGACTATTGGACGGGCGAAAAAATCCAGCAAACGACAACGCCGGATGGCGGAAAGGAAGCCGAGTTGCGGATTCAGCCGAAGCTGGACGTGCTTCCGGTCTATGTGCGAGAAGGTTCGATCATTCCTTTGGAGCCGCTCATTCAGAGCACAGACGAGAAACCGCAAGGCCCGCTGACGCTGCGGGTGTACCCCGGGAAAGATTGTCGCGGCTCAGTGTATCTTGACGATGGGAAAACCCTGGCCTACACGCGCGGCGAATTTCTGCGCATTGACTTTTCCTGCTCTATTACCTCATCAGGAGTTGAACTGCACGTTGGCGAGCGAAGAGGCAGCTCACTCCCCTGGTGGAAAACCATTCATCTGGAAGTCTACGATTGGCAAAGCCCCGCGGCCCGCGTCACGCAAAAGCAGAAGCCGGGGGCCTTGGATGATTCTGTCGATCCGACCCGGCACGTGCTGACATTGGAGTTGAACGACGATCCGCGAGGCAGCGACCTCGAAATTCTCCGCGTCAACTGAGGGCGGCTCGGCGGCCGGATGGCTTGCGCACGGAACGGATTTCTCGCAGTCTGACTCAGTGAACTTCAAGGAAAGATTCGAATTGCCTTTCGCACAACTCTCCAAAGCTAGTGTGCCGGCGTTACTCTGCACGCTCAGCCTGCTTGGGCAAGCGCCGCCCCCTGGCGCCGCTGGCCGCTTTGACGTGCGCGTCCCAAAGGGGATTGATTTTGTCCTTCGCAACTCTCCGACTTCCAGAAAATACCTAATCGAAACAATGCCTGGCGGAGTCGCCCTGCTGGATTACAATAACGATGGCCTGCTGGACATTTTTCTCGTGAATGCAGGGCATGTCCGCGATCCTCTGCCCAGGCTTCCGCACTTCGACCGCCACGAACCCTCTTACTGGAATCGTTTGTATCGCCAGAACAAGGACGGCAGCTTCACCGATGTCACCCAGCAGGCCGGGCTAGCAAATGTGGACGACGGCGACTATGGAATGGGCGTCGCCGTTGGAGACTACGACAACGATGGCTATCCCGATATTTACGTCACCAACTTCGGCAAAAACATTCTCTATCACAACAATGGAGACGGCACATTTACAGACGTTACGGCAAAAGCGGGTGTGGCGGCGGGCGGCTGGTCTGTCTGATCTCTTCGTTACGCGCTATCTCGATTGGACGGTTGCGAACAGCAAAACCTGCGGCAACGAAAATGCCATGTATTGTCCACCCACGGAATTTCCCGCCATTTCGAACATCCTTTATCACAATCGAGGTGACGGCACATTTGAAGACGTGAGCGTCCCGTCAGGCATCGCGGCGAGAAAAGGCCACAGTCTGGGAGTGGCGTTTGCCGACTATGATGGCGACGGCTTCACCGACATTTTTGTGGCCAGCGATGTCACCAATCAATTTCTCTTCCACAACAACGGCAACGGCACCTTCACCGAATGCGCTCTGGAATCCGGCGCGGGGTTGACCAGCGACGGCAAAATGCTTTCCGGCATGGGCGTGGCGTTTCAGGACTACGACAACGATGGCCTTCCAGACCTTCTCGTCACGCAACTTCCTCACCAGCCCTACGTCGTCTTCCATAACGACAGCCACGGTTTGTTTAGCGCCCAGGAACTGGAAAGCGGCTTCGGCGCGATCTCCGGAAAATCTTCCGGATGGGGAGTGGGCCTGGAGGATTTTGATAACGATGGATGGAAAGACGCGTTCATCGTCCAAGGTCACGTCTTCGACAATGTGGAGAAGTACGACAGTTCGCTGCGCTACAAGGACACTCCACTGCTGTCGCTGAATCACAATGGACATTTTGAGAAGGCGGATGCCGGCTCGGATGTGCCGGTCGCGGGGCGTGGCGCCGCGTTTGGCGATCTGAACAATGACGGCTGGGTGGATGCCGTCACCACGTCTCTCGGCGATCGCCCACAAATATTTATGAATCGTGGAGGCAATGCACACTGGCTGACTATCACCCTGCGCGGCAAGCGCAGCAATCGCGACGGTTTCGGCGCCCGCGTTCAGGTAAACGGACAGGTTCGCTTCGCCACCGCCGCCGGAAGCTACCTGTCTTCAAACGACAAACGCCTCCATTTCGGCCTTGGCTCCGCGAAATCTGCCGACGTCGAGATCAATTGGCCCTCCGGCGTTCACCAGTTTTTGCGAGGCGTTTCGGTCGATCAATTTCTCACCATAGAGGAATCCACACAGCCTCGAAACTTGTACTTCGTACGCCCCCTGAATCAATAGAATCGTGTCCAAAAAATCCTCACCGGGCGGGTAGGGTCGGCGACTAACTGCTTCTGGGTGTTCGTTAACCGCTTGAGGATTCCCGCGCTCCAACTGCGACACTAAACTCAACGAACCTAAAATCGTTGTCACTCTAGATCCGACCCAGCCAAAAAGTTAGCCGCACTAGACGAGTCACATCCGCTGGTGAGTCCTTCTCGATCTTTGTAGATGTGTCTCCCGATGAATACTTCGCTGGGCAAAAGTTTGACCGAATTATCTGAGATTCGAGTCACGTCCGCTGTCGAGAAATGTCCTGTGCAATCTTTAGGGTAAAGACCGGATTGTTGCTGGAATCCGCCTCCGCTATCGTGCGACCAGGTTCGAATTTCCGTTCGTCAGTCGACAATTTTGAGCGGCACGACGAGCATCACGGGGACAAGGACTGATTGGCATCGGGAGCCACCTGAAAATGGGACTCCAATGGCGGTAGCTTCTCTGGGGGACGGAATGAGCACGCGGAATCAACCTTGGCCGTGGTACGCGATTCTGACTAAGTCTGGCCGGGAAAAGAATGCGACGTTGCTGTTGGAGAACTCCGGTTTTGAATGTTACCTCCCCGTCAGCAAATCCAGCCGCAGGTGGTCTGATCGCGTGAAAGAATTTGATGTGCCGTTGTTCCCGGGATATCTGTTTTGCCGGATGAATCCGAACGACCGGCTGCCGGTTCTGATTACGCCGGGCGTGGTGCAGATTGTCGGCAGGGGGAAGACGCCGATTCCGATCGAAGAGCACGAGATTGGAGCGATCAAACGGGTGGCCAGCAGTGGACTCGCGGCGATGCCGTGGCCGTACTTGCAGGTAGGCCAGACGGCCCGGATTGAGGAAGGGCCATTGCAGGGACTGAGCGGAATCGTGGTGAGAATCAAGTCCGGATTAAAACTCGTACTCTCCGTCCAGTTGCTGCAGCGCTCAATTGCAGTGGAAATTGACCGCAACTGGATTCGTGCCACGCGCTCCGCCGGATCCGTGGAACATCAAAACGCCACACAAGTGCCAAACTTGGCTGCCGTTTAGATAATTAAATCTGGGTGCGCCCAACACCCCAGGCGATTGTGTAACGAGTTGTTTTGCACCTTAATAACAGGCCAGATCTACGCCCACCAACACTGGCCGGTAAAAATCCTTCCTCCCAGCGGATCTCGAGAAGACCATGCAATTTCTTGTATTCATCGCCGCACTGTTGTTATCCGCACTGTTCACGCGCATGGTTCGTGATTACGCCAACCGGCACGGTTGGGCTGCTCCGCCGGCTTCGGATCGCCATGTCCATACGCGGCCAATACCGCGGCTCGGCGGGGTCGCGATTTTCCTGACGCTCTGGTGCATCGCCCTGTTGGCGCATTGGGTGCCGGAACATTTCGGGATGAGCGAATTTCCGCTGTCGCAGCTGACGGTGAAGATCCTCGGGCCGGCGACGATTATTTTCCTGCTTGGGCTGATTGACGATTTCTGCGATATCAGCGCTTACGTCAAATTCTCCGTACAGGCTCTGGCGGCGACGCTGTTGTATTTCAACGGCATAGGAATTTCCCAGCTGACGATTCTCGCCGGCCATCCCCACCTGGGCTGGCTGGTGGGGCTCCCGCTGACGATTCTTTGGGTTCTCTGGATTACCAACGCGTTCAACCTGATTGACGGGTTGGACGGGCTGGCCGCCGGATCGGCGCTGCTGTCCACTTTGGTGAGCTGCGTTGTCGCGATTGTCGGTCACAATGAAGTTGTTCTGGTGCTGACGCTCGCGCTGGCCGGGGCGATCAGTGGATTTTTGCGGTACAACTTCAACCCGGCTTCAATCTTCCTCGGTGATTGCGGCAGCCTGCTGATCGGATTTTTGATCAGTGCGATTGCCATCGCCGGTTCGCACAAGTCTCCGACGATGGTGGCCGTCGCGATTCCCATCGTCTCCCTGGGGCTTCCGATTCTGGACGTGACGTTCGCGGTGCTGCGGCGGTTCCTGAGTTATAAGCGCCTGTTTGCGCCGGATCGCGAGCATATTCACCATAAATTGCTGGGCAAAGGAATTTCGCACCGGCAGACCGTGCTGCTGCTTTACAGCGTCAGCGCATGCTTCTGCCTGTTTAGCCTGTTGCTTCTGAATCCTGGCGGCGCCGCGCTGGCCGCGGTTTTGCTGGTAATAGGAATCGGCGTGCTGATTGGAGTGCAGCAATTGAAATATCACGAGTTTCTGGAACTTGGCCGCGCGGCCAGTCGCACCCTGAATCAACGCCACGCGATCGCCAACGGAATCAGCGTGCGGCGGACGGCGGACAAGCTGGAGATTTGCTCCAGCTTGCCGCAGTTTTGTCGAATTCTGCGGGAGTGCCTGGAACCGATCGGTTTCGATGGCTTCGGACTCTATCTCTCGGCCGGGTTGCCGCCGCATGCGGACCTCGGTCCCTCCAAACTAATGAGCAGAACCATAATTCAATATTTTTGGGACCAGCTCCCG
>Ga0209647_1003536_pt1 | contig 12057 bp, 8 predicted proteins | sample GraSoi_2013_60cm_FD_185827 | JGI IMG/M metagenome (GOLD analysis project Ga0209647, IMG submission 185827) | Grasslands soil microbial communities from the Angelo Coastal Reserve, California, USA - Sample 9_17_2013_60cm (SPAdes) (version 2) | ecosystem: Environmental > Terrestrial > Soil >... | reverse complement strand
CGAGAGGCAGGCGCTTGCCTGCCGCCTTTGGGCGGCCTCCCGAGGCCGCCCCGAGTCAGAGTGGGTCGCTTGCGAAAGGGTCGCCCAGTCGAACCTGAGGGCGCTGATGCTGTAGCCCACGTGGTGAGAGCAGCGCAAAGGGGACGATGGTCGCGGCCTGAACCTCCTGGCTTCCGCCAGGAGAGTGGCTCAGGATTGGCCGTCCTCGCGCCCGTGCAGCTCGGCGGGCGGATGCGTCGCCTCGACCGCGGTAAAGGGCTCGAGAATCTTGTAGTTGTGCTCGGAGCCTTTGGGCACGACATACGAATCGCCCGGCTCCAGGAACACCATCTGCCCCTCGATATGCAGCTCGGCACGGCCCGCGATAACGTAGCCGATCGTCTCATACGGGCGGCGATGCGGCGGCAGCTTCTCGCCTGGCTGCTCATCCCGCCACAGGCGCATCGACATACCGACGCCTGACGCCAGGTAGGCGCGGCCATCCTTGCCTCGCGGCGCGCTTGCGCCCTGCACTTTTGTTACGCTTGTATCGCCCATGGTATGCTCCCCTCCAGATTCATCCTGGTACCTGGAGATGTACAGATCGCGCAGGTTGCATACCAGCGTTTCAGCGCCTGCTTGCTGGTTGCCGCCCGTGGCCTTGACGATGACTGGCGCGGCACTTGCTGCTGAAGGCTGCCGGCGCCGCGTCGTGCGGACACACGGACGCGCGGGAAGCCGCCACCCTCGCCGTGGGGCTACCCTCGGCGGGAGGGCGAGCGGACGTGTTGTGTAGGGCGAAGGGGGATGCCCATGTCGAAGGATGCGACGACCACGCACTACATCGGCGAGCGCCGCAAGCGCATCGAGGACGTGCCTCTCCTCACCGGCACCGGCGAGTATACGAGCGACCTGCGCTTCGAGCAGATGGCCGAGCGCCCGCATCGTCCGTGTCGACACGGCGCCCGCGCGCGCGGTCCCTGGCGTGCTCGCCGCGTTCTCGGCTCGCGAGCTGCCGGAGGTGCTCAAGCCGCTGCCCGGCACTCCGCGCGCGCCCGGCAGCCACTTCGTCGCGCCGACGCCGCTCGCGGCCGAGGTGGTGCGCTTCGTCGGCGAGCCGGTCGCGGTGGTCGTCGCCGAAGACGCCTACGCGGCGGAGGACGGTGCCGAAGCGGTCGTCGTCGAGTATGCCCCACTGCCCGCCGTGGTGGATGTCGAGCAGGACCCCGTGACCACTCCGGTGATCCACGATGGATGGGCTTCCAACGTGGCGGATCACTTCGTCGTCGTGGCCGGCGCGGGCGCGCGGGCGCTAGAGCGCGCGCCGGTGGTCGTGGAGGAGACGCTCGCCATCGGCCGGCTGAGCGCGCAGCCGATGGAGCCGCGAGCGGTGGCCGCCGTCTACGACGCCGCAGAGGGCCGGCTGACGGTCTATCTGGCGACGCAGTCCGTCACTCAGGCCCATCGGGGCTTCAGCGAGATGCTCGGCTTGCCGCTCGAGCGCGTGCGCGTGGTCGTGCCGAACATCGGCGGCGCGTTCGGCGTCAAGACGCGATTCTACGGCGAGGAGGTGCTGGCGGCACACCTGGCGATGCGCCTGGGCCGCCCGATGCGGTGGGTCGGCGACCGGCGCGAGGAGTTTACCGTCACGAATCAAGGTCGCGCGCAGCTCCACCACGTCCGCATCGGCCTCGACGATGACGGCCACATCCTGGCCTTCGTCGATCACTTCCTGCAAGACGCCGGGGCCTACAACATCACCGCGAGCGGCCCGGCCCTCAATGCCGCCATAACGGCGCACGGCCCGTACCGCATCCCCCACCTCGAGATGGCCTGCGACATCGTGCTGACCAACACGACGCCGACGGGCCCCTACCGCGGCGCCGGCCGGCCGGAGGGCGCGTACGTGATGGAGCGCATGCTCGACCGCGCGGCGGAGGCGATGGGACTCGACCGGGCGGAGCTGCGGCGGCGCAACCTGATCCGCCCGGAGGAGCTGCCCTACGACACCGGCATGAAGCGCCAGGATCGGGCGGTCGTCTTCGATGCCGGCGACTATCCCGCCGGTTTCGAGCAGGTGGTGCGGTCCATCGACTATGAGGGCTTCCGCACGCGGCAGCGGGCGGAGCGCGAGCGCGGCGTCTACCTCGGCATCGGCGTGGCGAACTGTCTGGAGATGTCCGGCATCGGCCTGGGTGACAGCGCACGCGTGCGTCTCGACGCGAGCGGCGACGTCGTCGTGATGACCGCCGTCTCGCAGATGGGCCAGGGGCACCCGACGGCCTATGCCCAGATCGCGGCCGAGCGGCTAGGCGCGCCGATCGAGCGCGTGCGGGTGATCGAGGGCGATTCGGCCACCGGAGTCGAAGGCATCGGCACGTTCGCCAGCCGCTCCACCGTGGCGGCCGGCAACGCGATTGCCCTCGCCGCGCAGCGGGTGCGCCAGCGACTGCTCGACGCCGCGGCCCAGCAGCTGGAGGCCAGCGAGGACGACCTGGAGTGGCAGGGCGATGACATCGTGGTGCGCGGCGCACCGGGCCGTCGCATCGCCTTGCGGGGCGTCGTCGCACAGGCCGGCGGGGAGAGCATCGAGGAGGTGGCCAGCGGCCAGGGGACGCCTACGTTCGGCTTCCAGGGGCACGGCGTCACCGTCGCCGTGGACCCCGACCTGCTGACCGTGGAGGTGCGCGACTACGTCATCTGCCACGACGCGGGCACCGTGGTGAACCCGCTGCTCGCTGAAGGCCAGACGATCGGCGCGGCGGTGCAGGGCCTGGGCAACGTGACGTCCGAGGAGATGCGCTACGATGCCGCGGGTCAGCCGCTCGCCACCACGCTGCACAGCTACATCCTGCCGAGCAGCGTCGACACGCCGGAGTACCGGCTCTACGAGCAGCACTTTCCCGCGCGCACGAATCCTGAAGGGTTCCGCGGGTTGGGGGAGGGCGGCACGATACCGTCGTTGCCGGCGCTCGCCCAGGCCATCGAGGATGCGCTGTCGCCTTTTGGCGTGCGCCTGAACGCACTGCCGTTGACGCCCCAGCGTTTGAGTGAAGCGCTCCAGCGGCAAGCGGGACGAGGAGGCGCCGCATGAAGCCGCGCGCGTTCGACTATTACGCGCCCGCTTCGCTCGACGAAGCGCTTGCGCTGCTCGCGCGCTACGGAGCGCGCGCCCGGCCGCTTGCCGGCGGACAGAGCCTCGTGCAGCTGATGAACATGCGCGAGGTCAGTCCCGAGATCATCGTCGACCTCAACCGCGCGCCCGAGCTGGCATACGTGCGCACCGCCGCGGGCGGTGGGCTTGTCGTCGGCGCGATGGCGCGCCTGCAACACCTGGCGACCTCCGCGGCCGTGCGCGGGGGCAATGCCGCCGTGACCCAAGCGGCGAACCAGGTCGCGTTCCCCGCCGTCCGCAGCCGGGGCACGCTGGGCGGCAACGTGGCGCATGCCGAGCCGGGAGCGCAGCTCCCCCTGGTGCTGAGCGTGCTCGACGCGCAGGTGACGGTCGCGCGCCAGGGCGCACGCCGGAACATGCTCCTCGCGGCGGTCTTTGGCGGCGCCCGCGTGAACACACTCGCGCCGGAGGAGTTGCTCGTCGAGGTGTGGATTCCGCCGCTCGCACTGGCGGCGGGGTACGCGATCTGTGAGTTCCGCCGGGGACACAGCGGCCCGCCGCTCGTGACGGTTGCCACCATCCTCGAGCTGGACGACGCTGGGGCGATCGTGACGGCGAGGATGGGTGTCTCCGGTGCCAGCGACGTTCCGTTACGGCTACGCGAGGAAGAGTCGCTGCTCGTGGGCCAGACGGCATCGGAGGCGACATTCGCAAGCATCGCGGAGCATGCGGCGGCGCGCGCGCAGCGTGGCGATCCGGTGCTGGCTGGGGTGGACCTACGGCGACGCGCCGTGCGTGCTCTGCTGCTGCGTGCGCTCACCGACAGTGCGGCGCGCGCGACGCAGGCCGAACGCCAGGAGGGCTTGTGATGGTCGAGGAGATCGCGCTGGTGGTGAACGGCAAGCCCGCGACGGTCCAGGTTGAGCCTCGTCGGCTACTGGCAGACGTGCTGCGCGAAGAGCTGCGGCTGCCCGGCACGCACATCGCCTGCGGCTACGGCATCTGCGGCGCGTGCACGGTGCTGCTGGACGGCGAGCCCGTCCGCTCGTGCCTAATATTCGCCGTGCAGGCAGCGGGCCGCCGCGTCACCACGGTCGAAGGGCTGGGGACCGCCGAGCACCTGCACCCGCTGCAACGTGCGTTCTGGGAGGAGCACGGCTTGCAGTGTGGCTTCTGCACGCCCGGTTTTTTGCTCACGGCGGACTACTTGCTGCGCACCAACCCGCACCCGACGCGCGCGGAGATCCGCGAGGCGCTGGTCGGCAACATCTGTCGCTGCACTGGCTACCAATTCATCGTGAATGCCGTGGAGCGCGCCGCCGCCGAGCTGGCAGGGGAAGCGGCGGAGGTGGCGGACGGAGAAAGACCCTGACCGATGGTATGAGTACCCGCCACGCTGACGCCGGTCCGCAGTGGCGGCCTCCGCGTGGCCCTCTGCTCCTGACCCGCAGCGGCGAGGAGCGCGGTCTGGGCTAGCGGCCGTGGCCGGAAACGTTCGCGTCCGCGCCATCCGCCGAGCCGGCCTGCGCCTGCGCGAGCAGCTCGTCGCGCACCTCCCACAGCTCGGGGAACAGCAGGTCGCGCAGTGTCTTTTCGAGGGCGGGCATGGGTGTGCCGCCGGTGCCGATGGCGCGCAGCCCCAGATTGCGCTCGGCGAGCTTGAGGTGCGCGGCGCGGAAGAGGTGGAACTGCTCGTCGAAATCGGTCAGTGCCTCGCCGCAATCGTAGAGCAGCAGGTGGACGTTGGGCGCGCTGTAGACCTGCAAGAGCGTCAGCCCTTCGCGCACGAGTGCGCCGGTGAAGGCTTCCCAGAGGTCGGGCGCGGCGTGTAAGATCGCGCGGAAGCCGGGCGAGTCCGCGCCGCTGCCGTTGCCGAGCCCCGCGCGAATGGTGAGGAAGTCCGCCGGGGCGACGAATTCGAGCTGGCGGATGGCCTGCATCACGACGCCCTGCGCCGAGACGGCCCGGCGCAGCGCCCGCGCGGCCTCGCCGTAGCGCCCCTCGTCGAAGCAGGCGCGTGCCAGCGCAAGCTGCTCGACGGTCATCTTCCACCACAGCTCGAACGTCTGATGCACGATCTGGAAGGTGAACTCATCGCTGTGCAGACGCTCCGCTTGGGGCTTCTGCAGCGCCAGCAGCTCGTCCGTGCGCAGGTAGGTTTCGTAGACGGTGGGCTTCTTCGCCCGCGCCGCCGGTGATGTTGGGGAATGTGCCGCCATCGGGTTGCCTCCATCGCCGTTGATGTGTCTCCGGCCTTGACGTACACAGTATACGCCGCGCCGCGAAGGGAACCTCATCCCCGGCCCCCTCCGGCGCGGAGAGGGTGCCAGACGCGAGCCAGCAGCCGTGGCCAGGGTGAGAATGGCGGAGCGCGGTAAGCAGAGAATTCACCACAGAGAACGCAGAGTACACGGAGGGCAGAGGAGATTTCGAAAAGCGGCACGGATTCCTCTCTGGGCTCTGTGTCCTCTGTGTCCTCTGTGTCCTCTGTGGTGAGAGACCGCGGCCGTCCCACTGGCGCGGCGAGCAGGCTAAGTGGGTGACCCGTGAAGTATTGAGGACAGGAGATCAAAGGCACGTGCGACTTCCCTCCGTACCTTTCTCTGTTGAAATATTTCTCGTGCTCGAACTGAGTCTGCCCGGCCTCTCGCAGGTCAGCGAACGGCCCCTAGAGTCTCGTCGCTGATCTCGTCAGCAAGGACGTACAGCTTCTCGAAGATGGCTTGGTTAAGCAGACAGCAGAACTTGGGACCGGACTGGCGATAAAGGTCCGCCGGCCATTCAAGGAGTCCCAGAACTACTTCCAGCAGCGCCGCCCGAGGCAGCAGACGGGGCGCCCAGCTTCTGGAGGAAACCACGGTAATCGGTTTGTAGCCACTCCTCAGCTAGACGACCGTCGGCGTTGTAGCGGAAGATGTTCATAACCTCCCACTCGACCGCCTTGCCATGGGGTTCAAGTCGTCCGACAGGAGACAGTGTAAAGACGCCGGTGAACACCCCAGAGAAAATGGTGCGAGCAGCCAGGTACTCGCCTTCGCCGATGATCATCGCGCGCGTAATACGAAGATCACTGAATGCGTCGCGTAAGGAGGCGAAGTACCCGCGCAGCGCCTCGAAATCACGATCGGCCCCCAGGCCGTGGAAGACGTAGTCCTCCGCGAAGTACTGCCGAAGCAGGGCATCATTTTCCTTTGCAATCGCCTCCTCGCCGATGCTGATAAGGTCAGGTGCTCGTGGATTATTTGTGATGAATTCGGACATGTAGTGTCCTTTGCGGTGTGTGCTCACGCAAAAGAAGCTCATACTCTTGATAATGAAGAACAGCGTACTTCATTATCAAGAGGCCTCAAAGAGCGAGCACTGATGCCTCATGCGCCGTGGCATCATGCTGCGGAAGCTCTCAGCTTCCGTGGCAGAGCCACACACTGCAACAGTACAACACAGGTAGCAGGCCGCGGTCTCTGCACTCACTCAAAACGTCAAAGGCAACCTACTTAGAGATTGGTCATCGGGTCCACGTCCACCGACCAGCCGTGCGGCAGGTCGTCGCGCGTGAGGGCACGCAGCACTGGGATCGGATCGGGTGAGCGCAGGATGAGCTGCCAGCGGTAATGCGCGCGCAGCCGCTCCAGGAAGGCCGGGGCGGGGCCGACGAGATCGGTGTCGGGCAGCCGCAGCTCCGCCACCAGCCGCTCTAGCCGCTCGCCCAGCACCGTGGCCTCGATCTGCGCGGTGTAGCGATCCCTGTGCGCGAAGGTCAGCTTGACGAAGCGCCGAAACGGCGGGTAGCCGTAGCGCTGGCGCGCGGAGACCTCCGCGGCGAAGAAGGCGGCGTAGTCGTGACGCGCGGCGGACTGGATGCAGAAGTGCTCCGGATTGAGCGTTTGCAGCAGCACGCGGCCGGGCGCCATCCCGCGGCCCGCGCGCCCCGCCACCTGGGTCAGTAGCTGAAAGGCGCGCTCGGTGGCGCGGAAGTCCGGCAGGAAAAGCGCGATATCCGCGGAGACGACGCCCACCAGCGTTACACCTGGCAAATCAAGCCCTTTGGCGATCATCTGTGTGCCCACCAGCACATCCGCGCGCCGCTCGGCAAAGGCCAGCAGCAGCTCTTCGTGCACCTGCCGGCTGCGCGCCGTATCGCGATCCCAGCGCAGCACGCGCGCCGCCGGAAACTGCCGCTTGACGGCGGCCTCGACCCGCTCGGTGCCCAGGCCGAAGAAGCGAATGCTGGCGCTCCAGCAGACGGGGCAGGTCTCCGGCACCGGCTGGCGGCGCCCGCAGTAGTGGCAGAGCAGCTGGCGCCGCTCGCTGGCGTGTAGCGTCAGCGAGACGTCGCAGTTGCGGCAGCGCGCCGCGTAGCCACACTCGCGGCAGATGACACTGCTCGCCATGCCGCGCCGATTCAGGAAGAGAATGGCCTGCTCGCCGTGGTCCAGCGTGGCCTGCAGCTCGCTTTGCAGGCGCTCGCTGAGGATGCTGGTGTTGCCCGCACGCAACTCTGCCCGAAGGTCCACAATCGTGACGGGCGGCACCCCGGCGCTCGGGCTGGGCGCCTCGCCCGCCGCGGCCGGGCTGGCTGGTGCGCGCTCGCGCAGCTCGAGCAGCGCAAATGCTCCGCTCTGGGCCAGCGCATAGGCCTCGATCGAGGGCGTCGCGCTGCCGAGGACGACCGGGGCGCCGGTCAGCGCGCCCAGCTGGATGGCGGCGTCGCGCGCGTGATAGGTCGGCGGCCGCAGCTCTTCCTTGTACGCCGTCTCGTGCTCTTCATCCACCACGATCAGCCCCAGTCGCTCGATGGGCGCAAAGAGCGCCGAGCGCGAGCCGAGCACGATATCCACCGCGCCCGCGCGGATACGCCGCCACTCATCGCGCCGCTCGGCGGGGGTGAGGCCGCTGTGCAGCAGCGCCACGCGCCCCGGAAAGCGCCCGGCAAAGCGCGCCATTGCCTGCGGGGTCAGCGCGATCTCGGGCACCAGTACGAGGCCGCGGTACCCGCGCGCGATCACCGCCGCCAGCGCCTGCAGGTACACCTCCGTCTTGCCGCTGCCGGTAATGCCGTGCAGCAAGAAGACACGGCCCGGCGTGCCAGGCGACGCGGGCGCGTCTTGCGCCGCCGCCGCCAGGATGGCGGCGAGCGCGCGTGCCTGTGGCGCGGTAAGCGTGAGGGGGTCGTTGCGGGGAATGCGGCGCCCGGCCATCGGGTCGTGGCGGGCGTCGGCTTCCTCGATGGCGATCAGCCCGGCAGTGGCGAGCTCACGCAGCGCGGCATCGGTGGCGCGCGAGAGCCGGCGCAGCTCCTCTAGCCGCCACACAGTGGTCGTGGCGGGCTCCGCGGGCTCCGCTATATCCTGGCTATCCTGGCGGGCACGGGCGAGCAGGTCCAGCACGGCGAGCTGGCGCAGCCGCCGTTCGGCCTCGTGTTCCTCGCGTGGTCCGTCGCGCTGTGGCCGGCGGGCCGGCAGGGCCGGCAAGGCGTCCAGCTGCGCGCGTGTCGCAGCGCGCCAGGCATCGAGCGCAGCCGGCGTGGCCACCAGGCGCACCGTCCGCTCGCGCCGCGTGCGCGTCTGCGCCTCTGGCAGCTCGAGGGCCAGCCTGATCTCGCCATGCGCCAGAAGCTCGTCGAGCACCGCCGCCGCGCGGCGGCCTCCCAGCGTCTCTTTGATCTGCCGCCGCTCGATGTGGCCGCGCTCGCGCAGCAGCCCGCGCACGGCCGCCGCGTCCGCGAGTGCGCCGTCCGCGAGTGTCGCTGGCATGAGTGCGCCGGAGGAAGGTGCGCCGTCAGGAAGAGTGCCGGTGGGATAGACCAAGACCCGCACGCCGGCCAGCAGTCCTGGCGGCAGCATCAGTCGGGCGGCCGCGCCAAGCGGTGCGCCATAGTAGCTCGCCAGCCACTCGGTCAGCGCGCGCTGGGCGGGCGTCAGCAGCGGCTCGGAGAGCAGCAGCGCCTGGACCGGTCGCGGGCCGTCCGCGGCGACCCCAGCGGCGTCGGGCGTGCAGTCGGCGTCGTCGCTAGCATCCAGCGCCCACACGATGCCGGCGGCGCTCTGCTCGCCAACGGGGACGGCAACGAGCTGCCCGGGAACGAGGCGGCTCGCAAGCTGCTCCGGCACGCGATAGGTGTACAGCCGGCCGGCGCCGGTCGCGGACCCGCCTGCGCGCGGCAGAAGCACTTCAGCCCGCATGATTGTCCGCGCTCCCCCGCTCGTATTGCTCCTATCGCCGGCCGCTCATGCCCTCAGTCTATCATGGGCCACGGCGAGAGGCGCGACGCTAGGCCATCTCGCGGACGGCATAGGGTCGCGGCAGCTCGGGCGAAACGGTGGGCGGCACGCTCTGGAGAGTGGCGATATGCTGCGGGCCGGTCGCCAGGCGGGGCAAGGCGGTATCTGCGTCATGGGCCTCGACCAGCGTAGTGGGGATGTCGCGCATGGCGGCGCGATAGCCCTCATGCCAGGCGGCCAGCTCCGCGCCGATCACGATGAAGAGCGAGTAGGCGAAGAAGAAGACGAGGATGACGAGCACGAACCCGGCGACGGTGCCGAAGTGATCGGGGTGCAAGACGTTGTGCGTGTAGAACGGGAAGATCAGCAGGTACAGCTGGGCAAGGCAGGCGCCGACGAGCGCACCCGGCCAGGTCGCGCGGATCGAGATGCCGCCTGGCGTGACCCAGCGATACGCCACGAAGAACAGCAGAAAGTTGGCGGCGAGGCCGACACAGAAGCCAAGTGTATCAATCAGCGGATCCTGGTTGTCATGGGTGTAGCCGATGGCGGCGAGGGAGTGTGTGCTGGTCGTGGCGGTGGTGGCGCTGGCGCCGAGGGGCGGGATGACCGCAGCGGAGAACACGATGACGGGCAGCAGCAGCGCGAGAAGCATCAGCATCGCCAGCGCGACGCGATTCTGGGGCCAGAAGGCGCGCTGGCGGCGGCGGAAGATGACGCAGAGCACGCTTTCGAGCACGACGAAGAAGCGCGATCCCTCCCAGAGGACCAGCGGAATGCCGGCGATGAGCAGCCAGCCGGGCGCATGCTGCAGGCTGCGCTCGAAAGAGGAGACAGCGGTGGCCGTGATGCGATCCGGCAGGTAGTGTACGAGCGCCGTCGAGACGCTCGCCTGGAGCGCGGGGCCGGTGAAGCGCAGCGCCAGCGCGAGCACGATGAGCAGCAGACCAGCTGCCGCGAAGAGCATCTGGATGCAGGTGTAGGCGAGGAGGCGGGCCAGGTTCCAGCCCCAGTCCCGGTCGAACTTGCGCCACAGGCCACGCAGCATGCCCTGTGTCTCCTCTCACTCGAATGCTTCCTGCACAGCATAGCAGACGCTGGGCCTCTTTGGCAGCAGCGGCGCTGAACCACGCTCCCGGCTTCAGCCGGGAGGTTCTGGTGGCATCACCGCCGCCTCTGCCGGGCTCTCGCACGGCGTTGCCGCCGTGCTACAGCATCCCGGCTCTTAGCCTTGGCTGGCCGACCTGGCGCAGGCGACCCACTCTGACTCGGACTAGCCCCGACCAGCACTGCCGCTGGAGGCCGGCCAAAGGAGGTCGGCAGCTGCCGACCACTCGCAGGTTGGTTCGTCATGGCCTGCTCGTACGCCGCCTGCAGGAGCGGTTCCGCACCCGGCCAGGCGGCGTGCGCCTGACCCGCGTCGAGCAGAGAGGTTGCGGGGTGAACAAAGCGTGCCAGGTGAGCCGAGAAGAGGTCGCGCTGCGCCTCCGCGCCACAGGAGCAGACATGCCAGCGCTGGCTCAGGCGCTTAGCGGCTACGTGCCCACAGTGGCACGTCTGGGATAACCTGGCTCGCCAGGGATTGATCGCCACGATCGTGCCGCCAGCACTTGCAGCCAGGCGAGACAACCGTTCGATAAACATCCCCGGCGCACACAGCAGGATCGAGCGCCCGTAGGTCCGTTGCCAGGCCCGGTAGGAGAGGCGTTCCAGCTGGAAGGTCTCGCCCAGCGCCAACACCCGATGGGCGAGTTGGCCGTGGCTGCGCTTGCGCGTAGCCACCAGCTTCCGATACACCTCGCGCCGCCGGGCCTGGACCGTGCGCTGGCGCTTGGACACGTGCCAGCGCTTCTTGCCCGGCTTGACCCGCCCCGTGTCGTCATAGTTGGCTGGGTTGTTGGCCCGACGCTGCCGGTCGAGTTTCCGCTCCAGTCGGCGCAGCGCCTGGGCCTCCGGGGCTACTTCAGGACAGAAGGGCTGGAGCAGCGCTGCCTGCTGCGCCACCACCGCGATGGTGGAGGGGCCCAGATCGAGGCCGACAATGCCGGTGCTGAGTTCGTGCTGCGGCTTGCGATAGGGCATTCCTTCACACACCAACTGGGCATAAAAGCGGTTCCGCAGCCCCAACTTGCGGCGGACCAAGCGGACATACTTGACCGGGCAGGCGAGGCCATGGGCGAGGACCGGGTCGCGCGGATCGATCCGCGCTGGCAACATCAATCCCTTCCATTCAACGTGGTCCTCACACCAGCGGATGCCGCTGCTGTTGGTCTTGCCCTCGACCGTGTCCAGTTGGTGTTTGCCCTTGAAGCGTACCCGATGGGCTTTGCCCACCAGCAGCCGGTTGGCGGCACCATACGCGCGGCTCGCCAGCTTCTGCAGGGTCAGGCTGTCGAGATGCTCCCCCAGCCAGGACTGCCCCAACGCTTGGACGTAAGCGTGGAGCGCATAGTTGCTGAAGGCATGCTGCTGCCGAGCCTGAGCAAAGAGCGTCTTGCGTGCGGGATCGGCGCGGGGCAAGGTGCGTGCACGCTGAAACACCTTGGACTCGCGTACCAGCCGGACGCGCGTCCGCGCTTCCCCCAGGCAGGCATTATAGACCTGCCGGGCCGCCTCCAGGCGTGCCACGAGGATCCGTTCCTGGGCCGGGGTCACCCGCAGCGGCACCTCGCACACAAACGATGAGGTGCGGGCCGGAGCCGGGGCCGCTGGAGCAGAGGCAGTTGGAACGGCTGGCGAACG
>Ga0209647_1003535_pt1 | contig 12057 bp, 12 predicted proteins | sample GraSoi_2013_60cm_FD_185827 | JGI IMG/M metagenome (GOLD analysis project Ga0209647, IMG submission 185827) | Grasslands soil microbial communities from the Angelo Coastal Reserve, California, USA - Sample 9_17_2013_60cm (SPAdes) (version 2) | ecosystem: Environmental > Terrestrial > Soil >... | reverse complement strand
CTATACCGCCAAGGGCAATCTCGTCGCGGTGATCTCGAACGGCACGGCGGTGCTCGGCCTGGGCGACCTCGGCGCGCTCGCCGCCAAGCCCGTCATGGAAGGCAAGGCGGTGCTGTTCAAGCGCTTTGCCGGCATCGACGGTGTCGATCTCGAGATCGACACCAAGGATGTCGACGAGTTCGTCAATTGCGTGCGCTACCTGCACCCCGCCTTCGGCGGCATCAACCTCGAGGACATCAAGGCGCCCGAATGCTTCGTCATCGAGCAGCGGCTGCGCGAGCTCCTGGATATCCCGGTCTTCCATGACGATCAGCACGGCACGGCGATCATCGCCACCGCGGCGCTCTTGAACGCGCTCGACCTCACCGGGCGCGACTTGAAATCGATCAACATGGTGGTGAACGGCGCGGGCGCCGCCTCGATCGCCTGCGTCGAGCTGTTGAAGTCGATGGGCCTGCGGCACGACAACGTCATCCTCTGCGACACCAAGGGCGTCGTCTATCAGGGGCGCACCGAGGGCATGAACCAGTGGAAATCGGCGCATGCGGTCAACACCAAGCGCCGCACGCTGGCCGAGGCGATGGACGGCGCCGACGTGTTCTTCGGTCTCTCGGTCAAGGGCGCGGTGACGCAGGCGATGGTGAAGTCGATGGCGCCGCGGCCGATGGTCGCCGCCATGGCCAATCCCGATCCCGAGATCACGCCCGAGGACGTGCGCGCGGTCAGGCCGGACGCCATCATCTGCACCGGGCGCTCCGACTACCCGAACCAGATCAACAACGTGCTGGGCTTTCCCTACATCTTCCGCGGCGCGCTCGACGTGCGCGCGTCGACCATCAACGACGCGATGAAGGTCGCCGCGGCGCATGCGCTCGCCGCGCTCGCGCGCGAGGACGTGCCGGACGAGGTGGCCGCCGCCTATTCCGGCCAGCGCCTGCAATACGGGCCCGACTACATCGTGCCGACGCCGTTCGATCCGCGCCTCATCTGGGCAGTGCCCTCGGCGGTGGCCAAGGCCGCCATGGACTCGGGCGTCGCGCGCAAGCCGATCGCCAACCTGGACGCCTATCGCGCCAGCCTGAAGAGCCGGCTCGACCCCACCGCGGCGACGCTCGAGGCCTCGCTCGATCAGGTGCGCGCCAATCCCAAGCGCGTCGTCTTCGCCGAGGGCGAGGAGGAGAAGACCATCCGCGCCGCCCTTTCGTTCCGCGACAGCGGCTACGGCACGCCGGTGCTGATCGGCCGCGAGGAGCGCATCCGCGAGACCATGCGCGCCATGGGGCTGGGCGCCGCCGGCGATCTCGAGATCCACAACGCGCGGCTGTCGCGCGCCAACAAGACCTATACCGATTTCCTCTACCGGCGCCTGCAGCGCAAGGGCGCCCTCCGCCGCGACTGCCAGCGCATGGTCAACCAGGACCGCAACACCTTTGCCGCCTGCATGGTCGCCTGCGGCGATGCCGACGCCATGGTCACCGGCGCGACGCGCAATTATTTCACCGCCTTCGAGGAAGTGACGCGCGTCATCGCCGCCAAGCCGGGGCACCGCATCTGCGGCTACGCCCTGCTGCTGTCGCGCGGCCGCTCGGTGTTCATCGCCGACACCACCGAGCACGCGCTGCCCGGCGCCGAGGAGCTCGCCGACATCGCCATGCAATCGGCGCGTCGTGCGCGCCAGATGATGGGCCAGGCGCCGCGCGTCGCACTGCTGTCGTACTCGAATTTCGGCAATCCGCTGGGCGAGGCGGGGCAGCGCGTGCGCGACGCCGTCGCCATCCTCGATGCGCGCAAGGTCGATTTCGAATATGACGGCGAGATGAGCGCGGAAGTGGCCCTCAACGTCGCGCTGATGCGCGAGCGCTATCCGTTCTGCCGGCTCTCGGGCCCGGCCAATGTGCTGATCATGCCCGGGCTCAACAGCGCCAACATCGCCTCGCAGCTGCTCGAGCAGCTCGGCGGCGGAAGGCGAGTCGGCCCGCTGCTGATGGGGCTCGAGAAGCCGGCGCAGATCGTCGAGATGGGCGCGACGGTATCCGACCTCGTCAATCTCGCCGCGCTGGCCGCTCACGAGGCGATCGAGTAAGACTGGCGCCGCCATTTCCCCTCTCCCCTTGGGGAGAGGGAGGGACCCGCGCAGCGGGAGGGTGAGGGGGACCTTCTCGCGCGGCGGCCCCCTCACCCCCGGCCCTCTCCCCAAGGGGAGAGGGCGGAAACGCGAGCGAGCATGTTCCCATGACCCCGACCGCGCGATGGCTCTTGGGCGGGCTGGCGCTTTCCGCCCCCGCCTTGGTCGCGCTTGCCGTCTATGCCGCGGAAGGCGCGATCCGCGCCGGCTCGGCTTTCCTTGTCGCCTGCGCGATCTGCGCCGCCGTCCTCGTGCTGCTGCGGCCGTTGGTGATGGGCATTGCCGCGGTGCGCAAAGCCGTCGATGCGCTGGCCTCGGGCGCGACCGTGCCGGAGGTGGCGACGGTGAGCCCGTCGGTGCGCGAGCTGTGGCTGGCGGTCGGGCGCTGGGCGCGCGCCTCGCGCCAGAAGCTCGGCGCCCGCGAGATCGAGCTGGGCGCGGCGCAGGCGGTGCTGACGGCGCTCCCTGATCCGCTGATCCTGCTCGACGAACGGCGTCGCATCCTGCGCGCCAATGCCGCGGCCAACGAGCTCTTCGGCATGCGCCTGGTCGAGCGCGACCTGGCGCTGGCGGTGCGCCATCCCGCGGTCCTCACCGCCGCCGACGCCGTGCTGCGCGGCGAGTCCTCGCGCATCGTCGAATTCGACATCACCACGCCGGTCGAGCGGCACCTTTCCGCGCGGCTGGCGGCGATCCGGCCGCACACCGCCGAGGGCGCCGCGGCGGTGCTCACCTTGCACGACATGACTGCCGTTAAGCGCAGCGAGCGGATGCGCGCCGATTTCGTCGCCAATGCCAGCCACGAGCTGCGCACGCCGCTGGCCTCGCTCACCGGCTTCATCGAGACGCTGCGCGGGGCGGCGCGCGACGACGCCGCGGCGCGCGACCGCTTCCTCGCCATCATGGCCGAGCAGGCGCAGCGCATGGCGCGGCTGGTGGACGACCTTCTGTCGCTGTCGCGCATCGAGATGAACGAGCACCTCGCGCCCACCGAGCGCGTCGACATCGAGCAGGTGCTGGGTACCGTGGCCGATTTTCTCGAGCAGCGCGCCGCCGCCCGCGACATGCGCATCGTCCTCGATCTGCCGGCGGGCCTGCCGAGGGTGCTGGGCAACGCCGACGAGCTTGCGCAGGTGTTCCAGAACCTGCTCGACAACGCCATCAAATACAGCCGCCGCGGCACCACGATCGATGTCGGGGCGCATCCCTCGCCGCGCTTCCTGCCGGGGGCGCGGCCGGGCGAGCGGCCGGCGGCGCTCGCCGTCACCGTCCGCGACCACGGCGAAGGCATCGCGCGCGACCACCTGCCGCGGCTGACCGAGCGCTTCTACCGGGTCGACGCCGCGCGCTCGCGCGAGCTGGGCGGCACCGGGCTCGGCCTCGCCATCGTCAAGCACATCGTCAGCCACCACCGCGGCGCGCTCGACATCGACAGCGAGCTGGGCGAGGGCACCGTCTTCACCGTCCACCTGCCGCTCGCGGCGGACTAAAGCCGTCCGTCATAATCCTGTAACGCGATGGTCCTATTACTGTAACGCGTGGGCTGTAGCCAATGGGTATGAAAGCCGTCATGGCCCCTTGGGATGAGAAGGGGCGGCTTTCGCTCAAATCCAGCGGAGGGAGACCACACCCGTGCAGGCTCGCAGCAAGGTATCGTCCTGGCTTGGCGCTTTCGCCGTCGCGTTGGCGGCGGCGGGGCCGATCGCTGCGCAGGCGACCGAGATATCCGGCGCCGGCGCCACTTTTCCTTATCCGATCTATGCCAAATGGGCGGACGCCTACAAGGCGAAGACCGACGTCAGCCTCAACTATCAGTCGATCGGCTCGGGCGGCGGCATCAAGCAGATCATCAGCAAGACCGTGGATTTCGGCGCCTCGGACATGCCTTTGAAGCCCGAAGACCTCGACAAGAACGGCCTGACGCAGTGGCCGATGATCATGGGCGGCGAGGTCGCGGCCATCAACGTCGAAGGTATCGAGTCGGGCAAGCTCAAGCTCGACGGCCCAACCCTTGCCAACATCTATCTCGGCAAAGTCGTTAAATGGAACGATGCCGCATTGGCTAAGCTCAATCCCGGTTTGAAGCTACCGGACCAGGCAATTGCGGTTGTGCACCGCTCCGATGGTTCGGGCACTACGTTTATCTTCGCCCACTATCTTTCCAAGGTAAGTCCGGAATGGAAAGACAAGGTCGGCGCGGACACCTCTGTCGACTGGCCGACAGGTCTCGGTGGCAAGGGCAATGAAGGCGTCGCCGCCTTGGTTAGCCGCACCGCCGGGTCGATAGGTTATGTCGAATACGCGTACGCCTTACAGAACAAGCTGCCCTATGCGCTGCTCTCTAATAAGGAAGGCGTATACAACCAGCCCAATGCAAAGTCGTTCCAGGCCGCCGCCGCCAATGCCGATTGGCAGAAGGCGCCGGGCTTCTATCTCCTGCTGACCGATCAGCCGGGCAAGGAGAGCTGGCCGATCACCGGCGCGAGCTTCATCCTCGTCCACAAGGCCCAGGAGAAGCCCGAGACGGGTAAGCAGGTGCTCGATTTCTTCGCCTGGGCCTATGACAACGGCGGCAAGATGGCCGAGGAGCTCGCCTACGTGCCGATACCGGGCACGGTCGTCAAGCTGGTCGAGGCATCCTGGACGGCCAACATCAAGGATCCCAACGGCAAGCAGATATGGACGCCTCGCTAAGCGTACCCGTCCGACGGCGGATCGATCGGCAGCGCTTTCAGGACGCGGCGTTCCGCGGCACCACCCAGATCTTCGCCATCGGCGTGCTGGTGTTGCTGGGCGCCATCGTCGCGGCACTCGCCGCGGGGGCGCTGCCGGCGTTCCGCACATTCGGCTGGGGCTTCCTGACCAGCGACGCCTGGAACCCGGTCAAGGAGCACTTCGGCGGATGGCCGGCGATCTATTGCACGCTGGTCTCATCGGCATTCCGCTCGCCCTCGGCATCGCCGTCTTTCTCACCGAGCTGTGCCCGCCGATGCTGCGCCGGCCAATCGGCACGCTGATCGAGCTGTTGGCCGCCATCCCCAGCATCATCTACGGCATCTGGGGCCTGTTCGTGCTGGCGCCTTTCCTGCAGGTCACGGTGCAGCCGGCGCTGGTCTCGACGCTGGGCGAGCTGCCCGTCATCGGCGCACTTTTCGCCGGACCGCCGCTGGGCTTGGGCGTGCTCACGGCCGGCGTCATCCTCGGCTTCATGGTGCTGCCCTTCATCGCCTCGGTGATGCGCGACGTGTTCGCGACGGTGCCGCCGATGCTGCGCGAATCGGCCTACGGCGTCGGCGCCACGACCTCGGAAGTCGTGCGCCACATCGTGCTGCCCTATACCCGCGTCGGCGTCATCGGCGGCATCATGCTCGGCCTCGGCCGCGCGCTCGGCGAGACCATGGCGGTCACCTTCGTCATCGGCAACGCGCACCGCATCAAGGCCTCGCTGCTGGCGCCCGGCACTACCATCTCGGCGACGCTCGCCAACGAGTTCACCGAGGCGATCGGCGATCTCTATACCTCCTCGCTGTTCGCGCTGGGATTCATCCTCTTCGTCATCACCTTCATCGTGCTCGCCGCCGCCAAGCTGATGCTGCTGCGGCTCGATCAGCGCGCGGCCAAGTGAGGCGGCAATGACGCTCTACGGCCGACGCCGCGCCAACAATGCCCTCTATCTCGCGCTGTCCTGGACGGCAACCGGCATCGGCCTCGCCATTCTCTTCCTCATCCTCTGGACCTTGCTCAGCAACGGCATTCCCGCACTCGGGACGGATCTCTTCGTCGAGAACACGCCGCCGCCCGGCGGCCGCGGCGGCATCGCCAACGCCATCTTCGGCAGCCTGGTGATGACGGGCATCGCCACGCTGGTCGGCACGCCCGTGGGCGTGCTCACCGGGACGTATCTCGCCGAGTTCGGCGCCGCCAGCCGCATCGCCTCGGCCGTGCGCTTCATCAACGACGTGTTGTTGAGCGCGCCCTCGATCATCATCGGCCTGTTCGTCTACGGCCTGCTGGTCGTTCCGCTCCACCATTTCTCGGGCTGGTCGCGCTCGCCATCATCGTCGTGCCGGTCGTGGTGCGCACCACCGAGGACATGCTGCGGCTGGTGCCGGCAAGCCTGCGCGAGGCCGCCGTCGCGCTCGGCGCGCCGCAGTGGAAGGTGATCGTCCTGGTGACCTATCGCGCGGCGCTGCAGGGCATGCTGACCGGCGTCATGCTCGCCGTGGCGCGCATCGCCGGCGAGACGGCGCCGCTGCTCTTCACCTCGCTCAACAACCAGTTCTGGTCCATCAACATGAACGGGCCGATGGCGAACCTGCCGGTGGTGATCTTCCAATTCGCACTGAGCCCTTACGCCGATTGGCAGGAACTCGCTTGGGGCGGCGCGATGCTGATCACCATCACCATCCTTCTGCTCAACATCCTTGCCCGCACCCTCGCCAGCTGGAGCGATCGCTCGCCATGAACGCCGAATACGCCCTCACCGCGGAGCCCGCGCGGCCGTCCACCCTGGCGCGACCCTATGTGCGGCCACACGAGCCCGTCGCCGTCGCCCAGACGAGCCCCAAGGTCGTGATCAGGGACGTGCATTTCTTCTACAAGAAATTCGAAGCGCTCAAAGGCATCAACCTGGTGCTCGACGACAAGCGCGTCACTGCCTTCATCGGTCCCTCCGGCTGCGGCAAGTCGACCCTGCTGCGCATCCTGAACCGCATTTACGAGCTCTATCCCGGGCAGCGCGCGACCGGCGAGGTGCTGGTCGACGGGCAGAACATCCTCGACCCGGCGCAGGATTTGAACCTGCTGCGCGCCAAGATCGGCATGGTGTTCCAGAAGCCGACGCCCTTCCCGATGTCGATTTACGACAACGTCGCCTTCGGCATACGGCTCTATACGCAGCCCTCGGCAAGCGAGCTCGACGAGCGCGTGGAAGAGGCGCTGCGCCGCGCCGCGCTGTGGGACGAGGTGAAGGACAAGCTGCGGCAGAGCGGCCTGTCGCTGTCCGGCGGGCAGCAGCAGCGTCTGTGCATCGCCCGCGCCATCGCGGTGAAGCCGGAGATCCTGCTGCTCGACGAGCCCGCCTCGGCGCTCGATCCGATATCGACGCAGCGCATCGAGGAGCTGATCGCCGAGCTCAAGTCGGACTATTGCATCGCGCTCGTGACGCACAATATGCAGCAGGCGGCGCGCAGCTCCGATTACACCGCCTTCATGTACATGGGCGAGCTCGTCGAGTTCAGCGAGACCGAAACGATCTTCACCCATCCGAAGGAGAGGCGGACCGAGGATTACATCACCGGCCGCTTCGGTTGATGAGGGAAGCGATGGTTTCCGAGCACATCATCAAGAGCTACGACGAAGAGCTGCAACGCCTCGACAACACCATCACCGCGATGGGCGGCTTGGCGGAAACCCAGCTGGGCGCCGCCATCGACGCGGTGACCCGGCGCGACAGCGACCTTGCCGCCGAAGTGATCGAGGGCGACGCCCAGGTCGACCAGCTCGAGCGCGAGATCGAGAGCCTGGTCATGCGGCTCTTGGCGCTGCGCCAGCCGATGGCGCGCGACCTCCGACAGAGCATCGCCGCGCTCAAGATCGCCAGCGATCTCGAGCGCATCGGCGACTATGCCGCAAACGTCGCCAAGCGCTCGATCGCGCTCAACCAGACGCCGCCGGTGAAGCCGGTCTACGCCGTGCCGCGCATGGGACGCCTGTGCCAGGCGATGATCAAGGACATCCTCGACGCCTATGTCGAGCGCGACGCCGAGAAGGCGCTCGCGGTCTGGCTCCGGGACGAAGAGCTCGACGAGATGTATACCAGCCTCTTCCGCGAGCTCCTCACCTACATGATCGAGGATCCGCGCAACATCACCGCCTGCACGCACCTGCTGTTCATCGCCAAGAACCTCGAGCGCGTCGGCGACCACACCACCAACGTCGCGGAAACCCTCTACTTCCTCGTGCATGGCACGCCGCTCGCCCAGGTTCGGCCCAAGGGCGACCGCTCGACCCTCGCCATCGTCGACACCGAGCGCGGTCCCGGCGGCGGCGAAGGGACCGGGTGATGCGGCCATTGGTGCTGGTGGTCGAGGACGAGCCGGCGCTCGTCACGCTGTTGCGCTACAACCTCGAGCGCGAGGGCTTCGCCGTCAACGAGGCGCATGACGGCGAGGAGGCGCTGCTGCAGCTGCGCGAGACCATGCCCGACGCGGTGCTGCTCGATTGGATGCTGCCGCGCATCTCCGGCATCGAAGTGTGTCGCCAGATCCGCCGAGCGCCGGCGTGGCGCGACCTGCCGGTCATCATGCTGACGGCGCGCGGCGATGAGGGCGACCGCGTGCGCGGCCTTGACAGCGGCGCCGATGACTACGTGGTGAAGCCGTTCAGCCCGGGCGAGCTGGTGGCGCGGCTGCGCGCCGTCATCCGCCGCGTGCGCCCGGCGGTCTCGGCGGAGACGCTGCGCTTTGCCGACATCGCCATGGATCTCTCCGCCCATCGCGTCAGGCGCGGCAGCGCGTCTGTCCATCTCGGCCCCACCGAATTCCGCCTGCTGCGCTTTTTCCTGGAGCGCCCGGGCCGGGTGTTCTCGCGCGAGCAGCTGCTCGATGCGGTGTGGGGCCGCGACGCCGAGCTCGAGCTGCGCACCGTCGACGTCCATATCCGCCGGCTGCGCAAGGCGTTGAACGACGGCAGCCGTCCCGACGTTATCCGCACGGTTCGCGCTGCCGGTTACGCGCTCGACACCGTGCCGGCATAGCCGCCGCCCTTGCGCCGGCCGGCACCGGCGCGCAATCATCGCCCGCGATGCGCTGGAGGAAAGGTTCATGGCGGTGCCGGAGCGCGCGCCCGTGCAGGTCAAGGTTCGGATCGGCGAGGTGGCCACGGCCGCCTATGCCGCCGTCTTCGGCCGCCTCGGTCTCGCACTCGAGCTCGGCTGGCTGCCGCTGCTCATCATGCTGGCAGTGGAGCTGGTGCCCGGCGTCGTCGAGTCTTTCTCGCCCGCGCCAGCCGACGCGACGGCGCCCCCCTTCACGGTCGAGGATCTCGTCGAGATCCTGGCGACGCTGCTCTGCCTCAGCGCCTTTGCGGTGCGTTGGTATCAAGCGTTGCTGTTTTCGAGCGGCCGGGCCCGGCCGCGCCACCTTTTCGCTGCCGCCTGGGCGCGGTTCATCGGATATACGGCGCTGTTCTCCCTGCCGACGACCGGGCCGGCCGCGGCGCTCGTCATCTTCGGCGCATTGTCCGCCGCCGATGATGCGACGCGGATGCTTGTCGGAGCGGCGGCCGCGCTGAACATCGCGGCGGCGCTCGGCGTGCTGCGCCTCTCGCTGGTGTGGCCGGCGGCGGCCTACGGCGCCCCCATGGGCTGGCGAGAGGCGTGGCGGCAGATGCGCGGCAACACATGGCGCCTCGCCGCCGTGGCGCTTCTCGTCTACGTGCCCGTTTTCGTCACCGTCGGCTTCGCGCTCAGCGTCATTCTCACCGCCGCGCACTTCGACATCGAACAGCTGCCATCGCGCCCGCCGCTCGGCCTCGTGTTGCTGGGGGGCGTGGTCTACACCGTGCTGCAATTTCTCTTGATGGCACTCGGCGCCGCGATCCTTGCCGAGTTCTATCGCCGTCTCGTGCTGCACGCGCCGGCGGACAGGAGCAGAGATCAATGAGCGATGTCATCGCCATCATCGCGCCAGGCGAGATGGGCAGCGCCGTGGGCCGCAGGCTGCGCGAGCACGGCGCCCGGGTCGTCACCATGCTCGATGGCCGCAGCGCCCAGAGCATCGCGCGCGCGGAGCGCGCCGGCTTCGCTGCCGTCGACGGCAGCGAACGCATGGTGGGCGAAGCGGATTTTATCCTGTCGATCGTGCCGCCGGGCGAGGCGGCCGGGCTGGCGCAGCAGCTGGCGCCGGTGCTGGCGCGCGCGCCGAGGAAGCCGGTCTATGTCGACTGCAATGCCGTGGCGCCTGAGACCGCGGCACGGATCGGCGCGGTGCTCGCCGCGACCGGCTGCGCTTATGTCGACGCTGCCATCATCGGCCCGCCGCCCGCCGCGGCATCGCGCACCGTGTTCTATGCGTCCGGCGAAGCGGCGCCGCAGCTGCTGCGGCTGGCCGCGCTCGGCCTGCAGGTGCGCGTGCTGGACGCGCCGGCGGGCGCCGCCTCGGCCCTCAAGATGTCCTATGCCGGCATCACCAAGGGGCTGACCGGGCTGGGCGCGGCGATGATGCTCGGCGCGTCGCGCAGCGGCGCCGCCGCGGCGCTGCGCCAGGAGCTCGCCGAGAGCCAGCCGCATCTCCTCGCCTGGCTCGCGCGCCAAGTGCCGAGCATGTATCCCAAAGCCTATCGCTGGGTCGCGGAGATGGAGGAGATCGCCGCGTTCAGCGGCGGCGACGTCGCGGCGCAGCAGATCTATCGCGGCCTGGCGCGGCTCTACGAGCGGCTCGCCGAGGGCGGCGTGGCCGAAGACGAACTGGCGCAGCTCAGCGATTTCTGCCGCGCCGCGTCGGGGAAGATCTAACGAGCCGTAGGATCAGGTTCGTAATTGAAGGAATAGATGCGTCTGCGGTGCTTTGCGTCGGCATCAGCAAGAGAACCCCAATCCCAAAGCTCCAATGTGTAATACCAGCGCTCCCTCTGCTGATGAGGCTCAGCAATCGGGGTTATATTGGCGACGAAGTAGCTATTGCCGATCTTCAATAGCTCGCTCAGCCACTCGTCGTCGCGCACATTATTCCCCATTCCCCCGGCGAGCGACTCGCCTTCCTCCGAGTTAGCTGAGGCCAGCTCCCGACAGCTTGGAAAACCGAATGCAACGAATTGTCCGGGCCACAGCGGGATTGGATTGCCACTGTCGTCCTTAACCACTTCATCTCCAATCCCCATGACGTAGTGCTGCGCTCGGAAGACCAGAACCTCGTCGCGCTGAGGCGCGCTGTCGGCAATTCGGAGTCTGTACATAGCGAAATTTCGAGTCGCCAATCCAGGGGACGTCATAGCGCCGGCGCTGACTTCCATATGAACGAGGTCAAGCTTGCGACACTTCTTTCGCGCTCGTAAGTAGCTCGGCATATCTGGCTTGGTGGAGCGCTCACCGGGTTCTACGACTTCAAAGTCACCGGCGCGCAGCTTATCGAGCAGCGCCGCGCAAAACTGCGGCTCCTCGCGGGGCACATTCTCGCGACATCCGACGTTGGGCTTGAATGTGCGCCCTTGCAAGAGCTGAAGGAGGGTGGTTTTGGCGCGATCCGCGTAGGAGTCTGAAGGTTCAGCCCAGGCTCCAGCTGCCAAAAGCGCGGCCATCAGGCTCGTGGTGAGCAATGTCAGCCTTCGATGCCTGTCAGCAATCGAGACAGGGTATTCGGCCAAGAGGGCTCCCAAGCATAGCAAATCGTCTCTCCCTCAAATTCTCCGCACGTCTTGCAGCGGCGGCAACACCTCGGGCGGATTCCAATCAGGTAGATCACTCCATTCCCGTCGTCCCCGCGAAGGCGGGGACCCAGGGACCACGGCACAGTCGCTCGCCCTGGGTTCCCGCCTTCGCGGGAACGACGGTGAAATGACTCGACCCGCTCGGGACAAGCTTTAGTTGCCCGACCAATCTTCCTAAACCAAGCCCTGGAACTGTAGCTCGCCAGTCGTTAAAAAGTTTAGTCAGCGGATTTTGGCTGACACGGCGCGTGGGCTCAGCGCGCGGTCTCGGCGGCACGCCCGGCGTGAACCTCTTTGGTCCGGATCACCAGTTGGTGGGCGGTGGGCGCGGGCTCAGGATGTCGCGCCGCGTCGATGGCGGCCGGCTGTCGCCGCTGCCGCCGCCGCCGCCGCCGAAAATGTTGTGCAAGAGGCCGCTCAGCCAATTGCCGGCGCGGGAGGCGACCTGCGCCACTTGCGACGGCGCTGCCGGCAGCGGCCGCGCCGGCATGCCCTGGGTGGCCGCG
>Ga0209647_1003534_pt1 | contig 12065 bp, 12 predicted proteins | sample GraSoi_2013_60cm_FD_185827 | JGI IMG/M metagenome (GOLD analysis project Ga0209647, IMG submission 185827) | Grasslands soil microbial communities from the Angelo Coastal Reserve, California, USA - Sample 9_17_2013_60cm (SPAdes) (version 2) | ecosystem: Environmental > Terrestrial > Soil >... | reverse complement strand
CCGCAGCGGGCCAGCGCGGCGGCGCCCGCCGCGTCCAGCACCGCAAGGTGGCCCGGTACCGCGGACAAGTCTCCGGCCGCGAGGCGGCGCTTGTCCGTCGTGACGGGCAGCCCGGCCGCAGTCCAGGCGCGGAAGCCACCGTCGAGGACCTGCACCCGGGCGTGGCCGAAGTACCGCAGCGTCCACCAGGCGCGCGCGGCGGCGGTCGAGTCGCCATCGTCGTAGGCGACGACCGGGCGGCCGTTCCGGACCCCGGCGCGGCGCATCGCCGCCTCGAAGTCGGCGGCGGCCGGCAGCGGGTGCCTGCCCCCGGCGCCGGGCAGGCCGGCCAGGTCGGCGTCCAGGTCCGCGAAGACGGCGCCGGGCAGGTGACCCGCGCGGTAGCTGTCGATCCCGGGCGGGCCGCCGAGCAGCCAGCGGACATCGAGCAGGACCGGGGGTTCGCCGCCGGCCACCTCGGCGGCCAGGGCCACGACGTCGATCAGCGGGTTCGCGGCCGCGCCTGCCGCGTGGGTGCTCCTCGAGGCTCCGGCCATCCTGGGGATAACCTCGCATTTCCTGTGGACAAGCCGGGGAGATCCGGTGGGTTTCCCCTCCCCGGCTGTGGACAAACACGCGATCGGACCGGATTCAGGCCGGGTGCTCCCGGAGCCAGGCCAGGACCTCGGCGGCGTGGCGGTCCGGCGGGAACACCGGGTAGAAGACGCGGGAGATCCGGCCCAGGTTCAGCACAAGCGTGAGCCGCTTATACCGGACCACGCCTCCGGCCGTGAACGTGGGCAGCCGCAGCTGCCCGGCGAGCGCCAGGCCCGAGTCGGATAGCAGCGGGAACGGCAGCGCCAGCCGGGCCGCGGCCTCGGCCTGCTCGGCCGGGTCCTGGCTGGACACGCCGAAGACGTCCGCGCCCAGCTCCGTCAGCTCCTGGTAATGATCGCGGAAGCCGATCGTCTCGGGCGTGCAGCCGCGAGCGCCCGGGATCTGATCCCATCCCTCGACCAGCGGCACCCCCGGCGTGCCGGTCATCGGGTATACGTAGACGATCGCCCGGGGGCGGCCGATCCGGGCCAGATCCACAGCGCCGCCGCTGGTCGCGGGCAGCGTGATAGACGGCATGGCGGTGCCGGGCAGGTGCGCGGCGGCGCCGTCATCCTCGGGCACGGGCAGGCCCGCGGGAAGCTGTTCATAGCTCGCGGCGGACACTGACGCTCCCCCTTTCGCGGCCGGGTTACATGGCTGGCCAGTTCTATCCTGCTACATGGCTGACAACGTCAGCAGCGGCACAAGCTGGTCCGCGGGCGTCAGCGAGCCGTGCATGCCGATCAGGGCCGACTCGCGCGGCTCCGCCTTCGTGGCCACGACGGCCGATGGGCCTGCGGGAGCCGCGACCACGTCACCGATCCGGGGCGCCAACGCCGGATCCACCGGACCGAACCAGCCGTCGGCGATGGCCTCGTCCCGGGAGGCGACCCAGGCCCGGTGGCCCAGGATCTCCCGCCACGCCGCGAGCACGTCGGCTGCCGCGCCGGGCCGGGCATAGACATGCCTGGCCCGCGGCTCTCCGCCGAGCAAGGCCACTCCCGCGCGTAGCCCGGGCACCGCGTCGGCGTCAACCCGGTCCTGCGGCGGCACGTCCACCATGCCGTGATCGGCGGTCACGTGCAGCGCGGTACCCGGCGGCAGCGCCGCGGACAGCTGCTCGGCGAGCTTGTCGACGTGCCCGAGGTGATAGCGCCAGGCGTCCGACCCGCTCCCGAACACATGCCCGGTCGCGTCGAGCTCGCCGTGATACACCATCGCCAGCGCCCGATCCGAGCGCCGCAGGGCGGCCGCGGCCTCCCCGACCAGCGCCCCGAAGGTGTCCGCGCCCAGGTTATGGGCGCCGCGCATCGCCGCGACCGACAGCCCGGTCCGCTCGAGCGAGGAGTGAGCCACGCGGAACGCGCTGACTCCCGCCTCGGCCGCGCGCTCGAAGATCGTGGAGCCGGGCTGCCAGGCCACGGGATCGACCCGCTGATCCCAGCGCAGCGCGTTGAGCAGCCTGCCCTCCCCCGGCACCGCGACCTGATACCCGAGCACGCCGTGCTGCCCCGGAGGCCGCCCGGTCCCCAGTGACGCCAGGCTGGTCGCCGTGGTCGCCGGGAATCCCGCGGACAGCGCCCGCCCGGTCACGGCCAGCTCGGACAGGAACGGCGCGGCCGCCGGGTGCTCGCGCAGCAGTTCCCAGCCCAGGCCGTCCACGACCAGCAGGCATGCCCGATCCGCCGGCGGCAGCTGCAGCGGGTTGGGCTCCGCTCCTGCCCCCAGCGAGGCGAGCACGGAGCAGGCGAGGTCGGCCAGCGTGCTCTCGCCGTAGCGCGGCAGCGAGGGCAGCGAGGCCGGCAGATCCGTCATTACGGCAGGCGGCCCTTCGGGTGTCATCAGGTCCCCTCGTCAGGCGCGGCTGGTGGCCTCGGAAAGCGCCTGGGCGAACGCGAGCACCTGCCGTACGGCGTCTTCCCCGTCCGCGGCCTCGCTGACGCGCATGGTCAGGTCGTCGGCGGTCACCGTCCCGGTGTACCCGTGATCCGCCTCGCAGTTCTCGTCTCCGCAGTGCGCGGGCTCAAGCTCGATGTGGGCCAGCACGTTCCAGCCGACGGTCAGGACCACCTCGCTGGGCATGGTGCTGCCCGGCACGTAGGAGGCGGGATCCGGTATCACCCGGGTCACCGCGACCGATGTTATCTGCGAGAACCTGACGGCCTCGGTGCTGGTCTCGGCCTGCGGGCGGGAATCGGAGTCGCCGGCGTCGGCAGGGCTCTCGTCAGTATGGGAGAAGACGAGGCGGGTCGGGGTGAGCGCCAGGACCGTCATATGACGCCGCACCTCCATGCCGGGATCGAACAGCGCGTCATGGTGCACGACGTAAGACACGACCGGCTCGGATCCGAGAGCGGCCGAGACCGCATCGGAGACCACGCCGGGGTAGTAGCCGCTTCGCTCGATCGCGGTGCGCATTCCGCCGGCGGCAAGTCTGGTATCCCTCATGCCCCCCATCCTGCCCTGTCCGAGTGCCCTCGCTCACATGGTGGGGCATAGATCCCGGAACGGACCTGGCATCGCGGCCACGGGATCACGGAATGGATCCGGCGCCGCGACCGCGGTCAGGTCGAGCACCCGCTCGTTCTCGGGCTCCGGGAGCTCGATCGCGCCGGCGCCGGCCGCCGGCCGCGGCCGCCGCGGCGTCCGCGCGCCCGAGCCGCCGCCGCGGCCGCGGTAGATCAGCAGGCCGTTGACCCGATCGGGAACCGCATCGAGCGCGGCCGCCGTCGCCGGAAGCTGGCGGAAAGCCTCCCACTGCGCGTCATCAGGAAAGCAGACCTCGAACACCACTCCGTGGCGGTGCTCGATCCACGCCCACTCGATGGCCCCGTGGGAGATCGCCGACTCGATCAGGGACGAGCTGTAGGAATCCTTCCACTGCGACGCTGCCTGGAACTCGCTGTGGAAGACCTCGATCGACCACCATTCCGCCATACCCGCCATGATATGCCCAATTTCGTAGTATTGGCCCCAGAGAGGGCGAACCCTTCAGTCCCCGCCGCGGTGCAAGCTCCGCGAGCATTTTATGGACGTTCGCGCTCGGCAGAAAGGATCACATCGTCCATCAGAACCCTCCGGGAGAGTCAGAGCAGGCAGTCAGTACCCAGGTTCCGGACGATCGGAGCGCGCCGACAGGTAGCGCAGCAGCACGACGTCGCCGATCATGCGGACCTCCGCCAGGCGCATGCGACGATTTGCGGCACCAGGCCGATGTGCGGCGCCCGGCGCCCTCACCATGTGCGGGGCGGCCGGGTCGCCGACGAAGATCGGCGCTATCACCAGGTGCAGCTCGTCGGCCAGTCCGGCGGCGAGGAACTGCGCGTGCACGGTGCCGCCGCCCTCGACCATCAGCCGCCGCACTCCCCGGGCGGCCATGTCGGCCAGGACGGCACCCAGGTCGAGCGGGTCACCGCCGCCGATGACCTCCACGCCCGTGCCCGCGCCCACGACGCCGCGCAGCCGCTCCCGGACCCGGCCGGCGGCCGCGCCGGGAACATAGACCAGCCGGGCGCCCTCGCCCGCGGTGAAGAACCTCGCCGCCGGGTCGATATCGCCGGTGCGGGTGAGCGTGACGCGGACCGGGCTCGCCGGGAGTCCGCGGGCCACCCGCTCGTCCCGGCGCGCCTGCGAGCGCACGAGCAGCGCCGGATTGTCGCGGCGGATGGTGCCCGCCCCGACCATGATCGCGTCACTGCCCGCCCGTACCTCATCGACCCGGTCGAGGTCGGCCTCGTTGGACAGAATCAGCCTGGTGTCCGTCGCGTCGTCGAGGCAGCCGTCGACCGACGTCGCGGCCGACAGGAGCACGTACGGGCGTTCTGACATGCGGCCTCCGGGGCGCTCTCGATGTGAACGTACCGCCAGGCCGTACGCTCAGGTGCCATGCCTGGCAGCGGACTGCGGCTGGCGGTGACGCTGCTCACCGCTATTCCCCTGAACAACACGCGGGGCAGCGAGCCCGCGCCGTCACGGCGGGCCGCCGCGGCCGCGATGGCCTGGGCGCCGGTCATCGGGCTGCTGCTCGGGGCGGCTGCGGCCGCTGTGCTGGAGCTCGCGGCGCGGTGGGGCCGCACCGGCCCGCTGGTCGCTGCCGTCCTCGCCGTGGCCGCGCTCGCGCTGCTGACCCGGGGCCTGCACCTGGACGGGCTCGCCGACCTGGCCGATGGCCTGGGCAGCCGGCAGCCCGCCCGCCAGGCGCTGGCGATCATGAAGCGCTCCGACGTCGGGCCGTTCGGAGTGGTCACGCTCGTGCTCACGCTGCTCCTGCAGGTGGGCGCGCTGGCCCAGGCCCAGGCACTCGGCCGCGGCGTGCTCGCGGTGATCGCCGCCGCCGTGGCGGGCAGGCTGGCCCTGACCTGGGCCTGCCGCCGCGGGGTTCCCGCCGCGCACGGCACGGGCCTGGGCGCCCTGGTGGCCGGGACGGTGCACCCCGCGATCCCGGTCGCGGCGACGGCGGCAGCACTGGCCGCAGCCGGTGCGATCAGGCTGATCTTCGGCATTGCCGTAGCCGCGGGCCTGGCCGCCTCTCTCGCGCTGACCGCGCTCTGCGTGCGCCGCCTGGGCGGGATCACCGGCGACGTGCTCGGCGCCGAGGTGGAGATCACCACAGCGGTGTGCCTGCTGGTCACCGCGATCGGCCGGGCGGGCTAGGTGGATGAGCCGGGCTCCAGCACCTTGCGAAGGCGGCGCGCGTAGTCGGCCGCCTCGTCGTCGGCGGCGTACCGGGTGCGGGGCCAGAAGAAGCCCCGCAGGCCGTCCCCCTTGGTTCGGGGCACGACATGCACGTGGACGTGCGGGACGCTCTGGCTGACGATATTGTTCTCGCCGACGAAGCTGCCCTGGGCGCCCAGCGCGGCCGGCATGGCCGCGCTGACCCGCTGCACCCGCAGGAACAGCGGGCCGACCAGGTCGGCGGGCAGGTCGGCGAGCGTCACGTAATGCGCCCTCGGGGCGACGAGCACGTGCCCCTTGAACACCGGCCGGGCATCGAGGAACGCGACAGCGATGTCGTCGGAGAGCACCACGTGGGCGGACACGGTCCCGGCCATGATGTCGCAGAACAGGCAGTCAGTCACTCAGGCACGGTAGCGTGCCGGGCCAGCGCTCCCTTCCGGCCGGCTCGCCGGGGCACAGGAGCTGCGGCCGAGGGGCCGGGGCGCGGCCGAGCGCCGTCATCGTCGGGGCGCCAGTGCTGAAATCCACAGATAAATCAGGCCAAGCCGCAGTAGTCCGTGTTATCAGGGGCTAGTTCGGTCGGCCAGCCCAACCTAGGATTGCTCTCGCGATCGGCTGCCGGTCGTGAGCTGTTCGGTTCCCATTGCCGTGAGCCAGAAAGGGACCCCATGAAGACAAAGGCCGCGATTCTGCGCGGAGCAGGCCAGGACTTCGAGGTCACCGAGCTCGACCTGGATCCGCCGAAGGCGGGCGAGGTGCTGATCCGCTTCGTGGCCGCGGGCCTGTGCCACTCCGATGAGCACCTCAGGCACGGCGACATCGTGCCACGGTTCCCGATCGTGGGCGGCCACGAGGGCGCGGGCATCATCGAGGAGGTCGGCCCCGGCGTCACCCGGCTGGCCCCGGGCGACCACGTCATCTGCTCGTTCCTGCCGGTCTGCGGGCACTGCCGGTGGTGCTCGACCGGCCAGTCGAACCTCTGCGACCTGGGGATCACCCTCCTGGACGGCTGCCTGCCCGACGGCACCTACCGCTTCCACTCCGGCGGCGAGGACTTCGGGGGCTTTTGCATGCTCGGCACGTTCTCCGAGCGGGCCACGATCTCGGAGCACTCCGCCGTCAAGGTGGACCCCGACCTTCCGCTCGACAAGGTCGTGCTGATCGGGTGCGGGGTGCCGACCGGCTTCGGCTCGGCGGTGCACGCCGCCCAGACCGAGCCCGGTGACACCATCGCCATCTACGGCATCGGCGGCATCGGAATCAACGCCGTGCAGGGCGCGGCGCTCGCCGGGGCGCGCAACGTGATCGCGATCGACCCGCTGGCCAACAAGCGGGAGATGGCCGAGAAGCTCGGCGCCACGCACAGCGCCGAGACCGCCGAGCAGGCGCAGCAGCTGATCACGGAGCTGACCCGCGGCGTCGGCGCCGACAAGGCGATCGTGACGGTAGGCGTCGTCACCTCCGAGGTCGTCACGAACGCGTTCAACGCGATCAGGAAGGGCGGCACGGTCGTGGTGACCGGCCTGGCCGATCCGACCAAGAACACGATCGAGCTGCCGGGCGCGATCCTGACCTTGTTCGAGAAGCGGATTCAGGGCAGCCTGTTCGGTTCCGGCGACCCGTTCCACGACATCCCCCGCATGGTCGAGCTGTATCAGTCCGGAGACCTCAAGCTCGACGAGCTGATCACCACGACCTACACGCTCGACCAGGTCAACCAGGGCTACCAGGACCTGCTGGACGGCAAGAACATCCGGGGCGTGATCCGCTACGACGGTCCCTGACCCGCCCCTGAAACCAGCACCGACGACGAGACCATCGTGACAGCTGCGGCTCCCGGCGGGCCACCGCCCGTCGTCGGCCTCCGCCGGGAGCGGGAGGTGCTGACCGTCGCGCTGGACGTCGGCCGGCACGTGGTGATCGAGGGGCCGCCCGGCACCGGGAAGTCCACGCTGCTGCGGGCCGTCGCCCGTGACAGCGGCCGGGGCGTGGTCTTCGTCGAGGGCAACGCCGAGCTGACGCCGGCCCGCCTGATCGGTCAGCATGACCCGGCGCAGGTCCTGACCGAGGGCTACACCCCGGCCAGCTTCGTGGACGGTCCGCTGCTCGTGGCCATGCGCCGCGGGGCCCTGCTCTACCTCGAGGAGTTCAACCGGGTTCCCGAGGAGACGCTCAACGTTCTGATCACTGTGCTGACCGAAGGCGAGATCGCGGTTCCGCGGCTGGGCGCCGTGCCCGCCGACCCCGGGTTCCGGCTGATCGCCGCGATGAACCCGTTCGACGCCATCGGCACCGCCCGGGTCAGTCACGCCATCGCGGACCGGATCTGCCGGATCGTGCTCGGGTATCAGGACGCCGCCGCGGAGCGAGCCATCACCACCGCGATCACCGGCGAGGACGGCCAGGTCGTCGACCTGGCCGTGACCCTCACCCGGGCCACGCGCGAGCACCGCGACGTGCGCATGGGCGCCTCGGTCCGCGGGGCGATCGACCTGGTGCTGCTGCTGACCGGGCTGCGGCGGCTGCGGGGGGAGGGCGGCGCCGACGGGAAGGCTGGCCCGGGCGGCAAGGGTGGCGCGGGCGGGAAGGGCACGATGGCGCGCGAAACCGCCCGGGACGCCGCGCATGCCGCCCTGTCCGGCCGGATCCGGATCGCCGACGGCTGCGAGCGCAGCCCGGAGTCCGTGCTCGACGAGATCCTCGACGAGGTCTGGCCCGCCGACGGCCCCCTGCCGGAGGCCGGTGCCGGAGATTCCCCGGACGGCCAGGGGGAGGGTGGGCGGGGAAAAGCCCTCCGCCTGCCGCCGGCCGCGGCAGGCGGTTACCACCTGGCCACCCCGGCGCAGTCCCGCTCGAGTCTGCGCCGTGACCGCAGCCGCGCCGGAGCGCGGCGCAGCATCAGCCGCGTCGAGCTGGCCCTGCGGCACCCGTCGTTCGGAGAGGTATCACCGCAGGTCGGCGGGCTCGACGAGGACGCGCTGGCCGCGCTGCTCGCCGCCGATCCCGACGCTGCCGCGGCGCTGCTCGCGGATCTCGCCTCCGCCACCGACCGCGAGCTGCGCGCCGCAGCCCGGCGGCTGGCCGCCCGGGTCTTCATCAGGCTCGGCCGGGCGGACGGCGCCCAGGCTCGAGGCACCCGCCGCCTGGCGGCCAGCCGCCGCGGCGAGGGCGACCTCGACCTGGAACGCACGATGGACCTGTGGCCGGGCCGCGGCCCGCCGGCTCGGGAGGATCTGGTGACCCGGTCCTGGACCGCCCATCGCCGGGCGGTCTGCCTGGTGGTGGACACCAGCGGTTCCATGTCCGGGCTCGGCGTCGCCATGGCCGCCGTGGCCGCCGCCGCCGTCGTGCTCGCCGCCGGGGACCGGCTCGCCCCGGGCGTGATCGCCTTCAGCGCCGATGCCCGCGTGCTGGCGGCGCAGGGCGCCCGGCGGCTGCCCCAGGACCTGGTCGGCGATCTGATCAGCCTGCGCGGGCACGGGGTGACCGACCTGGCCGGAGCGCTGCGGGCGGCGGCCGCGCAGCTGGCCCGGGCCAGCGGTGGCGAGCGGGTCGCGGTTCTCCTGTCCGACTGCCTGCGCACCGCCGGGACCGACCCCGCGGCGGCGCTGCAGGGAATTGACCGGCTGCACGTGCTGTGCCCGGTGCCGAGGCCGGAATCGGAACTGGCTGCCGCCGCGCTGGCCCGGGCCGGCGGCGGGATCAGCCAGCCGGTCGGCAGGCTGGCCGACGTGGCGCCGGCGCTGCACCGCGTGCTGTCCTGACCCGGCGCTGAGATGGGGTCGCGCGCGCGCAGGTGACGCTAGAGGCGCGCCGGATGACGTGCGCTACTCGAGGCCGACCGGGTGGCCCGCCCCGGCCTGGGGCTCCGCCTTCGGGAGGACCGCCGGTCAGCTTCCGGGGGGACGACGTGCCGGTGCCGCCGCGCGTACCCTTGGGGCGTGTCCGCCGTGTACGCCTGGCTGAGCCGCCACCCGCGGCTGGTCGACGCCGTGCCCGCATTCTGGCTCGCGGTGCTCGGCGTCGCCACGATCAGGGGCGGCAGGTCCGCCACCACGTATCAGCCGTCCGGCGCGGTGCCCGCCGCCGCCGCCGGCGCCGCCAGCTTCGGCGCCCGGCACGTCCTGGTCCTGCTGCTGCCGCTGGTCGCGGCGATGGTCATCCCGGTGGTGTTCCGGCGCAAGTACCCGGTGCAGGCGTTCACCGTCGCCGCGGTCGCCGGGGCGATCCAGGTGCTGACATACTCCAGGCCGCTCGGCTCGGACCTGGCCATTCTCATCCTGCTGTACACGCTGGCCGGCTACCGGCCGCGCCGGGTGTCCGTGCCAGGGCTGGGCGTATGCCTGGCCGGCTCCGTAGCGGCGGTCGCCGTATGGGCGCCCAGCAGCGTCAGCGCCCTGAATCGGGCGCTGATGGCCGTGGTCATCTTCAGCGGAACCGCGCTGGTCGCGTGGGTCCTCGGGGACTCCATGCGGTACCGCCGCGCCTACCTGACGTCCCTGGAGGACCGGGCCGCGCGTCTGGAGCGGGAGCGGGACGCGCAGGCACAGATCGCCGCCGCGGCCGAGCGGGCCAGGATCGCCCGCGAGCTGCACGACGTGATCGCGCACAACGTGAGCGTCATGGTGGTGCAGGCCGACGGCGCCAGCTACGCGCTGCGTTCCGAGCCGGAGCGGACCGCCCAGGCGCTGACCGCCATCTCGCACACCGGGCGGCAGGCGCTGGCCGAGATGCGCCGCCTGCTCGGCATCCTGCGCTCCGGCGACGAGCAGGCCGACCTTGCCCCCGTGCCGGGCCTCGACCAGCTCCGCGAGCTGCTCGACCAGGCACGGGAGGCGGGCATGTCGGTCTCGCTCACCCTCGAGGGCCCGGCCCGGCCGCTCCCGGAGGGAGCCGAGCTGGCCGCCTACCGCGTGGTGCAGGAGTCGCTGACCAACACACGCAAGCACGGTGGCCTAGCCGCGGCGGCGGCAGTAACCCTGCGCTACGAGCCGGGCGGGCTGCTGCTGCAGGTGACCGACGACGGGCCGGGCACGAGCGGGCCGGGCACAGGGGCCGAGGGGCCCGGGCACGGGCTGACCGGAATGCGCGAGCGGATCGAGATGTACGGCGGGACCGTCCAGGTTGGGCGGCTGCCCGGCGGAGGCTACCAGGTGACTGCGTGGCTGCCGGTCACCGCCGCCAGGCCGGACCAGCTGCCGCGCGACAGCCTCGACCGCCCGGGTCGATCCCGCCGCGCGCTGGACGGTGTCGCATGAGCGAGCCGGAGGGCCACCAAGCGCCCCCGGAGGCGAGCGGGGGACACCGCATGAGCATCCGCATCGTGCTCGTCGACGACCAGGAACTGGTCCGCACCGGCTTTCGCATGGTGCTGGACGCGCAGCCGGACATGACCGTGGTGGGCGAGGCCGCCGACGGGCAGGCGGCCGTGGAGTTCGCGCGCGCGCATTCGGCCGACGTCATGGTCATGGACGCGCGGATGCCGCGGATGGACGGTGTCACGGCCACCCGGCAGATCCGGCAGGCCGGGGACCGGCCGCGGGTGCTCATGCTCACCACCTTCGACCTCGACGAGTACGCGTTCGCTGCCCTGAAGGCCGGCGCGAGCGGATTCCTGCTCAAGGACGTGCCACCGGAGGAACTGCTGTTCGCGATCCGCGCTGTGCACTCGGGCGACGCCGTGGTCGCGCCGTCGACGACGCGGCGGCTGATCGACAGGTTCGCGCCGATGCTGCCGGCCGACGACGTCCACGCGCCGCCTGAGCTGGCCGGGCTCACCGAGCGGGAGCGCGAGGTACTGATCCTGGTCGCCCAGGGACTGTCGAACGCGGAGCTGGCGCGGCGGCTGTTCGTCTCCGAGGCGACCGTGAAGACCCACGTGGGCCGGATCCTCGCCAAGCTGGGCCTGCGGGACCGGGTCCAGGCCGTCGTCTACGCCTACGAGAACGGGCTGGTCAGGGCCGGACCCCAGGCCTGAGCCTCGGCCCGTGGCGGCCGCGGCGACCTCCCCCAGGTGCCGCCATGCCCGCGCTGCTGCTGAGACGCTGCTGCTGAGACAATGACCACGTGGACGAGATCGGCCAGTCCCGCGGCGAAGGCTGGCTGCTGCTTATCTACCGGGTTCCGTCCGAGCCCACCAGGCTCCGCTCGACCGTCTGGCGCCGGCTCAAGAGCCTGGGTGCCATCTACCTGCAGAACTCCGCTGCCGCGCTGCCAGCGAGCGTCAACGCAGAGCGCGCCCTGCGCAAGCTCAGGAGCGAGATCCTGGAAATGTCCGGGACCGCGGCCCTGCTGTCCTGCACGGTGATCGCCGGGGAGCAGGAGGTCCGTGCGGCATTCCAGGCGGCCCGCAATGACGAGTACGAGGAGATCGTGGATAAGTGCCAGGACTTCCTCTCGCAGCTCAAGAAGGAGTACGCCGAGAATCACTTCACCTACGCCGAACTGGAGGAGAACGAGGTCGACCTGGTCAAGCTGAAGAACTGGCTGGAGCGGGTCCGCCAGCGCGACGTCTTCGGCGCGGCCGGGCTGGAGCCCACGCAGAAATGGATCGCGGAGTGCGAGCAGGCACTCGAGGCCTACGCGGCGCGCGTGTACGCAGAGGAAGCGGAAACCCGCTGAACGTCAGCGCTTGCGCGCTCCGCGCCAGAGACTGAGCGGGAGCAGCATCAGCAGGAACAGCGGCAGCAGCCACCAGGCCGGAACGGCGGTCCGGCTCACCGCGTAGGTGAGGAGCAGGCTGACCACCACGCCCACCGCGACCACCCAGTCGTCGCCGACGATGAAGTCATACCAGAAAGCGGCGAAGGCCC
>Ga0209647_1003533_pt1 | contig 12067 bp, 10 predicted proteins | sample GraSoi_2013_60cm_FD_185827 | JGI IMG/M metagenome (GOLD analysis project Ga0209647, IMG submission 185827) | Grasslands soil microbial communities from the Angelo Coastal Reserve, California, USA - Sample 9_17_2013_60cm (SPAdes) (version 2) | ecosystem: Environmental > Terrestrial > Soil >... | reverse complement strand
GCAACTAAAATCAGGCGATGTAGAAGCAATCGTCTTGGCCTCTGGAGTACCCACCCCGGCGCTTACTGAGCTGATTGCGGCGGAGTCCGTTGATTTCGTCCAGCCATCCGCTGACCAGATTGCCCTAATCCGAAAAGCGCTGCCGGAGATATCGCGGTCCACAGTCCCGACCGGAACGTATTCTTCTTTGGCTCGCGACTATCAAACGGTTGGGCTCTTCAATTTTGCGGTCGCGCACAAAGATCTGCCCGACGACCTCGTCTACAAGATCGTGAAAACGGTATTCGACAATCACAAAGAGCTGGTGAAGGCGGAATCGTTAGCGAAAGAGACCGTTCCGGCGAATATCGGCCGAAATGAACTTCTGCCGCTGCACCCTGGTGCCGTGCGCTACTATCGTGAGATCGGGGTCCCGATCCCGGTGCAACAAACCCACTGACCGCGCCCTGGCGAGAGTGCAGCCTCGATTGGGCTGCTGCGTGGCGCAGCTTGGTGAGCCGTCGCTGCCGATGCGAGTCCACCTCGGTTGCGATTGACCCCCAGCGGCGTTGACGCGTCGCGGAGGCTGCGCTCAATTAGCGGCCGGGGCATACGAGAAGTGAAATGTTGCGCCTTCGCACCCTTGTCATCGTTGCCGCGCTCGCAAGTAGTCTCGTCGGCACCACCGGTTATGCCGAGGAAAAATCCATTGTTGTTGCGTCGACGACCTCGACGGAAGACTCGGGCTTGTTCAGCCACATACTACCCCTGTTCAAAGCCAAGACCGGCATCGCTGTGAAGGTGCTCGCACAGGGAACCGGGCAGGCACTCGATACCGGTCGTCGCGGGGACGCCGATGTCGTGTTCGTCCACGCCAAGTCAGCCGAGAAAAGATTCGTCGCCGACGGGTTCGGCGTAAAGCGCTACCCGGTGATGTACAACGACTTCGTCCTGATCGGACCGAAGAGTGATCCCGCCGGCATCAACGGCGGCAAGGACATCGTTGCGGCGCTCAAGGCGATCAAGGAGAAGGGCGCGCCGTTTACCTCGCGCGGTGATCGCTCCGGCACGCACATCGCCGAGCTCAACCTCTGGCAGGCGGCCGATATCGACGTCGAGATGGATAGGCATCCCTGGTACAAGTCGATCGGGCAGGGCATGGGTGCGGCGCTCAATACTGCGGTGGTATCCAACGCCTACGTGTTGTCTGATCGTGGCACTTGGCTGTCGTTCAAGAACCGCGGCGACCTCACGATCTCGGTCGAGGGCGACAAGCGACTTTTCAATCAATATGGCGTGATGCTGGTAAATCCCGAGCGGCATGCGCATGTAAAGACAGAACTCGGTCAGGCCTTCATCGACTGGCTCATTTCGCCGGAGGGACAGAACGCCATCGCCAATGACAAGATCGACGGCGAGCAATTGTTCTATCCGAACGCGGACGACCCGAACGCGTGATGCGTGGCCGCGCCGCGATTCGGCAGGAATAAGTGCGCGCAACCTAGCGCAGGACCCCCATCTCGCGATAGTAGCGCTCGGCGCCGGGATGGAGCGGTACCGGCATTGCGACCACGGCGTCCTTGAGCGAAATACCGCTCGCGGCTGGATGCGTCTGCACGAGCTGCGTGAGATTGTTGAAAATGGCGCGCGTCATGGCATAGACCGTATCGGCGCTCACACCCTCGCGGGTGACGAGGAAATTGACGATCGCCGCGGTCTCGACGTCCTTGGTCTGGCCTTCGTAGGTCCGCGCCGGGATGACCGCGGGAACAATCGCCGCATCGTTGATCTTGACGACGACGTCCTTGGGGATTTCCACGAGGTTGATCGCTACCGCTGTCCCCAATTGTCGGATCGAATCCACTCCGAGCCCGGCAGACTGCAACGTCGCGTCCAAATCGCCTTTCTCGATCAATTTCGCCGACTGCCCGAAGGGCAGGTAATCGGTACGGGAGAAGTCACGATATGAAAGACCGGCGGCCGCGAAGATCGCGCGCGCATTGAGCTCGGTGCCGGACTGTTTCGGCCCGACCGAGACGCGCTTGCCCTTCAGGTCGGCGAGACTCTTAATGCCCGATGCTCCGCTCACCACGAGCTGCACGTAATTGCGATAGATTGCAGCGACGCCGCGAAGCTTCGTCAGCGCATTGTGGAATCCCGCTTCAGCATTGCCCTTCCATGCCGCCGATAGCGAATCTCCGAGGCTGAAGGCGAGCTCACCGTCTCCGTCCTCCAGTAGCTTGAGGTTCTCGACCGAGCCTTGCGTGACCTGAACACTCGACCGTGCCCCGGGTATGGTCTTGAGAAAGATCGCCGAAATGGCGTTGCCGAGGGGATAATAGACACCGCTGGCACTGCCCGTCAGGATAGCGATCGATGACTGTGCCGCGACTGGAGAAGTGAGGGCGGTGGCAATAGCCGTCGCAAGCGCCAGCTTTTTCATAGCATTCTCCAGTCCTGCTGAAGGCCTCGTTTTTATTGCCAATATTGCGCTGATGCAAGTCAGCGCGCAGCGCACGCTCAACATCACAATCGACCATTTCGTGATGGCCGTCACAGCGGTCGGAGTCGGGCCGCGGCATGCTGCCGGCCATCGCCGCAGGGGGCTTTCCGTCAAAAAAAAGGGGAAATGGTCATGATCGATGTTTTGGCTTTGGCCTTTGTCGCCGTTGCGCTCAGCTTGCCCGCACTCATTGCGGCGACCATGCTCGGCTCGAAACTCAACCTCGATTGGTAGGGCGGCGATTCCCTGACTATCGCCTCGGGCGATTCCCTAAGTAGACCTTTGGCTCGTCCTTTCTTCAGCGAAGGGCGCTGAAAGCGCTGGTAGTGCTTTGCCCTCAAGCGTCGCTCACGTTACTGTCATTCCCGGACAGCGGCTTGAGCGCTCACGCGTGACATCCTCCCCCACAATCAGGCTCGGCGTCGATATCGGCGGCACGTTCACCGACGTGGCGCTGGAAATCGGCGAGCGGCGGTTTACGGGCAAGATCCTCACCACGCCGCACGCGCCGGAAGACGGCGTGCTCGCCGCTTTGCGCTCGGTCGCGGCCGAGGCCGGCGTCGAGCCCGGCGAGGTCGGCGTGATCATCCATGGGACGACGCTCGCCACCAATGCGCTCATCGAGCGCAAGGGCGCCAGAACCGCGCTTCTCACCACCGAAGGATTCCGCGACGTGGTCGAGATCCGCCACGAAAACCGCTTCGAGCAATACGACGTCAACATCGACCTGCCGCCGCCGCTCGTTCCCCGCCGGTTGCGCCTGCCCGTTCACGAGCGGATCGATGCGCAAGGTGAGGTGCTGGTTCCGCTCGATGAATCCAGCGTCGCCCGTGCGATCGAGACGCTCGCGGCCCAGCAAGTCGAGGCCGTGGCGGTCGGGCTGCTGCATAGCTTCACCAATCCGGATCACGAGCGCCGGGTCGGCGATGCGATTGCGCGTCGGTTGCCGCAGGTCGCAGTGACGCTGTCCTGCGACGTCTCGCCGGAGATGCGCGAATACGAGCGCTTCTCTACCGCGTGCACGAACGCCTATCTCCAACCCCTGATCGGGCGCTATCTGGTGAAGCTCGCCCGCGAGCTCGTGCGCGCCGGCTTTCACTGTCCCCTCCTGCTGATGACCTCGGGCGGCGGGATCACGACCACCGAGACCGCGATTCGCTTCCCGGTCCGACTGGTCGAATCCGGGCCCGCCGGCGGCGCGATCTTCGCCGCCTGCATCGCGCGCGAGCACGGGCTCGATCAGGTCGTATCCTTCGACATGGGTGGGACGACCGCGAAGATCTGCCTCATCGACAAGGCGCAGCCGCAGACCGCGCGCGCCTTCGAGGTGGCGCGGATCTACCGCTTCCTCAAGGGCAGCGGGCTGCCGCTGCGCATTCCGGTAATCGAAATGGTCGAGATCGGCGCCGGCGGCGGGTCGATCGCGCGCGTCGACACGCTCGGGCGGATCGTCGTCGGTCCGGACAGCGCCGGGTCGGAGCCGGGGCCGGTGTGCTACGGCCGCGGCGGCCAAGAACCGACCGTGACCGATGCCGATGTGGTTCTTGGGCGTATCGATCCGGTGACCTTCTCCGGCGGCAAGATCGCGCTTGATGTCGCTGCTGCCAAGCGCGCGACTGCCGAGCGGATCGCAGCTGCCCTGAACCTCGCAACCGAGCATGCGGCGCTCGGCATCAGCGAGATGGTGGACGAGAACATGGCGAACGCGGCGCGCGTGCATGCCATCGAAAGCGGGAAGGACCTGCGCTCCCGCACGCTGATCGCGTTCGGTGGCGCCGCTCCGCTGCACGCCGCACGTGTCGCCGAGAAACTGGGCATCAGTCGAGTCCTTGTCCCGGTCAACGCGGGCGTGGGTTCGGCGGTCGGCCTCCTGCGCGCTCCGGTGGCCTACGAGACCGTGCGCGGCAGGCTGATGCGTCTCGGCAGCTTCGAGGCCGCATCGGTGAACCGCCTGTTCGCAGAGATGCGCGCCGAAGCAGAAGCGATCGTGCGGCGCGGCGCGCCCGCCGCCAAACTGGTCGAGCAGCGCTCCGCCTTCATGCGCTATCGCGGCCAGGGCCACGAGATCGCAGTGGCGCTTCCGGTGCGCGACCTCACGGCTGCCGATCGATCGACCATCAGGGAGCTGTTCGAGGCAGTGTATCGCCGGCTCTACAGCCGAGCGATCCCGGAGGTCGAGATCGAAATTCTCAGCTGGGTGGTCGCGGTGAGCGCCCCGTCGGAAGGCCAACTTGGCGCACCCACCCGCGAGCGCGCGAGCAAGCCAAAACCGGCCTCGCGGCGGCCGATACGCAACGAGGCTTGACTCATGATCGCTCGTCCCAACGCGGCGCTCGCTCAGATCCACACCCAGATCATGTGGAGCCGCCTGATTGCCGTGGTGGAAGAGCAGGCGCAGACGATGATGCGTACCGCATTCAGCACCCCCGTGCGGGAGGCCGGCGATCTTTCGGCGGGCGTGTTCGACCGCCAGGGTCGCATGCTGGCGCAGGCGGTCACCGGCACGCCGGGACACGTGAACTCCATGGCCAACGCGGTCAAACATTTTCTCGACGTCTATCCGCTCGCGACCATGAAGCCCGGCGACCACTACATCACCAACGACCCCTGGCTGACGTCCGGCCATCTGCATGACATTACGGTGGTGACGCCGAGCTTCTACCGCGGCGAAGGCGTCGGGCTGTTCGCCAACACGATCCACGTCGTCGATATTGGCGGGCTCGGGATGGGACCGGACGGACGGCAGGTGTTCGAGGAAGGCCTGTTTATTCCGATCATGCCGCTCGCCCGCGAGGGCCGCATGAATGAGGATCTGCTGCGCTTGGTGCGCGCCAACGTGCGCGAGCCGCTGCAAGTCGAGGGCGACATCTACGCAACCGCGGCATGCAACGACGAAGGGAGCCGCCGGCTGATCGAGATGATGGACGAGTTCGAGATCGCCAATCTCGACCGGCTCGGCGACACCATCATCGAAGCATCGCGCGAGGCGACGCTCGAGCGCATCCGCGCGCTGCCGAAGGGCACCTATCGCAACAGCATGACGATGGACGGCTACGACAAGCCGCTCGTGCTCAATGCCGCCCTGACCATTTCCGATGAGGGCATTCACGTGGATTTCGACGGCACCTCGCCGGCGTCGTCGCACGGCATCAACGTCGTCTACAACTATTGCCTCGCCTACACCGCGTTCGGCGTCAAATGCCTGGTGGCGCCCGAGGTGCCGAACAATTTCGGCTCGCTTGCCCCGATCAGCGTGAGCGCGCCGGAAGGCTGCGTACTTAACGTCAAGCGGCCGTGGCCGGTGGCTGCGCGGCACACGGTCGGCCAGATGCTGCCGGATGTCGTGTTCGGCTGTCTGCAGGGGGTGATGCCGGTGCCGGCTGAAGGCGCCTCCTCGCTCTGGAATCCGCAGATCTTCGGCGGCGGCTCCCTGGTCGATGAAGTCGAAGAGGGCACCGATGCGAGCGCGCTGCCGGAATTCAGCACCGTGATCTTCCACTGCGGCGGTGCTGGCGCGCGCCCCACCAAGGACGGCCTCAGCGCGACCGCTTTCCCGTCGGGCGTGCGCACGATACCCGTGGAAGCGACCGAGAGCGTGGCCCCGGTCGTCTTCTACCGCCGCGAATTCCGCGACGGCTCCGGCGGCGCCGGCAGGCTGCGCGGCGGGCTCGGCCAGGTGATCGAGCTCGGCGGCGCCGGCGCCGCGCCGATCGCGCTTCTGTGCAATTTCGAGCGCGTGCACAACCCCGCGCGCGGCCGCGACGGCGGCCGTGCGGGCGCTGCCGGCACGGTGGCGCTGCGCTCCGGCCGGCCCATCCGGCCGAAGGGACGGCAGACGGTGCCGCCGCGCGACGCGATCCGCCTCGAGCTGCCGGGGGGCGGCGGCATCGGCGATCCGCGCACGCGCGATCCGCAGCGCGTCCTTGACGACGTGCGCGACGGCTTTATCACCGCGCAGGACGCGCGGCGCGACTATGGCGTGGCCATCGACGTGGATGGACGGCTCGACTCGGCCGGCACGGAGCGTCTGCGAAGCAGACCGGATATTGAGCCGACATCCCGAGTGACCGAGTCTGACCCAAAGCGGAACATCGGCTGACCGTTAGCCGAAGCCAATTGCCGTTCTCCCTTCCCACGAAGTCATGAACTGATAGGCCTGACGTCGGCGTGTTATGACGTGCACGAGTGGCCCGTCATGGAAGACATGAAAGTCACAGCCACTGGGTACGACTTTCGGCCGGCGCACGCTGCCATGCAGCGGTACGTCGATGGCAATCTTCTTTCTGGATTCTCTTCCGCGGTGCTCGTCGGCAGAGATTTGGTAGATGTGAAATGCATTGGATGGGCCGACAAGGAAGCGCAGATACCATTGCGCCTCGACCACATATTCCGCGTCTTTTCAAATACGAAGCTGATTACATCCTGTGCCGCGCTTCTTCTATTCGAAGAAGGCCGCTTCCAACTTGACGATCCGATTGAGCGGTTTATTCCGCAGCTTGCGAACCGCCGTGTGCTGCGTCCCGACGCGACGTCGTTGGAGCAAACCGAGCCTGCGGTTCGGCCGATCACCATTCGCCATCTGATGAGTCACGGTTCGGGGCTGAGCTACGGTCTTCTTGACCCGGGCACGTTGATTTTCAACGCCTACAACGAGCGAAAAGTCGTCAATCCCGCGACCACGCTTGCGCAGATGATGGAGGTGTTGGCCGACCTGCCGCTGGTCTTTCATCCCGGAGCGTCATGGGAGTACTCGGTGGCCACCGACGTCTTGGCGCGTCTCGTCGAAGTGATCAGCGGCCAACGCTTCGATGCGTTCATTCAGGCGCGAATTCTAGGGCCCCTTGGCATGGTGGACACAGGATTTGTGGTGTCGGATCGCAATCGCCTCGTCGCCTTTTATGCCGGGGCCGACCCCATCGACCCGATGAAGCCGGGGCTTACGCGCGCGGACGACGCGCCATATCCGGGGGCTTATTTGCGTCCCTTTCCGAGGCAGAGCGGCGGTAGCGGGTTGGTCTCGACTTTGCCGGACATGGTGGCGCTCATTCGAAGTCTGCTTCCGGGCGGCCCGACGTTGCTCAAGCCGGACACGATCGAGCTGATGATGACCAACCAGTTAGCTGCGGGCATGTGGATACGCTTTGCCGCTTACGGGAAACTGCAAGGCAGGGGGCACGGGCTCGCGGGAGCGCTGATACTTAAGCCTTCTGCCTTCGACCATCAGGATGCGAGAGGCGAGCTCTCTTGGGGCGGACGCGCGGGCACGCAATGGTGGATTTCGCCAAAAAAGAATACCGCAGGCTTGATCATGGCGCAGCGTGAGATGGGCTTTGCGCATCCATTTGCGGTCGAGTTCAAGCGGCTCGCGTACGACGCGGTGAAGCGCAAGCGCTGACAGAATGGCTTCGCATCCGCGCGCGCGGCGAACTCCGTCGGCGTCTCACCCTTTTGCTTGCGACAAGATTGCCGCGCAGCTGCGCCCCGCGGTGTCCGCGACGGAAGGATCGCCGGTCACCAGCGCGGCCACGATGGCGCCATCGATGATGAGCCCGAGCGAGTGCGCGACCTCGGTGGGTTCCTTTAGTCCTGCTTCGCCGCACAGTGTCGCAAGTCGTTCGAGCACGACCTTCTTGTGGGCGATCGCCAGTGAACGCATGCGGTGGTCGGCCTTGTCGCTTTCGGCGACCGCATTGATGAATGGACAGCCGTAGAAGTCCTCGCGCGCGAACCACAGCCGCAGCGCCGGCCCGATGCGGTGCAGCCGCGCGAGCGCCGGGCCGCCGGCTGCGTCGATTTCGGCGAGAAACCAGGCGCGCCACGCTCGGCCTTCGCAGTCGAGCACCGCCTCGACCAGACCATCCTTCGAGCGGAACAACCGATAGAGCGTGGTCTTGGCCGTTCCCGCCGCAGCAACGATCTCGTCGACGCCCACGGAGTTGACCCCGTAACGGCAAAACAGCCGCGTCGCGGCTTCGATCAGCCGGTCGCGGGGGGAAGCCGTGATCTCGCCGGCTTGGCTCACCGGTTGCGGGGGCGCGACGTCCATGCCGCCACTTACCCCGGCCCGCAGGTGACCGCAATCGCGGAGTGGAACGACCGTTCTGTTCGCTGCGCTCAGAACTCAGGCAAAAACTGACCGGCTTTTGAGCGGGAACGAGCCCTGGCCTTCCGGCCCTGTCCTGATTCCATTCGACTTTTTGCTTCGCCGAAGCTGGCACGGCTCATGCATAGAACAGAACGGTCTGTATCTTGACCGTCAACAGGAGAGGAAGCTCATGAACCAAGCCGTCGCCAAGACCGCCCTCACCGGCTGTCTCGCCCCCATCGACAAAAAGGGCCTCGACGGGCTGATCGCGAAGGGCAAGGCCGACCCCAAGGCCATCAAAACGCTAAAATGCAAGACCGTCGCCGAAGGCCGGTTCCGCCATCTCAATTTCATCCGCAACCTGCCGGCCTACGTGGTCGACGAGCCGCCGGGGCTGCTCGGCGACGACACCGCGCCCAACCCATCGGAGGCCTCGCTCGCCGCGCTCGGCTCATGCCTCGCGGTCGGCATCCACGCCAATGCGGTGGCGCGCGGCATTACCGTGTTCAAGCTCGAGATCGAGCTCGAGGGCGATCTCAACATCACAGGCGTGTGGGGAACCGGCGATCTCTCCGACAAGCCCGTCGGCTTCACCGACGTGCGCGCGAAGGTGAGCTTCGAAGCCGATCGTCCGCGCGCGGAGCTCGAGGCGCTGGTCGCGCACGCGCGCGTTTGGTCGCCGGTCGCCAATACCTTCACGCGGCCGGTCAATCTCGAGGTCAGCTTGGCATAGAGCGATGGGCGGGGCGGCGCCCGGCGCCGTCCCTCCGGATCCTCCGTCATCCGAAGGCATGTCCGATGCTCGATCGTTCGGTTACGGCAAGAGATCACACCTATCCGGCCGCCGGTTTGGATGTGGTCGAGGCGGTGCGCGAGCTGTCGTCGCGTGAGCTCGCGCCCATCGTTCGCAAGATCGATGGCGAAGGCCACTACCCCGAGGCCGTGCTTCGCGCCTTCGGCCGCGCCGGTGCGTTCGCTTGCCATCTGCCGGGCGAAACCCCGGGCGGCCCCGATCTCGTCACCGCGATCCGCGCGATGGCGGCGGCCGGCGAATACTGCCTCTCGACCTCGTTCTGCATGTGGTGCCAGAACGCGCTCGGCTGGTACATCTTCGCCTCCGACAACGCGGAACTCAAAGCCGGCTTGGGTCGCCGCGTTGCCGCCGGCGACGCGCTCGGCGGCACGGCGTTGTCGAATCCGATGAAAGCGCTGTTCGGGATCGAGCCAATCCGCCTCAAGGGCAAGCGGGTCGAGGGCGGCTACGTGGTGCGCGGGGCATTGCCGTATGTCTCCAATCTCGGCAACGACCATTATTTCGGCGCCGTGTTCGAAGCCGATGATGCGCCGAAGCGCTACGTGATGGCGATCGTGCCCTGCGCCGCCGCAGGCGTGGAGCTTTCCGGCGACACCAAATTCGTGGCGCTCGACGGCACGCGCACCTTCTCGGTGCGGTTGCGCGACGTCATCATTCCCGACCCGTTCGTGCTGGCGGATCCGAGCGATGCTTTTATCAAACGCATCCGCGCGGGCTTCGTGCTGCTGCAGGCGGGCATGGGGATCGGCCTCGTCCGCGGCTGCATCGCGTTGATGAACCAGGTCAAAGGTCCGCTCGGCCACGTCAACAAGTATCTCGACGTCCAGCCCGAGCACCTCGCCGCGGAGCTTGGCACGATCGCAGCGAAGGTGGATCGCCTCGCCGCCACGCCATTCGAGAGCGATCAAGCCTATTGGCGTGCCGTGATCGAGGCGCGGCTCGCGCTCAGCGAGCTGGCTTTGGCCGCAGCGCATGCCGCGATGCTTCATTGCGGCGCCCGCGGCTATATCGCCAACGCCACCGCGCAGCGTCGGCTGCGCGAATCCTACTTCGTCGCCATCGTCACGCCTGCCATCAAGCAGCTCAAGAAGATGCTCGCCGACATGGCGCACTAGGCGTGTCGCATTCACTACGGCTGGCCACACGGCCCGCCGCCACATGCCGGGAGAGCGTTCGAACCGAGCCTAGGAGCCAGCCATGAGCGAAAAAGTCCTCATTACGCCCGCCGAGCTTTCGGACATGATCAAGAGCGAGTCGATCGTGTTGATCGATACCCGCGACCCGGCGACCTATGCCGCCGGCCATCTGCCCAACGCCGTCAACATCCACGACATCTTCACTTATCTCGCAACCTCGACGCCCGAAGGCGTCGCGACGATGCGCGACAAATTCGCCGCCATTTTCGGGGCCGCCGGGCTGTCCGGCAAGGAGACCGCGGTCGTTTACGAGCAGTCGATGAACAGCGGCTTTGGCCAATCCTGCCGCGGCTACGTGTTGTTGCGCTATCTGGGCTATCCGAAGGTCAAAATTCTGCACGGCGGCTATGTCGCCTGGACCGCCGCCGGCTTGCCCACCTCCACTGCAACGCCGGCGCCTGCAGGGAAGAGCTTCCCGATCGATCCGAGCGCGGCCGGCATATTGGTCGATCTGGGGAACATGAAGGCCGCGGTCGCGGACCCCAACATCGTCAAGCTCGATACCCGCGACGTCGACGAGTGGATTGCCGATTCGTCATCGCCCTACGGCAAGGATTTCTGCCCGCGCAAGGGACGCATTCCGGGCGCGGTCTGGCTCGAATGGTACCGGATGATGAAGCCGACGCCGACCGGCCCCATGTTCAAGTCACGCGAGGAAATCCTCGCCGAATGCGCAACCGTGGGCATCACGCCGTCGACGCCGGTGGTGCTCTATTGCTTCAAGGGCGCGCGCGCCTCGAACACGCTGGTCGCCCTGAAGGAAGCCGGCGTCGAGAACGTCACGCTCTACTTCGGCTCGTGGAACGAGTGGTCGCGCGATCCCGCTTTGCCGATCGAAACAGGCTTGCCCTACAAGGCTTCGGCCGCGCCCGGCGTCGCCGCCTGAACGGCACGGCCAGATAACCGAGTGCCGGCGCGGGTCGGCACTCTCGACTCGCGTGCCGTGGCGCTTCGTAGCAGCGCCGGCATGCCCGATGCGGCGAAAGACGACCACGATGGCAACCTTCGACGAGCCGCTTGATCGCGATCATCTTGCACGCTGCCCCTGCGGGCTGCATGCAGACCGCGTCGCGCACGAGCTGGCGGAAAAGCACCAGCTTCCAACCATCGCGGCCGCCCCGGAACGCTACGAGCGCGTCGTCGCCTCGGCGGTGATGCGCGCGGTCTTCCCCAGCAATCCGGCGCGCCGCGCGTTCCTGCAGTCGGTCGGCGCCTCGACCGCGCTTGCCGCGCTCTTGCAATTCTTCCCGCTCGAGAGCGCGACCGAGCTGTTCGCCCAGGGCACCGGCGCGCCGGAGAAGAAGGACCTGAAGGTCGGGTTCATCCCGATCACCTGTGCCACGCCGATCATCGTGGCGCATCCGATGGGCTTCTATTCCAAGCAGGGGCTCAACGTCGAAGTCGTCAAGACCGCCGGCTGGGCCGTCGTCCGCGACAAGACCATCAACAAGGAATACGACGCCGCCCACATGCTCTCGCCCATGCCGCTC
>Ga0209647_1003530_pt1 | contig 12072 bp, 8 predicted proteins | sample GraSoi_2013_60cm_FD_185827 | JGI IMG/M metagenome (GOLD analysis project Ga0209647, IMG submission 185827) | Grasslands soil microbial communities from the Angelo Coastal Reserve, California, USA - Sample 9_17_2013_60cm (SPAdes) (version 2) | ecosystem: Environmental > Terrestrial > Soil >... | reverse complement strand
TCAGAAAAGCCTCCGCGAAGGTTTTGGCCTCACGGTCTCCGAAGCCCTCTGGAAAAAGAAACCCGTCGTCGCTTCCGCCGTCGGCGGCATTCCCACCCAGATCATCCACAAACACACGGGGCTGCTAGCCCATTCGATCGAAGGCACCGCCTATCAGATTCGCTTTCTGCTTTCTCACCCGGATATCGCCGCTCGCCTCGGAGAACGCGGCCACGAGCATGTAAAGGAAAATTTCCTGATTACCCAAAATCTGAAGCGCTATCTCACCTTGTTCCTCAAGATGGGCAAGAGCTCGTGAATCCCGCAGATTAGGCGAAGAAGAATCCAGGATTAGAAATCTCTTGCCTCTCCGCTTGTTTCTCCGGTTTCCCTAAAGTTCTCCCGATTTCGGCCGATAAGGGTCTGGAGGTGACGAATGTCCATTCATGCTGTTCAAGGTAGTCCCGTCCAGCTCCAGAACGATGCGCCGGCTGCCGCTGCCCCCAAGGCCGCTCAGCAAGCTGCCGCCTCGGCTCTGCCGCAAGACCGCGTCTCGATCAGCTCCGCGGCTTTGGCTAAGTCCGCCAGCGCCGACAAAGACCACGATCACGACTCCAAGTAGTGCCTCTGCACAAAAAAAGGACAGGGGCGTCCCCGCCCCTGTCCTTTTTTCTTTCTTCAACTCCCTAAAATCTACCCAAAATTGTCATCCTGAGGCCCCGATTCCGATCGGCGGGCGAAGGATCTCAACCTTAAAACTCCCCAAAATTTCCGTTCGAAGCCACTCCATCAGCCGATTTGGGTTTTCAACATTTCCTCTCCTACCGCAATTCCCCCGGCTCAATCCCTTCCTTCTTCGCCTGGTTCTCCAACTCCTCAATACTCGCCAGCAGTTGCGTCTTCTTCTCTTCCAGTTGTTTCACCTGTTCATCCAGCGGCACCATGCTGTAGCCCTTATGCGGATTGATTCCCCCGTTCGGGCTGCTGTCATCCGCCTTGAAATTCTTGTACTGAGCAATCCGCTGGTCCGCCGCATCAATTTTCTTCCGCAAGTCCGTAATCGCGGCGCGATATCTTTGTATCTTTCCCTGCCGCGAAGCAGCCGCCCAGCTCTGTGAGGATTGGGTAGACCCCTCCGGCGACCGTTTCGAACCCACCACGGACACCGGTCCCTGCAGATCCCCCACTTCCTCATTCGCCCAGACTTTTTTGGGTTTCTCCGTCTTGCTGGCAATAGGGGGTTTCTGATTGTTCGCCGCAGGCGTGGCTGGCTGATTTGCCTGCGGTGGAGTTGCTTGCTCGCTCTGCGCCCGGCACAGTGCCGGCAGAACACCGCATAAAAGGAGAAGGAACAATCTGGAGCGGACCATGGGACCTCCGATCCGGCTGCGCGAACCCGGTACGATCTAGCCTGATTTTACCAAGCGGCCCTTCACGGATCCGCTCGATTTTCCCCCATCTTGTTCAGTTCGCCACGCACCACTTCCACCGCCTCTTTCGGCGGTCCCACCCGCTTGTAATTTGTATAAAACGTACGCTCATGAATCGAAAATGGCACCACAAATTTCCGCCCGTCAAAATCGTACTGCTGATAGGTCGGCAGCCACACGCCCGGCGACATCTCGTACCGCTCCTGCATGAAATAACTGCCCTGGTAAACCTTGGCCAGAAACAGCGCCAGCGAAATGTCCTCCGTAACGTGTCCCTCGATCTTCGCCAGTTGCAAGGTCTCCTTGTCGATCCACAGCGTCCCGCGCACTTTGCTGAACAACATTTCGTTCCGATTCGCCGGTTTGAACGCCGGATTCCGCGTCATTTCGTATTTCACCAGCACACGGTCTGCGCGCATCTCCTCGCCAATTTTCGTGAACACGAAGGCCTTCCGCGTCGAATCGATCAGCTCGTTCCGTTCTTTCTTCCGCCGCTCCACTTTTGCGTAGGCCTCCCGTTGCGCCGGCCCCGTTTCCGCCGCCCATACCAGAGTTGTCTGCAATTTCTCTAGTGCTGCCCGGTAACTCTCCGCGTTCGCGGGTTTCGCTTCGGCCGTCAGCGGAATTTTGCTCGTGCCCGTGCCCGCCGGAATCACTCTCCACACCTTCACCTCGCTCGGCTTCGGGTCGCTCCCGGTCTTTCGAATCTCCGTCCGCTCTACCCGCTCATAAATGTTCATATCCGCGTCCAGCCGCTTCTGGTTGGTGATCACCCGCCTGAACATATCGTCCCCGGTCGGGGAAGTCTCCGCGGCGGGGTTCTCCACGGGTACCGTCTGGGAGTAGCAGGGGGAGCAGGCCATCGCCAAGCCAAAAAATATCCCGGCCAGCCCGGATAACAAGTAACTTATTATAAATGAGCGGTTTATCACTATACTCAATGCGCTGAACCCCCGCCTTCTCTCCAGTTCTCGCCCCTCAGTTTCCACTTCAATCCCCCCAGCATCCAGCTACAATGGAGGTTCTTGCTAATTATAGCCACCTCGGCTGAAAGCTTATACACACCTAAAACGTCTAACTAAGGAACGATTTGGCTGGGTGGTTCGTCTTTAAAGATACAGGAGAACAGTTTGGGCGTTTCCCCCATGGATAGCTTGACCAGCGTCCCGCCGCTCGACGGTCGCGTGCTGGTGTCTGCCTCGCGCCTGCAGCGCGCTAAAAAAGGGTGGATCACCTTCTACGAGACTTTCAAGCTCTCATTGGATGCCCTGCGCGCCCACAAGCTACGCAGTTTCCTCACCCTTCTCGGCGTCATCCTCGCTGTAACCACGCTAGTGTTTGTCATGAGCGTCATCGCCGGCCTCAACCTCTACGTCGCCCAGCGCGTCGCCAACCTCGGCGCCAATGTCTTCATCGTCGACCGCTTCGGTATCATCACCAGCCGCGACGAATTTCTGAAAGCCCAGAAGCGCCCCCTGATCACCATGGACGACTACGAGCGTCTCCGCGACCGCATGAAGCTCGCCCGCTCCGTCGCCGCCGAAGAAGACCGCAACGTCCAGACTCGCGTTGGCGACATCATCATGGAAAACACCAGTATCATGGGCACCACCGCGAATTTCGCCGATGTCCGCAACCTGAATATCTCGGAAGGCCGCTTCATCACTCCCGCCGATGACGACCACCGCTCCGACGTCGCCTTCATCGGTTCCGACCTCGCGCTGAAATTTTTCCCCAATGTCGATCCTCTCGGTAAATCCATTCGCGTCGGCACCCACAGTTATGAAGTCATCGGCGTCGCCGAAGCCATCGGCAGCGCCTTCGGCCAGTCGCAAGACAACTACATGATCATGCCCATTAACACCTTCCTCAAAGGCTGGCACCGTCAGATCGACTGGACCACCGTCTTCATCGAAGCACCCAACGCCGAAATGATGTCCGCCAGCCAGGATGAAGCCCGCATGCTTCTCCGCGCCTGGCGCCATCTCGACTACAAAGCTGCCGACAATTTCGCCATCCTCGGCTCCGATTCCATCATGGCCCTCTGGCACGATCTCACGGGCAATCTCGCCTTCGTCGCCATGGCGCTCGTCAGTGTTTTCTTGGTCGTCGGCGGCATCGTCATCATGAACATCATGCTGGCCAGCGTTACCGAGCGCACCCGCGAAATCGGTTTGCGCCGTTCGCTTGGCGCGCGAAAAATGCACATCCTTTTGCAATTCCTCACCGAATCCGCCGTCCTGGCCACTTGTGGCGGCCTCATCGGCATCATCACTGCGTATCTCGCTGTCTACCTGGTGAAAGCTGTTTTCTCTTTCCCCATGGAAACCCCTCTCACCGCCGTCATTCTTTCGCTAATCCTCGCCACGGCCGTGGGACTCTTTTTCGGCATCTTCCCGGCCATGCGGGCTGCAAAACTCGATCCGATTGAAGCTCTTCGAGCGGAAAGCTAGGCGCGCGAATGCCTCAAGCCAACGGCGAAAATCTCCGGCAAGCGATGGATGCGCTTCGCTCCCACAAACTGCGCAGCGCCCTCACGATTTTTGGCGTCGTTCTCGGCGTCAGTGTCATCATGCTCGTCGCCGCTCTCATCACCGGCTTCGACGCGCAAATTCAGGAAAACGTGAAGCAGTTCGGCGCGGACACCGCTTTCGTCACCAAGTGGGATCAGGGCCGTCACGGCGGGCCTCCGCCCCTCGAAGAACGCCAGCGCAAGCCCCTCACACTTGACGATGAGCGCGTCCTCCAGGAAAGCTGCCCCAGCGTCAAGAACATCACCGCGTTCATCACCAGTGATTGGGATGTCCCTCACGCCGTCCGCACCAAATCTGGCGAAGTCAACGCGATCGATTTCCGCGGCGTCCAGGCCAATTTCGGCCTCGTCTACGCCAACGCCGCCACCCTCTCTGGCCGTTTCATCTCCGAAGGCGACGACCTGCACAAGGAAAAAGTGGTCATGCTCGGCGAAAATGTCGCCCCGGTTCTTTTCCCCGAAGGCAATCCCATCGGCAAAGACGTTACGATTGACGGCTCCAGTTTTCAGGTGATCGGCGTAGTGGAAAAGCCCAAAGGCGGGTTCGGGATGGGCGATGAAGACCGCCGCGTCTTGATCCCTTTCAGCACTTTCCGCAAAACATTTCCTTCTGCCACCGAGCTTAACTTCCGCGTGCAGGCTCAGCCGAATATGCTCAACCAGATGGTGGACCAGATCACCGAAGTCCTTCGCCGCCGTCGCAACGTTCCCTATGACGGCAAGGACAACTTCTCCGTCGCCACCGCCGAAGAGCAGATCAAGGAATTCCACAACATCGTCGGCAAAGTGGCCATCGCCACGGTCGTTCTCAGCGCCATCGGCCTGCTCATCGGCGGCGTCGGCGTGATGAACATCATGCTCGTCAGCGTCACCGAACGTACCCGCGAAATCGGCGTCCGCAAAGCCATTGGCGCAAAAAGCAAGGACATCGTCTGGCAATTTTTGCTCGAAGCGATGACCCTGACAGGCTTGGGTGGAATAATTGCGCTCATTCTTGTAAATGGTCTCGTTCTGTTGGTGCGTCTCGGCCTGAAATGGCCCGGCAGCGTGCCCCTCTGGGCCGCCATCGTCGGCGTCTGCGTCAGCGTCAGTATCGGCCTCATCTTCGGCGTCTGGCCCGCCATGAAAGCCGCCAAACTCGACCCGGTAGAAGCCCTCCGCTACGAATAACTCCATCGGGTCACGTTTAATTATATCGCAGCGGCGAAATGCCTATCGCCCCCAGAAAAAAGCAAAGCTTGTCATCCTGAACCGCGCGCTGTTTGCACGGCGAAGGATCTCAACTGATACAATTTGCAAATTGTTGTGAGTAAAAGCTGACTGCGTTGGGTTTAGAGGGGCTCCGCTTACGCTGAACGCAAAAACCGTGCCGCCCGGTTCCGTAATGTAGGTTCCGCCACGGGCGCTACCGCCCGTGGCACTGCCTTCTTTCGCGCCAGTGGATACAACTGCTCTGCCAGCAGTTCCGCCGAAGCCATCCGCTGCTGCGGATCCTTCGCCAAACACGAAGCCAGAATCTCATCCAGCTCCCTGGGTATCGATGAATTCACCTGCGAAGGCGGCAGCGGCCGCGAAGACAGCACGTGATTGCAAACCTTCTGCAGCGAATCCGCCGCAAACGGCGAAATGCCCGTCAGCATCTCGTAGAAAAGCACGCCAAGCGAGAAAATATCCGACCGCGCATCCTGCGCTCGCCCCATAATCTGCTCCGGACACCAGTAAGCTGGCGTTCCCAGCAGGGAAGTGTCCTTCGTATCGTGGCTCGAAAGCCGCGCCATTCCGAAGTCCGTCAATTTCGTCCGCCCGTCCGCCGTAACCAGGATGTTCGCCGGTTTAACGTCGCCGTGAATGATTCCATGCTTGTGCGCCACATTCAGCGCCACCGCCACCTGCGCTGCCCAGCCGCACGCCGAAGTATACGGCACGCTTCCATTCGTTAAAATCCGCTCCAACGATTGCCCTTCCACCAGCTCCATCACCAGGTAGGGAGTGGAAGTCGACTCCTCAATTCCCATGTCGTGCAGCGTGATGATGAACGGATGCGAAAGTTTTCCCACCACGCGCGCCTCGCGAATAAAACGCGCCCGCGCTTCGCCGCGCGAAAGCTCTGGCGAAAGCAGTTTGATCGCGACCGCGCGGTCGATCATCGGATCAAATCCGCGCACCACCTGGCTGTTTGCACCGGTTCCGAGTGTCTCGAGTATTTGGTATCGTCCGACTTGCACGCGTGCCATCCCTCCGATGGACTCCTGCCTCTTGCCAGATTACGCGCACGCGCGCACACAAAAAATGAAGCAAGAGTCCTGATTTCAAAGTACTTCCGTACCGGAGCCTTTGCGCTGCACCAATCCGGGATTCCGCTGTCCCGGAAAGCCCACCACTAGATATAGACATTGTGGAAATTTATTCACCAGATTTTGCGATTTTCTCTTGACACACACACACGCTAGTCCGATACTGCGAATCCAGATTCGGGGGACGTGGAAGCGCCAGACGGACCGAGTTGGGGGATAAGTCTGGTTCGGCTTTGCCCCACGCTCCAGCCCGGTATCACCGCAAAAAACGAGCGCGAAGTACCTGCTCCGCGCAGTCGTAAGGTAAGCGCGGAATTTGCTGTTCGGCCGTGTGAAGTTCACCGGCATTGAGCAGCGCATTCGTTTTTTTCGATGATTTCGGGAGGGGCGTCTTCCATTCGTACCACGAATTTAGTCGCGTTTTCAGGCGGGAACGTGGCCCCCTGCTCGCCAGGGGAGTAAAATATAAGGGTTCCCCGCTCGCAAGTCGGGAACCCGTTGCGGGGAGGAATCAGGATGGCTACGGTGAAGCACGCATTAAACGGCAAATCGCTCGAGGCAGCAAAATCGGTGGATACCGCCGGACACGCCCAGGGTCTGGTATTTGAACGGTACTTCACGGATGGAAGGGTCTCTCCTTTCGACAAAGTCGAATGGGAAAAGCGCACCGCCCTCATCGGCAATGAAAAGGGCGCCACAATCTTCAAGCAGGAAAACGTCGAAGTCCCCAAGGGCTGGTCGCAGACCGCCACCAATATCGTCGCCAGCAAATACTTCCACGGCAAGCCCGGCACCTCCGACCGCGAAACCTCCGTTCGCCAGTTGATCGGCCGTGTCGTGGACACCGTCGTCCGTTGGGGAGAAGAAGGCAGCTACTTCGCCAACAACGCCTCGCGTGACGCTTTCCGCGACGAACTCTCCCACCTGCTCGTCGAGCAGAAAATGGCTTTCAATTCCCCGGTCTGGTTCAACGTCGGCTGCCAGCCCAAGCCCCAGTGCTCCGCCTGCTTCATCAACTCCGTTCAGGACAGCATGGAATCCATCATGGGCCTCACCCGCACCGAAGGCATGCTCTTCAAGTGGGGCTCCGGCACCGGCACCAATTTCTCCACCCTCCGCGGTAGCCGCGAAACTCTCTCCGGCGGCGGCATCGCCTCCGGTCCGGTCAGCTTCATGAAGGGTTTCGACGCCTTCGCCGGCGTGATCAAGAGCGGCGGCAAGACGCGCCGCGCCGCCAAGATGGTTATCCTCAACATCGACCATCCGGACATCGTCGAATTCATCGATTGCAAGGTGAAGGAAGAAAAGAAGGCTCACGTCCTCATCGAGCAGGGCTACGACTCCTCCATCGACGGCGAAGCCTACAGCTCCATCTTCTTCCAGAATGCCAATCACTCCGTCCGCGTCACCGACGAATTTATGCAGGCCGCCCAGGAAAACCGCGACTGGTGGACCAAGAACGTCACGGACGGCCAGCCCAACGAAAAGCTCGGCGCCCGCGATCTCCTCCACAAGATTTCCGATTCCACTTGGCACTGCGGCGATCCCGGCATGCAGTACGACACCACCGTTAATCGCTGGCACACCTGCAAGTCCACCGCCCGCATTAATGCCAGCAATCCTTGCAGCGAATACATGTTCCTCGACGACACCGCATGCAACCTGGCCTCGCTGAACCTCATGAAGTATCTCCACTCCAACGGCGACTTCAACGTCGAAGCCTTCACAAAAGCGGTCGATGTCACCATCACTGCCCAGGAAATCCTCGTCGACAACGCCAGCTATCCCACCGACAGGATCGGCAAGAATTCCCACGAGTTCCGCCCGCTCGGCCTCGGTTACGCCAATCTCGGCGCGCTGCTCATGTCCATGGCTCTGCCCTATGACTCCGATGAAGGCCGCGACGTCGCTGCCGCCGTCACCGCTCTCATGTGCGGAGAAGCCTACGCCCAATCCGCGCGCGTCGCCGAACGCATGGGTCCGTTCCCTGGCTATCCCGTCAATCGTGAGCCAATGCTCGACGTCATTCGCATGCACCGCAACTCCATGCGCGGCATCAAGCCCGATCACGTTCAACCCGATCTCTACATGGGTGCGCAGACTTCTTGGGACTCCGCTCTCGCTCTCGGCGAAAAGCACGGGTTCAAGAACTCGCAAGTCACCGTTCTCGCTCCCACCGGCACCATCGGTTTCATGATGGACTGCGACACCACCGGCATCGAGCCCGACCTCGCCCTCGTCAAGTACAAGAAGCTCGTCGGCGGCGGCGTCATCAAAATCGTCAACAATACCGTTCCTGCGGCCCTGATAAAGCTCGGCTACACTCCCGAGCAATCCAGCGAAATCGTCAGCTACATCGACGCCAACGGCAAAATGGATGGCGCGCCTTTCGTCAAGCCCGAACACATCCCCGTCTTCGATTGCTCCCTGGCCACCACCGGCGGGCGTTCCATCGCCTGGCGCGGTCACGTCAAGATGATGGCGGCAGCCCAGCCTTTCCTCTCCGGCGCCATCAGCAAGACCATCAACATGCCAGAGGATTCCACGATCGAAGACATCATGGACGCCTACATTGAGTCCTGGAAGCTTGGCCTCAAGGCTGTCGCCATCTATCGCGACAACTCCAAGCGCTCTCAGCCACTCAACGCCGCCGGCAACAAGAAGGACGAAAAGAAAACCGAAGTCGCCGCCGCTGAACCGGTTCAGAGCGAACTCTTCGCCCGCACCCAGCGCGAAAAGCTTCCCGTCGAGCGCAACTCCGTCACCCACAAGTTCAGCGTAGGCGGCCACGAAGGCTACATCACCGTCGGCATGTACCCCGACGGCCGCCCCGGTGAAATCTTCATCAAGATGTCCAAGGAAGGCTCCACGCTCTCCGGCGTCATGGATGGCCTCGCACTCACGCTTTCCATCGGCTTGCAATACGGCGTGCCGCTGAAAGTTTTAGTCAACAAGTTGGTCAACACCCGCTTCGAGCCGAGCGGCATCACGCCCAACGCCAACATCCGCTTCGCCACTTCCGTGCTCGATTACATCGCGCGCTGGCTCGGCGGCCGCTTCATCTCTTCGGATTATTTGAAACTCAACGGCGCTCCAATGGAAGGCACCGTCGTCGCCTCCATCCCCGCGCCCTCGCCGCAAGCTCCGGTGCTTACACCCGCGCCGCCGGTCGAAACCAGGACCTATTCTCCGGGCAACGCTCTGGAAGACGCGCCGACCTGCTCTGAATGCGGCATGTTGATGGTGCCCAACGGCGCCTGCTACAAATGCGAAAATTGCGGGAGCACCAGCGGATGCAGCTGACCCGGGCCACCGGCGAGGAGATCACGCGATGAGCTCACTCCCAAGCGGCGCAGCGGTTGCAGTCAGACAGGTCAAAGAAGCCCCGAAGGCCCGGGGCTTCCTGCACATCGTTCGTCACGGCGCGGGCACCAACGCCTTCTACATCGTTTCCTATCACCAGATCGCCCGCACCGGCATCCGCCCCAAACCAATGCTCGCCGAAGGCGCGCAAGCCCTCATCGACATGCTCGAAAGAGTCGGCGTGGACTTCCACCTTCGCGAGGTTCGCGGCGCCCTCGAAGACATCCTGCGCCTCGGCTCCGCCAACATCCCCGACCTCTGGCTAAGCGACGAAGAACTCCTCGCCAAAGGCCTCGTCGAATCCTAGTTTTGTGGTTTTACATTTGTGGGGCTCAGCTTCCGAGGCGAGCAGCTCTTGCATTGAAAATCACAAAGGGCCGGAAGCTGGCGCCTCCGGCCCTTCGTTTTTTAGAGGCATTCTCTCGCCCATCGCGGAGAATCGCGCCTCACCCCACGCCGCTAGCGGGGACGCAAGGACGGACGCGGCGCAGCGGGTCTTGGGCGGAATCTCATTCGCGGCATCAGTGGCGGCGGCACATGCCGCAGCGCTTCTCCGCATGCAGGGCATCGATCGGAGCCGGCCGCATCAGCCTTCATCCAATTTCCCTTCACTTCACATTGTGGATTGACACACCGAACAGTGGAGCCCGGCATCATGGTCATTCTGAACTCCCTCAGCGGCCTCCAACTCACCCTGCGGAGTGAGCTCCCCTTGGCGGCCAGAAATTCGCGGAACGGACCGAGCGGACCCGCAGATTCTCGCTCTGCGCTCTTGGGGCGTCAACAGAAAACGTCTCCGCCATCTCCGCCCTTAGTGACGCTTTCCCATCCCCTCCGTCCCCGAAAGGAATTCCCCTCGCCATACGTAGTAGAAGTAAGAACAGTCAAGTTCCAAAACAGGACTCTCAACGGAGGCAGTTATGCCAAATAACACCATCAATTTCAGTGCGGGCGGCAATATGCCCTCGCTACCTAGCTTCAAGGGAGTAGGTTCCAAGATTCTCATCTTGGCCGCCGCCATCTTTGCCTTGATCTTCTTCTTCTCCAGCGTCGTCTCTATTCCCACCGGCCACGTCGGCGTCCTCACTCTCTTCGGCCGGGTCACGGGCGAAACGCTCAATGAAGGAATCCACGTCATCAATCCCCTCAAGGCCGTGGACAAGCTCTCCGTCCAAACGCAATCCGTCAAGGAAAGCGCCAACGTTCCCTCCAACGAAGGACTCATTCTTGCCCTCGACACTTCGCTGCTATTCCATCTCGACCGCAGCATGGCCGCCGACGTCTTCCAGAAAGTCGGCTCCAACTACGCCGAAAAAATTGTCGAGCCCACGCTCCGCGCAGCCATCCGCGCCTCCACTTCCTCTCACACCGCCAACGCCCTCTACACCAACGCGCGCGAGCTCGTTCAGCAGCAAATTCAGGATCAACTCACCAAGGAACTCGCACCCCGCGGCGTAATCGTCGAAAACATCCTGCTTCGCGACGTTCAGCTTCCCGCCATGCTCAAAGGCTCCATCGAAGCCAAGCAGCAGGCGGAACAAGACGCCCTGCGCATGAGCTTCATCCTCCAGAAAGAGACTCAGGAAGCCCAACGCAAGCGCATCGAAGCCCAGGGCATCGCCGATTTTCAGAAAATCGTCGCCCAGGGCATCAGCCCGCAGCTTTTGGAATGGAAGGGAATTGAAGCCACAGAGAAACTGGCCACCAGCGCCAATTCAAAAGTCGTGATCGTCGGCAATTCCAAAACCGGCTTGCCGATCATCCTCGGCCCGCAGTAACCCGCTGCGGCCGTCGTTACCGCTGGAAAGCTTGCGTTTTTACTTCGGAGGGGCCGCCGGCTTTTGATCCGCGTCCGGCGCCAAATCTTTCAGCTTCGCTTTTAGCGCTGCCAGCTCATCTTTTTTCTGCGCCAGGTCGCTCTGCATTGCGTCCAGCTTCGCTTTGCCGGCCGGGTCTTTCGAAAAATTCGGCCTTGAATAGTAGCTCTCATTCTCCAGCGCCAGCGAACGCTGTTGCAGGTCCGCTTCTTTAGCCTTCTCGGCAATTTGCTGCTTCAGAGCTTCGATCTTCGCGTTCTTCGCTTCCAGATCCTCTGCCGCCGATTCCTTTGCAGGCTGTGCTTCGGTTGTCGTGTTCGCCGTCGCGTCGGCCCCTGGGCTCGTGGCCGGGGTCGCGCCCGGCAGGCTCTCTGTTGCAGCGGTTGCATTCTGCACTGACGCGGGCGTTGCCGGCTGCAGCGTATCGTTCGTAATCACCGTGCCCGGTTTCGCCGCGGTCTTCTTCTGCTCGCGAGCCTTTCGCGCCGCTTCTGCCACGGACTGCTCTTGCTGGCTCTGTGCATGTGCGCTGGGCATTCCCACAAGACACGCCGCCAGCGCTATCGCGGAGACGCACACCTTTTTCCCGTTCCACATTTTTCCGCCTCCTGCCTTCCTTGGGCTGTCCTCCTGCAGAATACGCCCCCGCGCCTCCC
>Ga0209647_1003529_pt1 | contig 12072 bp, 11 predicted proteins | sample GraSoi_2013_60cm_FD_185827 | JGI IMG/M metagenome (GOLD analysis project Ga0209647, IMG submission 185827) | Grasslands soil microbial communities from the Angelo Coastal Reserve, California, USA - Sample 9_17_2013_60cm (SPAdes) (version 2) | ecosystem: Environmental > Terrestrial > Soil >... | reverse complement strand
GGTTTCGGGATCGCCGGTCGTTGGCATAAACCGGGCGTTGGCGCTGGCCGAAGTGGAGGGGCCGGGCGCGGGACTTCGTGAACTGGACGATTTGGCGAAGGACACACGGCTTGGCGAATATCAGCCGTATTGGGCGGCCCGCGCGGAACTGCTGACAAGGGCGAGAGACTACCCTGAAGCGAAACGCTCCTATGAATTAGCGATCGGACTTGAGCGCGATGAAGCGGTTAGAAAGTTCCTTTTGCAACGCATGAGCGAGCTGCCCAATTGATCCCGGCCCGATTGCGATTTCCCCTCGCGCGAGCGTACACTAACCGTATTAACTCCGACCCAGGAGCCGGGCGGGAGAGAAATCCCGTGGCTGCCAGGGCGATGCCCGAAAGAAATTGGGCTGAGGGTTCGGCTGGAAACGGCCGAGCCTCCCGCGGTATGGAAAGGAGCGCACTGGACGAAAATATGAATATTTTCGACAGGCACCCGATTCCACACTTCGAATCGGGTTTTTTTGTCTTTTTGGAGCGAGATGAGCCTGCAAGACAAATTCGGACGGCAGATTACGGACCTTCGGATTTCCGTGACGGACCGGTGCAATTTTCGGTGCGTGTATTGCCGTTCGGCTGATCCGGAAAATTATCGCGACCACGACCAGATTCTTTCCTGGAAGGAACTGGAGCGGCTGGCGAAAGTTTTTTATCAACTGGGAATTCGGAAGGTGCGGATGACAGGCGGCGAACCGCTGGTACGGAGCGGCGCGGAAGAATACGTGAAGTATTTGTCGGACTTGGGCTTTGCGGATTTGTCCATGACGACGAACGGGCATTTGCTGGCGGAGCGTTGCGCGGGATTGATGGCGGCGGGCCTGCATAGGATCAACATCAGCCTCGATTCTTTGAGCCCGGAAAAATTCGAAAAAATTACGCGGACGAAATCGTTTAATTCGGTAATGAACGGTATTGACGCGGTGCAGAAATCGAAATTGGGACCGGCGAAGATCAATGCAGTGCTGGTGCGCGGGATCAATGATGATGAAGTGGAAGCGTTTGCGGAGTTTGCGCGGGACCGCGGCGTGATTATGCGGTTCATTGAGTTCATGCCGCTGGATGCGGACCGTCACTGGTCACGCGAAAAAGTGGTGGCTGCTGCAGAAGTGTTCGAGAGGATCAATGCTCGGTGGCCGCTGGTCCAGATTCCGCATGAGCAGAGCGAAACGGCGCGAAAGTATCGCTTTGCGGATGGCGCGCCGGGAGAGATTGGGCTGATTGCGCCGGTGACGCAGCCATTTTGCGTGCATTGCTCGCGCATCCGATTGACGGCGGATGGAAAATTGCGGACGTGCCTTTTCAGCAAGGACGATCACGATTTGCGCGCGTATTTGCGCGATGGCGCCTCGGACGAAGATTTGGAGACCTTTATCAAGTCCGTGGTGAATGAAAAAGAGGAAGGGCATCACATCAACGATCCGGGATTCGTGCAGCCGAACCGTACCATGGTGTTTATCGGCGGAGCGCTCCCTCATTCCATCGAAAACATGAACAAAATTACTTCCAATTCGGGCACGGCCACACTTATCGGAATCGAGCAGCCGGAAACGCTGCGCGCGCCGGAAATTGAAAAAGGCGTCGGCTGCGATTTCGACAATTATTTACTGGTGCCGGACAACGCGCTGGACGAGCGCATCGCGGCGGCGAAAGCGAAGCTCGGACGCGACGCGGTGATTCTGGGGCATCACTACCAACGCGACGAAGTGGTGAAGTTTGCGGACTTTTGTGGCGATTCGCTGAAGCTCTCGCAGCAGGCAGCGGAAGTAGATGGAAAGTACATTGTTTTTTGCGGTGTGCACTTCATGGCGGAGAGCGCGGACATTCTGCGGCGCGACCAACAAGTGGTGGTACTGCCGGATTTGAGCGCCGGCTGTTCGATGGCGGACATGGCGGATATCGGGCAGGTGGAAGCGTGCTGGAGCGAACTTGGCGGCGTCACGGACACGAGCAAGATTATTTCGGTGACATATATGAACTCGACCGCGGCGATTAAGTCATTTACGGGCGAGCACGGTGGGTCGGTGTGCACGAGTACGAATGCGCCGGCGGTGATGAAGTGGGCGTTCGCGCGCGGCGAAAAAGTCTTGTTCCTGCCGGACGAACATCTCGGGCGCAACACGGGATATCGGATGGGAATTCCGCCGGACGAAATGATCGTCTGGGATCCATTTCAAGAACTCGGAGGAAACTCAGAAGAGCAGATTCGCGCCGCAAAAGTGATTTTGTGGAAAGGCTACTGCTCGGTGCATCAGCGATTTACGGTGGAACACATAACGCGCGTGCGGAAGGAAAATTCGGGTATTCGCGTGATTGTGCATCCGGAATGCCGTTTTGAAGTGGCTGAGGCGGCGGATCAGATCGGCTCGACGGAAGGAATCATTAAGGCAATTAAGGCGTCGGAGCCGGGTTCGCAGTGGGCAGTGGGCACGGAGATTCACCTCGTGAACCGACTGACGAAGGAATTGACGGATCGTAAAGTGATGTCGCTGGACCGAAGCGTGTGCGTGTGCACCACGATGTTCCGGATTACGCCGGTGCACTTGCTCTGGGCGCTGGAAAATCTGGCGGCAGGAAAAATTGTGAACCGCATTTCCGTGGATGAGCGGACGCGGAAGTACGCGCGCGTTGCGCTCGACCGCATGCTCTCGTTTCGTTAGCATCAAAGAGGAATATTCCCCGCGCGCAAATTGAGCACGACGGAAAACTAATGGCCGACGAAGACGACGAGCTACCGCAGGAAGAGACTCCCGAGCCAAGACTTTTTACGCTGACTGAAGCCGAGCGCACGCGGCGCGAGCTGGAGCCCGTGCTGATCGAGGCGATGGACTGCCGCAGAAAGTTGTCCGGGCTGGACACAGAGCTGGCGGCAGTGGCGGCGCGGATCATGATGATGGGCGGCGTGCTGGTGCCGCACGAGAAATTGTCACTGGTGAGGAAAGAACACACGCGGCTGGCGCAGAATTTGAAGTCGGCGCTGGACCAAATCTTGGAGACAGGGTGTGTGATAAAAGATTTGGACGTCGGCCTGCTTGATTTTCCGTCCGTCATAGACAACGAAGAAGTGTATTTGTGCTGGAAGCTGGGTGAGGATCGGATTCGTTACTATCACCGGCAAAATGAGGGCTTCGCGGGTAGAAAGCCATTGGACCCGCGCGATTTGGGTTCCGGCGACAAAATTCAGTAGGACTACTTTCCAGCGGAAAGGTTGTCCGCCATCGCGCATGAGGATCCGAATCCCACCTAAGGAAAAATTTTGGGCGAAAAGACAGAAAACAGGTTGAAGGATTCGGCGAGCCCGTATTTGCGATCGGCGGCAAACCAGCCGATTGATTGGCATGAATGGGGAGATGAAGCGTTTGCGCGCGCGAAAAAAGAAGACAAGCCGATGCTGCTCGACATCGGCGCGGTGTGGTGCCACTGGTGCCACGTGATTGACCGCGAGAGTTACGAGAACCCGGTCATCGCAAAAATCATCAATGAAAATTTTGTTCCGGTGAAAGTGGATCGCGATGAGCGTCCGGATGTGGACGCGCGCTATCAATCGGCGATCAGCGCGATTTCCGGGCAGGGCGGCTGGCCGCTGACGGGGTTTTTGATGCCGGACGGAAAACCGTTTTTTGGCGGGACGTACTATCCGCCGGAGGATCAGTTTGGACGGCCGGGATTCCGGCGGGTGCTGCTAGCAGTGGCGGAATCGTACAAGAACAAGAAGGCGGATTTGGTGCGGGCGGCGGAGTCGCTCGCGGATTCCGTTGCGCAGGCGGAAGTATTTACGGGCGCACACGGAAAATTTGACGCGGAAATTGTGGACGCGCAGGTGCGGGCGATTACGCAACTGTTTGACATCAAGAATGGCGGATTCGGGAAAGCGCCGAAGTTTCCGCACTGTTCGGCGATTGATCTGGTTCTAGAGCGATATCAGCAGACGAAAGAGCGGCATTTGCTGGCGATGGCGGAAACGACGCTGGAGAAAATGGCGCGCGGCGGGGTATACGACCAGCTAGCCGGAGGATTTCACCGGTATTCGGTCGATGAGCGGTGGCTGGTGCCGCACTTCGAGAAGATGAGTTACGACAATTCGGAGTTGCTGAAGAATTATTTGCACGGATGGCAGGCAACGCAAAATCTTTTTCTTAGAAACACTGCGGAGAGCATCGTTGGATGGATTAATCAGGATTTGTCGGACCAGACAAATGGCGGTTTTTATGCCAGCCAGGACGCCGATTATTCACTCGACGATGACGGAGATTTTTTTACCTGGACTCTTCAAGAGTTGCGCGCTGCGCTCAGTCCGGATGAATCGCGCGTAATGGAGCTGTACTACGACGTGGAAGCTCACGGCGAGATGCATCATGACCCGGCGAAAAACGTTTTGTGGATTGCGCGCGACACCGCTCAAATTGCCGAGACACTCAAGACAGACGAGACGAGTGCACGGCTGACCATTGCACGCGCCAAGGCAAAGCTGCTTGCCACGAGGCTGCCGCGCCCGACCCCATACATCGACAAGACGATGTACGTGAGTTGGAACGCGATGTTTGTTTCGGCTTACCTGGAAGCTGGGCGGACGCTCGATGGCGCGATCGCCCATTCGTGCCGTGCCTTTGCGCTGAAGACATTGGAACGGATGCTGCGCGAGACGTGGATAGCGGAGCATGGGTTTTCTCACCGAATTGGCGGACCGGCGCTGCGCGCGTCGCTGGATGATCAGGCCTTTGGCGTGATGGCGCTGCTGGACGCGTATGAAGCGACGCTGGACGCGAAATATTTCCAGGCGGCGCGGCGGACCATGGACGTTGCGATTGAAAAATATGGCGACGCAGAGGGCGGTGGATTTTTCGATCGCGCTAGCGACGCGCCGCCGATGGGCGGCTTGGATGTGCGACGCAAGCCGTTCCAGGATTCGCCAACGCCGGGAGCGAATTCCGTCGCCGCGATGGCGCTGACCCGACTCCACAACTATACCGGCGAACAGAAATATTACGACTGGGCGAAGAAAACGCTCGAAGCGTTTGCAGGAATCGCGCCGCAGTTCGGAATGTTTGCCGCGACCTACGGTCTGGCAGCTACGCTCTTTGCAAATCATCCGATACAGGTCGTGATTACGGGCGCGGAGGAAGACGCCGCGGCAAATGGATTGGAAGCGGCCGCAAATTCTGTCTTTCGATTCGGCAAAGCGGTCTTGCGCGTGAAGCCGGAAATTGCCGCCGAGTATCTTCCGCTGGCGTTGCGAGAGACGCTCCCCCATTTGCCCGTCGATAAGGCGATGGCGCTCGTGTGTTTTGGAAATACCTGCATGCCGCCGACGAACGAGCCGGAACTGTTGAAGGCAATTTTAAAGAATGGCACGGCGGATGTGGCGGGGCAGTGAGCGGCTTGTTTCCAAACAACAAAAAAAGGCCCGCTTCAGAAAGCGGGCCCTACAACAATCGTGCGAATTATTACTTCTTCGGCCGCGATTCCGGCGGCACCATTCCGTTGATGCGGTAGTAGACGACGAGCTGGCCGTAGTGCTCGCCGGAGTGTTCAATCAGGCCGTTGGCCAATTCGGAGACGCGAGTTTTGGTTGGAAAACCGGCCTCGAGTTCGACGTTCATGCCCTTGTCGCCCTTCGCTTTGATCAAATCGGCGCCATCCTGCACGCACTTTTTCACGAACGCGACAACCTGGGCCTTCGTCTTGTAGTCGTCGGCCTTTGGATCGTCGCCGAACCGGGCCTTCTTGCCGTCCGCCGTGTCAGTGAAGTAGTACATGGCCGCCGACGCGTGGAGTAGGTTGCCGACAAACGTCCGCGAGTCGGGATGTGGTTTATAACCGTACTTGTCTTCGGGCAAATCTTCTGCAATCGCGACCAATTTGCGGCCGATGTCATTCCAGGATTCGAGCAAGGCTTGCGAAGGGCTCGGAGCCGGTTTCGGCGGCGCTTTCTTTGCTGCGTCTTGCGCGAGAGCGGGCAGCGCCGTGAACGCCACCGTCAACGCGATTCCTGCCATCCACGACAGTTTCTTCATTTCTTCCTCCGTCGCGCCGTAAGGGGCGCAGACTATGTTTGAGACGTATTGCGATGCGAGAAGTGTTTTCGCGGTACGGCAGATTCTACTCAACGAAACGGGTGGCAGGATAGTCGCGCCGCTGCGGAAACAGAGGAATCTCTGCCAAATTGTCTCTCCCACCGCGCATGGTAAGCTAAAAGTGTAAGCGGGGAGGCTCTTCTGTGAATGTTGGCTGGCTGTTGGCCCGGTTGGTAATCGGCCTTGGGCTGTTATCCCTCATTATTTATTCCCAATATTTTTGGTACCGCGGGCTTTGGCGGATCAGCTCGAATTGGGGCAATACAACTCTGCGCGTTGCGGCACGGCTGTTGTGCCTGGCACTGGTGACGGTTTCGGCGTTTGCCATCGTGGACGGAATACGCATGGGTAGCAGCCACTGGATTCCGCGCGGGAATATTTTCCGTGCGTTTGTGGGAATGTGGTTTACGTGCGCGTTCTTTGGATTTCTTGCCGTGCAGTTAGTGCGCGGGCTCGAACGCGTTTGGCGATGGGCCGTGGCACAGCGCAAAAACCGGAAAACGGTGAACGCGGCTGCAACGGTGCGAGAAACAGCGGAACTTCTGGCCGATCCGGGGCGACGGCATTTCTTTAAGGCCGCGACGGCAGCAGCCGGTGCGGCGCCGTTCCTCGGCGCCATGTATGGCTTCGCCGCAGAGCGATTGAATTACCAGATCCGGCGCGTGGAAATTCCGATGGCAAATTTGCCGGATGCGCTGGACGGAATGAAGATCGCGCAACTGAGCGACATTCATTTGAGCGGATACATTTCGCGCGAGGACGTGCGACGCGCGGTGGATATGGCCAACGATTTGTCGCCGGATTTGTCCGTTGTAACCGGCGACTTTATTACTGGCGCGAGCGATCCGCTCGAAGATTGTATTGCGGAGATTCGCAAGCTCGCCGCACCTCTCGGAATTTACGGCTGCAACGGGAATCATGAAATTTACGCGAAGGCTGAAGATGCGGCCGAAAAGTTTTTTGCTCAGGCCGGAATGAAGCTTCTGCGAAGCGAGAATGCCACGCTGAATTTTCGCGGCGCACAATTAAACTTGATTGGCGTGGATTATCAGCGTGAACGCGGGTCTGGCGGTCGGAGAATCCAGACATTGGCTGGTGTAGATCAGCTAGTGCGGCGGGACATGCCGAACATTTTGCTGTCGCACAATCCAAATTCGTTCAATCGCGCCGCGGAATTAGGCATCGAGCTATCGCTTGCGGGCCATACGCACGGTGGTCAAGTGCAGGTGGAAATCCTGGATCATCGTTTGAGTCCCGCGCGTTTTATTACGGATTACATCGCAGGGCTTTATGCGCGGCCGATGGGCGTTGCAGCGACAACCGGGGAAACTCCGATTGCGAAATCACATCTGTACGTGAATCGCGGTCTGGGCACGGTCGGTGCGCCCGTCCGCCTCGGCGTGCCACCGGAAATTACGCTGATTACACTGCGCAAGGCGTAGGTCAAGGTTGCGCGCCGCATGATCGTGCTCGTGATGGGAACGACCGGGGCCGGCAAAACAACCGTCGGTAAGCTCCTCGCGGAAAAACTCGGTTGGAGCTTTCTAGACGCGGATGACTTCCATCCTGCGGCGAACATCGAAAAAATGAAGCAGGGAATTCCGCTCGACGACGCGCACCGTGTGCCGTGGCTTGCGGCCATGCATGAGGAGTTAGTGAGGCAGAGCACGATCGGGAAAAGTTGCGTGCTCGCGTGCTCGGCGCTGAAAGAAAGTTACCGGAAAACAATCGGCACGGGCCTGCCGATGAAGATCGTCTATTTGAAGGGCGCCTACGAGGAAATGCGCGCTCACATCCTGGCCCGGCACGGACACTTTGCAGGCGAAGGAATTCTGGCCGGACAATTCCGCGACCTGGAAGAACCCATCGACGCTATCGTCGAGCCGGTTACGCTACTTCCCGAAGAAATCGTCAAGCAAGTGCGCGAGAAACTCAAACTCGGGTAAGTCGCGGCTGTGGCCCCCAGTGCGATGGCGAGTGGACGAGGCATTTTGAAGCAAATACCAGAACGCCTGTAATGTCTCCGGTCTGGTTAATACGTACCACTCTGCACCAGAACCAAAGTAACTTGCTCCGCGCACCTCCCGGGCTCAATGTTAAGCGAGGCCAACCACACGGTCCTCGCACCATTTCCGGCCGTGAGATGGCGCATGACGCAAGAAAGAGCCCTTTGAACATGAGCCAATCCTTACTGACCCCGCAAACGGCAGGAACCGCTGTTCAAACCAACAAAGTCGTCGTGGCGCTTATGGACAATCGAAGAATAAAAGGCTTTGTGTACAATTTCTCGGCACTCCGAGAGGCCTTCAGCGTTTTCCCCACGGAGTCCGCTCAAAAGACCGAGGCGAACGAGATCCGGCTTAAGGACGTCAAAGCGGTATTTTTCGTTAAAGACTTCTCAGGCAACAGTGCCCGCAATGACGTTCAGTCCCCCGAACAATTGCGACGGGGCAGGAAGATGGAAATTATCTTTCGTGACGGTGAAAAGATGATCGGGACCACCGAGGCCTACCATCCGCAAAAGCCCGGCTTCTTTATGTTTCCTGCCAACACCGACGGCAACAACACACGAATATTCGTGGTTAATGCCAACTTGCGCTCCGTGAATTTCCTCTAAGCAGCGCTTCCCCTACCCTGCAAAGCTATTTCTGCGCCGTTTCGGTTGCCCCGCTTGTGTCCGAGTGCCATAATTCCAGTTTCCATTGAATTCGGACGCACAGTATCTCTGGGAGCGTTTATGGCAATGCGTGATGCTTGGGTTGAAAAGAGAGAAGCCGAAGCGGCAGGGAAAAACGGCGGCCGCAACATGTCGCAGATGCACCTCGCGCGGCAGGGCGTCGTCACCGAAGAGATGCAGTACGTTGCCAAGCGCGAAAAGCTCGAACCTGAACTGGTGCGTGGTGAAATTGCCCGCGGCCGCGCGATTATTCCCGCGAATATTCATCATCGGAACCTGGAGCCGATGGGCATTGGTGTGGCGTTTTTCTGCAAAATCAACGCGAACATCGGGAACTCTGCAACCACTTCCAACATCGACGAGGAACTGAAAAAGCTTCACCACTCCATCCATTACGGGGCGGACACCGTGATGGACCTCTCCACCGGTGGAGATATTCCGACGATTCGCAAAGCGATTATCAACGCGTCGCCAGTACCTGTTGGAACGGTGCCGGTCTATGAAGCAATCTCGCGCGTGCGTCGGCCGGAAGATTTGACGATTGATCTGATGCTCGAAGTAATCGAAGAGCAAGCCGAGCAGGGCGTGGACTATATGACGATTCACGCGGGCGTGCTGAGGCAGCATGTGCCGCTCGTGCGCAAGCGGATTACAGGAATCGTGAGCCGCGGCGGTTCGTTGATGGCGCACTGGATGGAGCACCACAAGCAGCAGAATTTTCTATACGAGCGCTTCGACGACATTTGCAAGATTTTTAAGAAGCACGACGTGAGTTTTTCTCTTGGTGACGGATTACGGCCGGGTTGTATCGCGGACGCGAGCGACGGAGCGCAGTTCGCCGAGCTGAAAGTGTTGGGTGAGTTGACGAAAAAGGCCTGGGAGCATGACGTTCAAGTGATGATCGAAGGCCCCGGCCACGTCCCGATGGACAAGATCAAGGAGCAGGTGGACAAGGAAGTGGAATGGTGCCACGAAGCACCGTTCTACACGCTCGGACCGCTTGTGACGGACATCGCGCCAGGCTACGACCACATCACAAGCGCGATTGGCGCAGCGATGATCGGTTGGCACGGGGCTTCGATGCTTTGCTACGTTACGCCGAAAGAGCATCTCGGCTTGCCGAATCCCGAAGACGTGAAGCAGGGCGTGATTGCCTACAAAATTGCGGCGCATGCCGCGGATGTGGCACGTCACCGGCCCGGAGCGCGCGACCGCGACGACGCTTTGAGCTATGCGCGTTTCCTTTTCGACTGGAACAAACAGTTCGAACTTTCGCTCGACCCGGAAACTGCGCGCGCGATGCACGACGAATCTTTGCCCGACGATTTTTACAAAGAAGCGAAATTCTGCTCGATGTGCGGGCCGAAATTCTGCTCCATGAACATCACGCAACTGGCGGAAGCCGAGTCTGGCCAGGATCAAGCGGAGCGAAAGCAAAAGTTCGCCGAATTGCTGGTGAAGGTGCAAGGAGCCTAGACCTCGCGTCTGCGGTGTGGCTGCACAGATTTCTAGTCGGGCGGTCTTTGAATGGAACACCTAATTCTTCATGTGTTGAAGCTGTTGGTGTGGGTAGGCGACAGCTTCCCGGATAGTCCTCGGATTGGATGGTGGTGTCTTGGCTCGGGAACGGTTTTAGTCAGCGCTGTGTTCGTGCCCGACCGGGTTCTGGAGCACAATGAAGTGCTGAGCAACCTTCGGTACATTGTCTTAATCGCCGGAGTTGTGTCTACTTTGCTTGGACTGTTCGTTTTCTTTCGCCGTGCGGTTTGGCGATTGCAAGACAGAAGAGCGAAACGGACTATTTCGCTGTTCGGCAAGTAGTATTCCCCATATCGGCGGGTTAGCCTGAGTCCATAGAGCTAACCCGCGTTACTTTTTGGCGTGAGTGTCCGCTTCAACGTTACAGTTCCCGCGTTCCTTTGCTACTCTGGTAGAAACACAGCGAGCCTGTTTCCCCTTGCCGATACCAATTCCAGAGAGGATGTCGCGCTTTGCGCGCAGCATGAGCCAGTCTGGCCCGTCTTTGTCCGTATTGGTGGTGGATGATTCAGCGGTCCATCGCAAGCTGGTGGAACAAGCGCTGGAAAGGCAGGAGTATTCCGTCACCTTTGCAAAGAGCGGGCGTGAAGCGCTCGACATCTTCACGCAGACCGCCCCAGACATCGTCGTTACCGATTGGATGATGCCCGACTTGTCTGGCGTGGAACTCTGCGAACGGATTCGCCGCACCGAACTCGCATACACATACGTCATTCTTCTCACTTCGATTTCCGACAAAGACATGATCGTCAAAGGATTGGCTGCCGGCGCGGACGATTACCTGACCAAGCCTTTCGATCCCGGCGAATTGAACGCGCGAATAGGCGTCGGGCGGCGCATCATCTGCCTGCAGCGGGATATCGAGGCGAAAAATCTCTTGCTGCAAGAAGCCGCACGCACGGACTCTCTGACTGGGTTGCCGAACCGGCGGGCAATCGAAGAATGGGCGGAGCGCCAAATCCGGGGCGCCAAGCGGCATGGCTATCCGTTGTGGGTCGTGCTGGCCGACCTCGATTCCTTTAAGAATGTGAATGACACCTACGGGCACGATGCCGGCGATTTGGTGCTGCGAAAGTTTTCCGAAGTGTTGCGGGGCACGACGCGGGCGTCGGACATTTGCGGACGGATGGGCGGCGAAGAGTTCGTCATGGTTATGACTCATGTGGAACGCAAAGACATTGCACCCACGATTGACCGGCTACGCGAACAATTCGCGTCGATGATTTTTCGATTCGGAACGAACACTGCTTCTGTGACGTCAAGCTTTGGCGTTGCCGGTTTTGACGCAAATGGGTGCCGGGAATTCTCCCAATTGTTGCGGCGCGCTGACGCGGCTCTCTATGCCGCCAAACGGGCTGGACGAAATCGCATCGAACTCGCCTGCGATTGACCCCGGAACAAATTCAACCGTTTTGGCGTATATTTCTACAGAAAGCCGCGTAGTTCGGTTCCGGCCATTGTTCGAGTTTTGTGGAAAGAGGCGCGCCATGCTTTTTCTGCTATTCCTTGGTTTGATGTACTTTCTGCCCACGATTATCGGGCGCGAGAAGTCCGACGCCGGGTTTATCTTCCTCGTGAATCTGTTGCTTGGCTGGACTGTGGTCGGCTGGATCGTAGCATTCATTTGGGCTTGCGCGGCGGATACGCGGCCCGTGCCGGTCCGGTTTGTCCCGGTTGCCAGTTCCGGGCGTTTCTGCAGCCAGTGCGGCTCCCTGAGCGTTGGCGGGGCCCATTACTGCAGTGC
>Ga0209647_1003527_pt1 | contig 12076 bp, 9 predicted proteins | sample GraSoi_2013_60cm_FD_185827 | JGI IMG/M metagenome (GOLD analysis project Ga0209647, IMG submission 185827) | Grasslands soil microbial communities from the Angelo Coastal Reserve, California, USA - Sample 9_17_2013_60cm (SPAdes) (version 2) | ecosystem: Environmental > Terrestrial > Soil >... | reverse complement strand
CTCCAGCGTGCGGGGCCCTGGGGCAGCTCACGCAGCTCGCGGCTCCACCAGTGGCGCGTCCCGTCGGCGCTGCTGTGCCAGCCCTCCAGGGTCGCGAGCCGCTCCTGCACGAGGGCCTGCGCCGCCCGCGGACGTCTCAGGGACCCGGCTCACCCACGGTCCCCCCGCTGTGATGAGCGGCGTCATGTGCTCCGCGCTGGAGCGGCCCCGGTCGGCCACGTAGACGCCAGGCGTCTCGCCGCTCATCGGCAGCGGCTGCGTCAGACCCTGCACCGCCTCCAGCACCGTCCGTTTGTCGCTGGCATTGCCGTCGAGCGGCTGGAGGAACTGCGGGACGCCCTCCCCGGACGTCACCAGCGCCAGCATCCCCTGCTTCAGGTCCTCACGGTGGTCGCGCGAGTACCCGTAGGTGCCCTCGATCACGGTCGGCGCACCCGCGTCCTCGCCGTCCTCGCTGCTCGCGTCGGCGCCGGCCGTCCCGCTCTGCGCCGCCGCTTTCAGGCGCTCCGGCGTCTCCAGCCCCTCGGGCAGATCGAGCGCGTACTGGCCGTGCACCGAGAACGCGGTCGTATCGGCATGCAAGCGCCCCACCGCGATCCCAAACGCCCGGCGCGCCCGCAGTGCCAACCCGGCAAACAGCCGCGTCACGTCGTGGTCATACAACCAGTCCAGCGTGCGCCCCACACAGTCGTCGTTGAGATCCTCGGCCAAGATCCCCGCTCCCAAGAGGTGCGCCACCGGCTGGTCCGCGAAGAACTGGGGCACCAGATAGAGGCGGCGGTTGCTGAAGCCCAGCCCGTTGAGGACCATCGCCGTGGTCGCCGTGCCCACGCTCACCTGGTGCCGCTTCCCTGGCTCCTGCTCATCCAGCCAGTCGGCGACCCCACTCTCCCGACAGACCTCGGCAACGATGCCCAGATGATTGAGATGTTCGACCACGTCTCGTGACGCCATGAGCTCCCAGAGTCCTTCCCACCCCCGACAGATACGCTGTTTCGGGACATGGCGTCCACCCTACCAACACTCTCTCCTTCAGGTCAATCCAAACTGCGGAATGGGAGTCCAAAACTCGATAGTGGGTCAGATAATGGGTCAAACAAAAACTCACGGTCACTACTAAGTGCCGTGAGTCCTCTTAAATTCTGGGCAGGTGGGACAGGAATCGAACCTGCAACCTGCGGTTTTGGAGACCGCTGCTCTGCCTAATTGAGCTACCCACCTAGGATCGCCTCCAGCATACCCCACCCGGTGTGGCCCGTCAAGCCATGGCCGACACCGCCACTCGCCCGGTTACCGCCCTTGCCATTCCTGACCGCGGCTAGCGTCGTGACGCCTCGCGCCGCCGGCTCGTTCTGACCTTTCAGGAGCGCCGTGGCATGGCTAAGTGCTTATGCCGCCCGCTCGCCGCCAGCGCGCTTGACACGGCTGTGCCTCTGTGTTACGCTTTCCGTTGGCCGCCTTCCCGGCGGCCTTCGCCTGTCCCGCGCCAACGAGCGTTCGCGGGGCGGATGCCGGCGCCGCCGATGACTCGTGGCGATGGCCGCGAGACGGAGATAGACCCACGGGCCTGCCAGCCGGCCCACCAATCTGCGCCCGCCGTTCCGCGCACGTGACCCACGCCTGCGCGCTCCCATCCGGAGCGGATTCCAGGCGTCGCGTCACCAGCGGCCAGCGGGCGCGCAGGAGTGTCGCATACCATGTACGCAGTGATCGAGACGGGGGGCAAGCAGTATCGGGTCAGCCCCGGCCAGACCGTCGAGGTGGAGCTGCTGCCCGCCGAGCTGGGGGCGACGGTCGCGTTTGATCGCGTGCTGCTCGTCTCGGCCGAAGGCAACACGTTCGTCGGCCAACCAACCGTCGCCGGTGGGTCGGTCATCGCGACCGTCGCGCGCGAGGGGCGCGGCAAGAAAATCATCGTCTTCAAGTATCACTCCAAGAAGCGCTACCGCCGCACGCAGGGCCACCGGCAGGACTACACCTATCTCACGGTGACCGATATCCAGGCTGAGGGCAAGAGCCTCGTGCCCGATGACGAGCGCAAGCGCTACGAAAACCAGGCGCGCCGCGCTGCCAACCGTGTCCAGCGACGGCTGGAGGGTGCCGACCTCGCCAGCGCCATCGACGCCCTCGCCTTCGACGCCGCGGTCGGCAATACCGCGAAGGCACAGGCCGACGCGGACGAGATCGAAGAGGCCGGCGCCGACGCCTCGATCCCAGAGGATGAAGTCAGTCCCGAGGACGAAGCCAAGCCCACCCGAAAGACCAGGGGCAAGAGTAAGTCGGAGTAGCCCTGGCGGCGCGTTGGGGCCAGACGCATCTCAACTGACTCTCGGAAGCAAAGGATCAGCAAAACATGGCACATAAAAAGGGTGTCGGCAGCTCGCGTAACGGGCGCGACAGCAAACCGAAGATGCTCGGCGTGAAGCGCTACGACGGCCAGTACGTGCGCGCGGGCACGATTATCGTGCGCCAGCGGGGCACGCAGTTCAATCCCGGCACCAATGTCGGCTGTGGCCGCGACTACACGCTCTTCGCGACCGTGGATGGCACGGTAAAGTTCGAATGGGACAGCCGCACGAAGAAGCGCGTCAGCATCCGCCCGGTCGCCCGCACCGTCGCCAAGGCAGAACTGGTCGCGACGGCAACGGCCTGAGCGGCCGCAGCGCTGGATATCGCCACGAGCCACGCCAGACAGGGGACACGTGCTACTCCTGCCTGGCGTCGTCGTCTTGCCACCGTCGCGCGGCGTGGCCGTGCCCTCGCGGCCCGTTCCGCACCGCCGTGCAACCTGCTGCCGCGCGTCTACGTAGTTGTCTGCGTGACCTCACCTCTTCTGCACGATTCTTGCGACTCTGGCCCGCCGAGTGCCGCCCATCCAGCCGGCAACCGTTGCGCCCGGGACATGCCGGTGATATAGTGCGGCAAGCATATTTGCCGTTGGGCGCCAGGCACGCGGAGCGTCCGCGGCGGAACCGGCGCCGTCGCCGGAGCATTCCGAGGACAGGGAGAGCAGCATGCCGCTGCACCTCATAACAGCTTCTAAGACCGATGTCGGGAAGCAGCGCGAGCAAAACGAAGACGCCTGCTTCACGCATGTCTACGAGCACGACCAGCAGACCGCCGGGCTCTTCGTCGTGGCCGACGGCATGGGTGGCTATCACGCCGGCGAGGTGGCCAGCAAGATCGCGGTGGAGTCCATCGGCGAAACGCTCCAGCCCTTGCTGGGCCCAGCGACCAGCCAGCCCACCGTGCGCCTCAAGGCCAAGGGCCGCCGAGGCAAAGTGACCGCGATCCTGCACCGCGATGATCCAGCCAAGACGCGCCCCCTCACCCCTGAGCCAGTGGAGGAGCCCCCCGCCGAACCTACCGAAGACGCTTCCGCCCGCGGCAAGCCTGCCGTCACGCAGCAGCTCGACGAAGCGATGGTCATGGAGTACTACGTCGAGAAGCTGCGTACCGCCATCGAGCATAGCAGCGAAGAGATCGTCGCGTACGGCAAGCAGCACTCGGAGGCGCGCGGCCTCGGCTCGACGGTGACCGCCGCCCTCACCGTCGGCGATCAGGCCTTCATCGCCAATGTCGGCGACAGCCGCACGTACCTGTTCCGCGACGGCAAGCTGCAGCGTGTCACCCACGACCACTCGCTGGTGGAGCGCCTGGTGGAGGCCGGCCAGATCGACCGCGACGATGTCTATGACCACCCCAATCGCAACCTCGTGTATCGCTCGCTCGGCGCGGGCAAATCTGAGGTCGAGGTCGACATCTACACCGAACAGCTCAAACCGGGCGATATCCTGCTGCTCTGCTCCGACGGCCTCTGGGAGATGGTGCGCGATCCACAGATCGAGCGCATCCTGGCGGAGATGACGGACCCGGCCGAGGCCTGCGAGCTCCTGGTGGGCAAAGCCAACGAGAACGGCGGCGAGGACAATATCACTGCGGTACTCGTGCGCTGTGTGGAGCGCTAGGTAGTAGGTAGCTAGCGAAAGCCAGCGCCCGTGCGGCCTGCCGCCTCTTCGGGCGTCGCCAGGGCCATTCCCGAGTGCGAGCGTCACCACTGCTGCGCGAGTCGCGGCCGTGCCTGTGCTGCCGCGCGGCCCATGTCAGGTGGGAAGGAGCGAGTCTATGGAGTGCCAGACATGTGGAGCGGAGCTGCGCTCCGGCGCGCGCTTCTGCAATGTCTGCGGCGCGCGCCAGCTGGATGCGGAGCCACAGACCGAGCAGGATGAGCAGTCGTCCGCGCAGGCCGATGGCGGACGTGTCAAGCGCCCGCCGCGTACGCCGCGCGCCGACGAGGCAGTCCCAGCCGCGGCATCCGGCAGAGTTGACACCCTTCCCGTGAATACGGACCTGCTCTCCGAGCCGGCTCACTCTCTCGACGAGGCGGCCGCGAGCGACACCTCCGCCGCCATGGAGCCGTCCGCGGAGGCTGTTTCGCCCCGCGCCGACGCGCGTCAGGCCGCGCAGGCAGATGTCGCCGCCGACGCTTCAGCGGCGCCCACCACCACGGACGAGGCTGCCGCACAGTACCCCGAGACGCCGCTGGCTGCCTCCGGCAGCGAGGTGGGGGATGAGAATGAGATGCCAGCGCTCGTGGACCTGGCCCGCGCGCAGCCGCCGGACGGGCTGCCCTGGCCGCTGCCGGTCAGCATCATCGTCGGCGGGCGCTATCGTGTCGAGTCGCTGACCAGCGTTGCGCCGGAGGCCCCGGGCGCCGAAAACACCTATCGCGTGACGGATCTGCAAGGGTACGAGCGCTGCTGGTCATGCGGCACGCAGTTTGGCGACACGGCGGCGACGGACCAGTTCTGCCGCGAATGCGGAGCCGACCTCCTGGCGGGCGAGTATGTAATGGTCGAGCGGCGCAGCCCTGCCCCCGACGCCGGTGCCGACGACGGCGCACCGGCAAGCGTGGAAGCCGCTGCGGCGCGTGAGGATGGCGCGCCTGCGCCCGCCGAGACGCCGGGCGAGCCGGCGAGCGCGGGGGACACCGACGCGCCGCCGACCGTCGAGGGGCAGACGGCGCCCGACGAGCGACGCTTCACGCAGGGCGGTCGCGCATATCGCGTCTTCCCGCGGGTGTCGGAGCCGGCGCGCTTCCCGCTGGGCGCGCGGCTCGTCGCGGCGGCGGCCACAGACGTCGGCAAATCACGGCCCGGCGAGCACAATGAAGATAGCGCCGGCATCCTGCAGTTGAGCCTGATGTACGATTCGCACGCGCTGCCCCTGGCGCTCTGCGTGGTGGCGGATGGACTCGGCGGCCATGCGACGGGACAGGATGCCAGCCGGCTCGTCGTCCGCACGCTCACCGAGCACGTGCTGCGCGCCGCCGCCCTGCCACTGCTCACCCTGACCTCCAGCGCGCCCCCACCAGACGACGTCTTGCGCAGGATGCTGCGCGAAGGCAGCGCCGAGGCCCACGCCGCGGTGCGCGCCGCCAACGCCGAGCGCGACACGGACATGGGCTCCACGCTGGTGGCGGCGCTGGTCTGCGGCGAGGTAGCACATATCGCCAATGTCGGCGACAGCCGCGCTTACGTCTACGAGCAAGGCGCGCTGCGCCGCATCACCACCGACCACTCACTGGTCGAGCAGCTGGTCGAGGCGGGCAATATCGAGCCCGACCAGCGCTACACCCATCCGCGGCGCAACCAGATCTACAAGAGCCTGGGCGACGACGAGGCGGAAGACGAGTTCCAGGCGGACATCTTCGTGCAACGCTTACAACCGGGGATGCGGCTGCTGCTCTGCTCCGACGGCCTGTGGGAGCTGGTGCGCGATCCCGACATGGCGCGTATTCTCAGCGAATCCGCCGGACCGCAGGCGGCCTGCGAAGCGCTCGTCCGCCAGGCCAATGAGAACGGCGGCGAAGACAATATTACGGCGATCGTGCTGGAGGTCGTAGCTTGAGACTCCCCCGCTTGAAAGCGGGAGATTCTGATCCGCTCCCCCTCAATTGCTTTCGCCTTCGGGATCAACGCTTCACAGTTCGGGGCCGAAGCCCCAGGGCCGTCTCAAGCGGCCCATCCACCGGCAGAACACACGGTTCCGGTGGCACCGCTGCTGTGACCACAGCGGCCAGCCCCTTGGGCTGTGAGGAGGTGTTTGTGTAGAAGCCGAAGCATCCGGCGAGTTGTACGTCTCGCCTGCTGAGAGCACGTGTCCAAGGTACGGTCATGCTTTTACCCGTGGGACCGCTTCACCACGGAACGCCCAAACATGATTCAGTTGGCAAGGTGCTACAGCGCTATTCTTGCACGGGGGATAAGAAGCGGCAAACGAGAGGACCATGCATCCCCTAGCTGAAGCCGAGGGGCTTGCTGGTCCATTCTCTGTAGCGGAGCGCGTGCGGCGAGCAATGAGGTGGGCCTGGCGCTGGACAGCGCGGATGCGCGGCGCAACACAGGCCGGCGCCGCTTCGTACACGCGATAACAACGTCTCGCCGCGAGGAAAGGAGCCACCGGCTATGGCCGGAGAAATTTCGCTGACCTGTCAGGTTGGGCGTCCGCGCATGAGCGCTACGGGTGGCAGCCAGGTCGCCTATGTGCTGGTGGAGGCGCGGGCCGCCGGAGGCGCGGCAGCAGGAGTCGCCGCTGGGCCGACGCGCGTGCCCGTCAACTTCACGCTGGTGCTGGATCACTCCGGCTCGATGAAGGGCGCCAAGCTCGCCGCCGTGAAGGAATCGGTCAAGCTGGTCATCAACCGGCTTGGGCTGAGCGACATGGTCTCGGTGGTCATCTTCGACGACAACGTGCGCGTCGTCGTGCCGGCCCAGCCCGCCGCTGACAAGCCCTATCTGACGAGCCTGATAGATGGCATCAAGGATGGCGGCGGGACCGCCATGTCGCTGGGAATGAGCGCGGGCCTCAACGAGCTGCGCAAGCACGCCACGCCCGCCTCGGTCAACCGCATGATCTTGCTGACCGACGGCGTGACATACGGCGACGCCGACCGCTGCCGCCGCATCGCCGACGAGGCCGGGGCGGTGGGTATCGGCATCTATCCGCTTGGCATCGGCGCGGATTGGGACGAAGACCTGCTCGACAATATTGGTCATCGCAGCGGCGGCATGCCAGCGGAGTTCATACGCCGCCCCGATGACGCGCTCGGCATCTTCGAGCGCCAACTCGAAAGCGCGGAGGCCGTGAGCGTGCGCAACGCGCAGTTGACGATACGCCTGCCCGGTGGCGTCACCCCCAAGCGCTCCGTGCGCGTGCTACCGCTCATCAGCCCGCTGGGCCAGGAGACGCTCTCGGATCGCGAGGCGCTGGCTTCGCTCGGCGATATCGAGTACGACACACCGCAGGCGCTGCTGCTGGAGCTCCTGGTGGACCCGCGGCCCGCCGGCACGTTTCGCATCGCGCAGGCGGAGCTGAGTTATGATGTACCAGGGCGTGGCACCGAGAAAGTGCGGGCCGACGCGGTGGTCACCTTCACCACCGAGACGGTGCCGCCGGAAGAGGCGAACTCCGTCGTGCTAAACTACGCAGAGAAGGCGAACGCGCACCGCCTCGTCACGCGTGTGCTCGACGAATACAAGAAGGGCGGCAAGGTCACGACGCGGCTCCATCCAAATGTGACACGCATGCTGGATCCGGAGACGCAGCGCCTGCTGGATCAGGTGTCGGCGGGCGGCGCTATTTCCGCTGAGGAAGTGAAGACGATCGGCAATCGCACGCGCAAGCTCACGCAGAAGCTCGAGGGCTGACGAGCACACAGACCGCGCGGCATGGCGAGAACCAGCCATCGGAGGAGACCATTATGACTGTTCGGTGTTCACTGGGTCACGAAAATCCGGAAGGGTCGGCGTTCTGCGACGAATGCGGCGAGCGGCTCGACGTCGCCTCCACGCAGGCGGCGCCCGCCGCCGTTGCTCCTTCGCCCCCGCCAGCGCCGCTTGCACCTGCTGTGTCTGCTGAGGCGCCCAAGCTGGTGGTGGAGGCGGACAACACCACATTCGATCTGGCGGGCAAGACGGAGATCGTCATCGGGCGCGAGGACCCCGTCAGCAACATCTACCCAGATGTGGACCTGACCCCGCACGGCGGCGAGGAGGGCGGCGTCTCGCGGCTGCACGCCAAGCTCTTCGTCACCAGTGGCCAGTACTTGATCGAGGACCAAAACAGCACGAACTTCACCTTCGTGAACCGGCAGAAGCTGGCGCCCAAGACGCCCACGCCCGTGAAGGATGGCGACGAGATTCGTCTGGGCCGTGTCATCATGAAGTTCCAAACGGTGTAGCATCAGACCTCACCCCGGCCCCTCTCCTGTGAGGAGAGGGGAGTTGTGCGCAACCGCCGCCAGGAGCAACGCCAGATGGGGAGCGGCCATCACAAGCGGCAGTGGGCCAGGGGTAAGGCTCTACCCACCCGCAGGGCGCCGCTTGCGCTGCTCCGCCGCCACCGCCTGATCGGGCGGGGTGAAGCCGGCGAGAAAGCGCTCGCGGTAGGCGTCGAAGGTGCCTTCCAGGATGGCCGCGTGTGCGCCTTCCATTAGGCGCACCAGGAAGCGCAGGTTGTGGATGCTGGCGAGCCGATAATAGAGCAGCTCGCCGCGCGTGTCGTCCTCCTCCGCGCGGATCAGATGGTGCAGGTAGCCGGCGCTGAACGTGCGACAGGTGTAACAGTCGCAGGTCGCGTCCACCGGGCCGCGCTCGGCGCGGAAGCGCGCGCCACGGATGTTGACGCGTCCGCTCGGCGTGTAGAGGCCGCCGGTGCGCGCCGTGCGCGTCGGCAACACGCAATCGAACATATCTACCCCGCGCGCGATGCCTTCGAGCAGGTCATCCGGCGAGCCAACGCCCAAGAGGTGCCGCGGCTTGCCCTCCGGCAGCTCCGGCACCGCCGCTTCCAACATGCTCCACATCAGCGGCTTGGGCTCCCCGACCGACAGCCCGCCGATCGAGAAGCCGTCGAAGGGCATGCCCCCAATCGTCCGTGCGCTCTCGGCACGCAGCGCGGCGTCCATCCCCCCTTGCGGGATGCCAAAGAGCGCCTGGTCGCGCCGGACCCTGGCTGCCAGCGCGCGCTCCGCCCAGCGGTGCGTCCGCGCCGTCGCCTGCGCGGCCTCCTCTGGCGAGCACGGATACGGTGGACATTCGTCTAGCGGCAGGATGATGTCCGCCCCCAGCAGCGCCTCCACCTCCATCACGCGCTCCGGCGTGAGGTGGACCTCGCTGCCGTCCAGATGCGAGCGGAAGCGCACGCCGTCATCGCTCACCTCGCGCAGCCGGCCCAAGCTGAAGACCTGGAACCCGCCGCTGTCTGTGAGAATCGGCCGCGGCCAGCGCATGAAGCCGTGCAAGCCGCCGAAGTGGGCGACCAGCTCGGGGCCCGGGCGCAGCAGCAGGTGATACGTGTTCGCGAGCACGATGCTGGCGCCCAGCGCTTCCAGATCGTCGGGCGCCACGGCCTTGACGGTGGCGTGCGTGCCTACGGGCATGAACACCGGCGTCTGGAGCGCGCCATGTGGCGTCTGCAGCACGCCCGCTCGCGCCGCGCTGCCCGCTGCTCGCGCCACAATATCGAACCGCAGCGGCTCATCCGGCGCGAGCGCTGTCACACTCCCTGGCAGGTGTTCGGTCACAGCGGTCATCCTTCTTGCTTGTCGGCCAGCGATCGCGGACCACATGCCGTGGTCTATGCGGTCGTGCGCATTCCCCGACATTGTACCGCCGCGGAGCAATCCAGCGGACCTGGCGAAGACAAAGCTGGCGGGGATTGCATTGACAAGGCGAATCGTGTATCCTTTGCTCGGTGTTCCACTGGCTTCCTGGGGCGTGCCAGGGCGGTAGCCTGCGCAGGCGGGGGTATCGTGCGATTTGGCCGGAACGTGCCGCGGAGGACGCGAATCAGTGGGGGACGGCAGTTGAGGAGGTCCTGGATCCATGTACGAGGACAAAACCCTACAGTGTCGTGAGTGTAACCAGGAGTTCATTTTTAGCGCAGGAGAGCAGGAGTTCTATCAGCAGAAAGGACTGCTGAACGAGCCGGGACGCTGCCCCACGTGCCGGCAAAACCGGCGCGCATCTATGAACTCATCGTCCGGCGAGCGCGCGCCCCGCGAGATGCATACCATCACCTGCGCTGAGTGCGGCAAGGAAGATCAGGTCCCATTCCTCCCGCGGAATGATAAGCCTGTCTACTGCAGCGATTGCTTCGAGCGCGTGCGCATCCGTCGCTAACGGGGCAACGCCGGCGCAGGCCGCACGTCATCGCGCAGCGTGAGCCGCCGCGTCCAAAGCTGCTGACTGCCTGCGGCTGGGAGACGCCTCCCGGCCGCTTCGTCTTGGCGCGCGGCGCTTGTGTGACTATGCTATGCTCGACGGGCTTCTACTGCATCCGCCATGAACGGCGTCATGTTCGTTGAAACAACAAGAGGTGTTCGCGCGCACGCCGGCGAGCACTGTTCATAATTCCTGGCGTAGCGCCGCATCCGCGTTCACAGCTGGCGAAAGGGCCTCCCTTGCGTCGCTCTCCCTACGCGCGCTGGCCAGCCAGACCCGGGAGAGAGTGAGGGGGGACGAGGACATGATGTCACAGCGACTCGGCGTGCCAACCTACGCGCGCGGCGGAGGGCGCCACCTGGCGCGCCACATTGCGCTTTCGGTCCTGCTCGCCATACTGCTCTCCTGCACCGGAGTGGCCCTCGTGTCGTGGCCGACAGTTGCGGCGAGCGGGCGCGCGCCGGGCGGCAATATGCAGCAGCCGCTGGTGCGCGAGGTGGATATCGCGCAGCCCGCCATCGTACGTATCGCTACGATCTACCACGTGCACGCGACGTTCACGCTCTGCGGCTTACGCTACTCCCTGCCGACGTCTGGCCAGGGCTATCTCGTGGGTGGCACTGGCTCGGGGGCGTTCATCAGTGGCAATGGTGATATCCTGACCGCCGACCACGTCGTCGATATCCCCCAGGAAGATTTGCAGGCTGAAGTCGTGCAGGTAGGCGCCGCGGACATCGCGAATCTGCTGGACAACAATCCTCCCTGCCACCTGCAACAGCCAGTTACGGCGGCTGAGATTGCCGCCGGCTTCCTCCAGGCGGTCGGCATCCCGTTCACCGTAGAGTCCTCTCCTCCGCAATCGCAGGTCTGGCAGAGCGCGAGCTTCGCGCCGCAGACCTCCACCGCCACGAGCGACAGCCTGATTGGGGCCCTGCAAAAAGTGACGCCGCTGACCGCCACAGTACTCAGAGCCAGCCCGTTCACCGAAAATGACCTGGCAATCCTGCACGTCAACATCAGCGACACGCCGAGCATTCAGCTCGACAGCTCCTCCTCCGTCGCGGTGGAGGATCAGCTCACCATCATCGGCTTTCCCGGCAACGGCGACGTCAACAACAGTGCTACTGATCTGCTGACGCCATCGGTGAACAACATCTCGGTGAGCGCGATCAAGAACGGCACGAACGGGCAGAAGCTGATCCAGGTCGGCGGCAACGTCGAGCACGGCGACAGCGGCGGGCCAGCCCTCGACAGCGACGGCCGCATCGTGGGCGTCGTGAGCTTCGGCGGCGATGACCCGCGCGGCATCACCGCGTTCCTGCGCTCCAGCGACAACGCGCTGAGCTTGATGTCCGCGGCGAACGTGGACCCGACACCCGGCACGCTGCAGGTGCTCTGGCGCCAGGCATTCGGCGACTACGCGGCGACCTACGCCGGTCACTGGCGCAAGGCCGCGCGCGAGATGGATGACCTCGCGGCACGCTACCCTGCCTTCAAAGGCGTGGCAGACTACAAGACGTTTGCGGATACCGCCGCGCTTACGGAGCCGGTGCCGACCGCCGGACTGACGACGCTGGAGGAAGGCGGCGCCGCGCTCGCCCTGCTGCTGGCCGCTGTGCTCATCATCGTGCTGCTCGTGCGCCTGCGCCGACACGCCGCTGGCCCGGCCCTGGCAGCGGCGCCAGTGACCCAAGCACTGTACGGGCAGTACCAGTATCAGCCGAACGGATATGGCGGCTACGGTCCGCCGTCTAGTTATGGCCCGCCGTCCTCGTATGGCTCGCCATCCTCCTACGGCTCGCCGTCCGCTTACAGCCCACCTTCCAGCTACGGGTCGCCGTCTAGCTATG
>Ga0209647_1003526_pt1 | contig 12077 bp, 7 predicted proteins | sample GraSoi_2013_60cm_FD_185827 | JGI IMG/M metagenome (GOLD analysis project Ga0209647, IMG submission 185827) | Grasslands soil microbial communities from the Angelo Coastal Reserve, California, USA - Sample 9_17_2013_60cm (SPAdes) (version 2) | ecosystem: Environmental > Terrestrial > Soil >... | reverse complement strand
TACGTCGTGAAGTCCCCCAGCGGCGCCCTGACCCTGATCGTCATCCACGACAAACGCGGGGCGCTCGCGTACTCGGTACGCAGTGGACCCGTCCGCATCGTGGACAGCGGCGCCCTGGGCCTCACCACGAGCCGTGGCGACTTCACGACCGGCCTCGGCTTCGTCCGGCAATCGCGCTCCGTCGTCGACGAGACCTACACGCTACCCGTGGGCAAGCGATCGACGTACGTCAACCGTGCGAGCGAGCTCACGCTGTCGCTCCGCAAGGCCGGACAGGAGATGGCCGTCGTCCTGCGCGCCTACGACGACGGGTTCGCCTTCCGGTACGTCCTTCCGGGCACGGGCGAGGTCGAGATCTCCGCCGAGACGACGACGTTCCCTCTCGCCTCTCGAGCCGTCGACTACTGGGGCCAGGCGCACCCCAACGACTACGGCTACGAGACGCCGCTGGGACCGATCACCGCCGACCGCATCTCCATGCCGGTGCTGGCCGAGCTCAAGGACGCCAAGCATTTCGTGCTCGTGGCCCAGGCCGGCTCCTACCAGGACTACGTGATCCCCCATTACGAGCGGCAAGGCAACGTTCTGGCCATCCGCTTCCCGATGGACCAGCGCGAGCCGGTCAAGACCACGCTTCCCTTCCGGTCGCCCTGGCGCTTCGTGCTGGTGTCGCCGGGAAACCTGGCCCGCATCGTCGAGTCCACCATGATGGAGAACCTCAATCCGCCCACCGAGCCCTCCCTGGCGAACGCGGACTGGATCCGGCCCGGCCGGGCGAGCTGGGACTTCGTGGCCGGGCAGGGCAACAAGCTCGGGACGTGGATCGACTTCGACGCGGAGATGGGCTGGGAGTGGCACGTGGCCGACGCGGGATGGGAGCGCCGCGTGCCCTACATGGCGGAGGTCACGGCCTACGCGAAGGCGCGCAACGTCGCGATCATGGCCTGGGGCAAGGTGGCCAACCGCGACTTCCTGTTCGACCCGGAGAAGGCCGAGGCCTGGATGGCCCGGCTCGAGGGCCTGGGCATCCGCGGGGCCAAGATCGACTTCTTCGACCAGGCGGACACCACCGGCGCCAAGACCGACGACCTGGAGGACACGCAGGCGAGGCTGCGTGTGCGCGACATGCTCTCGGAAACGGCGGCGCGGCACCATCTCATGGTCGAGTACCACGGCTGCGCCATCCCCTCCGGCGAGCGGCGCCGCTGGCCGCACGTGATGTCCGCGGAAGCGGTGGCGGGCATGGAACGCCGGAACCAGAACCGGATTCACGACCTCACGATCCCCTACGTGCGGAACATCATGGGCCCCGTGAGCTTCACGCCCATCCACCTCGAACGCTCGGCGGGGACGCGCGCCTATCAACTGGGGCAGGTCGTCCTCTACGAGGCCGGCATCCAGATCTTCGCCGAGCGCTACGACCGCATCCTCGGCTTCGAAGGCGTGGACTTCCTCAAGGCCGTGCCTTCGACCTGGGACGACATCAAGTTCATCGAGGGCCGCCCCTCGAGCCACGCCGTCTTCGCGCGGCGCAAGGGACGCGCGTGGTTCATCGGCGGCATGACGGACGCGCCGCGCACCGCCACCGTGCCCCTGGATTTCCTGGAGGATGGCGTGACCTATCAGGCCGACGTCTACCGGGACGGTGATACGAAGACGGCGCTCGTGAAGGAGCAGAAGATGGTGACGCGCCAGGACGTGCTCACGCTGCCCATGGCGCAGGCGGGGGGATTCGCCGTGCACGTGCACCTCCCCGTCGCGCCCGCGCCGTCTCCCTCCCCGCGCCCGTAAGGGGCCCGGTGCAAGAAAAAGGGCACCGCCGCATCGAATGCAGCGGTGCCCCCCACGACTGGAATCGTCCCTGGGCGATCGTGCTACTCCTTGTTCACCCCGCCCGGATGCGCGAACGGCTTGAGGCCGAGCTGCGCGGAGAACGCGCCATCCACGCCGTCGCGGAAGTTGATGGTCGCGCGTCCCGTTCCCGGCGCTCCGGCGAAGTCGCCCGTCCCGTCCTGCGCCACCACGAGACCTTGAAGGGACGGAGCGCCACCGGCCGTGGCCGGACGCAGCAACCCGACCAGGATGCCGGTGAGCGAGCTGCCGTTCCCGTTGATGAAGTTGATGGTTCCCACCCAGCCGAAGTTGTTCGGATTATTGGGGTCCACCGCCTCCAGTTGTGAGAACACCCTGATCCCGCCGTTGATCCCCCCGTTGATACCGCCGTTGACATCCCCGTTGACATCTCCGACGCTGCGTCTCTCCCCCGGACGCACGCTGCCGTCAGCGAAGCCGCCGAGCTGCACCGCAGGCAGCTGCGCCGTGGGCCCCTGCGAAATGCCGTCGGGAATCTGGACCTCCAGGGAGACGGGCTTGAACGTCGCGAGCGAGACGCCCTTCATCGAGCCCACGTCCCCGCCGTTCAGCAGCATCTGCTGCTCGATGTACGGCAGCAGATCGCCCAGGCCCTCGCGGTCGCGCCGGCCGAGCGCTTCCGTCAGCGTCACCTTCCCGTCACCATTCACGTCCAGCTCGCCGAAGACCTCGCCGACCGTGCCCCGGGCCTGCAGCTTCCGCGCCGCCGCCCCCAACGCGTCCGGCATCTGGACGAGGAGGGCGCCGATCTCGTGCGCGGCGCGCATGTGGATGTTCAGGAACATCTGCCGCCGCCGGGCGTCGGCGAAGGGGTTCGGCGCACAACGGAGGCTCACCGGATCGACCTGGCAGTCGGTGTTTCCCGTGATGCCGGCCGCCACCGGCGTGCCCGTGGCCAGGAACCGGCCCGCGTATGTGTTGCCCGTGATACCGCCGTTGAGAAGCTGGATGTTGAACTGGTAGCCGTCGCTCTGGCCTTCCACGAAGTGGCCGGCCAGGCCCAGGCTCTCCAGCGAGTCGGCGTAGACCCCGTGCACCTTGAGGTACTGAGCCTCCGCGGCGCCGATCTGCCGCAGGTTGTTCACGCATTGCGTGCGGTTGGCCGCCTCGCGCACTTTCTGCACGGCGGGCAGCAGCAGACCGATGAGGATCGCGATGATCGCGATCACGACCAGCAGCTCGATGAGCGTGAATCCGGCTTCGCGCCTTTCGCGCGAACCCGTCCGTACGACACCTGGCATGGGGACTCCTCGTCTTCGCGGGGACCGCCTGGCTCCACCAGCGCGCGCTGAGGAAAGGGAGACGAATGTGGAAGCAAACGATAACTGATTTCTGGCGGCCGTGTTCCGCGTCACGGGATGGCGTTCGTGATGGCCCTCACTTTCGCGGAGCGTAAAGCTTAGGATCTCACCCAGGGGAAGACGGACCAGCTACCCAGGAGGACTGACGATGAGGAACCCAGCGATCCTCGTGATCGGGATGTGTGTCGGGGCGGTGCTGACGGCTTTGCCTTGTCAGGCCCAGCTCTTCACGCTGCCCAAGGACCAGATGATCGAGTTCACGGCCCAGAACCCGTTCGAGCGCTTCGCCGACGGCCGACCCAAGGTCCCCGACGCGCTCATCGAACGCGCGCGCGGCCTGTCGTCGGAGGAGGTCTTCGCGGTGCTCCCCAAGGAGGGCTTCCGCAACCAGTACGCGGGCGACTTCCGGGTGCTCCACCCCGACCGGAAGCTGGTCGGCCGCGCGTTCACCGTGCAGTTCATGCCCGTACGGCCGGACCTCGAGGGCGTGATGAACGACCGGGCCAAGGCGGCCGGACTGCCCCGCATGTTCAACCAGACCGCCATCGACATGCTGCAGCCAGGGGACGTGCTGGTCGTGGATCTCTTCGGCCAGCAGGAAGGCGGCACCATCGTCGGCGACAACCTCTTCTACTACATCATGAAGACCACGAAGACCGGCGGCCTGGTGGTGGACGGCGCCATCCGGGACCTGGAAGGCATCTCCGGAATGGACATGCCGGCCTACTTCCGGGACGTGCATCCCAGCGCCATCAACAACGTGATGATCAGCGGCCTCAACGTCCCCGTGCGCATCGGCAAGGCCACGGTGATGCCCGGCGATCTCGTCTTCGGCGACTCCGAGGGCGTCTACTTCATTCCTCCCGCCCTCGTCCAGAAAGTGGTCGACAACGCGGACGAGGTGCACGTCCACGACGAGTGGACGCGCAAGAAGTTCGACGAGGGCAAGTACAAGTCGAGCGAGATCTACGGGACGCCCAAGGACCCGGAGCTCAAGAAGGAGTACGAGGACTACCTCAAGAAGCGGCTCGAGGAGATTCGAAAGAAGAATCCGAGGTAGTCCTCAGGCCTTCGGCGGCGCCGCCACCACCTTCTCGGCGGCTTCGTCGAAGTAGAGCACCCGGCCCTCGCGGTACGACTGCACGGCCATGCCGATGGGCACCATGGCCCGATAGGCCGTGTCGGCGTCGAGGATCGGGGTCTTCCGCGTCCGCACGCAGCGCAGGAAGTTCTCCATGTGCGACTCGCGCGGCTCCGTCTCGATCTTCATCTCGATGGTGCCGTGCTTCTCCTTGAAGGCGGGCTTGGCGATGCCCTGCGGCGTGACCGTGATGAAGTCCACCTTCCCCTCGAACTTGCCGTCGGGGACCATCATGATCGTGCCCTCGTGGCCGCGGATGAGCCCGGGGATGTGCGTGTCGTTGGCCATGCTGGAGCTGAGGACCAGCGAATGGCCCTTCGGGTAGTCCGCGGTCAGCATGAACGTGTCGGGCACTTCGCGCCCGTCGTCGGTGAACACGTAGTTCCCCCCGCTCCCGTACACGCGGCGCGGGAACTGCGCCTCGCCCCAGCAGATCTGCAGCGGCGCCACCACGTGGTAGAAGAGGTCTGTCGCGATCCCGCCCGAGTAATCCCAGTACTTCCGGAAGCGGAAGAAACGGTCGGCGTCCCAGGGGCGCGGGGGCGCGTCGCCGAGCCACATCTTCCAGTCCACGAAGTCCTCGCCCTTGGCCTGCGGGCCCGCGTCGGGCTCGATCGTCCAGTTCCACTCGCCGTTCTCGGAGTTGCGATGGTAGGAGCCCTGGCTCATGAGCAGCTTGCCGATCATGCCGTCCTGGATGGCCTGGCGTGCCCTCCACCATTGGTCGGAGCTGGTGGTCTGGGAGCCGACCTGCAGCACGCGGCCCGTCCTCTTGACCGCCGCCGCCACCGTCTTGGCCTCCTCGACCGTGTGCGTCATCGGCTTCTCGAGGTACACGTCCTTGCCCTTGGCCATCGCCTCCAGGGCCATGCGCGCATGCCAGTGGTCGGGAGTGGCGATGATGACGGCGTCCACGTCGGAACGGTCGAGGACCTCGCGGTAGTCGAGCGTCGAGTCGCAGCTCTTCGCGAAGGCCGCGGCCGCGTTCTTGCGCCGGGCGTAGACGTCGCACACGGCCACGACCTGCGTGGCCAGCTCGGGATCGGGCGGCCTCTGATCCTTCGGGGGAGGCCCGAAGGCCGGGGGCGTGGGCTCGATCTGCCCCCCCGTCTCCATGACCCACTGGAGCAGGCGCCGGCCGCGGCTGCCGGAGCCGATGAGCGCCACGTTGATGCGGTCGTTCGCGCCCAGGACCCGGGCCTGGGCCGAAGTGGCGCCGCCCACGACCCCGAGGGCCACGCCCGCCCCCACCGCCGACTTGACGAACTCCCGGCGGCCCAGCCTTCGTCGTTCCATACCGCCCCCCTTTGAAAGTTGAACTCGATCCCGGGGGGGATGTTACTCTCGCCGCTCCGTGCCGAACACGCTCCGAGGAGAGAAGACGCTCCGGCTGGTCCCCGCCCTGCTGGCGCTGGCGAGCCTGGGCGCGTTCTGCCCTCGGGAGACGCACCGACCCCCAGCGTCCGCCCCCGAGGCCGAGGTCGCGCTGGCGCCGCTCAGTGCCGAGCTCTCGGAGCCCGCCGGCTACTTCGACACCGACAACCTGATCTCGAACGAGACATCGTATCTCCAGGTCGCGGATCAGCTCGCCGCTTCCGCCCCCACCGGCGGCGTCTACGTGGGCGTGGGGCCCGACCAGAACTTCAGCTACATCGCGCGCGTCCGGCCGCGCTACGCCTTCATCCTCGACATCCGGCGCCAGAACATGCTGCAGCACCTCCTGTTCTCGGCGCTCTTCGCGCAGGCGGAGGACCCGTACCAATACCTCTGCCGGCTGTTCTCGCGTGCGTGCCCGAGCGTCACGCCGGAAGGCGCCCTACCCGGAGTCGAGCGCATGCTGCGGGCGCTGGAGCCGCAAAAGCCGTCGGAAGCGGCGTTCGCGGCGAACCTGGACGCCGTCTACCGGCACATCCAGGACACGCTGAGGTTCTCGCTGCGCAGCCGGGACCGGCTCGACATCCGCAACATCTACCGGGCCTTCTTCGACGAGCAGGCCGAGATCCGCTTCCGTACCTTCGGGCGCACCTCGGGCACCTACCACCCCACCTACCGGACGTTGCTCCTGGCGCGCAGCCCCAGCGGGCGCTTGGGGAGCTTCCTCGACTCTCCGGAGGACTACGCGTTCGTGCGCGATCTCTCGCGCGCCCAGCGCATCGTCCCCGTGGTCGGCGACTTCGGCGGGCCGCATGCGCTGCGCGCGATCGGCGGCTGGGCGCGCGCCCACGGCCTGACCGTCTCCGCCTTCTACACCTCGAACGTCGAGTTCTACCTGATGCGCGACCAGGCCTTCGCGGCCTTCGTGGCCAACCTCCGCGAGCTGCCGAGCCAGCCCGAGAGCGTCCTCATCCGCTCCTGCTTCGACTACGGCCGCTCGCACCCGGCGGAGATCCCGGGCAGTCGCAGCGTGCTCCTGCTCCAGCGGCTGCCGCGCTTCCTCGAGCTGTACGACGCCGGCGCCTATACGACCGACTGGGACGTGTGCACGGCGGACTACCTGCGCTGAGTCACTTCCCCCGCAGCTTCGCCACCGTGCCGTCCACGCCGTTCGGCGGTTGCTCGCTCGCGAACTGATCGTCGTCGTGGACGGCGGCCTTCAAGCGGGCCAGCTCGGCCTTGAGCGTTCGGGTCAGCTCCTCGTGGCCGGGTTGGCCGTACAGGTTGTGCAGCTCGGCCGGGTCGTGCACGAGATCGAACAGCTCCCACTGGTCCTTCTTCCAGAAGTAGATCAGCTTGTGGGTGCGGGTGCGGACACCGTAGTGCGCGCGCGTGTCGTGGTCGCCGGGGTCGTGGTAGTAGCGGTAGTACATCGACGTGCGCCAGTCGGCGGGCGCGCGGCCGCGCAGGATGGGCAGGAGGCTTCGGCCCTGCATGTCGGAAGGGACGGCGAGGCCCGCGGCCTCGAGGAAGGTCGGGGCGAAATCCACGTTGAGCGCGATCGCGTCGCTGCGCGTTCCGGGCACGATGACCCCCGGCCAGCGGACGAGGAACGGCATGCGCAGCGACTCCTCGTACATGAATCGCTTGTCGAAGAGGCCGTGGTCTCCGAGGAAGAAGCCCTGGTCGCTGGTGTAGACCACGATCGTGTTCCGGGCGAGGCCGCTCCCGTCCAGGAACGCGAGCAGGCGGCCCACGTTGTCGTCGACGGACTGGATCGTGGCCAGGTAGTCCTGCATGTAGCGCTGGTACTTCCATCGCGCGAGCGTTTCGCCGCTCAGGGTGACGGCCTGGCCGTCCCGCGTGATCGTCACCGTGGCCGGCTTTTCCGCGAGCCATTGCGTGCGCTCGGCGTCGCCCAGTCCCGGCGGCGGCTCCAGCTTCAGGTCGCGGCGCGTGAGGTCGTCGGCCACGCGCTGCTGGTTCTCGTGGAGGGCGTCGGTGCGCGTCGCGTAGGAATCCCAGAGCGTCTCCGCCTCCGGGATCCAGCGCTGCGCGAACAGCGCGCGATGCGGCGCGTCCGGCTCCCAGGGCCGATGCGGCGCCTTGTGATGGACCATCAAGAAGAAGGGCCTGTCCTTCGGTCGGTTCTTCAGGAAATCGATGGCGAGATCGGTGATCACGTCGGTCACGTAGCGGCCCGTGTACTTCGTCTCGCCGTCCGCGGTGTAGAACACCGGGTCCGCATACGCCCCCTGCCCGGGGAGGATCTCCCAATGGTCGAACCCGGCCGGATCGCTCCCGAGATGCCACTTGCCGATCATGCCCGTGTGGTAGCCGGCCTCCTGGAGCAGCTTCGCTACCGTCCGGCGCGAGCTGTCGAAGCGGTTGAAAACGGGCACGCCGTTCAGGTGCGAGTACTGGCCGGTGAGGATCGTGGCCCGGCTCGGCGTGCAGATCGAGTTCGTGACGAAGACGTTGTCGAGCCGCATGCCGTCGCGCGCGAGGCGGTCGATGTTCGGCGTCTGGTTGACGCGCGACCCGTACGCGCTGATCGCGTGCGCGGCGTGGTCGTCCGACATGATGAAGATGACGTTCGGGCGATCGGCGGCGGGCGCGGAAGACGTCGACGCGAGGAATGCGAACGCCAGGACCAGTCGGTTCATGGCCGGGATCCTAATCCCTCCAGCCTCGCGCTCGCTCGCCGCAGCGAGCGCTTGGACCGGTCCAGGCCTGACCAGAGGTCGCCGACGGCGGCGATGCGCTCCGCCATCGTCCGGACCGTGAACGTCCTCGGCCCGACCTCGCCGCGCTCGATCTCCTCCCAGCTGCAGGGCGCGGAGACGGGCGCGCCCGGCCGCGCGCGCACGGCGTAGGCGGCGGCGAAGGTGGCGCTGTATCCGTTGCGGCCGGTGTCGACGTAGATGCGCTCGCCCCGGTCGGCCTTGGCGAACTCCTGGGTGAGGTGGCGCGGGTCGCGGCGGACGAGGACGCCGCCGGCCGCGTGCGCGAACGACCCCACCTCGCCGAAGTCCGCCTTCCCGTCGAGAGGGACCACGATGTGGAATCCCTTCGAGCCCGACGTCTTCACCCAGCTCGGCAGGTCGAGCTCGCGAAGGAGGTCGCGCACGCCCAGCGCGGCCGCGCGCAGCACCTCCGGCGCTTCGTCGATGGAGGGGTCGAGATCGAAGACGCAGACGTCGGGCTGGAAGAGGTCGGGCATCCGCGACGGCCACACGTGCGGAGTGATGCAGTTCTGGTTGGCCAGCCAGAGGAGCGATCGGGTGTCGGACACGAGGGGATAGTGCACGGTCCCGTCCTTCTTGGGCGCTTCGATGCGCTCGAGCCAGGGCGGGAAGCCCTTGATGACGTCCTTCTGCATGAATCCCTTTGCCCCGATCCCCTGGGGGTAGCGCTCCATCGTCACCGGGCGCGCTCTCATGTGCGGGACCATCACCGGGGCGATCGCTTCGTAGTACGCCGCCAGCTCGCCCTTGGTGCTCCCGTCGTCGGGGAACATCACCTTGTCGGGATGGGTGATCGGCAGCGTTGCCTTCGGGCCCGCGCTCATCCCTCGCGCACGACCTCGCGCGCGTTCTTGTCGAAGCGGACGCCGACGAGGCGCGGATGGCGCAGCTTGCCGTGCCTGGTCCATTCGATGAATGCGACCTGGACGACGATCTCGGGCCGGGCCCAGTGGAAGCGCACGCGCGGCAGCCCTGTGCCCTTGGTGAACGGCGGCGCCGGGATCTCGATGGCGTCGAGACGCGCGCGCAGTTCGCGCAGCATCCTGGTGTCGAAGCCGGTCCCGATCTTGCCCGCGAAGACGAGGTCCTCGCCCTCGTAGTACCCGACGAGGAGCGCGCCCAGGCCGACACGCGCGCCCTGGGGGTCGGTGAAGCCCCCGACGACGAGCTCCTGCGTCTCCTCGCACTTCATCTTCAGCCAGTGCGGGGAGCGGCGGTGCTCGTAGGGGGAGCCGCGCCGCTTGGCGATGACCCCCTCCCAGCCCTCGGCGCAGGCACGGTCCCACGGCTTCGGGTCGTCGAGCTCGGCCACGCGCGCCAGCGGCGAACGGAGCGGCAACGTCTCGAGCAGGGCGCGGCGCTGCTCCAGCGCCAGCGCGGTCACGCTGCGGCCGTCGAGCCAGAGGATGTCGAACACGTGGTACGCCCTCTTGCTTCCCGGATCCCAGGCCGCCTCGCCGTCCAGGATCACGTCGTGCGGCGGCAGCTCGGCGATCGCGCGTCGCACGGACGGATAGTCCTGTGGCAGGCGGTTGCGCGAGAGCAGGCGGACGTCGGTTCCGTTCTTGAACGCGAGCAGGCGGATACCGTCGAGCTTGCGCTCGAAGAGCCATTCCGGGCCCGTGAACCGCTCCTGCGTGAGCTTCGCCGCCATCGGCTCGAGCCATTCGGGAAAGGGATCACTCATCACGGCCACCCGACGTCACGATCGTGACTCACCTTCAATTCCGTGAACGCACGAGCCGCCGAATTCTTTCGAACCAAGAACCCGCCGCGCCGGCCTGATCATCCCCTGTCTTCTCGCCGCCCTGCCCGCCGTCGCCGCCCCCGCCGAGGACCGACCGCGCCTCGAGCTCAGGCGCGTCGCCACTCCCCCGACCATCGACGGCCGGCTCGATGACGAGGCGTGGCAGGGCACGACCCTTCCCCTCACCGAGTGGCTGACCTACAACCCGCTCAACGGCGAGAAGCTCGCGCAGCAGACGGAGGTCCACGCCGGTTACGACGAGCGCTACCTCTACTTCGCCTTTCACTGCGTGGACCCCGAGCCGGCCAAGGTCCGCAGCACCATCAGCCGCCGCGACAGCATGTTCGACGACGACTGGGTGGGCCTGAGCCTCGACTCCGTCGGCAACGGCCAGAGCTCGTACGACCTCTTCATCAACCCCGCGGGAGTCCAGGGCGACATCCTGACCACGCCCAGCGCGGGCGAGAACTCCGCCCCCGACTTCGTCTGGGACAGCGCCGGCCGGCGCACGCCCGAAGGCTACGACGTCGAGATGCGGATCCCCTTGACCACCATCCGGTTCAAGAGCGGGCCCGAGGTGCGCATGGGCATCCTCTTCTGGCGGCGGGTGAGCCGCCTGGGCATGTCCGCCTCCTGGCCCGTGGTCCCCGCCGGGCGGAGCTTCCTCGAGCGCCATGCCATGCTCGTCCTCCACGACCTGAGGCGCCCGCTGACCCTCGAGGTCACGCCCAGCGCGACCTACTCGCGCCGGCAGACGCGCGCGACGCCGACGTCGTTCGCGCCCGCCGATGGAAGCCCGGACGCGGGGCTCAGCGTCAAGTACGGGATCACGTCCTCCGCGACGCTGGAGGGGACGGTCAACCCCGACTTCAGCCAGGTCGAGAGCGACGCCTTCCAGGTCCAGGTCAACCAGCGCTACCCCCTCTTCTTCTCCGAGAAGCGCCCCTTCTTCATGGAAGGGATGGGCAGCTTCGAGCTCGCAGGCGTCGGCGGCGACGCGGTGATGCGCACCGCCGTGCACACGCGGCGCATCGCCGATCCCCTCTGGGGCGCGAAGACGACGGGGACGGCCGGACGCCTCGGCTTCGGGATCCTGGCCGCCGGCGACGAGGCCCCCGGCCACCAGCTCGAGGGCGAGCCGAATCCCTTCCTGGGCCAGCGGCGCGACTTCTTCATCGCGCGCAGCCAGCTGAGCCTCGGCCGCTCGAGCTACGTCGGCGGGATCCTCACCGACACCGAGTTCGGCACCGGCCACAACCGGGTCGGGGGCGCGGACGTGTCGCTGCGTTTCGGGCAGCAGGGCGCGAGCGGGACGTTCCTCGCGACCACGACCGTCTCCCCCGACGGACGCGAGACGAAGAGCGGCCTGGGCGGACAGGCAACGTACTCGTTCGAGAACAAGCGCGTCGTCGTCATCTCGCAGATGGAGCACTACGACCGCGGCTTCCAGATGGACACCGCGTTCCTGAACCAGGTCGGCATCACGCAGGGCTGGACTTTCGTCGCGCCGAGCTTCTATCCCGACGCCAAGAAACATCCCTGGTTCAAGCGGTTCGTGCCCTTCGTCTTCGCGCAGTACGGCCACGACCGCATCCAGGGCGGCGGGAAGTGGATCGTCGTCCCCGGCGTGCGCATGCACTTCACGCGGCAGGGCTTCCTGCGCATCGACGGCCTGGCCGGGCAGGAGCCGTGGAGGCAACGCACGTTCGAAGTCCGCAACGTACGCGTCATCGGCCAGGCGCAGTTCACGCGCTGGCTCAACGTGTCCGCGCAGGCGAGCCGCGGCCGCTCCATCTTCTACGACGAAGTCGATCCCTACCTCGGCCGCAATCGCGCGTACAGCGCCCAGGTGAGCCTGCAGCCCAGCGCCCGCTTCAACCAGGCCTTGAGCTACG
>Ga0209647_1003525_pt1 | contig 12078 bp, 7 predicted proteins | sample GraSoi_2013_60cm_FD_185827 | JGI IMG/M metagenome (GOLD analysis project Ga0209647, IMG submission 185827) | Grasslands soil microbial communities from the Angelo Coastal Reserve, California, USA - Sample 9_17_2013_60cm (SPAdes) (version 2) | ecosystem: Environmental > Terrestrial > Soil >... | reverse complement strand
CGGGGAAAGACAGCATGAGCAACACGAACGACTTCTTCTGGAATCGGCGGAATCGGCAGCGATTTGAGTGACATGGGTAACCTCCCTATCGACAGAGCAACAAACCATACATCTTCCCCCATCTTAATTGATGAGATCCAGGCCCTCTCTTTGACTTCGCCACCAGTATCCAAAGCGGCCATGAGCCATCAAGTAATCATATTTACACATAGGTGTTCCTCTATCTAGGGTATATTCGTCTAATCTTCTATTTTTTGGGTCAAAAGCGAAACGCAGTTGTCCTGCTGCGCTTTGGTGTCATTCTATCATACAGATCGCTTCCAATCGAGCAGTCTAGTAGGGGAAAAGCAAGGAAAAGAAGATAGTGAGATCAATCTTTCTAAGTGGCGCTGTAGTCGTGCCATTCATCCTTGAGCAATCCAAAGTAGTGTTCGTCCTCGAAACGGTCGCGGAAGTAGTAGCGCTGGCGCAAGTTTCCCTCGTAGGTAAAGCCAAGCTTGAGCAACAAGCCCTTGGAGCGCTCATTGGCAATATCGATGATCGCCTCAACGCGATGCAACCCCAGTTCAGTAAACCCATAGGCCAGGATGGCAGACATCGCCTCGGTCATCACGCCCTGTCCCCAAAAGGCACGATGGAGTTCGTAGCCTGTTTCGGTGCGATGAAAGCCTGCGTCGAAGTGATGGAAACTACAAGACCCGATTACTCGGTCTTCGCCCTTGAGCGTGATGCCCCAGCGGATGGCCTCGCGCCGGGCATAGCGTGCCTGTACCTGTTCGATCAATGTATGTGTCTCGTCTAAAGCCCGATGAGGCTCATGTCCATAGAACTGCATGGCTTCCTCATCAGAAAACGTCGCAAAGAGTGCCTCTGCATCCTGAGGCTGGATTTGCCGAAGGAACAATCGGTTCGTGGTGAGGGACGGAAAGTGGGGTAAATGCTGCATCGATGGTCATACAAAAGCTCCTCTGTGAAAACACATTGTCTTGTTCCCATCGTATCATAATCTGTTCAGCTTTTGTACTGCCGTGGCAGGCACACCTCACGAGGTTTTGCAACACAGCCCGTCAGCCTCATCTCAAAGCGCGCTCTGCTCGGGGTGGTCTTGCGGGAACCCGTTGGCAGTGCGATGAGCGTGCTGCACCACCTGGTGAATCTGTGGCCCAGCCAGAAAGCGCGCACGCAGCGTCTCATCCTTGATGCCCTGGGCCAGCCTCCCGATGAGCCTCTCCGCCTCAGCAAAGGCGGTGCGCGCTTGCGCTTGCTCGCCCCCTGCCTCATACAACGTCCCCAACATCGCCTGGATCTGCCATCGTTCTCCCGGCAGCCCAATGTCTGCTGCAAGGGCTGCTGCCTCGCGCAAGTGGCCGATGGCCTGCTCACTGTGCCCCTCCCACGCTGAAAGCCTCGCCTTCGACTGCAGGTAGGAAAGGCGGAAGCGCCGATAGTTCCCGAGACGTTCCCCGAGTCGTTGCACTTCTGCTCTCGCCTGGCGCTCATCCCCCCCACGCAGTAAGGCTTCCGTTTCATACTGACGAGAGAAATCAAACACGATCAATGTCACATCAGAACGCTTGCGTACGGTGGAGGCCTTCAAGGCATAGCGGTAGGCGGCTTCCCACTCCCCGGCCTCGGCATAGTACATGCACAGCCGTGACAGGGGGAGCACGCGCATTGGTCCGAGGTCTAACCTCTCTGCCACAACTTCTGCCTCTTCAAGCGTGCTACGCGCCTCTTCCCACTGCTGCACGGCTTGATAGGCACTCCCCAGAGTAGCGAGAAAGACCTGGAAGTTGATAGCCGGAGGAAGAGTCCGCGCCAGCGCGACGGTTTGTTGTGTGAGCACGAGCGCCTCTTCATACGCCCCCGCGTCCAGCAATCCTTGCGCGAAGCAGAGCGTACTGATGACTTGGACCCAGGCATTCTTGATCTCTTGCGCGGGCGCGAGCGCCCTGCGGCCACTGCGAATACTGTCGTGCACCTGCCCACTATGGAGTTGCGCGACAGCAAGATGCGCCCAGCACAAGGCTTCTGAGGCGCGATTCGTCAAGGGCTGGGTGAGCGGAGAACCCATCAGAAAGGGTGCAATGGAAAGCTCCCGCGAAGCGGTCGGCTTGCTGCCCAGGGTCGCATAGAGCGCCAGGGACGCTTCCAAATAGCGCATGGCCTCCGCAAAGTCTCCCCCATGAATATGGGTCCATCCAAGCAAGAAGAGACTTCTGGCTTCCAGTTCCTGGTCATGTATTCCTCGCGCCAGGGAGAGCGCCTGCTCTCCATGAGGGCGCGCGCTCTTCGGGTCCTCCCACACCACGCCTAAGATCTGTGCCAGATTGCACTCCGTTTCCGCGAGCGCCTTTTGATCGTGACTGGTCTCTGCCATGCGCCAGGCTTCCTCCAGGAGCGCCCGCACCTTGGACCTGTCGTGCGACTGTTGGAGCGCCAGGATCGCCAGGCGGTTGAGGGTGATACTGACCAGCGCAGGCAGCGGCTTTTGCTGCGCATAGGCAACCAGCTCTTCATAGGTTTCCTGGGCCTGCTCCCAGGCATGCAGGAAGGTATACGACTGCCCCAGGGAGGCGTAGAGGTGTGCGACCTCCGAGGCATCCAGTACGGTCTGCATCGGCTGGGACTCCTGGAGCAAGGCGCGCGCCTGTTGGTAGTGCCCGATGGCCTCATCGACGGCAAAGACGGCCAGCGCCTCATCCCCGGCCTGCACACTGTAGCGAGCGGCGCGCTCGTCTTCGCCGGCCAGGAGCGCATGATAGGCCAGCTCGGAGGCCCGCGCGCCCTCGTTGGAAAGCCTCTCCAGGGCGCGCTGGTGCAAGACCTGCCGCCGCGCTGCGCCGAGCTCGGTGTAGACCACTTCGCGCATCAGGTCATGCGCGAAGCGATAGCGGCCCACGCGGCCTGCTCCAGCTTGCTCCTCGCGCAGGAAGCCGCTCTTGATCGCCTCCTCCAGCGCCTCGAGGCCGTCCTGCATTCCCAGCTCGGCCACCTGCCACAGCAGCCTGGCGCTCGCCTGGCTGCCCAGCACGGCACCGGCCATCACCAGCCGGCGCGCAGCCGGCGCCAGCTTCAAGAGGCGTGCCAAGATCATCGCGCGCACCGAGGGCGGCAACAGCTCCCGCCGCGAGCGCTCCTGCGCGAGGGCCGCGGCCATCTCCCCGGTCGGCTCCAACCGCCAGCTGCCATCCGCATCCAGCTGGGGCAGCAGCCACTGCCGCTCGCGCAACAGCTTGAGCGTCTCCAGCAGGTACAACGGCTGCCCCCCGGTGCGCGCAAACAGGACGTCGCCCAGCCCGACCAGCGGCGTCCCCGACGCCAGCGCGCGCTCTGACCCGGCGGAGGTGGGCACAGCTGTGCCTGGCTCACGCCGCTCGCCAACGAGGGCCTCCAGGAGCTGGAGGGTCTGCGCCTGGCTGAGGGGCTGCAACGGCACTTGCGTCAGCGGCAGGTCGCGTCCCAGGTCGGAGAGCTGAGCAGCCAGCTGCGCGTCGAGCTCGAGCCCTTCGCTGCGCACCGTGCCCAGCAGCAGCACGCGGCTGCCATGCCGGCTCCAGGCGTATCCCAGGTAGCGCAGCAGGTCAAGGGAGGCCCCATCGGCCCACTGCAGGTCATCCAGCAGCAGCACCAGCGTCGCCCGCTGTGCCAGGGCGTCCAGCAGGCGCGCCACCGCTTCAAACAGCTGCCCCCTGGCGGTCAACTCATCCTCGGTGGGCGCCGGCAGATCAGGGTAGCGCCCCCGCAACTCGGGCAGCAGGCGCGCGAGCTCGGCCAGCCACAGGTCCTCCAGCAGGTCCTCCGGCGCGTTTTCCTCCTCCAGCCGCGTGCGCAGAGCCTCAATCAGCAGCTGATAGGGCAGCTGTCCCCCGGCCTCGAAGGCGTGCCCGCTGAGCACATCAGCACCCTGGGCCTGGGCCCAGGCCCCAAACTCGCGCGCCAGCCGCGTCTTGCCGATGCCCGCCTCGCCCACTACCAGCACAGCCTGTGCCTGTCCCTGCCGCGCCTGCTGGTAATGAGTGACGAGTTGACCGAAAGCGGCGACCCGTCCGATGAGTGGGGCGACCAGCTCGCCTGGCGGCTGGCTTTCCACAGTGGACATGACGCGACGGACAGGAGCGTTCCCGTGACGAGCCGCCGCCAGAGCACGAATGCGCTCCGCCAGAGCCATCGTGTCCGCCGAGGGTTTGACCTGCAACTCCTCGGCCAGGCGCGTCCGGAGGGTGGCATAGACCTGCAAGGCGGCGCTCGTATCACCGCGTGCCAGCTGCACGCGCATCAGGCGCTGATACGCCTCCTCCGAGAGCGGATCGAGCGCCAGCCAGCGCAGCAAGGTGTCTCGGGCCGGCTCCAGCTCCCCGGCGGCCTCCTGCCAGGACGAGAGCCGCTCATAAAGCAGCTGCAGGCGCACCTGCCACTGCTGCTGCTGCTGCTCGTGCCACGCGTCAAAGCCAGTCTCCTCGCGCAGCCAGAAGCCGTCGAGGAAGGGACCGCGTACCAGGGCCAGGGCCTGCTGGAGCTGGGTGACCAGGGCGGCGCGCTGGGGCTCAGGTGGGGGCGTGGAGAAGCGCTGGGCCGCGGTGGAGGCTTGCTGCACCACCGCCAGGTCCAGCTCGAGCGGCGCCTGCGAGTTCAGACCGATCAGCTCCCCCTGACTGAGCAGATGGGCACCCCGTCCGGAGGACAGGGACTCAGGAGCAGCTGCGGGGTTGGGATCGGCGAGCAAGGTGCGCAGTAGCCCGATGGCATTGCGCAAGGTCCTGCGTGCATCGTGGGGTTCACTGTCGGGCCACAGCAAGGCGGCCAGTTTGCTGCGCGAGTGCAGGCCGCCTTCGACCGCCAGGTAGAGCAGCAAGGCCTGCGCCTTGCGCAAGGCAAACGTCAGGCGATTGCCGTCATGAAAGATTTCGGGCGGGCCGAGCACTGCTAGACGTAACAGACCCATGGCATGTTCTTTTTCTCAGTAGGTCAACGTATGTAAGGAACCATTCCTCTGCTTTAGTGAGACTGTCGAGCCCCAGGTGAACTCGTCCTGGGCACAGTATAGCACATCTTATATAAATCATCTACAGGCAAGCGAGAATAATTGTAACCGTTTTAACACAAATACTCTATTTTAGAGGTATTGTACATTCAACCACATTCATGCTTATCCAATAGGAGCAAGCTCCTAGCGCGTGAGAAGCACGATGGTGTTTGCTCTGCGTGTTCCACCAACCATTGCCGTTGTTTCAAGCGTTCATCTCGTGCTCCCCACACGTTTTTCTGTCTCCAGAGCGTGCCGCCAGGAGGACGGGATCGGGTGCGATGCCTTTCACTTCCCGTTCATGACACTTTCGTGGCACCTTTTTTAGCGCTTTCGTGGCACTTGCTGCTCATACTAGCAGCAGAGAGGACGAGGTGCAGCCGGTCGGAGCAGAGGCCAAGCTTTACCTGGGCACGGGTGCCTCCAATGAGCGCGTAGTGAAGAGAGTTGTGTAACATTTTCTCAGGTTCGTAGACCATAAGGTAGTAGAGGGAAACCTCCCCTTACGGCATTTTTTCAGTACTTCATGTTATTCCAAAATAGGAGAACGTTATGAAAACAGTGTTTCAGTTTGTCGAGCGGATTGCGCCCTACTTGTTGCGTATCAGCCTGGGCCTGGTCCTGCTCTGGATCGGATCCCTGCATCTGCAAAATCCCCAATCGATCGTTGTCTTACTCTCGAAGTCGCTGCCTTTCCTGGCCTCCAGCACGTTCGTCTATGTGCTCGGCGCGCTTGAAGTCATAGCCGGCGTGCTACTGATCGCTGGTCTGTGGGTGCGCTATGTTGGTCTGTTGACCCTGGTGCTCTTTGCCGGGACGCTGACCATTTTCGTGATTGCCCCAGCAGTAACAGGCTTCCCCGTGCTCAACCTGATTGGACAGTTCCTGCTGAAGGACATCGTGCTGGCTTCCGCTGCCATCACGGTGGCGGCAATGGATGCGGCCAAGCATGAGGCGAAACAGCACGCGGGAAAGAAGGCCGAACAGAAGGCCGCGTAATGCCTGGTGAGGGAGGGTCCAAGCCAGTCTGATGCTGGTTGGGAGAACGGCCATGAGCCTACCCCTCTCATCTTCCAAGAGAGAAATGATGAAGACATCTTGTAGCCAGCCTCAGGCTGACACTGGCAGACAGGCGCTGCTGCTCCGAGAAGTCTTCATCTGCTGAAACCTGTCAAAAGGGTGGAGAGCATGAATAAATATGTGCGGCGTAGCCTTATCGGTCTGCTGGCGGGAGTTCTCAGCGGCGTCATCCTGGTGCTCACGCTTCCTGATCAGCTCGCAGGTCTCCTTCTGGGCATTCTCGTGGGCATATGCTATACTACGGCCTTTCGTCCTGCTCCCCAGGCATATGCAGAGAGTGCCATGAGGGCGGCTGCCAGTGGTATCGTGCTCTGGGGAGGGATCAGTATTATCCTGCTTCCCCTCCTGTCGGGTCAGCCACCACAATGGACGCCGCAAGGAATGCGCCTGCTCTTGCCTGCGCTGGTCGGTTGGGTCCTCTATGGCGCGAGCCTGGGATTGCTTGTCCAGGGTATGAGTGATCTCGCGACGCACTTCCTGGGGCCAGAATATGACCCGCCCCTGCCAGAACGCGCCATCGAGACACGGATTGTCATCGTTGGAGGAGGCTTTGCAGGGATGACGACGGTCAAACGCCTGGAACATCTGTTTGGAGCCGATCCGACGGTCTCGCTCACGCTGGTGAGTGATTCGAACTCGCTCCTGTTCACTCCCATGCTGGCAGAGGTCGCCGGGGGCAGCCTTGAACCGATGCACATTTGCACCCCGTTACGGACCAGCCTGCGACATACGCACGTCGTGTACGGGCAGGTCGAGCACATTGATATGGAACAGAAACGACTGCTCTTAGCTCCACAGGCTCCCTCCTCGCACCAGAGTGAAGTGGTCTTTGATCACCTGGTGCTTGCCGTGGGCAGTGTTTCCAATTACCTGGGACTGCCAGGGATTGAGGAAACAGCTTTTGACTTTAAATCATTGACCGACGCTATTCGTATTCGCGGGCATGTGCTCGATCTGCTCGAATTGGCCGACCGTGAGCCCGACCCGGCACAGCGACGTGCCATGCTCACCTTTGTGGTAGCTGGCGCGGGCTTCGCCGGGGCGGAACTGGCCGGTGCATTGAACGACTTCGTACGTGGAGCGCTCTTCTCCTATCCCAATCTTGCGCCCGATGATGTGCAAGTGATAGTGGTGCATTCACGCGATTACATTTTGCCTGAGCTGAGCCGATCCCTGGCGCAGTATGCTCTTGAACGCATGATGGCGCGTGGTGTCACTTTCAAGCTGAATACACGCCTTGTCGAGGCGCAGGAGGGAGTGGTTCGGCTCAGACCGCAGGAAGAGATTCGGGCGGAGACGCTGATCTGGACGGCAGGGGTCAAACCCCATCCGCTCGTGCAGACGCTTGCAGCAGCGCATGATCCACGAGGAGCCATTATCGTAGACCAGCACCTGTGTACTGGCTACTTAGGATATCCGTTCCAAAATCAGGTAGTAAATAGTCATGCAGGAAACCCTAAGTCACCTATCTGATGTGTAGATTGCAAAGAAAAAGAATCGGTAGAGCCAGCATGAGCGCATTTTTATTGGAACGGATATCCTAAGTAGGGTAGGGGGCCGACGAGGTACTATTGCTAGCCCTTTTTCGACCTCCCCCCTCCGAACGAGGCGTGACCGTTTCCGCGTCACCTCGCTCTCCAGTGGTCATGCTTGTCATCCGGAGGCGACAAGTGACATGCAGTGCCATTCTGGCTCTCCGCATTTCGCGTACCGCATGGCTCCTGCTCGTCTGACCACCTGTGCCCCTTTACCCTGTGGATGGCTCTCCCATCCGCCCTGGTGAGACGTCACCCTCACGATTACTATGGGCACTCCGTTTCCCTAGAGGTCGCCCTCCGTAGGAAATCCCGTGTTCCGTCACGATGAGACGTGCGAGCGCAACGTAGGTGCCTCACACATCACCTTGCTGAGACCTCAGTGGTCCCCATCCTTTCTGCGAGGGTACCCAGAACGGCTACTTTATTCCAAGTACAGAAAGGCTCTGGCTGCAAGCGTTCTGCCAGAGGATGTGTGCTTCCATCCTCGGTGATTGAGGTTCGGGCAATCCTGCTCTCACCCTATTGCGCGGAACTCGCGAGCCTGAGGCTACAACGCTTTGGCCTTTCGCTCGCTTTCTCGGCAAGCTGTTGTTCCCTTTCCCTTTCGGAATCAGGTCAGCCGGTGTTCCTAGAATATCCCTCAAATTCTAGCCGATTGCATCGGCGATCTCATCGTGCGTGACACGGCGCACGTAGCCAGTACAGTCATCATCCATCCGGGCCGCGTTGAGCCAGCAGGTTTCTTTAAGAATGAAGAAGTGGTGAATTCGGGGTGCTCGGTCAGCCAAACGCTGAGATCTGCGCTGTTATAGGGCCTCTGAGGAACAGTGGAACGAAAAACAACGCTAAGCCCCAAAGCTGATTTCTGCTCCCTCGGTTGGTAGCTCGACCTCTTCTTCTCCCTCCGGACTTTCTGTCTCGTCCAGCTCACGCAGTGGATGAAACGCACCCTGTCTGACCGGCTCGGCCAGTGTAAAGGAATACTTTCCATAGACATTGACATGCTCATGCCCGATCGGGGAAAGCCGGGACACATCCAAGGGATCGATCGTCATGCCTCGCCGCCGCATATCCTCCAAAGCTCGGTCCATGTACATCGTGTTCCACAAGATGACGGCATTGACCACTAACCCCAGCGCATTCAGCTGCTCCTCTTGCCCTTCACGATAGCGCTGGCGGATCTCCCCTTTGTGCCCATAGAAGACTTTTCGAGCGAGACTGTGGCGGCTTTCCCCTTTATTGAGCTGGATGAGGATACGCCGCCTGTATGCTTCGTCATCAATGTAGGAGAGAAGGAAGAGTGATTTTGCGATACGGCCTATCTCTCCGATGGCTCGTGCCAAGGTTGAAGGACGTCTGCCGCTTTGCAGGGTTCGCATCAGTTCGGTGACATCGACTGTGCCGAGCTTGAGCGACCCGACGACGCGCAGCATGTCTTCCCAGTTCTCTGTAATGAGGTTCGTGTCAATCCGGTGACGAGCCAGACCGTTGAGCGTCCCATAGTCAGCAGATGGATCCATCCGCCAGAAGCGCATCTTCCCCAGGTCCGCCAGACGAGGGCTGAACTGATACCCAAGCAAGTGGAATAAACCGAAAATGACGTCCGAGTAGGAGGCAGTATCTGTCATCAATTCTTTCGGGCGCAGCTTCGTCTCCTGGTTGAGCAGCCCGGCCAGCACGACCAGGGAATCGCGCAGGGTTCCTGCGACGACGATATTCTTGAAGCCGCTGAACTGATCACTGACGTAATTGATGAGCGTTAAGCCCCGTCCGGTGCCAAAGTATTTGGGGTTGGGACCGGCATTTAAGGTTCTCACGGGAACCGTGAAGCGTAATCCATCTGCACTGGCCACCTCTCCGCCACCCCAGGCCTGGGCCAGAGGAATCTCTGCCTGGTAATCGACCAGCCGGGCATTGGCGCGAGAGAGCGTCTCTGGGCGGATATAGTTTTGCTGCACATGGGAGAGCCGATCGCGCTCGAGTGCCGGGATGCCTGTGTGAATCAGGGGAGCCAGTCCAATATTGCAGGCTTCCGCGATCAGCACCGCGCACAGACTTGTCGGCAAGTCGCCCACTCGACTCTTGCCCTCACTGATATGTGTGAACTCCGAGAGAAAGCCCGTTCGCATATGTAGCTCCAGCAGGAGTTCGGGCAGATTGATGGGCGGCAGGCGCCGAGTGACACGATGGCGCAAGAGCTGCAAGCTTGCTGGCTCGTCGACTTTGTCTAAACCGGTGAGCACGAGCTTGTCGTGTTCTTGACCAGATGGTGACTTTTCTCGCTCAATACGGACTGAAGCGCTCGGCAGGTTGGCAGCAGTGCGCCGGTAGGCTTCATTGAGCCGCCTGGCCAGCTCATCGAGTTCGGCCTTTGGGGTGAGGGAGCGACCGAGCGACTGGCACACGGTGGCACGCACGCGCTCCCAGGCATCCCCCTGTAAGAGCTTAGCTCGTGGATCGCCCCAGCGGGAGGACTGCGGGACATAGACATCTCGATGTCGAAGTGCCTCGTGCAGACGAGAGAGCGCGCAGAGCGTGTAGTAGCGACGATCTGGGGTGTGGTGATAGGGAGCCACATAGCGTTTCCAGCCCGGGGATACAAAGTCCAGGGGAGCCCCATTCATCGAAGGGTGACTCACGCCTTCAAGCGCTTTGAGAAACGCCAATCCCTTGAGCACCGGTTGCCCGGCTCGGTTCCCCTGAAACTCGATGTGCTGGAGCAATTGGGGGAAAAACTGGCGCACCGACTTGTAGCGATCTCCTACCTCCTGATAGTAGTTGTCATCAGGAGGACGGGCAATGGCGTAGATCGTGGCGACAGAGGCTTGCATGGTGGTCTGCTGGGCTTCTAAATAATCGCGAAGGTCCTTGTCTGAGCGCTCCTCTTTGAAGAGCTGCTCGACTCGTTCTGCTAACTGTAAGGATGCAGCATCCAGATCGCGGAGGGTACACAGACGCTCCTTTTTCCCCGTCCGCTCCGATTTCGCCAGCAGGTCACGCAGGAGCAGATCGAGCACATCCAGCGAGTCATCCAGGGCAGTCACTTCGAGAGCGCGTGCGCAGCAGAGCAGTGTCGCGGCACGTTGCTCGTCCGGCAGGCGAGCCAGCGTCGAGGCTTTACTGGTCACGGCGTAGGCGGCCAGGGTGCGGATACGACTGGGAGAAATGTTCCCAAGACCGAGCGTACCCATCTCAAGCTGACGGATCTCATCCAGGCGCGTGAGGGCTGCGGCCATCGTTCGGGAACTGGCATACGTGGGGGAACGGCGCAAACGTTCCAGCGTGGTGATCCGCGTATTGCCCTTCCCAGATGGATCAAGCAGACGGTCCAGACGGGCGCACTGCTCCGGGTCGACCACTGTACTCAAGCGCTGCCAGACACGCAAAGCTGCGCGTTCCCGAACGCTGGAGATGAGGCGCTCGAGCGTCGTGATGCCCGGCAGGAGGACTTTGTGGTCGACCAGCCAGATGATGGCCAGATCAAAGAGGACGCCTGCACGCTCCGCGCTGACCCATTCGCGCGCATACAAAAAGCGCATCAACGCAAAGCCGCCCCGTGGCTCGTTCCACTCATGATAGCCAAAGCGGCGGCTTATCTCCGCCTGATGGTCTCATTGGGTTTGCGTGCGTTCAGCATAGCGCGTGAGACAGGAAAGGTCCTCGATGCCCAGTTGTGCAGCGACATAGCGGATCGCTCCCATGGGGACAGCCAACGGATCACCCAGGAACAAGCCCAGGAATCTCACGGTGGCGAGTTGGAGTCCAAACCCAAGGCGATTGTGAGCGCCACGATGCTCCGCGATCACTGACCGATCACTGTCGCTCACATAAAAATAGCGAGCCAGTTGCTCAGGGGAGGGTTCTCCCACATAGCTTCCGTACCGTTGTTTCTGTTCCTCCGTTAAGAAATCGACGGGCATGATTCATTTCCCCTCAGATATCCCGATTGCAGAGCTGATAGATTTCTGCTACTATAGCATTGCAGAAGAAAAACAGGCATTTTGTAGGAAATATGTCTGCTAAGGTTCTGTCTATCCTCCGTAATGCGTTTCTGCTAAGGTAACTCATACAGCATGAGGTCACATGAAGCGAGCAGCAAACCCTCACCTCTCATCTTCTGGAAAGCTTGCACTGGCAGAGTATGAACAGAGGCTCCGTGAGCAAGAAGATCTCACGCCTGCCTCCACTCGCAATTACCTGAGTGACGTCCGCCACTTCATCGCGTGGTATGAGCAACAACGAGAAGCCCAATGCCTAGACAATGCCTCCTTCACTCCGCAAACAATCACGACACCTACCATCACTCGGTATCGTACCCACCTACAAACCATTCAACGACAGAAGCCCATGTCTGTGAACCGCTCCCTGATCAGTTTGAAACGCTATTTCGGCTGGGCGACCCGCCACCACCTCATCACCTTTGATCCCTCCGTT
>Ga0209647_1003520_pt1 | contig 12083 bp, 5 predicted proteins | sample GraSoi_2013_60cm_FD_185827 | JGI IMG/M metagenome (GOLD analysis project Ga0209647, IMG submission 185827) | Grasslands soil microbial communities from the Angelo Coastal Reserve, California, USA - Sample 9_17_2013_60cm (SPAdes) (version 2) | ecosystem: Environmental > Terrestrial > Soil >... | reverse complement strand
CTCCAGCGGACGCACAACGCCATTCACGTCAGTATTGAAACCGTAGAGTTTTCCATCCTGGCTGCGGACCACGGTGTTGCAGGCGCCCACTTTCGTGGTCCAGGGATCTGTCTTATCGAGCTGCTTCAGTATCTGCTCTTTGTACGGCATGGTAATGCTGAGCCCGGCTAGGGGAATATCGCGCACGCAAGCCATTAGATCGTCCATGGCCTTGGCATGCAGCGCCAGGTAAACGCCGTTGACATTCTCGCGCCGGAAAGCGGTGTTCAGCATGGCGGGCGAAAGCGACTGCGCTACCGGATCACCAGCCACTCCGTAGACGCGCGTCGCCGCATCCACCTGGTCAATGCGGAAAGTCTCGCGCAAGGCCCGTGCCGTAAGCTGCCCTGGAGCCGTTTCCTCACCCGGATGAGCGGCGGCGAAAGTGAACTGGCTGCCGGCACGCACGCAGAGCACGCGGCTGATGACCCCTTGTTCACCCATGCACAGACCGATCATGGAATGGGAGTGGCTGTACTTTTCCAGGAACTTCATCATCACCACGTTGTCATAAAGAGAATTGGCGGTGGTGACAATCTTGATGAAGTCGGCCGGGTACTGCTTCATCTTGGCAAATGTCTCTTCCAGCTTTTTTGTGCCGCGGAAGTCGTGGTAAGAAAGAATCAGGTTGGCGGAGCGGCGCAACCGGTTGAAATCTGACTGCTTCATCTGGGCGGCCGTCTCCAGCTCAATATCCACCAGGTGGCAGCCGAGATTGGCCGCCTTGCTTAGAATGTCGATCTGGTTGGCGACGGATCCGCGAAACTTCCCCCCATTGACCGCCCGGCGGCAGGTAGCCACAATCAGCGCTTCCGGATGGAACTCGACAAAAGTCTTGAGCTTGGGCAGGCCCAGCCCTGGCTTGGGAAGATAGTCTAATCTGAACTCAATAAAGGGGTTATCTCTTACAATCTGGTCCGCCCGCTGCACTATTTCAGTGGGATTGGGGGCGGCAATGGCCACGCAGACCCGGGGTAGCCGGGCTGGCAGAAACCGTGGCGCGTAGCTCGATGGTGTTCCATTCATTAGATTTAGATAGGGCTGGCCATCATACGTGAGCAAAAATCACAGATTCAAGCACCGAATGCAAGAAGGGATTTGAACTTCTGTAATTAAGCGTATCTTCTTAGTAAATAAGAGTTTAGTTGAAGTCGTGGGAAAGGCGGTGATATGTTCCACCCGGGACGTTGTGCGTCCTGCGGCAAAGGACATGGGAGGTTGTATGAGGAAATCGGGACTGATGTTGCTGGCGTTGACAGGCATTCTTCTGCCGCAGCTGGGCCAATCACAACAGACGCAGCCTGCTTCAAAGGTGCAATCGTTCGGCGGCAAAGCCGCCGTCAGTAACACGCCGACCCCGAATGACATGTACTGCTCGGGGTTTCTTACCACGGAGAAAGTCCCGGACAAAGTGTTTGTCGCCGCTGGGCACAATAGCCCGGACCAGTCGCGCTATGCCGGTGCGTCAGACACCATCTTCCTTCATGGCAAGGACCTGAAAGAAGGCGACCGCTACCAGATTGTGCGGCACGTACGAGATACGAACCACTATGATTTGTATCGCGGGGAAAGGTCGGCTATTCGCAATGCGGGTGAGCCGTATTTCGAGCTCGCCATCGTCAGAGTGACTGACGTACAAAAAGATACGGGAATCGCCTCATTCGAACTGAGCTGCTCAGATGTAATGCCCGGCGATATCGCCATACCTCTGGTGGAGCGTGAAGCTCCTCCCTTCCGCAAAGTTTCCCTGGCCCGCTATGCGCCGCCAAGCGGAAAACCCCAGGGCCGCATCGTAATGGCCAAGGAATTCGATTCATTTCTGGGGACCAAGCATAAAGCCTATCTCAGCATCGGCGCCGACAAAGGACTTAAGCCGGGCGATTATCTGCGCGCGACCCGCACTTACTCGTACACATATCACGATTTTGAAGCCGGTCTCTCGCTCAAAGCCAGCGAGTATGAAGACACGCAGGTCCATCCGCAGAAGCTGCCCACGGGCGAACTCTCCACGCTACCGCGCCGCACCCTGGGTGACATGATCGTGCTTCAGGTGCACCAAAAGAGCGCCACGGTCATGGTTTTGACAGCGCTGGAAGATATCCACGTGGGTGACGGCGTGGAAGTTATGGACATTAGTGACGCTCCGGTGCTGCCCCCGCTCCGGCCTTCCTTTAGTAATGCTCCTGAAGCCGGCGCCAACAACGCAGCCAACGCCGCGCCTCCACGGATCAACTGCAGCGCTTCACCCACCAGTTTGCGCGCGGGTGAGAGCGCCACCATCAGCTGTGAAGCTGCCAGCCCGGATAACCGTCCGCTGAACATCACCTATGTCGCCAACGGCGGCAAACTTTCCTCCAACCGGAACCAGGCCACGCTCGATACCACCGACGCCGGCCCCGGTCCCATCGCCGTCCGCGCCACCGCTTTTGACGACCGCCAACTGAGCGCCTCCACAGTGGTCACGGTAAACGTGGAAGCCCCGGCGCCGGCCATGCCAACAGCACAGAAACTGATGGAGCTGGACTACAAACCGGGCAGCGCTTACGTGGACAATCGCTCCAAAGCCGTGCTTGATGACGTCGCCCTCAAACTGCAGCAGGACCCGAACCTTACCGCCGTGCTCTCCGGCTCAGCCGAAACCGGCGAAGCGCCCGGCATGGCACTGCGCCGTGCGCAGAACGCAATGGTCTATCTGACGAAATCCAAGGGCATCGACCCACAACGCATTCAGGTAAAGGCGAGCACTGAACCGGGACGCAAAGTGGAAGTCTGGACCATCCCGGCGGGAGCGGCAGTTCCGGGAACCACGCCTCCATCAACTACGCCGCCGCAAGGGACGGTTCCGCAAAGTCAGCCAACACAGCAGCCGCCCACGGAGCAGCCCGCGCCGCCGGCACCGCAGCCCACGCCGCCGGGCCATTAGATCTAAGATCTTTAGTCTGGCAATGTCACCGGGGATCAGGGGGATACCCTCCCCCTCCCGCGATCCCCATTCTAAAAGGACTTACGCTTCTGCTCCCCATCGATCCCCAAATTCCGCAGATGCAAGCAAAGGGTGTTATCGAATTCATCCCCATACCATCCCCATTTGGTGCGGGTTCCCCTATTCACATGATTGTCAAAGACCAAGCAATTTCGTCCGCCTGGGCGGCAACACTATAATATCGCTTTTTGTTTGCTAAGTCGAGCCCCTGGTGGAATTTGGCATCTTCGGACGCCTTACGTTACCCTTGCGCCCATGACTCTTCGTCCACTGTTTTGTCTGCTCTGCATTTTTGCGCTTGCAGCACCGGCCTTTGCCCAGCCCGACCACGAGGCTCCTCTTTATGACATCGTGGTCCTGAATGGCCGCATTATCGATGGCACTGGCAATCCCTGGTACGTCGGCGACATTGGGATCGCGAATGATCGGATTATCTCTATAGGCAAGCTTCACGCTGGAATTTCCAAACGCGTGATTGATGCCCGTGGCATGGTGGTCTCTCCCGGCTTCATTGACATGCTGGGGCAGTCTGAAACTGCGTTGCTGATCGACAATCGTTCCGTAAGCAAGCTGGCCCAGGGCATCACCACGGAGATCACGGGCGAAGGTGGCTCCGTCGCGCCGCAAAATGCGCTGACCATTGCAGCGGCGCAGCCGGCGCTAGATCCGTACCACTTGAAGATCGACTGGAGCACCCTGAACGACTACTGGCTGCGTCTGGACAAGAAAGGTACGCCGATCAATATCGGCACCTACGTCGGCGCAGCGCAGGTACGTGAAGCCGTGCTGGGCGATGTGAACCGCGCACCCACTCCAGAAGAGCTGGAAAAGATGAAGGGGCTGGTGGCGCAGGCCATGCAGCAGGGTGCGCTGGGGATTTCCACGGCCCTGATCTATCCGCCCGGTCATTATGCAAAAACTGAAGAGCTGATTGAGCTGGCCAAAGTGGCGGCGCAGTACGGCGGCATCTATGCGACGCATATGCGCAGCGAGGGCCTGAACGAGGTGGCGGCCATACGCGAGACCTTGCGCATTGGCCGCGAAGCGAATTTGCCGGTGGAGATATTTCACTTGAAAGTCAGCGGCAAATCACGCGCCGGCAAGATGGTTGATATCGTGCGCATGATCCAGGAGGCCCGCGACCGCGGCCAGGACGTGACCGCCGATATGTATCCGTATCTGGCCGGCGCAACGGCGCTGGCTTCCAGCCTGCCTCCATGGGTGGCCGATGGTGGCATGAGCAAGCTGCTGGAACGCCTGCATGATCCCGCGGTGCGCCAGCGGATCAAGACCGAGATGTCCTCCACTGGCGAGCGCACCTGGGAGAACCTCTATCTCGATTCCGGCGGGGCTTCGGGCGTGATGGTGGCGTCCGTGGTGAATCCGGAGCTGAAGCAATACACCGGGAAGACCGTGGCGGAGATCGCGGTCGCGCAAAAGAAAGACCCGCTGGATGCGCTTATGGATTTGGTGCTGGCCGATAAGGGTCTCTCCGGCGCGCTGTATTTCATCGCCAGCGAGGAAGACCTGCAGACCGGCCTGCGCCAGCCGTGGACCAGCATTGGGCTGGATATCAATGAAATGTCGCTTGACGGCGCGCTATTTGAGCCGCATACCCACCCCCGCGGCTACGGCAGCATGGCGCGCTTTCTCGGGCATTACGTTCGCGATCTGCAGTTGCTGCCGCTGGAGCAGGCCATCCGTAAGATCACGTCCCTGCCCGCACAGCGGGAGCACCTGGTGAGCCGTGGCCTGATCAAAGAAGGCTTCTTTGCCGATATCGCGATCTTTGATCCCGGCGCCATCATCGACAAAGCCACATACACACAGCCGGCCCAGCTTGCCGAAGGCGTGAAATATGTACTGGTAAACGGCCAGGTCGCGTTTGAAAACGGCAAAGCAACCGGAGCGATGGCGGGACGGGCGTTGAAAGGGCAGGGAGCGAAGTGAACGGATCAAAAACGAATCATTGTTTGTAGACATCATCGAACAGCGTCGGCAATGAAAGGGAGAACTTGGCCCCCGAAAAAAGCGCCGATTCTTCGATCGATTCCGGTTCAGCGATGCGGCGGGCGCCGGCAGAATCGTGGATTTCGACCATCCGCAAAGCCGGATAGATGAGCCATACCGCGCGGCTTCCCGCATTGAGATATTGACGCACTTTTTTTGCCGTATCTTGAGCAAGGTTCGTTGGCGATATAACCTCTACGGCCAAAGCGGGAGCGCCTTCCACTGGAGAATTGTCAGGATCGATGTTGCGCAAGTGATCAGCGGCGATGAAGGCGACATCGGGGTTTCTGACTGTATCCGTCCCCAAGCGAAAGTCCATTTCTTCTACCACTATGCCTAGTTGATGAGCGCGGACAAATTGCGTTAAGTGCGAGGCGATTCGCTGGCGAATAAGATTGTGGCGCAGTGCTGGAGAAGGCTCCATTAGCAGCGTCCCCTCATCGAGCTCATAGCGGGTGCCCTCTTTTTCCGCGAGTTTCTCGTATTCCGCGAATGTCAGTCTGGTAGTGGTGCTCATGTTCCGCCTGCACAACAGCTAATTTTACAGCGTGCGTGAAGCCAACTGTAGCATGAAGTAACGATTCGGCAGGAGCTCGATCAGCGATATCTGGCCAGCAGCGCACGTAAAAAGGTCAGAAGAGCCTAACCCCATCAGGCGAGTCCGCCCCTTCGTTAGCAAACTCGCGGTTACCATCCAACCTCTTTTAACAATTATTTACAAAAACTAGCGTTGTAAACCTTCAATATGCCGTCAAATAGAGTAGTTGGCGCAGTGAGCCCGAATCGGCAACATTCCCCGCGGTACCGTCCCCCCGCCGGTGACCGGCAATTGCTGAAAAATCGAAGTCTGTATAGGATTGCAGATTTCTGAGATCCTGCCCTGAGAGGACAGATGTCGAAACTTTCGCCGTACATTTTTGCCGGCCGCATTTTTGTGTGCGCCCTTCTGGCGCTGCTCCTGAGCGGCTGCGGCAATACCAGCGCCGATACCAAACAGAAAAATGGCGGCGGCAAAGGCGGCCAGGGCCGGGGACAGATGACGGTTCCCGTGGCCGTGGCCAAGGCTGAAGTCCGCGATTTGCCTGTGTTGCTGAACGGCCTCGGCTCCGTGGAAGCGTACAACACCGTGTCCGTCAAGAGCCGCCTGGATGGCCAACTGGTGCAGGTGAACTTCAAAGAAGGGCAAGAGGTAAAGCAAGGTGACCTGCTGGCGGTGATCGACCCTCGCCCGTACGAGGTGGCTCTAAGCCAGGCTCAGGCCACGCTATTCAAGGACCAGTCCGCACTGAAAGACGCCCGGCTGAACCTGCAGCGATTTCAGGAACTCTATAAAGATGGCGTGATTCCCAAGCAGCAACTGGATACGCAGGGCTCGCTGGAAGGCCAGCTTGACGGCGCCGTTCGCGCTGACCAGGCCCAGGTAGACAACGTAAAACTCAACCTGGTGTATACGCACATCACCGCGCCAGTGAGCGGACGAATCGGGCTGCGACAGATTGACGTGGGCAATATGGTCCACGCATCGGATCCCAACGGTCTGCTGGTAATCACGCAGTTGCAGCCCATCGCCGTGATCTTCAGCCTGCCTCAGGACAACCTGCAATCGGTTTCGCAGCATATGCGGAACGGCAAGCTCGCGGTGGACGCGTACAGCCGAGACGACCAAACTAAGCTGGCCACCGGCTCGCTGACTACCATTGACAACCAGATTGACACCACCACCGGCACAGGAAAGCTAAAAGCTGTTTTTGAAAACCGCGATCGCTCGCTCTGGCCCAACCAGTTCGTGAACATCCATCTCCTGCTGGAGGTGCGAAAGAACAATACCGTGGTGCCGGCGGCGGCCATCCAGCGCGGGCCGCAGGGAACGTATGTGTTTACGGTGAAGCCGGACAAGACCGCGGAGATGCGTCCGGTGACCGTGGCTTTTAGCGAAGGAAATTTTGCCGCGATTACGCAAGGCGTGAAGCCCGGCGAAATGGTCGTCACCGACGGCCAGGACAAGTTGCAGCCGGGAACACGAGTGGAAATTCGCGGTGGCGGCGGGCCAAGTGCCAGCCCGGCACAAACCGGCGAGGGCCAGGCGCAATAGAAGCGGACAACATGCCCAACGGCGGCCCATCAAAATTATTTATCTTGCGCCCGGTAGCCACGTCGCTGCTGATGATTGGCGTGCTGCTGGTGGGCGTGGTGGCGTACCTGCAACTGCCGGTTTCAGCGCTACCGCAAGTCGACTATCCCACAATTCAGGTCATTACGTTCTATCCCGGCGCGGGACCGGAGGTGATGGCTTCCTCTGTTACCGCGCCGATGGAGCGCCAGTTCGGCCAGCTTGCAGGCCTGAGCCAGATGACATCTACCAGTTCGTTTGGCAGCTCGGTGGTTACGCTGCAGTTCACCCTGGAGACGAACATTGATATCGCCGAGCAGGAAGTGCAGGCTGCGATCAACGGCGCCGCAACCTTCCTGCCGCGCGATCTGCCTAACCCGCCGATCTACAGCAAAGTCAATCCCGCCGACGCGCCGATCCTGACCCTGGCCGTGACCTCAGACAGTTTGCCGCTTTCGAAAGTGGAAGACCTGGCCGACACCACGCTGGCGCAGAAAATTTCACAACTTACCGGCGTTGGCATGGTCTCAATCAGCGGCGGACAAAAGCCGGCGGTGCGCATCCAGGCGAACCCCACGGCCCTGGCTTCTTATGGGCTGAGCCTTGAGGACCTGCGCACGGTCCTGGGACAGGCCAACGTGGACCAGGCCAAGGGCATTCTTGAAAATCAGCGGCAGGCCTTCACCATCTCCAGCAATGACCAGTTGCTCTCCAGCGCGGAGTATAAAAATGTCATCATCGCCTACCGCAACGGCGCGCCCGTCCGTTTGCGCGACGTTTCCACGGTGATTGACGGCGCAGAGAATAACAAGCAGGCAGCCTGGATGAACCTTTCACCGGCGGTAATCGTCAACATACAACGCCAGCCCGGGGCCAACATTATCAGCGTGGTGGACCGCATCAAGAAGGTCCTGCCGCAGTTGCAGGGAGCGCTGCCGTCGTCAGTGAAAGTAGCAATCCTGACGGACCGCACGGAAACCATTCGCGCTTCAGTGAAAGACGTGCAGTTTGAAATGATGCTCACCGTCGCGCTGGTAGTGATGGTGATTTTTCTCTTTTTGCGCAATCTTTCCGCAACCATTATTCCCAGCGTGGCGGTGCCGCTCTCGATTGTCGGCACCTTTGCGGTGATGTACCTGCTGGGCTACAGCCTGGACAACCTGTCCTTGATGGCGCTCACCATCTCCACCGGATTTGTGGTGGATGACGCCATTGTGATGATTGAAAACATCGATCGTTTTCTTGAGGAAGGCCATTCCCCGCTGGAGGCCGCGCTCAAAGGCGCAGGGCAGATCGGCTTCACCATCATCTCGCTGACGGTTTCGCTGATCGCCGTGCTGATTCCCTTGCTTTTCATGGGCGACATTGTGGGCCGGCTCTTCCGTGAATTTGCCGTCACGTTGGCGGTGACCATCGTGATCTCGGCGCTGGTTTCGCTCACGCTCACGCCGATGATGGCTGCCCGGCTGCTCAAGAATCCCAAGAAGATTAAGCACGGGAGCCTATACCAGGCCTCCGAGCGCGCCTATGAACGCGTGATCGAATACTACGGGCGCACGCTCAAGTGGGTGCTGCGGCACCAGACCATCACGCTGCTGGCCACGGCCGGCGCGCTGGCACTGACTCTTTATTTATATGTCATCGTGCCCAAGGGCTTTTTTCCGGTACAGGACACAGGCGTGATCCTGGGAATTTCCGAGGGGCCGGAGAACGTTTCGTTCGCCTCCATGTCAGAGCGCCAGCAGAAGCTGGCCAAAGTGATTCTGGATGATCCTGACGTGGCCAGCCTGTCATCCTTTATCGGCATTGACGGCACCAACACCACGCAGAACAGCGGGCGCATACAGATCAACCTGAAGCCCCACGAAGACCGCAGCGCTTCGGCTTCAGATGTCATCCGCCGTTTGCAGCCTGAGCTGGCAAAGGTGGAAGGCATCACGCTGTACATGCAGCCGGTGCAGGACCTGACGGTGGAAGACCGCGTGAGCCGAACGCAGTTCCAGTATTCGCTGGAAGATGCCGATGCGGCTGAGCTCAATGACTGGTCAGCGCGCATTCTGGCCCGGCTGCGCCAGTTGCCAGAGTTGCGCGACGTGGCCAGCGACCAGCAGAACGGCGGTCTGAAGGCCGACTTGATGATTGACCGCGACACCGCCGCGCGCTTCGGCATTCTGCCCCAGGCCATCGACGACACCCTTTACGACGCCTTCGGCCAGCGCCAGGTTTCGACCATCTTCACGCAGCTCAACCAGTATCATGTGGTGCTGGAGGTGGGACAGCAATTCCAGAACGATCCCAGCGACCTCACGCACATCTACGTGAAATCGGCGAGCGGGCAGCAAGTGCCGCTTTCAAGCTTCAGCCATTTTGAGACCTCGCCCGCACCGCTGGCCATCAACCATCAGGGACAGTTCCCGGTGGTGACCATCTCATTCAATCTTGCGCCGGGAGAGTCTCTGGGCAAAGCCACCAAAGTGATCGCACAGGCGGAGCAGGAGATGGGGATGCCGGCCAGCATTCATCCCAGCTTCCAGGGAACTGCGGCGGCATTCCAGAATTCACTGGCGTCAGAACCGTGGCTGATTTTGGCCGCGCTGATTACGGTATACATCGTGCTGGGCGTCTTGTACGAGAGCTACATTCACCCGGTAACGATTCTTTCCACGCTGCCTTCGGCCGGAGTGGGCGCGATCCTGGCGATGATTATTACCCGCAATGACCTGACGGTGGTGGCGCTGATAGGAATTATTCTGTTGATTGGCATTGTGAAAAAGAACGCCATCATGATGATCGATTTCGCGCTCGATGCCGAGCGCAAGGAGGGCAAGCCGCCGGAAGAAGCCATCTATCAGGCCAGCCTGCTGCGCTTCCGTCCCATCATGATGACCACCATGGCTGCGCTGCTGGGCGCTGTGCCATTGGCTTTCGGGCGTGGCACCGGTTCGGAGCTGCGGCATCCGTTGGGCATCACCATCATCGGCGGGCTGCTGCTGAGCCAGTTGTTCACGCTTTACACCACGCCGGTGATCTATATCTGGTTTGACAAGCTGGCGCGCCGGTTCTCGCGTTTCCGGATCGGCAATGAGATTGTGCCGGAGAAAGAGCCCTCGGGCGCTGACTGATATGAACATCTCCGCACCATTTATACGTCGCCCGGTAGCCACGTCATTGCTGGCGCTGGGTGTGTTGATGGCGGGCATACTGGCGTACACGCGCCTGCCGGTGGCGCCGATCCCGCAGGTGGAATACCCGGTCATCAGCGTGAACGCCGGCCTGCCCGGGGCCAGTCCGGAGACCATGGCGTCCTCTGTGGCCACGCCGCTCGAACGGCAGTTCGGGCGCATTGCCGGGGTCAACCAGATGACCTCAACCAGCCAGTTGGGGTCGACGAGCATCACGCTGCAGTTTGATCTTTCCCGCAACATTGACGCCGCTGCGCGCGACGTGCAAGCCGCCATCAACGCCGCGCTGGGGCAACTGCCGGCAAACCTGCCTACACGGCCGAACTGGCGCAAAGTCAACCCGGCTGACGCGCCGATCATGATCCTCTCTCTCACTTCAGACAGCATTACCAAGCCGCGCATGTATGACGTGGCCGATTCCGTGCTGGCGCAAAAACTTTCGCAGGTACCGGGCATCGGACAGGTGTTTGTGGGTGGCGGCGCGAAACCGGCAGTCAGGGCCGAAGTGAATCCCACTCTGCTGAGCAAGTTGGGCGTGGGTGTGGAGCAGGTGCGTGCGGCGCTGGGCGCAGCCAACGCGAATCGCCCTAAGGGTGAACTGGCAAACACGGCAAATGCGTGGCAGATCACCGACAACGATCAGCTGTTTAAGGCCGAAGATTACAAAAACATTATCGTCGCCAGGAATACCACCGGCGGCGTGGTGCGGCTGCAGGACGTGGCGGACGTGCAGGATTCGGTGGAAGATATCCGCAATACCGGCGTGGCCAACGGCAAGCCGGCGGTGCTGATGATCGTATTCCGCCAGCCCGGCGCCAACATTATTGAAGCCGTGGACCGGGTGAAGGCGCTGGTTCCACAACTGCAAGCCTCCATTCCGGCGGGCATCAAGCTGGAAGTGGCCCTGGACCGCACGACGACCATCCGCGCTTCCGTGGCTGACATCCAGATCACGCTGGTGATCTCGATTGTGCTGGTGGTGTTCGTGGTCTTTCTTTTTCTGCGCAATCTGCGCGCGACCTTCATTCCCAGCGTGGCCGTGCCGCTGTCATTGATTGGCACGTTCGGCGTGATGTACCTGCTGGACTACAGCGTGGACAATCTCTCGCTGATGGCGCTGGCTATCTCGACTGGATTCGTAGTAGACGATGCCATCGTGGTGCTGGAAGACATCACGCGCTATATGGAACAGGGCATGGGGCCGGTGCAGGCGGCGTTTCGTGGCGCGCGCGAAATCGGCTTTACCGTGCTTTCCATGAGCACGTCACTGGTGGCGGTGTTCATTCCAATTTTGCTGATGCAGGGGCTGGTGGGCCGGCTGTTTCGCGAATTTGCCGTGGTGCTGAGCACGGCCATCGCCATGTCACTGCTGGTTTCGCTCACGCTCACGCCGATGTTATGCGCCAAGTTCCTGCGTCCGGCACAAGAGCAAAAACACGGCGGCGTTTACCGTTTCAGCGAGCGGGTTTTTGATGGGATGCTGAAGCTCTACCGCGGCAGCCTGGGCTGGGTGCTGCGCCACCAGGCGCTCACGCTGGCGGTGACTATTCTCACGGCCCTCCTCAGCATCGGCCTGTATTACATCGCTCCCAAAGGATTCTTTCCGCAGCAGGATACAGGACGGCTGGGAGGATCGATCCAGGCGGAGCAGGACATCTCTTTTCCCGCCCTGCGCGAGAAGATGCTGCAGTTTGTCTCCATCGTAATGAAAGACCCGGCGGTCAATAATGTGGTGGGCTTCGCCGGCGGCCAGGGCAGC
>Ga0209647_1003519_pt1 | contig 12084 bp, 7 predicted proteins | sample GraSoi_2013_60cm_FD_185827 | JGI IMG/M metagenome (GOLD analysis project Ga0209647, IMG submission 185827) | Grasslands soil microbial communities from the Angelo Coastal Reserve, California, USA - Sample 9_17_2013_60cm (SPAdes) (version 2) | ecosystem: Environmental > Terrestrial > Soil >... | reverse complement strand
GAAATGGAGCCGATTCGGCATCGAGTCGCGTACAGGCCGTGAGACTCGGGTCGATCAAATGCGACGATTAATTCATTGGTAGCCAATCGCTTTTCCACTACGACATAGGCTTCCGACGGAGTGTTGGACGGCACGCCGATGCCTCTGCGCTGGCCCAGGGTGTAGAGATGGAGCCCTCGATGTGCACCCAAAAGCGCACCGGTCAAATTCTTGATCGGCCCGGGCTTGTCCGGGACGAATGCGCGGAGAAAATCGGCCATCCTCACGTTACCGATGAAACAGATGCCTTGAGAATCTTTCTTAGTAGCAGTGACCAAGGTGCGCTGAGCCGCGAGCTGGCGTACTTCTGATTTGTGCAAATCTCCCACAGGAAACCGGGCAGCGGCGATTTGTTCCTGGCGTAACAGAGCGAGGAAATAAGACTGGTCTTTGCTCTTATCGAGTCCTTCTAGGATGTCCCAGCTGCCATCCGCCCGTTGGCGGCGTCGAGCGTAATGCCCCGTTGCCACCGCATTAAAACCTTGGGCGCGCGCGTACTCCAAGAAAACGCCGAACTTAATTTCCCGATTGCACATCACATCCGGGTTCGGAGTGACGCCGGATTCATATCCCTGAAGGAGATATGCCACGACTTTCGAGCGGTAGGCGTCCATCAAGTTGACGACTCGAAACGGTATCCCCAAAGACTCGGCTACGGCCCGAGCATCTTCGATATCCTGTTGCCAGGGACAATCGCCGAGTACTCCCTCTTCATTGATCCAATTCTTCATATAAGCGCCCTGTACAGAGACGCCTTGTTGTCGAAGCAAGAGTGCTGCGACACTGCTGTCCACACCGCCGGACATTCCTACCAGCGTGCAGTCTGAAGAATCCGTTTTCACGAGCCTTTACCGTTCGCAAATCCTCAGAGATTTGCAACGGCAGCGATGAGCTCCCGCTCATCTAGAAAGGAGTCAGGAGCCAGAATCCAGGAGCCAGGAGGACGTGGGTCGAGCACGGGCCGTTTGCGTATTCGCTTCCAAGTAATCAATTACGAATAGCTTGTGATCCTCGATGGCCGGAGCCGGTCTGGGAACAGATTACTGAAGACGCATTAGTTTGAACCAGAAATGAGACCCTGCGGCATCGGTACGCCAGAACCCCGCCCCTCCTGACTCCTGGATTCTGGCTCCTGACTCCTTCTTCTAGATTTGCAGGAGCTCATCCCTACCGTTACCTGGGGAACTCGGTACGTCCGCTGAAGGCTCTTGCGATGGTGACATCGTCTGCACTCTCGAGGCCAAGACCAGCCGGTAGACCTTGAGCGAGTCGAGTCACTCGAAGCTCGATGCCGGCAAGCAGTTGAGACAGGTAGCTCGCGGTTGCTTCCCCTTCCACATCGGCTCCCAGCGCTAAAATCAGCTCGCTCGGAGGCACCTGTTTGATTCTTTGTAGCAGTGCCTCGAATCGCAAGTCTTCCGGTCCGACGTGGTTGAGCGGAGACAGCTTTCCGCCCAGCGTATGGTAAACACCATTGAAGGCTCCGGTACGTTCAAGGGGCAGAATATCCGTCGGTTGTTCGATCACACACAAAACAGACCGATCGCGAGCGGGGTCGCTGCAGATCACGCACAACTCCCCTTCCGCAAAAAAGCCGCACTCGCGACAATTAATCACGGCTTTGCTGCAACGGGTTATGGCTTCGCTAATCTCTCCAGGCCGAGAGTTAGGTGCTTGGACGATCCAGAGTGCGATCCGTTCCGCGCTGCGGGGACCGATCCCCGGCATCCGCTGAAGTTGCCGGATCAGTTCTTGCAAGGGCGCTGGATATTCTACTTTGCGCACAGTTTTCTAACCGCGAATGCACACGAATGAACGCAAAGATAAAATGAAAAACTCCAACCGCAGATTAACTTCGTTTTCATTTGCGGTTGTTCAGTAACTCTCTGCGAGCTCTGTGTCTCCGTGATGAATGGTTCAGGCGGCGGACTAGTTCGCCGCACTGCCTTTGCGGTAAAAGTCCACCACTCTTTCGCTGAGGAACTTATCGGGATCTTCAACGGCGCTAACCGGAAAAACCAACGATAGATTGGCATCTCGGTCCTTCAATAGTTTAAGCCCATAAGGATAATCCTTAAACAAAACGCCGCAGTATTCTGATACCGGCTGCCCCGCTTCGCGGGCTCGAGCCACGATCCTGGGAATTGCTGCCTCTTCGATGGAAAAGTCCACCCCGTATTTCTGAGAGAAGACAACCGCAAATTGCCGAACTTGTTCAGCCTCGTTTAGATCGGCTTGAGCACGTGCCTCGCTCAATAGTCTTTCCAGGGTTTCATCTGGGTCTTTGATCACGTTCGCATCGATCATCAGCGTACGGACTCCAGAACCAGGCAAAGCAAATTTGAATTCGCGCAACGCGCGATCGCAAACGGTTAGTAACCCGCGGGCGCCGGTTTTCTCCAAGGCGGCGCGCTCAGCAATTTCCCGCAGAGCATCTTCGGTAAATTTTGCTTCGATACCAAAAGCGGCAAAGGCTCTGACATATTGGCGAATAATACTGCCTTCAGATGTTTTGAGGATGAGAAAGAAATCGTCTGCGGTTAGCTCATTACAAACGACTCGAATCGGTAGCCGGCCAATAAACTCCGGTTCGAGACCATAGTCGATAAAGTCCCTGGTGCTGGCTAGCCGTAGCAGATCGCTGGAGCGCTCAGCCGCATTGGGAGCACCAAAGCCGATACTGGAGTCCGTAAGCCGGCGCTCAACCTGGTCATACAGACGATCAAAGGCTCCACTACAAATAAACAAGATGTGTCGAGTATTGATCATCTCTTTCTTCATCTTGCCTTTTCGTTGGAATTCCAAAGCAGATTGAAGCTGCGATTGAATATCCATGGGGTTCCGAAGCGGAACTTCGGTTTCCTCCATAAGCTTCAAGAGCGTCGTCTGAACGCCTCGTCCGCTGACATCGCGGCCTAGAACATTCCCGCTGGTGGCAATCTTATCGATTTCATCAACGTAGATGATCCCATATTCAGCCAATGATTGATCGCCCCCAGCTCGATTGACCAAGTCACGAACTAAATCTTCAACGTCTCCTCCGACGTAACCGGTTTCGCTAAACTTAGTCGCATCGGCTTTGACGAACGGGACACCAATTAATTCGGCGATATGCTTGATTAAATAGGTCTTACCGACCCCGGTAGGACCCAAAATCAAGATATTGCCCTTAGAATATTCCAAGTCAGCCGCAGCTTTGGGGTCTTCTTTTTCGAGGCGCCGAACCAAGTTTACATGGTTGTAATGATCACAGACGGCAATCGATAGCGTCTTTTTCGCCTCATCCTGCTGGATTACATACCGGTCTAGGTGAGCCTTGATCTGCTTAGGCGTTAAATGGAATTCGAACGGATCAAAAGTCTCTGTGCGCGAGGGAGGTTCTTCTTCGGTGACCTCAGCTTGCGGAAACGCAGCAACAGAGACCTTGTCGCCAAAGTTCGTTTTCATGAACTCTTGGATCTTTTTCTGTAACTCCTCTGGCGACGGAAACGGATTTTCAGCCATCTACAAACCTAAACGCCCGGGCCGGAGCGTGCAAACGGGGTCCGGTAGGGACGAGCCCCCCGCTCGTCCGTGTCTGCCTTACCTTTCATATCTTTCTACCTAAAAATTGCCAGAATGCCCCGGACGAGCGGGAGCTCGTCCCTACCGGGCCGCAACTGGCTTTCGGATCGAACCCGGTACATGTTTCGCCAACCCCAACAATACTTTATGAAAAGCGGTAAGGGATTTGTCTATGGCGTTGCCTTGCTGGCGTTTTTCGCGTCCGTGATTTGGGTGGTGACGGACGCAGCCGGCGCTGAGGCACTACAACTTCAAGTCGCTGGCCTCAAGGCGAATGAGGTCATCCCCCAAAAGTTTGTGTACAATCATTCGGGTTGTTCGGGAGATAATATCTCACCCGAAATAACTTGGAGCGGCGTGCCGGCTTCAGCCAAGAGCCTTGCTTTGGTCGTCTGGGACCAGGATGCGCCGGTCAGCGGCGGGTTTTATCATTGGGTGATTTTGAACGTGCCGATCGGGACGAAAGGCTTAGCAGAAGGCGCCGGCAATGCCACTAGTCGCAAAGCCCCTGCCGGGTCTGTCCAATTGTTCAACGATTGGGGCGAGCTAGGCTACGGTGGACCCTGTCCTCCCGGTAACAGCCGCCATCGATATCATTTCATTCTGTATGCTCTCGGCGTTACCCAGCCGCCGGCCACCATCAAAACTAAGATCTCTGACGCGGCCGCTCAGATCAAACAGGCTGCCGTAGCCAACACCGAGGTAGTCCTTGTATACGGACACTAGGTGGCCAGCCGCTCGTTGTTAGTGAGTGTTTAGGGGTGGCCTAGAAAGTAATCAGTAATCAGTGAGTCAGTAATCAGTGGTCAGAAACCCGCGGGGGGTTTCATTTTGTTGATCCGAAAACCAAAAGTCACCAGCGATTTGCACGTGCTTGGGGGAGCGGCACTGATTACTGACTCACTGATTACTGATCACTTCGTGCCACTCTCCTGGCATTGAGCTGCGGAAAAACGTCCTACGTCGCTGATTCGGAGCCGCCGCTCTGCTTTACTTCGTTCCAAAGTTGGTCCATTTCGGACAAGGTCAGAGACGAAAATTTTAGCCCTCGAGAAGCGGCCAAGGCTTCCATCTTTCGAAATCGATCGGAGAATTTGCGATTGGCAGCTTGTAGTAGTTCTTCGGCGTCCAGTTTGCTCTTCCGAGCAAAATTTACGACCGAGAATAAGAGGTCACCGATTTCTTCCGCTAGTTTTTCGCCGCTTTCAGCTTGCTCGAGTTCGGTGATTTCTTCTTTCACTTTCTCGAGTGGACCTCCAGCATCCGGCCAATCAAAACCCACTCGCGCAGCTTTAGATTGCATCTTTTGGGCTTTAGCGAGCCCTGGTAAACCGCGAGGAACGCCATCAAGAGCAGATTCTCGATCGGTTTTCTCCCGGCGTTTAATCGCGTCCCACTGTTTTAAAACGGCGTCACTAGTAGCCAGCTTGGTATCACCGAAAACGTGCGGATGGCGTCGAATCAATTTTTCGGAAATGATTTCTGCCACCGAATCGAAATCAAACCGGCCCTCTTCGCTGGCCATTTGAGCGTGCAAGACGACCTGCAACAAAAGATCGCCCAGTTCTTCTTGCATTTCCTGATCGTCCTGGTCGTCGATGGCATCGATCAGTTCGTAACATTCTTCGATGACGTGCGGCTTAAGCGACTGATGCGTCTGCTCCCGATCCCACGGACATCCATCAGGAGAACGCAACCGCTGTACGATTTGCTTTAAGCGGTCGATTGATGAAACCATCTAAAAATCCCTGGCGCTCCCCGAATTAATTTCTGTCTTTCTCCAGCAGTCGAGCTCTGGCCCGCTCCAAAGCATCCCGTTCTTTAGCCGACAAACTAGCTAGACCATACTTAGCAATCTTATCGAGTAGGCGGTCGATCTCATTACTGTCGTTCTGCTTGAAGTCTGTAGCGGGGGCCGAACGAGGAGTGGGCTTCGACACTACTCTAAAACGAGGACGTCTTAAGGCACGGAGCGGATTCGGGATACTAGGCAACTCTAATCCAGCCTGCAGGAATCTGATGTACCCAAACGCTCCCAGACACACAAGCGTCAGGCTGAATAGGCCGAACCAGTCTGCCTGGCTGATGCTCATTATGGCGCCGATGGCGTACGAGATCACGCCGAGCCAGCGCAGGGATAAGAAACCCAGCCATTGCAGACCGGGATACAAGGTACAGAATGCGATAAAGAAGCCGACCGAGACCAGGTAATCGCCAGCAATCGGATATACTTCACGAAACAGAAGCACCCATACCGAATCCACCACCACCGGCGTAAGAATTAGAATCGCGTAAAGCGCTAAGAATCTGGCTCGCCCGATATACTTCTCCACCTCGACCGCGGCGATGTAGAGAAAGAATAGGCTGAATAGGATAAAAAACGACGGCAGGTTGACGAAGCTATAGGTAAAGATTTGCCAAACCTGTCCCTGCAAGATTGATCGAGAAGGCAAAAAGGCGAACAGCCCAAAGAGGTCGATCGTCTGATGCAAAACGGCGGTCAAAAGAATTCCGACGCCGTAGGCGATGGTGAGCAGGGTGGCGCAATAGATAGGATAGCCACGAATATACGAGACCGGCCGATCCTCGTTGAAACTGGAGAGTAGTGCCATAGGATTAAAACCTTGGGCGTGCCCATCCTAGTTTACGGGAATTTCGATGGCACGGCAAGTCAACGAGCGAGAACGAGCGCGAGCGCCGGGAACGAGCGAAAGCGGCGGTGGGGCGAGGCTCCCAAAAGACCCATTACACTAACAGGGGATTCGATGAGTCGACACCTAGACGGGACATTGGGCCAGAAATCGCGCCGAGCCGTTGTCCCTGATGTGCCACTCTCTCGGCAGAGCATGCGATAGAACGACGGCTCGGCAGCTGGTCGGAGTTGCACATTGTCAGGCCAAATGTGCCGGAGCGCGCTGTAAACATGCACTCGTAGTTCGGGAGCCTCGCCTCACCAATGTTCTCGCCCATTCGCTCGTTGTTTGCTTCTCCGCCCCAGGGACGTTACTCTCCGAGGATCACAATGCCTCAGACGTTAGATGCGCCTCCAAAACCAAATCGATCGATCGTTCGCAAAGCCAGGACCCTAGCCGCTCGTACGTTAAGAAGATTGTCGGGCACCAGGCGTGCCAAGTCTGAGACCCGCAACCTGCTACCCCTTTTGATCCAGGTTTTGGCCGGGTTTTCCAAGGTAGACGGGCGGATTCTCGAGGAGGAGATCGATTCAAGCTTAGGATTTCTTCGCTACGACTATCCAGAGGCGGTCTATTCGGAGCTACGGACACTTTTTCAAAGAGCTCTTCGGGAACCCCAGGATCTGTCATCGATGGCAAAGCGGTTAGCGGAAGAGCTGAGCCAGGATCGAAAGATCATGCTGGGGGTACAGCTTTATGACCTGATTGCCAAGGCAGGGATGCAGCAAGAACAGGTCATCGCCTACTACTCATTTATGTCGCAGCTGGGCATGGCCGCCCAAGCGATCGATATTGTCTATCAATTAAACTCAGCGGATTCGGCGGATCCCTCGGTCTATCAAAAAGGGACTTCCCCGCTGGAATCCTTGGTGTTCGGCGAAGACGGGACGGTAGATGTGCCGTTGAAAGAACTCAAAGGCGGCGAGCGACTGATGGCGTATCGTTATCATGACTTGGTTCTATTCAAGAACCTGAGCCCGCGGCCCGTGGTAGTGCGGGGCCGGACGTTATCACCCGGCGAATTCTGCCGCATCTACCCCGGGCAAAGGATCATAATCGGCGAGCAGGTCATCGCGCATCAGGACCTGCTTTTCTATTTTAACGCAAAGAAGAATGTCTCCCTCCCGCGAATCTTCGTCACGGTAAATCAGAACGATGAAGTTCTTCTGGAGAAAGCCAGAACCCGGGATAGCTGTTTGGAAGTTCAGTTCGGCTTGAAGGTCCAGGTTTTCGCGCTGAAGGATGTGGCGGCGACACTTAATGACACTCCGCTCCAGGCCGGCACCACCGTTGCAGGGACCTTGGAGGATCGCATTATCTTCGAGAACTCCAGTGAGCTGCTTTTGTCAGATCTGCGCCGGCGAGCCAGAGCGATGGGCGGCCGGTTCCAGCTGAAGGCGTCCAAGTCCATCTATTTGGTATCAAACAATGCTTCTTTGCTTGAATCCGACGACATCCTGCTGAGTCCAGGAACGGTCGGTGAAGTCTTACTAAAGATCTCCTGCGATTACGATCAGTTGGTCGGCACCCTCGAAGTGTTGCAGGCGGACCGTCCGGTGATGGTCGGTGAGACCATCGTTCGTGGTTCGGCACATCTGGTCGACGGAGATATCATTCGCATTGATGCCGGTCAGGTACTTCGGTGCAATTTCTCTGAGCGGATCATCGAGGAAGAACGCAATATCATCCGCCGGTTAGAGGTACAGGATCTATCCCTGCGATTTCGGGGCGGAGACGTCGCTCTCGATGGAATTTCATTCCCCGTGAATCGAGGCGAGATCGTTTGCGTGATGGGCGCCAGTGGATGTGGCAAGAGCACATTACTCAAGACCATTTGCGGCCAGATTGCGCCCACCAGCGGGTCGGTACTGCTTAACGGCCAGTCTCTTTATAACCAAGTCGAAGCCCTGCGCGGATATGTCGCTTACATTCCTCAAGACGATGCCTTCGATGAGCATCTCACTATCTTAGAGAATCTCGATTACGCGGCGGCAATCCGTTCACCCCATCTTTCTACGAAGGATCGTATCCGCCGAGTGGACGGTAAACTGATTGAACTCGGCCTGTCAGAGCGGCGTGACAGTCTGGTCGGCAGCTCGGTGAAAAAGTATCTAAGCGGTGGTGAACGAAAGCGGCTGAACATCGGCTTGGATATGATTAGTTCGGCTGACGTCTTTCTCTTTGACGAACCAACGTCCGGCCTCTCGTCAAAGGATTCGGAGCACGTGATCGAGATCATCCGCGGCCTTTCTCATAACAAGATCGTGCTGGTGACCATTCACACGCCAACCTCGAAAATCTTCCAGATGTTCAGCAAGGCGGTGTTGCTGGATAAAGGTGGCCGGCTGGTTTTCTTTGGGACGCCCCAGGAAATGCTGCAGTATTTCGCTTCGGTTGAGCACCAACAACACTTCGGGACCGAGTTGGGAGGTTGCCCAGCCTGCGGTACGACGCGTCCGGAATTCATATTCGATGTACTGGAAACACCGCTGCGAGACTTGAGCGGCGACGTTATCTACGAAGAGAACGCCAGAGGCCAACTGATCGCCTCCCGCCGTTATTCTCCTGACTACTGGAGGGACAAATACGAGTCGTTCCGCTTAATCCAGGAGATGCGACAGATGTCGGTCGTCCAGCCAGGAAGCACGGCCCTGCCGATTCCGTCCGCCAAACATCAGCCTATCCGCTGGCGGGACGAATGGGTCAAATTTCGGACGATCTTTAAACGGGCTTTTGTTAGTAAGCTCAGGAATCGCACCAACCTTTGGACCACAATTTTCGAAGCGCCGCTTTTAAGTGCATTGATCGGTTTTGTTCTGCGCTACGCCGAGCATACGACCTATGACTTTGAGCACGCTTTCCACATCCCAACGTATCTTTTCCTATCGTTGGTGGTGGCGATGTTCCTGGGACTAACTAACAGCGCCGACGATATCATTCGGGATCGGACGATTCTGCAACGAGAACGGAATCTCAATATCCATTTGCCGTACTACGTCCTTTCGAAATTTATCACCCTGTCACTGTTCGCCGTAATCCAGTCTGCTCTCTTTATCGCCATTGGTAATACCATTCTCGAAATCCGCGGCATGTTCTGGCCGTATCTCTGGTTTATTGGGACGACTGCGGTCAGCGGAGTGGCCGGAGGACTCTTAATTTCTGCCTTAGTTGACGACGCCAAAACTGCGGCCAACATCGTGCCGCTGGTTCTCATCCCGCAGATCATTCTGGGAGGAGCGCTGATTAAGTACGAGGAGATGAATCGTAACCTCGATTTCATTTACGCATTAACGCGCGACGGGATGGCCCAAAACGCGGTCACCGGCGGCAAGGTCAAGGGACAGAATGTGGAAGTGCCATTGATTTGCGAGCTGATTCCCATGCGCTGGTCTTATGAAGCCTTAGTGGACGCGCAAGCGAAGCTGAACCCATTCACCCGGCGTCAAGACAAGCTCAGTACGAAGATCGATGCCCTCGCTCGCATGCCAAAGCTGACCAGCGCTGAAGAAGATAAACTTGAAGACTTAAAGGAAGCCCTGGCCATCCTTTCCGGGCTGGGTGGTAAAGATGTTGGTGAGGTGGATCGCCGGTTGCACCAGGTTGATCAAGTCATAGCGGGCAAACCGTTGGATGAAAGTAATTTCGATCGGCGCAACAACGCGGTCACCGCGGAACAGCTTTTCCAAAACAAGAAGATCTCGGACATGTTGGTGGATGCCGAGATGAAACAGCGAGACTACACGGCGAGACAACGCAACGTGTTTTTTGGCCCCGAAAAAATCCTTTTCGGCCCGACCATCAATATCTTCCTTTTTAATTCGATCATCATCAATGGGTTTACACTCCTGTTCCTGGTACTGCTACTTGGGCGGTTGCATCGACAGTTGAGGATCGGGTAGTTGGCTATCGGTTGAGCTTGGTGCGGCGAGGCTCCCGATCTTCCTGAGAAGGCCATGCGGGAGCCTCGCCCTACCGCACGAAAAGGAGCGCTTGGGAAAAAAAGCCGACTCCGATGATCCCAACCACTAAGCTTATCAACCAGAAAGACTTTCGCTTGATGAGCACGGAGATTGCGCCAACTGCAATAGCGATTTGGAAAAGGGTCACACTGAAGGCTAGCGCTTCATGCGTTCGCAAAAGGTGCTGAGATTCCTTCTCTAAACGCTCCGCTTCCTTACGAACCTCCTCCTTCTCTTTTTCGTATTGAGCAACCTTGCTTTTATCGGCGTCAGCCGCTGGTTTATCCAGCGCAGCCAATACATCGATCTTCCCAGCTAGTTGAGCTTCTTTGATGCTTTTCGACTGGTAATAACTCCATTGGTCAGACGACTCAATCTGCGAAATAACTGCTTCATTGGCGTTATGGCCGGCCAGTAAAGATGCGACCGCGGCGAACGCCGCCAATAGCGCCGAACTAAGGGCTACACCCAGAATCCATTTTTCGGTGCTATGCTCAGCATGCTCCTTGATATGCTCGTGAAGATGTTCAGTAGGAACTTCAGGTTCTTCCATAACGGGTTTGCAGTTAACCGTTGGCGGTTAGCGGTTAGCGGTTGGCCTCGAGTATTACGAATCCGCGTCGCGCCGAACCGCAAACTGCAAACCGCAAACACTTAACCGTCTAACTCTTAACCGTGATAACGTCGATCACAAATGTAACGGAGCGGCGCGGACCTAGTGACCTCCGGCTCCGGCTGGAGCTGGACCTCCAGCCTTTCTGAACAAGAAAATGATCGGTACCAACAACAAGCAGATCGGCACCAACATTCGAAACTGCTCCACATATGCCCACAACCCAGCCTGCTGTTGGAGAGTTTGATAAATTAGCCCATAGGCTTGGGTCTGACCCGCCTGACCAGATTGACCAGCCAGCGCGTGTTGCAAACTCGCAAGTTCGTTGCGAAACGGAGCATCAAAATTCGTTAGATGTCCCACCATCAATGCTTGATGTGCTTGGGTGCTGCGTGTCACCAGAGCGGTCACGAGTGATATACCCACTGAACCTCCCAGGTTTCGCACTAGGCTGGTTAGCCCAGCTGCATCACCCATATTCTCCCGTTTAACGGTCGACACCGAAAACGTCGTCATCGGAACAAAAATCGACGTGATCGCAAAACCGCTAATAACGATCGGGAAGAGCACTGTCTCCGGGGACATGTTGAGGTTAACGCCCCCAAGCAGGAACATCGTGAGGCCAAGAATCGCCGCCCCTTGAGCCATCCAAAGACGGCCATCGACCTTACCAAGGACACGTCCGGCAACGATACTACCGATGATTGCCCCGATTCCTCTGGGACTCATTATTAGGCCTGCTTGCAGAGAGGGATAGCCCAACAACAGTTGCAAAAATTGCGGCAGAACCGCCGTCGTGCCGTAAAGCACCGCACCCACGCTGAAATTCAAGACCACCCCAATCGCCAGATTACGGTCTTTGAGGATATGCAAATTTACGATCGGATGATCACGGGTTAGCTCCCAGGCCAGGAAAACCACAAACCCGACGACCGCTAAAACCGCTAACCACACAATGAAAGTAGATGAAAACCAGTCTTCGTCCTGTCCCTTATCGAGCAGCACTTGGAGGCATCCGATCCACAGAGCGAGGAAGCCGAAACCGGCAAAATCGATTTTCCCGGCTTTCGCGTTCTTAAGGTAAGGCGGGTCTTCTAGAAACCGCAGACACATCAGAATCGCCGCCACCCCGATAGGAAGATTGATATAGAAAACCCAGCGCCACGAATAATTATCGGTAATCCAACCTCCCAAGGTTGGACCCAAAATTGGGGCA